>Ga0315282_10012733_pt1 | contig 12827 bp, 11 predicted proteins | sample YL17G07_20_MG_FD_203693 | JGI IMG/M metagenome (GOLD analysis project Ga0315282, IMG submission 203693) | Sediment microbial communities from Yellowstone Lake, YNP, Wyoming, USA - YL17G07_20 | ecosystem: Environmental > Aquatic > Freshwater > Lake > Sediment | place: USA: Wyoming | collected... | reverse complement strand
CCAGCGGAACTGGTTTGCCGCCCTTAAAGCCCACAATAATCTCTAGCCCAGCCGCCTCTATGTCATGTCCATTAACAAGGTTAACTTCTCCAATGGCTTGAGCTTGGGCCAAAGTTTTCTGGTATTCTAGGTTCACGCGGTTTAGGAGGCTTTGGATTACTGTTCGCCAATTCTGCATTCTCGTTTTGACTTCTTCTAGTGCCTTTTCTCTGTTTTCAGCAACTTGTTGTGTCTTTTCCTTCAACTCCAAATAGAGCTTTGAATAGGATTCGTACATGCGTTCTATGTCTTCTGAAACGTCGGAAAGTGCCGCCAAATGCCCATCCGTAACTCGCATTTCATCAAGGATTTCGCTGACAGTTTTAATGACTGCAATTCTAGGTCCGATCTGCTCTGCCTTTCCCACAGATTCATTCAAATGTGTTTTTGCATTCTTTAACTCGTTTTCCAGCCTTTCCCGACTAGATGTTAAGTTTTCGCTGCGATATTGCAGTAGCGCCAACTTGATTCGGCTTTCTAAAACTTGGCTACCAACTTTATCGATTTCCTCATCTAAGTTTTTAGTCCTTTTTTGATTTTCACTTATTTCAATGTTTAACTTCGAAAGTTGCTGGTTAGAATTTTGGATTAACTCTTTTAGGTTATCACTTTTCAAAAGCTTAAATTGGGTTGACGAAGTTTCTTTCAGCAGTTGACTTAGTTGAAGATGTGGATTTCCCAGCATTGCCATTTCCTTTAGGAACTGTTCGCATAGTGAAACTGTTGTCTCACTTCCAGCTTTTTCACGTTCAAGGCTTAGACGTTCATCAAAGAGTGTCTTCCATTCGCTCTTCAGCTTTTCAAGCTCGTTCTGCTGAATTCGGGAATGTTCTTTTACGGTTTTGGTCTCTTCATCGATTTGGTTTAAAACATCTTGCTCCTTTTTCCTTTCGGCTTCCAGCTCTTTAATCATCTCTTCTCTTCGAACAACTTCCGCCCATGCAAACTCCCTTTCCAAAAATCTCCTCTTAGTTTGTAGTTGCTTTTTCTCTTGATATCTATCGTATTGTTCTCTCCAGTAATTGAGCGTCTGCTCAGCCGACTCCAAAAGTTTGCTTACGGATTCTTCTTGGCTCAGTATGCGTGTTAGCTTTTTCTGTGCTTCCAAAACGTTTGCGCGGTATGGTTCAAGCCCCACAGCCGCTTCTAACATGCGCAGCTTTTCTTGTTGGGAAAGTACGGTGAACTGTTCAACCATGTTTTGGTGCATAATAATAAGCATGTTATCTGGGTCAACGCCCAACCTAGACAGTAGTCTTTCAACGTCGCTTTTGATGACTGCTCTGTTGTCAAGCTCAAACCAGTACTGTCCATATCGTCGTAAAACACGTGTGAGAAAAATTTGGTCTTTATTAATTTTTGGAACAGGTCTTTTTCCGCCCCTTTTAGTGTTATCCAAAATTAATGTCACACGGGCTTGGTCTTTCCCCCAACGTATTAGATTGCTCAACTTTCTAGAGCGTTCCGTGTAGGATTGTCCCAAAGCCACTGAAATAGCCAGCAAAAGCGAAGATTTCCCTGAACCATTGGGTCCGCAGATAACGTTTACGCCATGTTTAAACGGTACCCTAGCATACTCGTAGCTCATGAAGTTTTCTAGGATTACTTCTTGAATCAACATTGTAGCTTTTTGCCTCTCTCGCAGTAGTAATAGAGGTGAAAATTCTCTTATTAAAACAATTAGGCAAAGTTCCACTCAAAGCGTTATTTTAAAATGTGAGAGTTTTACATGCAAATTTACAGAGCCAAAGTGTCAAAACTAAAGTTTCATAAGCAGAATGGAGTAAAGTAGAGGCTAGGGTTTGGGTATGGTTGTTGCTGGTAAAATCTTTAGGCTTTCGGAACCGCTTTCCATAGCTGAAATCGCGTCAAGACTTGAAGGTTATCACACTGAAGAATCTTACGAGGAAGGCGACTACAAGTTTACTCTTGTAACCGAGGTTGTTGGGCTCTTGCCAAAAGAAAACATGCTTAGAGGCGTTTATTCGCACGATTATGTGATTCACGTCTTTCACAGAGGCAAAGTTGCCCCATTACCCAGAACTGTTGAAGCTCTTTTCAGCTTCACCCAACAAGGAGACACCACATTTTTGACAGTTGTAGAAAAGAAACGCTTAGCCAACTTCATAGCCAACAAGCTGAGCGAAGTTCTCTTCGAAAAAATGGGCGGCATATTGGAAGCCAGAATACCGCCAGAAATCCTGAGGAAGTTTCATCTAAAAAACCCTGAGGATACTAAAATAACTTTTTTTGATAATGTTGACATTCCAAACGTAAATAAGCTTTCGCTTTATGGACCTGATTTGATAAACACTTCGCTTTTCGAAGACTATTGCAAGCACGGCGATTTGTGGTATGTGGTGGCTAGGTCTAAGGAATATGGCTATGTTGTGGGCATAACAAGAGACGCTTCCGTGACAATTTTCAATTTAACAGAAAAGGAAAGGTATCTTGAATACGTGAAAAAGGAGATTTATCCGCTGACAATAAAGTGAAAGTATGGCCCTTTAGAGCTATTGTTAAATCAACGGTACAACAAACGTTGCCTCCGCAAATTTTAAAGCTTAGAGAAAACAACAATAATGCAAACCTAAAGGAGTTGTATAATGGGATTTTTTAAGAAGTTTTCGGCACCAAAAGCGAAAATAGAGCTAAAACTCGACGAAGTTTCATATGAACATACAGATAAACTCACAGGACGAATAGCCGTAGACCCCGAAGAAGAAATCTCGGTGGATGAATTTAGGCTGGAATTCGGCGGCAATCAAAAGATAAAATGGAAGAAGGGTTTCAGCAGTTTTAGCAGCTCTTCATCTCTTGAAACGAAGAAAATCCCTGTGGCAGGCCCTACCAAACTGCAAAAGGGGCAACACTTCGAGCAGCCTTTTCAGATAGACATTCCGTTGTATTCGAAGCCAGACCCTTTCACGGAAATCGAAGTTAAGGTGAAAGGGGTCGTTGTGGCTAAGGGTCGACCAGACCTAACGCATGAAGTAAAGCCTGTAATCAACTTTCCATACGTGATTGAGTGCATTAGAGAATATGGCGGTTGCGGGTTCATGACACAGCCGCTTGCTGAACCCGTGAAGGCTTGTCCTAGATGTGGCAACAACCTAGAAGAAGTTTGGAACCGTAAATACAGTGATGAAGCACGGGAAGCCGCACATGGGCCTTCAAGATAGCATTGGTGGATGATATGGCGCGTTATCAAGGACTTGGGGTTGACATAAAAGCTCTCTTAGAGAAATTGAAATCTTCTATGGAAAAGCAAGATTACAAAATAGAACGGGTGCTAACTGGCGAAACCAGCTTTTTAATCGAATATAAAAAGCCAGGAATGTTTGGAGTAAAAGAAACTGTAAGCGTGAAAGGCATTCCTGACGACTTTGCTGTTTCTGGAATAAGAGAAGACAACCAAGATGCTTGGTTTATTGTCGAAGACAACATTTTAGCGTCAGCGAGGAACCCTCAAGCCTTCAAGAGTCACACAGAAACGATGGTTACGCCACCACCACCAACAGCACCTGTAACATCAACAACGTCGACAATGCCCACGGCGCCAGCGATTCCTCCTCAAACAGCCCCACAGCCTCCTGTTCCAGTTCAAAAACCTGCACAACCACCGCCTACAAACTGTAGCAACTGCGGTGCTCCACTTAATGTGACACAAGAAGACTTAGTAAGCACATGCAGATATTGTGGTTTCACAATGACTTTGGCCACAAGGGAAGAAATAAAGAGACACAGCATGCTGGAGAATCGTCTCTTCGCTCAGCAAGCGGTTGAAGCGGCTCAAAAATACATGGATAAAGGCGTCTTCAGAATGGGGGTTTCAAAAGATGCCTCAATTGCGAACGTGAAACTGCGTTATGTTCCTTTTTGGGTTTGCTCGGCTAACGCAAACACGTTCTTCAGAGGCACAACAGGTTCAGGAATTATGGGAGAAATCCACCAAGCGCAAGAGGCGGTGACTGATAAAAGAGCAGGCGGATTGAAAAAGTTTGGGAAACTGGTTCTGGCGGGAGCTAAGGCTTATTCCGAGATGCAGCAAAAGGATAGAAGACCCCAAAATGTCTCCTACTCGTTCTCAAACAATTACATTTGGCCTGCATTAGCCAGACAAACAATGATAAGCGAAATAAACTATTACGATGTGCCAGCAGCTAGAAAAATCCCCTTCGACGTAGGCAAAATACCGCCAGACGCAGAATTTCTCAACATAGAATTAAACGAAGAAGAGGTCAAAGCGAAAGTTAAGGCAGAGGTTGAAGCCAAAGAGAGATTGATTGCAAGCGGCAAAGTGGATACACTTGAGACGTGCAACACAAACGTGGTTCTTGGAGAAGCTGAGCTGGTGCACGCGCCAGTCTGGTTTGTCCATTACACATTGAAAGGAGAAAACTACGTTATTGCCGTAGACGGTTGTGAGGGCAAAGTTTTAGGCGGAGGAAGACCACTATTTAAAATCAAATAGGAAGTTGAAAAATGTCGGAAAAAGAAACGATAGAGAAAGTGAAAGACAAGCAGGGGATACTTGCCAAAATCCAAAACGTATTTGGCTTAGGATATGCAACTAAGGAAGATTTGCGAGAGTTAGACAAGAAACTTCGAGACTTTTATTATGCTGACTTCAAGAGTCTACGCCACAAATGGGAAGAACTCTATCTAGCAGCGTTAAATGCTGGAACTGCAACGGACGACTTTAAAAAGGTCATACAGATTATGGACAGAGTTGGCGAAAAAGTCAACCGCGCTGATTATGGTTATGCTGGATTAATGGATCGAAAAGGTCACATAAGAGAAAGCGAGCTAGCACGGGTATTTGATTATGACAAGGCTCTGAACGAAGACATTCAAGCCATAATCAGGGCAATCGACGAACTTTACAATGACAGCCAAGCCGAAAAATGGACAGACGCACCCACCAAAACAAGGAACATTAAATCCTTAATACTTGGTTTTGAGTCTAAATGGGATGAAAGAGAAAAGCAATTCAGACCTTTGGAGGTGTAGGTTAGATGCCTGTTATTGAAAAAGTTGCATGGGATTATGCTGGAGCAGAAGATATAGCTTACAGATTTCCAAAACTTTCGCTTAAATATGGAAGCCAAGTAATAGTTAAAGAAAACCAATGGGGGGTCTTCTTCCGAGACGGCAAAGCATATGACGTTTTCGGTCCTGGAAGACACACAATAACAAGTAATAACATTCCACTTTTAACTGGTGCTTTAAAAGCATTAGGCATAATAGGTGACATTTTTGAGTGTGAAGTTGTTTTCGTTAGCAACAGCCAGTTTAGAGCAAACTTCGGAGGCACAGCATACTCAGCCCCCAGCGGTGACATTAAATATCAAGCTGAGCTAGGATTTTTTGGTTATATGCTTTACAAGGTTGAAGATCCGAAGCTTTTTGTTGTCGAATTCTTTGGAAATCGTGGCGCTAGCACTTCAAGAGACGTTGAAAACTACATTAGAGGATTCATAAACGAACGCATCATAAATGAATTTGGTGGTTATGACATCTTCACAGTCGTAAAAAATGTTGATGTAACAACAGACAAGGTGACACTAAAAATAGGTGACGAGGCTGCACGGGTGGGCTTAAAAGTTATAGACTGTGTTTTCGAAGGCGTCAAGATTCCTGAAGAAGCTAGAAGGTTTGCTTCTGGAATGGGCGCCCAAGCTATGACGATGCAGTACATGAAGGAAACAGCAGCTGAACTTAAAGGAAGCGAAGGTGGCGGCGCAGCTGCGGCAGGTTTAGGCGCTGGAATGGGCTTGACAATGCCATACATGATGGCGCAGCAGATGCAACAGGCTCAAGCTCAACAGGCGCAGCAAGTAGTAATATGTCAAAGCTGTGGCGCTAAAAATCCTGTTGGAACGAAATTCTGTGGAAACTGTGGCGCAGGTTTGGCGCCGCCGGCAAAAGTTGTCTGTCCAAAATGTAAGGCTGAGAATCCTGCTGGCATGAAATTCTGCGGAAGTTGCGGTGCTCCTCTTACTCAGCAGGCTGGAGCAACTGGGACAGAAATTACCTGTCCAAAATGCAGTACGAAGAACCCTGAGGGAACAAAGTTCTGCGGTAACTGTGGAGAAAAACTAGGCTAAGCCGTCTAACTTCTCTTTTTTCTAGTTCTCTCTGTTTTTCTTAGCGGTGAGCCGCATCTTCCACAAAACTTCATGTTCGAAGGCACTATAGCCAAACATCTTGGACATTGAATCGGCGGTGGAGGATACAAGGCCTGGCCGCATTGTCCACAAAACTTGTTTTCGCCAAGGTTCTTATTGCCGCATTTTAAGCAGACAATGACCTGTTTAACTGGCTTCTCTGGCGGTTTCATAGTTTGGAACATGTACTGTGTCATTGTGAGCCCCATGGCTAAGCCTATCCCTGCTGAGAAAGCGTTGCCAACACTGTACTTACTCATTTTCATTCTCATGAAGATATTGGAGTTAGCGTAAGAAAAACTTTGCTGAAAATTTCAAACAAAAGAGGAAAAATATATCCACTAATTTGTTGTACTAACACTTATTCTTAAAATAGTCAACGTCAAGTCTGGTTCATGCAGGTTGATTGAGAATGAGTGTTGCTGTCAAAGGACTGTGGAACATCGTTTTGAGTGGTTATCCAAAGTCTGGTAAAACTACGCTTGCCAAAAGGTTGATTGCTGAAAATCAATTTTTCGCAAGAATAGGCGTAGATGAGTTGAGACAGATGATTTTCAACGAGTTTCCTCCATGCCGCGACGAGTTCTTGATATATTCTATGATTGCCGAGATGAGGGATAGCTTACTTAAAAAAGGCTACAGTGTAGTGATAGATTCAACAGCCCCAGACAATGTTACTCGCCAATTCTTGCTTGAAACAAGGGCTGAACATGTTAACCGCTTGCTTGTTGTGTTGAACGTCGATAGAGATGTTCTGATCAAAAGGAATATTGAAAAGTCTGGAGACGCAAGTGCAGTTTTGGCATGGGACAAGCGATGGGAAGAGCCAAAAGGTGCCATTCCAATTTTCAAGTTCAAAAGCAACGATATGAAAGAGTTTGATGCTTACTATGCTCGACTGATAGAGCTTTTGGAAAGCGAAACTCACCCCTTCAAACCCGAATTTCACGAAGTGATTCGTCTGGAAGAAATCCGAAAAGCGCTCAAGAATTTCTTTAAGAGATATCTATAAGCAACTCGTTAAAAAATTAGCTTGCTAGAAGAAACGGAAATCGAGTTTGATAGTTGTATAGTCTTTGGGTGTAACAAAATTTTTAATTATGAACCCGCAAATACTCTTGAACAGTCTCTTGCGGAGATAAACTGCTTTGAAAAGAATGTTTAGGTGTCCTTTGAAGTTTTTGGCAGTCGTTTGTATTATCACAGTTATCATGTTGGTTTTTGTTTCTCACAAAAGCGTTTTGGTATTTTCAGCTGAACCCCCAGCGAGCGGTGACTGGATTGTCACAGGGACTGAGACTTATCATGATGTGGTTATTGTGTTGAATGGGAACTTGGTTGTTGAGGACGGTGGAAGCTTAACCTTTAGGAACGTCAGTTTACAATTAAACTGCACTTCTGACACTCATTGCAATATTACGGTTCAGACAGACGGAGAGTTCTACGTGTTAGAGGGTTCCGTAATTACTTCTGTTGACTCGGTAAATGGATACTCGTTTGTTGTTTGGCCTAATTCAACCTTTAGAATGAGTTATAGCGAAGTTCACTATTGTGGATGGGATCCCTCTGGTTGGCATCTGATGGGACTGTACATTCTTTCAGATGACGCAGTGGTCGAAAATTGCCTAATATCTCGTAATAATTTCTTTGGCATCTCCTTTGAAAGTAGTGCAGTTATCCGGAACAACAACATAACCGAGAACAAAGGATCAGGTATAGATTGCGGAGGTGAAGATATTAAACCATCGATTTATAATAATTACATATCATGGAACAATGAATCAGGAATCTCTCTAGGAAGCTGTAGCGCAAACATCTATAACAATACAATAACATCAAACTCATGGGTAGGCATTAACCCGCATGATGCTGCTAATCCCACGATTCAGAATAACGTTATTACGAAGAATGGAGTTGGAATATTCTGCGTCTTTAATTCTAGTCCCACAATTTCCAATAACACGATAGCGGAGAATCTTGATAATGGTATCAGTTGTCACAGTTACTCTAGTCCAAAAATTGTCAACAATACCATAGCCTCAAACCTTGGATGGATGGGTGGAATCAAATGCACAGAATATTCTAACCCCCTAATACAAGGCAACAACATAACAAACAACACTCATGGGGGCATTGGTGGAGGAGATTGCAGTTTAACAATTCTAGACAACAGCATTTCACAAAACAATGAATCCGGCATTTCTCTTAATTATTCTAACGTAACCATACAAAACAATGTTATATCGTTTAATGATGGGGGCATTCAGTTAGGCAATTCTAATCTAACCATTGAAGGAAACTTTTTTTCAAACAACAGCAACGGTATAGGTTGTGCATTTTCTAGTGGAGTCATTCGAGGCAACAGCTTTACAAACTGTGGAGATAGCATCGTTCTTTATTGGTCCAGTCCAATCATTCAAGGAAACATCATAACAACTAACACAGGAACTGGAATCTGGTGCACGAATCATTCCAATCCAGCAATACAAGGCAACATTATAACATTCAATATTGGATATGGCGTTGGCTGCCGTGAGGGATCTCAGGCGGAAGTCCATCAAAACGACATTTATGGGCATAACAATTATGGCCTTTGCAACGAAGACGATAGCGTAATCGTAAATGCTACCTACAACTATTGGGGCAGTAAAAGCGGGCCAGCTCTAGGTCTAGCAGATGCAGTCGATCCAGAGGAAATTAATGGAAGTGTCCTCTTCGATCCATGGTTAACCGAATCAATCATCGTCGCAGAAATCGCAAATCCGCTTCAAGGCGAAACAGTTTCATCAACAGTTAAAATCTCCGTCAATGCTCGCGCCAAAAATGGGGTTTCCATGGTGGAATTCTATACGGATCTCCAGTTGAAATATACTGACTTTGATCCGCCCTATGAATGGGATTGGGATACAACACAATACGCTGAGACATCACATGAAATAATGGTCAAGGTAATAGACAATTTCTATGCATTCGCAGCCCATGCATTCAAAACAGTTTTTGTTGACAACACAGCACCAACAATTTCAATTAAGGAACCAAAACTAGGGAACATATACTATGGAATGATGACCATAAGCGTAAACGCAACAGACAACAGAGAACTAGGCAATGTTTACGCTAGAGTTGATACCACCGAATGGATAATAATGACCTACAATTCTACGGATCTTCTTTGGAAAATATATACCTTTAACACAACATTAATCTCCGACGGACAACACACACTCATGGTTCTGGCATTGGATAAAGCGAGTAACCCAGCCACCACTTCTACCACTCTACTCATTGATAACAACCCACCGACATTGACAATTCAAACTCCCCAAAGCGGGATGACCGTGGGCTTGACATTAATCGTTAATATCCAAGCCAGTGATGCTTCAAACGTATCAAGAATCGAATTCTACCTTCAAGACGTGCTAGTATATACTGCTACTGATGTACCTTATCAGTGGTCATGGGACACAACCGAATATCCAAACGGAGAATACGCTATAACAATAAAAGCCTACGACACTGTAGGGCACATTCAAACTAGCCAAACCACAGTAACAGTAAAAAACGTAGAACCTCAATGGTGGCAAACACACTTCTGGACAATAATGCAGGTACTCGTCGCCATAGGCGGTTTGATATTAGCCGTATTGACATACTTGACGAGAAAAAAGGAAAAGAAGAAAGAAACGGACGAATAGTTTTTGTCATTCCAACTTTTACTTTATGAGTTAGTATTCTATTCCTTTTCTGGCTTGAAATCCCTTGTTGTAAGGATGTTTGACTTCTTTCATTTCTGTGACTAGGTCTGCGGCGTCTATGATTTCTTTGGGTGCGTAGCGTCCGGTTAGTATGAGTTCGACATGTTTTGATTTGTTGTTTATTAGTTGCAGAACTTTTTCGGTTTTTATCAGCTTTAGATTTAAAGCAACGTTAATCTCGTCTAGGATTACTATATCGTATTCACCGCTTTTGACCACTTCCTCAGCCAAAGCCAAGGCTTCCTCTGCAAGTTCAACATCCTCTTTTCCCGCAGGCTTTTCCGTTACGAATTTGCCTCTGCCGAAGGCTTTCAACGTGAGGTTTGGAAGCTTATCCACAACGTATAGTTCGCCGTAGTCGAATCCTCCCTTGATGAATTGGATTATGTAGACTCTTAGTCCTCTGCCTACGGCTCTTAGAGCAAGTCCAAAGGCTGCTGTTGTCTTTCCTTTGCCGTTTCCAGTGTAAACCTGAACAAACCCTTTCTCAAGTTTCGGCATCATTCGCTGCCCTCTTGAACTTTCTGTGGAAAAGTTTTTCCGCTGCAGAAGCTGGGTCTATTTCCCTCTTCAGAATTTTCTGCAGAAGTTCCTCAAACTTTCCTTCCTTTTTTAGTTCCTCTATTATTGTGTTTGCCGCTTTTTCTTTTAGGGCTTCGGCCAGTTCGGATTCAGCTCTCAAAAGGCTCTTTTCACGCTCTATTTCTTTTTCCAGAAATTGTCTATGCTCTTCTAGTTTTTCAATAAGTTGCGGGACACCTTCGCCTGTGAGAGCCACAGTTTTTAGAATAGGCGTTCTCCATGCTTTTTCCTTATTGTTTAGCTGCTGTATTGATTGGATGTCCATTACAGTTTTGTCAGCGTTTTCGCGGTCTGCCTTGTTAACGACGAAAATGTCGGCTATCTCCATTAACCCAGCCTTTATCGCTTGTATCTCATCTCCCAAGCCTGGCGCGTGAATAACGACCACTGTTTGTGCCACTTTAATTATTTCCACTTCTGATTGTCCAGCACCAACAGTCTCCACTATAACTATGTCTTTGCCCGCAGCATCCAAGATTTTGACAGCGTCTTTCGTTGCCTTAGCTATTCCTCCCGGATAATTGCGGGTTGCCATGCTTCTTATGAAAACTCCTGGGTCTGTGCTCAGCTCCTGCATCCGGATTCTGTCGCCTAAGAACGCTCCGCCAGTGAAGGGACTTGTGGGATCTACAGCAACGACGCCTACAGTTTTACCTTTCTGCCTGTATTCACGGACAATTTTTTCGATAAGGGTGCTTTTTCCAGAACCGCCTGAACCTGTCAGGCCTATTACATGTGCTTTTCCTGCACGGGGATAGATTGAAGCGATTAGTTTTGGGGCTTCTGCTTTGTTGTTTTCGATTATTGTTATTGCCCTTGCTATGCTTCTGCGGTCTCCAGCCAAAACCCCTTGAACTATTTCCTCAGTTTTCGACAACTTTTCTGCACATCTTAAGCTTTAGGTTCTGTCAGGAACGTTTTCCAACATGAATTGTATTATTGTTTCCGTTGGTGTTCCAGGCCCAAATATTCCTTTTATACCCAACTTCTTCATTTCAGGTATGTCTTCTTCTGGAATTATTCCTCCAGCGAAAACCATCACATCAGTTAAACCTTTCTGCTTTAGGAGCTCCATTATTCTTGGGAAAAGAGCCTTGTGGGCGCCTGAAAGGATGCTTAAGCCTATTACATCCACGTCTTCTTGAAGGGCTGTTTCAACTATCTGCTCGGGCGTCTGTCTTAAACCAGTGTAGATTACTTCCATTCCTGCATCTCTTAAGGCTCTGGCCACTACTTTGGCTCCTCTGTCGTGGCTGTCGAGGCCTGGTTTGGCGATTAAAACTCTAATTTTTCTTGCGCTTTGCATTTTGTTCCCTCCTTTTAGATGACGATTAGTTCTTTATATTCTCCGTAAACTTCCCGTAACACTTCGGTGACTTCGCCTATGGTTACGTAGGCTTTTACTGCTTCAATTATTGTTGGCATGAGATTTTCATCCTTTTCTGCTGTGTAATGAAGTTTTTCGAGGACTTCCTTCACCTTTCTGTTGTCGCGTTCCCTTTTTACCTTTTGCAGTCGAGCAACCTGTTCTTTTTCGGCTTTTGGGTCTATCCTTAAAAGTTTTATTGGGCATTCTTCCTCTTCGATGGTATATTCGTTTAGGCCAACGATTACGCGTTTTTTCTCGTCTATTTCTCTCTGGTAGCGGTAGGCGCTGTCGGCGATTTCTTTTTGGAAGAATCCTTTTTCTATGGCGGCTATTGCTCCGCCCATGTCGTCTATTTTTTGGATGTACTCCATTGCTTTTTCTTCCATCTCGTTTGTTAAGGCTTCGATGTAGTAGGAGCCTGCTAGCGGGTCTACGGTGTTTGTTGCTCCACTTTCGTGGGCTATTATCTGCTGTGTTCTTAATGCTGCTCTAACTGCTTCTTTAGTCGGCAAGCACAAGGCTTCGTCGAAGGAGTTCGTGTGTAGCGATTGTGTTCCGCCTAAAACTGCTGCCAGCGCCTGTATACTGGTGCGTATAATGTTGTTTAGTGGCTGCGGCGCTGTGAGCGTGCATCCTGAGGTTTGAACGTGCATGCGCATCCACATAGACCTAGGATTTTTGGTGTGGAAGCGTTCCTTCATTATTTTTGCCCACAGTCTACGGGCTGCTCTGAATTTGGCTATTTCTTCGAAGAAATCGTTGTGGGATGCAAAGAAGAATGACAGGCGATGGGCGAAATCGTCCACTTTTAATCCTCTTTCTATGGTGGATTCAACATAAGCTATTCCGTCATAAATAGTGAAGGCTAATTCTTGAAGGGCAGTTGCGCCAGCCTCGCGGATGTGGTAGCCG
>Ga0315282_10012732_pt1 | contig 12828 bp, 7 predicted proteins | sample YL17G07_20_MG_FD_203693 | JGI IMG/M metagenome (GOLD analysis project Ga0315282, IMG submission 203693) | Sediment microbial communities from Yellowstone Lake, YNP, Wyoming, USA - YL17G07_20 | ecosystem: Environmental > Aquatic > Freshwater > Lake > Sediment | place: USA: Wyoming | collected... | reverse complement strand
CTTCGAGATCACGTCGCTCGTCGGCCAGGAGGTGAAGCGGCCGACGAGAACGATCCCGCTGGGCGTGCTGATCGCCGGCATCATGGCGACGATCATCTACGCCGCCGGCTCGGCCTCGGTGCTGGTGGCGATCCCCGCTTCCGCCATCCACGAGCGCAGCGGGATCGCGGACGTGGTCGACATGGTCTCGGCGCGGATCGGCCTCGGTGGGCTGGGGGCGTTGACGGGCGGACTGCTCGCGCTGGGCGCCATCGCGGCGACCAGCTCGTGGTTTGCCGGCGCAGGGCGTGTGCCGTTTGCGGCCGGCGCCGACGGCATGCTGCCTGCGGCGCTGACGCGCATCCATCCGAGGTTCCACAGCCCGCACGTCGCGCTCCTCGTGCAGGGCCTCGGCGCGACGCTCATCTTCTTCGTCAGCCTGTTCCTCACCGTCACCGGATCGACCAACAGCATCCAGGAGGCGTACGACATCCTGGTGAACCTGGCGATCCTGCTCTACTTCGTGCCGTACCTCTATCTGTTCGCCTCGCTGGTGAAGCTGAGGGCCGATGATTCGGCAGAGCGAGGCTCCAACCTTGCCGACGTGGAACCGTCGTTCTCTCGTCGTCGCGGCGGGGCTTCAGCCCCGCCGACGCGGGCCGGGCTGAAGCCAGGCCCCTGCGACGATGGAGAGGAGCATTCGCGCCCGTGGCACGCAGAGACCCCAGAGATGGCCAGTATCCCCTCCACGGCCTCCGCGCCCTCCGGGGCCTCTGCGGCCTTTGCGGTCTCCGCGCTGAATGAACACCTCATCCACGTCCCGGGCGGACGTGTCGGAGGGTGGGTGACGGCGGGCGCCGGCTTTCTCGCCACCGCCGTTTCGCTGGCGCTCGTGTTCGTCCCGCCGCCCGGCACGACGAGCGCGATCAACTACGAGGTGAATCTAGTCGGCCAGACGGTGGCGCTGATGGTTCTCGGGCTGGCGGTCTACTCGAGATATCGACGCCCGGCCCGTCGCCTGGAGCCGCGCTGACGAAAGCCCGTTCCCCCGGGCCCACATCCCGGCACGGCACGAGCGGGGCGCGAGGAAGCAACGCCCTTTTCCTACTTTCCACGAGGACTTTGGCGAACCAGCAATGTGACTCCACCTTTTCCAGCGGTATTCAGATAAGAGAACCCACTACCATCTTTACGTCTTCCACTGCTGAGCACATCGAGTCCCAGCTTCTTGAGGTCGGCTTCCGCCTGACCGACGTCATCCACCGCGAAACCGAGGTGATAGACTCCTTCTCCTTTCTCTTCCAGAAAGTCTTTGTAAAGGCTCTTCCCCTCGCCTGGCTGGATCAGTTGAATCTGTATGGGGCCTATCTGAGCTGTCTTGATTCTCAGGTTACGAAACCCAACTTCATCCGGCACGTCGATTTTGACATATTCTTCTAAGGGCGGATAATCTTCAAAAGGGCCAATACCTATTGAAGTGTAGAATCTGATCGCCTCATCAATATCTCGCACGGCAATGGAAATGTGATGAAGATTATCAAGAGGCGCCTGCTTTTTCTTGTTGCGACCTATCATGGCCATCCTCCTTAGGCGGGCGAGCGAAGGCGCAGTTGTTAACCGTGACAGGACGCAGGCAGCGGGTCGCCAGATACTGCTTCGGCGACCTCCGGGCTCTCAGCGCTGATCCACGCAGCCGTGATCAGGCGGTCGCGCCAACCAGCCGGCCCGCCAGTTCGACCGCGCCGACCGCATCCTCGGCGTAACCATCGGCGCCGATCTCCCGTGCCCAGCGCTCGGTGACCGGCGCCCCGCCAACCATCACCTTGACGCGGCCGCGCAGCCCTTCGGCGGCCAGCGCCTCGATCACCTTCTTCTGCACGGTCATCGTCGTCGTGAGCAGCGCAGAGAGCCCGAGGATGCCCGCGTTGGTGTCCCTGACCTTCACGATGAACTTCTCGATCGGCACGTCAACGCCGAGGTCGTGCACCTCGAACCCGTTGGCCGACAGCATCGTCGCGACCAGCGATTTGCCGATCTCGTGGATATCCCCTCTCACGGTGCCGATGACGACGGTACCCGCCGTCTTGACGGCCTGATGGCGGGCGCGCAGCTCCGGCTCGAGGAGCTGCATCGCCTGCTTCATCCCCGCGGCCGACACGATGAGGTTCGGAAGGAAATACTCCCCGGATGAGAACTTCTCGCCGACGATCTTCATGCCGGGCACCAGGCCACGGTCGATAATCGCGAGCGGTTCGAGGCCGGCGTCGAGCGCCTTCTTCGTGGCCGCGACCGTTCCGGCCGGATCTCCGCCTACGATCGCACCCGTGATCTGCCCCAGCAGGTCGGTGGTCATGTCGATTGGCTCCTTACGTGGCATCAGTAGTCGATAGTCAACAGTCGGTAGTCGATAGTCAACAGTCAGTAGTCGATAGTCAACAGTCGGTAGTCGATAGTCAACAGTCGGTAGTCGATAGTCAACAGTCAGTAGTCGATAGTCAACAGTCGGTAGTCGATAGTCAACAGTCGGTAGTCGGCAGTCGACAGTCGATAGTCGGCTGACGATTGATCCGGCTGCACCAGATCGCCGCAGCTCATCTTCCTCGCGTGGTGGTGCCCAGAGTGAACTTCATGTTTCCGTGGCCCGGTCGCTCACGGCTTGTCATTCGGCACAGAGATCGCAAAGGACGCTCGCAGCCTGGCAAGGCCGAAGCCTTGCCCTACACCTGACGATCCGATCTCCGTGTCTTCACGCCTCAGTGGCCAATGGGTACTGAGGTCTCCGTGTCTCTGGGTCTCCGTGGCCTGGCCTCTCAGGTTGACGCCTGGTCGGGCAGCGGCGGCAGCTCGTTCATCCCGAACCTGCGCGCCGCGGTGGTCGCAATCGCGCGCAGCTCGCTGGCGAGCGCCGGCGCGATCCCGCGCGGCCGATAGGCCGCTACCAGCTCCTCCGCACGCTCCCTCGCGCGCTCAAACGCGGTCTTCGATCCCTTCGCTTTCCACGCGTCGAGGGACCCGCGGTCGACGACCCGCGACGGGATGTAGAGCTCCTTGGCGAACCACTTGAGCGTGTGCGGCTCGGCCAGGTAGTCGGCCCGGTGACCAAGTTTGCGCATCAGCGTGAGCGCGATCGGGTCCTCGCGCGCGTCGATGCCGGTGATCAACCGCTTGGCCATGCCGATCATCTCCGCGTCGATCACCAGCTTCTCGAAGCTCTGGCAGCTCTCGAAGTCCATCATGCCGGCGCCCGACACCATGTTCACCCCGGCGAGCGCCGCGAGGATCGTCCCGCCCGCCGACTCGAAGCCGCACTGCGCGTCGACCACCTTGGCATCGCTCATGCCGAGGTACGCGTGGGTCGGCAGGTCGAGCGCCTTCCCGATCTGCGTGTAGGCGCAGTCGATCATCCAGGTGCCGACATCCCCCATCGGCGTCGTGCCCTCCCGCATGTCGAAGGCCGCGGGGGAGCCGCCCCAGACGATCGGCGCGCCCGGCTTCGCGAGCTGGTTGATGGTGACACCGCTCAGGCACTCGGAGGTGTGCTGAACGACCGCGGCCGCCAGGGTGACGGGCGAGGTGGCGCCGGCCAGCGGCATCGACACCAGCTCGGACGGGATGCCGTGGCGCGCGCAGTCGATCATGTTCTGACACGTCAGGTCGCTCCAGAGCAGCGGCGGCGACGGACAGACGTCGAACACCGCGAGCGGCTTCGCCGCCAGCTCGGCGGTGCCTCCGGCAACGGCGACGAGCATCTCCTTCATCGTCCACCAGGTGTCGGTGCGGAAGGCGCCGGTGACGATCGGCTTGCGCATGTAGTTGAGGGCCAGGTAGAGACGGTAGAGGTCGCCGATCTCGGCCGGCACGTCGGCGCAGATCATCGAGGTGCTCTGCGCGTCGAGCTGCGGCAGCATCTCCACCAGCTTCACGAACTTGACGAAGTCGGCCGTGAGGGGCGGCCGCTGCTCCTCGGTCCGGCTGTCGAGGATGTGCAGAGCCGCCGAGCCCGGGTCGAACTGCACCCAGTCGCCGCTGTAGTGCACGACCGGCTCGCCGTCCAGGTCGTAAAGGTCGAAGGCCGAGGGCGCGGTCTTCAGCACGATCGGCTCGGGAATGCGGGCAATCTGGCTCCCGCGATCAACGCGTGCGCCGGCCTGTTCGAGCAGGGTCAGCGCATCGTTGTTGTGGACCCGCACGCCGGGATCCATCAGCAGCGCCATTCCCTCCGAGATGATCCGCTCCACCAGATCGTCGCTCAGGACCTTCAGCTTGGGTCGCATGTCGGCTCCAGCAATCAACTCCGGCTCTGGCCTCTTGGGTCTCGGCTCTCGCGGCCGGGCGATTCGGGGGTCAACTCTCTGCGTTCTCCGTTCGCCTGCCTTCGACGTTCCCCGCCCGACAACCCTGAAGGGTCGCCCTACCAGTTGCTGCCAGTGTTTGCGTTCTGCGTTTGATTCAACGGTCGGCGTTCTCCGTCCTGCGTTCTCCGTTCTCCGTCCTGCGCCCGGCGCACCCCCGACCGCGGTAGCGGCAGCGCTCGGCCATGCCGCACCAGTTGCACGTGCTGTTACCCGGCGGCAGGTCGCGGCCAATGCCGATGACCATCGACAGCGATTTGCACGGCACCATCTGGGCGCTCGCCGTCAGGCGCACCCCCAGCTGCGTGGCGTCGACCAGTGCGAAGAGCTGGCGCTGACCCTCGTCGAGCGGCCAGCCGATCATGCCGGGGCACATCGGGGCGCTCGTGCGTGCGAGGCGCGCGGCCGCCCGCGCCTCGACCGCGCGGCACACCGCGGTCGCCACCGCTTCGACGGCGGCGGTGCCGAACCCGTCCAGGGCAAATCCGAAGAGCGGGTCATCGGCCATCGCCGCCGCCGCCCGGCTCTCGGTCGCCGGCCCGATTGTGCAGATCACCGCGGCGACCTGCTCCGCTTCCGCAAGCTGACGCGCGACGAGAGGGCCAGCCAGGTCCGCGCCGTTCTCCAGCTCGACGCGATCGCCCGCGACGGCGAGGACATCCAGGTAGCGGCAGGCGAACGCCGGCTTGACGAGATCCTCCCCTTCTTCGAGCGCCTGCCTGGCCGCCTCCATCGAGGCAGGGTTCTGTCTGCAGACGATGCGAGGATCGAACCCCTGCCCGGCGAGGACGGCGTCGACATCAACGGCGTGACGCCAGTCGTCGGTCACCTGCAATCCGTTCGGCTCTCCGCGCTCGACGTCCGGCTCTCGGGGCATGGCTCTGGGGCCTCGTTTCTGGACGTTCGGCGAGGCAAGCCTTGACTCGTTACTCGTTACTCGTTACTCGTTACTCGATACTCGATACTCGTTACTCACGTCTCGTGTCTCGTGACGCGTTACTTCGTTGCTCCCTGCCTTCGCTTCTGGAGCTCGTCAAGCACCCGCTTGAGCGCTTCGAGCTTCTGGCCGGCATCGCCGAGCCGGCCGGCCGCCGTCAGCCGCTGATACTCCGCCAGATCCGCGGCGGCCTCGTCGATGAGTGCCTGGAGCTCGGCCGGCGGCGCCGTTGCTGCAGGCTGCGGCCGAGGCGCCCCGGCTGGCCCCGGCACCGCGGCTTCGGCCGCCTGCGCCGCCTGCTCGCCGAAGAGCCCGGCCATGGCTGCCTGGAAGGTTGGCCCGTACGCGAGCCGGTCCTGCAGCGCGAGGACCACCAGGCGCAACTCCGGCATCGGGCTGCGCTCGGCCTGCAGGTAGATCGGCTCCGCGTAGAGCAGCCCGCGACCCACCGGAATCACCAGCAGACCGCCCCGGCGAACGTGTGAGCCCTGCTGGTTCCACAGGCTGAGCTGCGCCGAGAGCTGGGGGTTCTGGTCGATGCGGGCTTCGACCTGCAGCGGCCCGTCGACGAGGCGCGTCTTCGGAAAATCGTAGACCACCACCTTCCCGTACGCCTTGCCGTCGCTGCGGCCCGCAATCCAGCCGATCAAGTTGTTCCGGTTCGAGGGCGTGAACGGCAGGATCTCTACGAACTCGACGTCATCTTCGCCAGGCAGCCGCATCAGCACGAAGTTGGGCTCGAGCGGCTGCGTGACCTGCCGCCCCTGCTCGCCCAGCGTCACCTGGCTGGCCACACTCCACAGATCCTCGCGGTTGTAAAAGACCGCGGGGTCGCGCATGTGATACAGGCCGAAGACGGCGGCCTGCATCTTCAGCAGGCGCTCCGGGTAGCGGACGTGCGCACGGAGGCCCGCCGGCATCTCGTCCGCGTCGCGGAACAGCGACGGGAACAGGCGCCGGTACGCCGCGATGATCGGGTCGGCCGGATCGAACACGTAGAAGGTGACGGTCCCGTCGTACGCGTCAATCACCACCTTCACGCTGTTGCGCAGGTAGTTCACGCGGTCGTCGTCCATCTGATAGTGACGCGCGTACGGGAAGGTGGCGGACGAGGTGAACCCATCCATCAACCAGCAGAGCCGGCCGTCGCGGCGGACGACGATGTACGGGTCGGGGTCATAGGTGAGGAACGGCGCAAGCGCCTCGACCCGTTCGCGGACGCTCCGGCGCATCAGCAGCCGACTCTCGGGCGTCACGTCGTCGCTGAAGGGCAGCTTGCTCACGTCGCCGCGGTCGAGGGCGAGCAGCAGGCGGCGCAGGAATGATCCGAGGACGATGCCGCCGCTGCCGTCGTAGGTCGTGTAGCTGTTGCTCTCGCCCTGCGGGTAGTTGAACTCCTTCTGCCGCGTTCGCACGTAGACGTCGGTGGTGGTGAGCTGGCCGAAGTAGATCTCGGGGCGCGTGACGCGGATGTCGGGCGAGGTGCTCTGCACAGGCATGTTCCCGAGCACCAGTTGCGGCAAGCCCTCCGGTGTGAACCCGTTGACCGAGTTCATCGTGACGCCGTAGCCGTGCGTGTAGATCAGCTTCTCGTTGATCCAGTTGCGGCTGCTCTCGGGCAGCTTCTCCACGCTCAGCTCGCGCGCCGCCACCATCATCTGGCGCAGCCGTCCGCCGACGACGTAGCGATCGATGTCGATGTCGGGGAAATCGTAGTAGGTGCGGATCTCCTGGATCTGGCGCAGGGTGTCCTGCAGCGCCCGCCAGTCCCACAGCCTGATGTTCTCGATCGTTGTCTCGTTGTGGGGCAGATCGATGGCGTCGATGCCGGACTCGGCCGGGAACGGCCGCTGGTCGGCGCCGCCCAGACCGAACGCGCGGCGGGTGAACTCGATGTTGTGCCGGATGTAGGGCGATTCGCGCACCAGCTCGTTCGGCTTCACGATGAAGCCGCTCACGTACCAGACGACGACCGACAGCACGACGTAGGCGACGATCCCGGGAGCGGCAGCCAGCGCCAGCCAGGTGATCCGCCGCGGCCGGACGGCATTGACGGCTGCAACGACCGCGCCGAGGACCAGGGCCGCGACGACGAACAGCAGACCCGGCAGCGCGACCCACGCGTCCGTGTAGTTGACGCCCGACAGCACCGAGCGATCGACGAACAGCCGCTCGAAGCGCCCGACGAACACGCGGCCGGCCAGGACGAGAAGGACGGCGGCAAACGCCAGCGACACCGCGGCGGGCGACGCGGCCGACGCGCGGAGCCCGCGCAGCGAATCGAACGCCCGCTCGCCTGCCGAGATGACGAACGACACCACCGCGGCGATGAGCACGATGAGCGCCAGGCTCGTCAGCCACGCGAGGACGATCTGCCAGACGGGAATCGAGAACAGGTAGAAGCCGACCGGGCGGCCGAAGATCGGATCGGCGAGCACCGGCGCCGCCGACGTCCCGGGCGCGTGCCAGTACAGGGCGAAGGTCGTCCACTCGCCCATCATGCTGAGGCCCGAGGCGACGGCCACCAGCAGCGGGACCCCCCAGACGACCAGCTGGACAATCGGCGCGAGCGAGAACGTCACAGGCTGGCCGTCGATCAGGAACGTGCCGCCGACCGCCAGGTGCTGCGGCCGAAGCGCCCAGAACGCCGCGAAGAGCGCGGCGAAGGTCACGAGGGCGAAGGCGGCGAACACGATCGCCTTGATGCTCAGCGTGCCCCAGAAGACGGCCGCGTAGCCGAGCGAATCGAACCAGAGCGCCTCGACGTAGTAGGAAAGCAGGGCGGACCCCGTCAACAGGAGCAGGACGACGACCGCGGCGAGGATCCAGCGGAGGCGCCGCCGCCTGCGTCGCAACGGTACGTCGAACACTCGGCGGGACCGGTCGTCGTCATCGGGTGGCCAGGTGGGCATGAGAGAACGCTCCTTCGGCCGCAGATTCTAGTTCAGATCCCGCTGTGGCTATTTCCCGACCGCCCTGAACTCCGTCCACGGCTGCGTCTTCATGTCCCTCAGCAGGCCGCGCATCCAGCCGTAGTCCGGATGCTGCTTGAGAAAGCCCTCGGCGAGAAAGTCGGGCGCGCACGGGTGGCCCATCGCCGCCCAGAACCGCATCTCGCTCGCCATCCGCCCGTCCACCACCTTCGCCTGCACGGTGCCGCCCGGGAAGTACTTGCCCCAGTCCCATTCAGGAACGCCGCGCGGCGAGACGTCGACGGTGCCACAGAGCGAGCGCTCGGTCGGGCCGTCGCGCTTCTCGATCACGTCGTACTTGTCGGCCTCCATCGCCTTACCGACCTCGACGTCGATCTTCCCCTTGTGCTCGGCCATGAGCTGTTCCCACCGCGTGCGCCGCGCGTTGGACGAGCTCTGCCTGTCGTTCACCTTGAAGGTGGTCTCGGCCTTGATCAACGCCGGCCCGACCGGAAAGTTCGAGCCGACGAAGTGGCCGTCCTTCGTCCGCTCGACGCTGTGTTCCTTCAGCCCCAGCTCGAAGCGCGCGATCTCCCCGGTCTTGTTGTCCCCGACCAGCCAGTCGTTCGCGTACCCGCCGTTGTTGCCCTCGAGCATGATGCGGACGACGTCGTCGATCGAGTCGCTGTACTGCATCGCCTTTCGGGCGCGGGAGAACTCGGGCGAGCCGTTCGGGTCGAACCCCCAAAACTGGGTGATCGTCGTCTCGGTGATCAGGATCCCGTTCGAGTTGATCCCGAAGTCGTCGTCGCTCGCGATGACGCCCGGGAGGCCGTCCATCAGGATGGCGTGGCCCTTCTCGGGCTTCAGGTCGAAGATGATGTTCCAGCGCGCGCCGGTGATGTAGTTGGTCCAGGCGTTGTGCCCCATCACGATGCGCCGATCGGCCGTGTAGCTCCCGGTCGCGACGAAGGCGCTGCAGTTGCCGGGACTCGTCGTGGACGACTTCTTCCCCTGCTGCTTCTCGAGCCACGGCACGTAGTAGCCAGGCAGCTCCTCGAGCCCGTTGAGGGCGACGATGTCCCAGCGATCGAGCTTGACGCCACGGGCGTTGACCCCCGTGACGATGCCATCGAGCTCCTGCTGGTACTCGGCGTCGATCTTCGGCCAGAGGATCTGCTGCCCCGCCTGCCGGTAGAAATCCCAATCCCGTGTCGTCGTCTCCTTCAGGAACGGCTTGAGGACGCGAACCAGGTCCTCGATCTCGGGCGCGAGCAGGTACCCGTGCTGGAGGCCGAGCCGCTCGGGCGCGCCCTCGAGGTGCACAACGATCCACCCGCCGCTCTCGGAGCGGTAGCTGCCCTGGAGGCGTGGATCCGCGCCTGGCCGTCCGACCGGAGCGGGAGCCGGGGCGGCGCCCGGCGGCGCGCTGCCGGGCGCCTCGGCTTTCGTGCAGGCACCGGGCACAAGCGCGAGGAGAAGGATCGCAAAGAGCGTAGCGGATCGAGACCAGGCTGCGGGCCGGGAGCGGCGTCTCATCGAATGCCTCCAGTGCTGCACACGGGTGCCTCCTGGATTATAGCGTCACAGCATGTGTCGATCGGCCGATTTGTTGACTTGTTCACCCGGCACCTGCCCGCCGCACGTTGCACCCTCGTCCCTGCGCGGGGGTGTCGCACCCCGTCCTGAACCCCCGTCGTGCCCCCCGCGTCGTGGACCTTCGTGCCGCACCTTCGTCGCGCACCCCTGTTCGTGCACCTTCGTCCGTGCATCTTCCTCGCCCACTCTCGTTCGTGCACCCTCGTGATGCCCCTTCGTCGTGAACCGTCGTGGTGCACCTTCGTGGCGCCCCTTCGTCGTGCACCGTCGTGATGCCCCTTCGTGGTGAACCTGTCGTACACTGCCCCCGTGGTCCGCCGGATCATCCACGTCGACATGGACGCTTTCTACGCTTCGGTCGAGCAGCGGGACGACCCCTCGCTAGGCGGCCGGCCCGTCGCGGTCGGCGGCCAGGCCGACCGCCGGGGCGTGGTCGCGGCGGCGAGCTACGAGGCGCGGGCCTACGGGGTGCGATCGGCGATGTCGATGGCCAAGGCGGTACGTCTCTGCCCGACGCTGGTAATCGTGCCGCCCGACTTCGCACGCTATCGGGCCGTCTCGTCGAAGGTGTTCGAGATCTTCCGCTCGGTCACGCCGCTGGTCGAGCCGCTGTCGCTGGACGAGGCGTACCTGGATGTCACCGAGAATCGGTGGGCCGAGCCGCTGGCGACCCGCGTCGCGCGGCGGATCAAGGCGGAGATCCGCGAAGCGACCCGCCTGACGGCATCGGCCGGTGTGGCGCCGAACAAGTTCCTCGCCAAGATTGCGTCAGGCTGGCAGAAGCCTGATGGGCTGACCGTCATCCCGCCCGAGCGCGTGGAGCTGTTCCTTCAGAAGCTGCCAATCGAGGCGCTGTGGGGTGTGGGCCCGGTGACGGCGAAGAAGCTTCGCGCGCGAGGGCTCGAGCGGCTCGTCGACGTGCGGGCGGTCGACATCGCCACGCTGCGCGAGACGGTCGGCAGCCTGGCCGACTGGCTGCTGCAGCTTGCCCACGGCATCGACGACCGCCCGGTGGAGCCGGATCGTCCGCCGAAATCGTGCGGCACCGAGAACACCTACGCGACCGACCTGACCAACCTGGACGAGATGCGGGCCGAGGTCGAGGAGATGGCACGGGATGACGCGGCCTGGCTGGAGCGGAAGAAGCTGTTCGCGCGGACGGTGACGGTCAAGGTGCGCTTCTCGAACTTCACGACGGTTACACGCAGCGACACCCGCGTGCCTCCCACCCGCGACCCGGACGTCATCGCGGCTCGCGCCGCGGCCCTGCTCGAGCGCACCGACGCCGCCGCCCGCCCGGTCCGCCTGCTCGGCGTCAGCGTGCACAACTTCGCGGACAGCGACGAGGCAGTGTCGCGGCAGCCTGATCACGACTGGCTGCCGTTCGGGGACTGACGCGTCCCTGCTGTTCAGCGCAGAGGGCGCAGAGCCCGCAGAGACACCCCGAACCGCTTCCCGCTGAGGCAGGGTGAACGCGCTGGCGCATGAACATTGCGTGCAGCTCCGGGTGCAGGCGTTTCATCTGCTTGCTGGTCTCGGCCGCGGCGAGGTTGTCGGGGCCGGGCTTCCTCTTGTGGCAGGGGCCGGGCTTCAGCCCGGCCCGACCTGCGCCGCGACCGATCAGCAGAGGCCTGGTGCACGCAATGAGCGCGGCCTCTGCTGCCCCGACTCCGCGGCCACCCGCCGCTCTCGTCTGACTTGCTGTCGCCGGCCTCTTTCTCCCGTACGGCAGGGCTTCAGCCCTGCCATCGGCGGCAGGTGTGCTTCGCGTCGGAGGCCAGCCTTGAGCCGAACCGGCCTGGCCCGGATCGGTCCACGCCCCGCTAAGGTCGCCGCCGAATGAGGTGAGAAGAAGAAAAGCCGATTTGCGAGCTCGTGTCAATGGTGATCGCCAACTGGACTTCGCGGACGTCGCGCTCACCTCGTATGCGGGGCTGGAGCTCTTCGGCCGCTACTTGCGCGCGACCGGATTCAATGCCGTGGTCCGCGATGCGTTTGCGGGCACGGCCCGCTGGGGCGACTTCGGCGCGGTGGCGATGGTGCGGCTGGTGATCGGGTTGCTCGTGGTGGGCGGCCGGCGGCTGCGGCACGTGGCGTTTGTCCAGGACGACCCACTCTTTCGTCGATTCTGTGAGGTGCACGTCCTGCCGACGGCCCGCACGGTGAGCCGCTGGTTGACGGCGTTCACGATGGCGAGCGTCGACCGGCTGCAACGGGTCAACACGACCGTGATCGCCCGCGTCCTGGCGACGGTGGGCTTGCGCACGTGGACGATTGACGTCGACGGCGTAGTGGTCTCGACCGGGCTGCAGGTCGAGCGGGCCTTCCGCGGGTTCAACCCGCATCATCGGAAGGTGCTCAGTTATTACCCGATCATGGCGCACCTGGCGGAGACGACCCACGTGCTGCGGGTGAAAAATCGGTCGGGCAACGTCCACGACGGGAAAGCCGGGCTGCCGTTTCTGCGTGCCCTGTGGACGCAGCTCCTGTCGCTGCTACCCGCGGGGGGACAGGTGCGGTTTCGCATGGATGGGGCGTTTTTTCGCCAGGATGTGCTGCGCTGGCTCGACGCCCGCGGCGCCGGCTACGCCATCAAGGTGCCGTTCTACCGCTGGCTGGATTTGCAGCAGTACATCCGGGCGCAGCCGCACTGGATCCCGATCGCGCCCGACATCACTGGCTTTGTGGTCCCGCAGGCGGCGACGCCCTGGGACCGGCCGGTCTGGGTGGCAATCTACCGCAAGAAGGTGCGCCACCGCGCGACGAAGAACTATCAGCTCGACCTGTTTGACCCGAACGATGGGCACTACGAGTATTCCGCGGTGACGAGCAATCTCGGCCTGACGTTGCGGAACCTGTGGTGGTTTGCGTGTGGCCGCGGCAATCATGAGAAGACCATCGCGCAGCTCAAGAGCGGGTGGGCCTTCCACACGATCCCGACCATGGCGTATGCGGCGAACAGCGCGTGGCAGCAACTGGTCGTGCTCGCGCACAACCTGCTGACGAACTTCCAGATCGAGACCGGCGCAGAGCGCCGCCCGGGGTCGCG
>Ga0315282_10012731_pt1 | contig 12828 bp, 10 predicted proteins | sample YL17G07_20_MG_FD_203693 | JGI IMG/M metagenome (GOLD analysis project Ga0315282, IMG submission 203693) | Sediment microbial communities from Yellowstone Lake, YNP, Wyoming, USA - YL17G07_20 | ecosystem: Environmental > Aquatic > Freshwater > Lake > Sediment | place: USA: Wyoming | collected... | reverse complement strand
ACACAAGCCAGATAACCTCTCTTGGGCTTACCGTATAGCCAGCTTAACGGTAGCGCAATACTGGCATAACTACTACAGACGCTTAAACGGTATTGATTGCGGGCATTGTAGCAATCCGCAAAGGAAAGCGTGTAAAGCTAAAGACTTATATTCCAAATGTCCTAGAGCTATCGAGGTTGAAAGCCTGAACAAGCCGATAGCCGACAAAGACGGCAATCTTACCGAACTAGGCGACTTGTTAGCCGATGATAACGCTATAGACCTAGACGCTTGGCTTGACGCTAAACTGTGGCTGTATAGAGCACCAGCAAGGCTGGTAAACATAGCCTATAAGAAAGTAAACGGTTTGCCTCTTACCGCTAATGAAAGCCGATACTTGTATAAGCAAAGACAAAAGCTCTTAATTTAGGGGCGAGATTTTGGCTCGGTTACCCAAATATATTAGTGAGAGGATAAAACCTCTTGCGGAGCGACTAACCGATGCCAGCGGATTGCGGATTGGCAAGGCTCTGGACAATTGAATAAGGCTAAACTACTTTCGAGACAAGGCTTGCTTTGGGCTTAAGCCTTGCCTTGCTTACTCGTTTTGTCTCTGGCTTTTTTGAGACTAGCTCAAACGGTAGTGCTAGCGGATTGCAGGCTGCCGATAAACAGGCAAGAGACAATGAGAGAGCAAGAGCAAAAAACAAAGTAATAATTATCTCGAATTGATAGGGAAGGTCTTGCCTGTTTCAGCGAAGCTGGACTGGCAAGGCAAAGCCAAACCGAATAGGTATTATAGAAAATCACAGGCAAAAGAGCCTCGATTTGACTAGGGGTTCTTTTGCCTTTTTTTTGCCTTTTTCAGGGGTAGTCGGAAATCTCCGGCTACCCCTTTTTTGTGCCCGAAATCTCCCTTCTTCCTTTCAAAACCCCACCAAAAGCCCCAGGAAGCCCCTCAAAACCACCGGGGATACCAATCCCTTACCCCGGGCCCGCGAAAACCCCCTTTTTCACCTTAGACTATAGCCCTCCTATCCAACCTCCCATGCTCCCCTAAACGAAACAGGCGATTGTGTGATCTTGGTCAACTTTGGTAGACTTCTAGTTGGATCAAACACAAGGAGGTATTCGAGATGGAGACAAAGAAGGAGTGGCAACAGCAGTTAACTATCCTCATAATATCTTTCCTCGCTGGCTATTTTGGCCTGGACCGTTTCTACCGCGGACAAATCGGATGGGGTGTCGTAAAGCTAATAACATGTGGAGGCGTTGGAGTTTGGTATCTCGTTGATGCAGCTATCGCTGCATATAGATTTGGTAAGCTTAACACCTAAGAATTCAGAAGGGAAACGATAGCCTTCTAAACACAAAAGGCGTTTCAGTGAACTTTTTGGACAAAAATGCAATCAACCACACTAACGTCGAGTGCTACAACTTCGTAAATCAAATCTGAAAGAGAAGCGGCACACTCTATTATAAGCACCTTATTCGAACGCAGCAGAACAAGCCACCATATTAGAATTTAGCGCTTTTCGGCTGCAACCCGAGCCAACATTCGAACCCCAATCCTACCCGAAGCTCTCGCCTTTTCCAATGCTGAAAGGGATAGAGAGCTACCTACACCCTGCCTTACTTCACCTTGCTTCATGCCATTATCTAAATGTGCCAAAATAGCTAAGATAATTCCACAATACCCTCGGTTATAAGACCATTTTTTGCTCTAGGTTTTCCCGGATGAAATTAATGATGGTCTCGGTTCTGCCTCCGGGTAGGAATATTTCAGCAACGCCCATTTCCTTTAGCTGATTAATGTGCTCAGGAAGGATAATGCCACCGACAATCACGATGATATGTTCAGCTCGTTTTGCTTTAAGGTCAGCTAGCACCCTGGAGATGAGTCTCATATAGCCAGCAGAGAAAATGCTTAAACCGATGACATCAACATCCTCTTGGACAGCCATTTCAGCTATGGCTTCCGGAGTCTGATTTCCAACGTAGATAACTTCCATGCCGGCGTCCCTAAGGGCAGCGGTTACGGTCATGGCCCCTCGCCAATGCCCATCAAAGCCTGGAACAGCAATTAAAACCCTTATGTGGTTGTCCTGTTTTTCCATAATTGCCTCCTGTGGTTGACGGTGCCTCAATGAATTGGCGGCACCCATATGCCAAACACATCACACCAGACCTTGGAAATTTCACCCATGGTGGTGTAAGTTTTTACCGCTTCCATCACCGACGGCATAACGTTGGCTCCTGATTCCAGGTCACGCCGGAGTTGATCCAATGCCTTTTGCACTTTGCCATTGTCCCGCATGGCTCGTATCCTTTTCAATTTGGCCTCTTGTATATTTACGGTCTCGGGGTTGGCATGAAAGACCTTGCCCGGGTAAGGCTCGTCAGGCTCAACAAAACAGTTGACGCCGACTATCTTTCGCTTGCCACTTTCTATTTCTTTCTGGCGCTCAACCATTGCTTTAATAAATTCCCGGTGCATCCATCCAGAATCTAAGGCACCTACTAGGCCGCCAGCTTGCTCAATTTTACTCATATAGTCCCAGGCTTCTTTCTCCAGAGCATCGGTGAGTGATTCCAAATAGTAAGAGCCAGCAAGAGGGTCTACCACATTGGCAATTTTTGTCTCCATTTGGGCTATCTGCTGGGTTCGTAATGCTAGTTTTAGGCTTTCCTCGGTAGGCAGACAGATGGCCTCATCGTAAGCATTAGCATGCAGCGATTGTGTCCCGCCCAGAGCTGCTGCCAAAACTTCGTAGGCGATGCGCACTACATTGTTTAGAGGCTGCTGGCGGGTGTGGGTAGAGCCCCCGGTTTGCACATGCACTCGGAGCTGGTAAGATCGGGGGTTCTTGGCTCCATATTTTCGGGTCATCATCTTAGAGAGCATTCTTCGGGCGGCACGGAGCTTGGCTATCTCTTCAAAAAAATCTATGTCCATAGACATGTTATACGCGAAGCTAGGCGCAAACTCGTCGATGCTAAGGCGGTTCCTTTTTAATTCCTCATCGACATAAGCACCGATCTCAGCAAACATATAGGCGAGTTCTTGATAGGCAGTGACACCGCTCTCGCGGATGTTGTACATGTCGATGTTTACCGGATGCCAGCGTGGTGCAACCTTGCAACACCATTCAATCAGATCCACGCATATTCTCAGCATGTGGTGTGGAGGTATTAAATCCATCAGGGGTTCGGCGCACATCCCCGTGATTAAATCAGTCCCGCCAGTCCCAGGTAGTCTTTTCAGATCAAGGCCACGCTTTTCCGCCATGGCGAAATACATCGCCGTTACCTGGCAGGTGGCTGGACAACCAGCGACTATGGAAGTGCCAACTTCGTCTATGGGCAGTCCATCAAATATGATCTCGAAGTCCTCAATTGTATCAGCTGCGACTCCACCAACTCCAACATCGGCTTCGGCTCGGGGGTCATCTGAGTCAATGCCACTTTCGGTAGGGACATCGAACGCGACACTAAAACCGGTCTGACCCATTTCGTACTCTTGACGGAACCACTGGTTTGTCTCCTCTGGTGTGCTGTGACCACTAAATTGGCGTATACTCCAAGGCCGGCCACGGTACATGGTGGCATAAATACCTCGGGTGTAAGGCGATTGCCCAGGGGGGCCAATATCCCGATCATAATCAAGCTGATTTATATCTTGCGGGCCGTAGCACTCTTTAACAGGTATGCCACTATTAGTCCGAAATTCTTCTTTCTCCTCATTAACGGAACTCATCCTGTTACCTCCATTTCCAACTTAGGTTGGGTTGGTAATCCGCAACTATGGTTTGGCCTTCTGGAAAATCATATTACGGAACAACCAGCGAATCCAAGAGAGATCAGAATAGCCTATTATATTTGCCTTCCGTGGCCTATTTTATGTTATTGAATAATTGAATAGAGAATTTGGGTTCTCTATAGGCCTCCACGTATCTCTTGATTGAGCCCTCTTCGACGATTATCACAAGGTCGTGGATTTGCCCTTTATATACCTAGCACTTACAACACTATTATATTCAACAACTGGAGTAGTAACGCCTTTGATGATGTTTGTTATGTCGTACTAGCCTAGCCACCTCTTTCTTCTGCGGTAATGTTTTATTGTCTTATAACTCCTTCTTTTGCCAACTGTGTCGAGGCCCAGGTAAAAATCTCGAATATCCTCATTTTCAATCAGGCTGTTAGCACGTCCATCCAAGACTATCCTACCATTCTCCATAACATAACCATGTTCTGCAATTTTCAAAGCAGCGGCAGCATTCTGTTCTACCAGAAGAATGGCCACATTCATATCCTGGTTTATCCTCTGTATGATCCCGAAAATCTCCTGGGCCAAAATGGGCGATAGCCCCAATGAAGGCTCATCCAAAAGTGCCAACTTTGGTTCTGACATCAGTGAGCGACCTATTACGAGCATTTGTTGCTCACCGCCGGAAAGATAGCCACTCCTATTGTGGCGCTTATCTTCCAGCCTGGGGAAATAACTATAGACTTGCTCAAGCTTCCTTTTTAGATTGCTACCATCCTTGCGGAGGTGAGCCCCTACCAGTAGGTTCTCCTCGGTAGAGAGATGCTCAAAGAGCCTGCGTCCCTCCATTACCTGAGTAATGCCCATGCCTGCTATGTCCTCAGGAACCTTTTTATCTATTCTTTCTCCATTGAAGACGATGTTACCGTGGGTCACTTCACCCAGCTCGGTGTGCAGCAAACCTGATATCGCCTTGAGAAGTGTACTCTTTCCAGCACCATTGGCCCCCAGAAGGGCAATTATGCTTCCGTCTAGCACCTCTAGGGATACTCCACGTAGCACCAAGATTACGTCGCTGTATATTACTTCAACATTGTTCACTTCTAGCATTCAAACCACCATTTTATCAAATCTTCTGGGGGCCTGAGTGAATTCGCTCACAATTGCTTTGTTGTTGCCTTTTACTTTACCGGTTCCATTAAAGTGGGGCTAGGAGCAGCAAGCTTATCTCGGGGTAAAATCCATTCAGCCCAAATGCTGTCTTCCTCTGGCGTAACTAACTTCTTGGCTGTCAGCCTAGCTATCCCCACCTTGTCTGTTGCCCAGTGTCTTTCTGGGGTAAATGTTGCGTGGCATACCCCTTGGCAGGTTGTATCTACCTTCATCATTGCTTTATACATAGCATGTCGGTCCACCTTCTCTATACCAACATCGGCAATTGCCTTCTTTAGGCCATCTAGAGCCATCATTCCCTCCATCCATCCAGCCAGCCAATCACCATCATGCTCAATCTCAGGCCTTCCAGCATCTTTGAAAGCACTCCATACTACATTGTTCGTCCGCCATTCGTGAGGTAAATCAAACCATGTTGTAATCAAAAGACCCTCGGCAGCATCCCCACACTGGGCTATGATGTGATGAGGATGGCTCCAGGCGCTGGCGCCCAAGACAATATTCTTTGCGTCCATGTCTTTCCAGCTTCTGCAAACCGTCACCTGCGGAGCTGTGATGAAAATGCCGTAGGCAAAGTCCACCTTGGCATTTTTTAAAGCCAATATTTGAGAGTTCGCCTCCAGCGCAGCTAGGGGGACATATTGCTCCGATACTATTTCACATCCCTTGGACTTGATATATGCCTTGACTTTGTCGGTAACGATGGTACGGCCGAAAGCAGCGTCGCAGGTGAGAAAAGCAAACCTTGGAGCTCGCGTCTCTTTCCAGTTCGAAACAAACCAATCTACAAAGATTGCGCATTGATCCTCGTAGGGCACACAATCGCCGAAGCACTGCATCGGTGGCAACATAATGCGCCCAGAGGCAGTAGGGCTTATGTTGGGCATATCATCTTCGATAAATTTGGGTTGTAGGCCGTAGGTGTAACCAGTGCCCACAGTGTGTGTAAGTATTGGTTTATCTGACTCAGAGCGACTCATTGCGTTCCGGTAGGCAGTCATGCAGTTCTCTATTAGCCCCTTCGTATCTACGTCTTCCAAAACGACCTTTACCCCCGGGATTAAATTATTCTTATTTGCCCAGGCGAAAGCGTCGACTATGCCGTGGCTCTCAGCTACAGCGTAGGTGGCTGTGGGTCCAGTGTAATCCGTTAATAGAGTGATATTCACCTCTTTGAGAGCTTCTTGAGGAGTAGCTTCTTGAGTAGGCACTGCCTTCGGTGTACAAGCACCAGCAACTGTGAGCAATGCCACCAATACCAAAACTGCCACGCCAACCACCTTAACCATCCTTTCAGTATTCATAATAAACCTCCTTTTATTGCCAGAATTTCCCTCGGCTTTTCTAATTTCCTATTTCATGAGTCCCACCTCCCCATTAATGGATTTATTGTTGTCTTCCCAGTGTCAGTAAGGCATAGGCCAAATTCGCATGGAATTTTTAAGCAATTCCCACCTGTGAGCCAACCCTCTAGGTTCGAATATTAGGAAGAGCAGGACAACCAACCCGAAACCAATAGAAGTCATAGCAGCACCAAGACTTTCCTTTAGGACAGGAAAGATAGTGGTTAGCATGGGAGTTGTTATCATTACTAGCTCCCTCAGCCCTCGTATGACTACTACGCCAAATATTGTTCCGACTATACTCCCCATACCGCCCACTATCACCATTCCCAGATACCAGATGGAACTCATCAGGCTAAACTGTTCAGCTACTACCATACCCTGATAGTGAGCCAGTAAGGAACCGGCAAGTCCGGCATAAGCCGAACAGATAATAAAAGAGAGAATCTTGTAGCCAAAGATGTTGATTCCCATGATTTCAGCCGCCAAGTCATTGTCCCTTATGGCGACAAAAGCCCTACCTGGCTTCGTCCTGGCGATGTTCTTGGCAAAGAAAATACCCACCGTTACAAAGATTAGCAGGAGATAATACCACTCCCTCTCGCTGTTGATGACTAGGTCTCCTAGGCGGGGACTTGCTGCCGGACAACCGTTGATGCCAAAGGTTATACTCGGGGTGTGAATAATTATCCAAGGGATAACATATTGAGCTGCCAGAGTGGACATAGCCAGGTAAAAGCCTTTGAGCTTTAGGGAAGGCAATCCAAAGATAAGACCTATTAGAGCAGCAACAAGTATCGCAAAAGGTAAACAGATCCAAAAGGGTAACCCTAACCTGGTACTCAACACGGCACTAGCGTAGGCTCCCACCCCCACAAAAGCAGCTTGGCCAATACTAATCTGACCGGTATAGCCAGTAAGAATATTCAACCCGAGTACTACGATGATAGTGATAAAAATCACATTTATTGTGGATAACACATAATCAGATAGAAAATAAGGAAAGATTGCTAACAGAGTCACCAGCAATAGGCCGAGCATTATCCACTGGAAGCGTGTACGGATTATTGCCATATCATGTCGATAGTCTTCATCAAAAGTTCCGCAGGGACGCATTTTGTTCTATATCCTTTCTATCCTTTCATAACCAAACAGGCCATAAGGTTTGAAAATCAATACTAGGAGCAGAATGATATAAGGTGCCAATTCCTTCAACCCCCCTCCAACAAAAGGATCCAGATATCCCGCCCCAATGTTTTGTAGGACTCCCAGTGCCAGACCACCAATGACTCCTCCAGTAATTGATTCCAGTCCACCAAAAATAACTGCGGGGAACGCATATATAGCTACCTCAGATACAATTGGGTTGACACCATATAGGCAGGCAGTTAGAATTCCCCCGATAGCAGCGGTGATAATTGCAATAACCCAAGATATGGCGAGCACTCTTTCTACCTTTATCCCGAAGCTTCTGGCCAATTGTTGGTCTTCAGCGGTAGCCCTCATAGCCAAGCCAATCCTGGTACGCTGGAAAAAATAGGTAAATATTCCGAAAGCAACTAAGCAGACAACAAAAGATGCCAATTGATTGATGGATATGGTTACCAGATTGCCGGCTCGTATCACACCAGTTGGCATGAAAGCTGGTTGATACACCCGACCAAGTCCAGGCCATATCAAAGTCACGATGCCATTGAGTATCTCTGCCAAAGCAAGCGTGGCCATAATAGCCGCTAATATCGGTTGACCAATCAGTGGACGAAGCGCCAACCTTTGTATTAGAAAACCTAGTATTAATGACCAGATTAAAAGCAGTACTACAGCTAGCCAAAAAGGCAAGTGTAACTGAGTAATTAATGCCCAGAATACGAAAGCACCCATGACCACGATCGCAGTATGGGCGAAGTTGAAAATGCCAGATGATTTATAAACCAGAATGATTCCAACGGCCATCAGTCCGTAAACGGCACCTGACATCAGGCCCGCCACTATCAGTTGAGTGAGAAACTCCAATCTTCACCTCCCGTCTGTATTAACTCTCTATTTCTTCAAGACCAGCCACATCTGCCACCCTGATGCTGGTAACTATTTTCCCCTGTCGTCCGTCACGGTATTTAACCTGAGCCTCAGTTACCATTTTATCTTGGCCGCTATAAATAGCGGCGATTAAATCCTTGTATCTATCTTCAAGAAACCACCTTCTTAGCTTCTTCGTTCTGGTCAACTCACCCTCGTCGGGGTCGAACTCTTTGTGGAGTAAACAATATCTCTTAACCCTAGCGGATACAGGTAAGTGTGTATTAACCCTGTTCACTTCCTTCAGTATCAACTCATATAGTTCTGGCTTCTGAGACAAATCGGCGAAAGTAGTGTAGGCTATTCTATGCTTCTCCGCCCATTTGCCCGCATTTTCAAAATCTAGATTCACTATGACTGAAACAAAGTCTTTGTCGCTACCTATCGCCATAGCATCCTTAGCATATGGACTGAATGTGAGGGCATTCTCAATATAGGTGGGAGAATACTTGCTCCCGTCTTTTAGAGTCATCATGTCCTTGACTCGGTCTAAGATGACAAGGTAACCATCCTCATCCAGGTGACAGCAGTCTCCAGTGCGGAACCACCCCCTATGATACGCCTTATCATTGGCCTCCGGGTTTTCGTAGTAGCCCTCACACATATTTTCAGCCTTTACCAGTAGCTCTCCATCATCAGCTATCCTTAGGTTGGTACCAGGAGCCGGGTAACCTGAGGTTCCTGCCTTGATGCGCTCTTTTGCCGTGTGCGTAATAAACATGCCCTCGGTCAGTCCATACATGTCTTTCACTGGAACACCGACAGCGTGAAACCATGTGAAAATATCGGGACCTAAAAGAGTGCCTGCAGCAATAGCCATCTTGAGTTTGCTTAGCCCGAGGTAATCTCTTATTGGCCTGAATATTAGCCAGTCACCAACTTGATATAACGATCGCCACAGCAGAGATGGATTCTGCCACCTGTGTAATCGAGAATCAGTCACTTTATAGCCCACGGGCAGAAAGAGATTGTAAAGAAACCTTTTAAGTACCGAAGCATCGTTCATCCTCACTTGTACCTTAGAATAGAGATCATGCCATTGCCGCGAGCTGAAAAGTAGAAAGCAAGCTCCTATTTCTCTTATGTTCTCCAGTGTTGTCTCTGGTTCCTCAGGAAAATTCACTTTCATGCCGTATAATAGCCAGTAGCCTATGCCGAATCCTTGCTCTACAGCCCAGGCCCCTGGAGAGAAAGAAAGATATTCATCGTTGTCGTACATAGGATCTAGGAGCGTTCCGCGATAGGCAACTGAGCCAAAATAGTCATAACTAAGCATAGCTCCTTTCGGGTGTACGCCCGTAGTCGCTGAGGTATAGCAGAAGACTGCAGAATCTTTCCCGTTTCCTTTCCCGATATTTTCTTCAAATAGACTGGAGTGTTCCTTATCATGTGCTTTGCCTAACCTTTGGACTTCTTCAAAACTAATCAGCAGTGGGGCGTCATAACTCCACATGCCCTTGGGATCCCAGTAGATGACCTTTTTCATCAAGGGCAATTCCTCTGCAATTTCCAAAAACTTATCACACTGTTCCTGATCCTTAGCGAATGCGAAGCTGCTTTTGGAATGCTCAGCAATATATTTCACCTCAGGTGGGATAGAATCTATGAAGATGCCTATTGGAATTGCTCCAGCACTTTGAACAGCTAGCTCTGCCCAATACCACTCAGGGTCATTATCGCCTAAAATGCACACCTTATCGCCTCGTTTGAGTCCAAGCTGTATCAACCCCAGAGATAGCTCCTTTATATTCTGGTAGCAATCCTCCCAAGTATAACACCTCCAGATACCTCGGTCTTTTTTCCGCATGGCAATTTGCGTGCCACCATATTTCTCTCTGTTTTTTAGCAGCAGTTTAGGGAAGGTATCTGCGTCCTCTATCATAGCTCAATTTCCTCTACACAGGTGACACCTGCTCTTCTCCTAGATAAGCCCGGATAACTGCTGTGTTACATCTTATTTGTTCAGGAGTCCCTTCGGCTATCAAATGCCCGAAATCAAGTACAACAATCCTGTCTGCTATGTCCATTACTACTCCCATATCATGATCTACTAGGATTGCGGTAATCCCCTGTGCTTCTCTGATATCGATAATGAACCTAGCTATGTCCTCCTTTTCCTCCAAGTTCATCCCTGCCATGGGCTCATCAAGAAGGAGAAGCTTGGGCTCTGCTGCCAAAGCTCTTCCTAAGTCTACCCTCTTACGCATCCCGTAAGGTAAGGCTCCTACCATCTTCTTCCTTATAGGTTCAATCTCTAGAAAGTCTATAATGTCCTCAACTATCTTGCGATGCTCAATCTCTTCGCGAACTGCCTTTCCGAAATATAAAGCACTAGCCATTGGTCCATATTTTATATAGGCGTGTCTCGCTGCCATAAGGTTATCTTGAGTGCTAAGCCCGCTATAAAGCTCAATGTGCTGAAAAACCCGGGAAACCCCCATTTTAACGAGCTTATAGGGTGGTATTTTATCAATTTCCCTTCCCTCGTAATATATCTTACCCCCCTGTTGTCGGTAGAAGCGGTTGATACAATTCAGTATGCAGGTTTTCCCCGCACCATTAGGTCCGATAATAGCCAAGAGTTCATGCTCTTTTACATCAAAACTTACGCTGTCAAGGGCTACAACACCACCAAAGCTTAGATGGAGATCCTCGACACGCAATACTATAGTGTCATTTCTTTCCATGCGTAATCAGTGTATATTTAGTTTTATCGTGGCCCTGCTTGCTGTCACACGCATATATACCTTCGAGAAGCAAACGCACATAGTTATTTGCGATTTCCTCGGCTGAGAGCCTGCCTGCTGGCGAGTACCATTTCGCCATGTGGTACATCATTCCAATGATTGCAAATTCAACGATACGAACATCCAGATCAGATCGAAATGCAGAGTTGGCAATCCCCTCACGTAATATTCCATCGAACATCTCGTCATACTGCCTTTCAAGCGCCCTGAACTCACGGCGCCTCTTTGGCTCAAGCACTTCCCATTCTACCTCTGCATACACTTTCATCTTGGCTTCGTTTTCGAAAAATTTAGACACGTGCAAATAGATCGCCTGTTTGAGTCTCTCCGCTGGACTTACGGATAATTCAGTGATACGCTTGAGATCCTGTATCAGTCCTGATACAACATCGAGAAGGATTTCATAGAATATGTCCTCTTTGCTTCCAAAATAATGATATAGGCTTTGCTTTCGAAGGTTGACCTTGTTCGCAATTTCTGTAAGGCTGACGGTCGAGTAGCTTCTAGTTGAGATGAGCTGAGCTGCGGCTGAAAGGATTTCCTCCCGTCTATTCTCACCTTTCGAATTGCCAGCGAAATTCTCCTTGTTCATGCTGCTATCTCACGGTGAAATCTGACGAACGTTCGTTAGATTAGTAATCTAACACAGTTGTTTTGATGTTGTCAAGTTTACTACGGCTGTATTTTAGATTGTGTGGAAAAAGTTGTCAGAAAAAATTTATGGTGGTAAGAACCCCAGAGCAGAAAGTTAAACGAAAGGAGGTCTTACCACCATGGCCAAAGGCCAAGAAAATGGTACCACAATCCTGTTGGGGCTTGAAGATTACAAGGTGGGGGAGGTTTGTTGTGGAGGTGATGATAGGGTGGTAGTAAAGACAGCGGTTAAGGGAAGACAGAAGTGCCCTCATTGCGGCTCAAGTAGGCTCTATGGGCATGGCAGGTACAAGCCGAGGGAAATACTACACACCTGGAGCAATGGCAAAAAGGTATACCTTGAGTTGCATCGCCGTCGGTGGAAATGCCGCGATTGTAAGCGCACCTTTGCTGAAGGCAAGGAATTAGTACGGACTCGCTCCAGGTTGACCAGACCGGCTGAAGCCGAGGCTTTGTGGCAGCTCAAGGACAGAAACTTCAGCCAGGTGACGAGGGAGCTAGGAGTAGGCTACAGCACGTTACGTCGCCTTCTGGAAAGGGAAATAGATGAGGAAACGCTTGGCTTCATGCGGAACGAGGACGAAATATACCTGGGCATCGATGAGCATAGCTTCAGACATCAAGAGCTGGTGCACACCGTAACCGAGGTAAAACAGAGAAAAGTGGTGGGGATCCTTAGAGATGACCGCATAGCGACCTTGAAGAAGTTTCTGTCCAAAATTCCCAGAGATAAAGTCAAAGAGGTATGCATCGACATGAAAGAGGGGTTAAGGAAGGCAGCAGAGGTAGTATTTCCTTTAGCCAGGGTAGTGGTCGACCCCTTCCATGTAATTGCCGACTCCAATAGGAGGATGGACGAAGCCAGAAGAATAGAGCAAGATGTGCATCGAAAGAGGCAGGTGCAGATACCGAAGAAGATATTCCTGGTAGGCAGAGAAAAGCTCACCGAGGAGAAAAGGCAAAAGGTGGATACACTTCTAGAGAAGTACCCCGCCCTGAAGGGATTTTATTGGGCTAAGGAGAAGATAAGGGAGCTCTACCGGCAGCCAAGTCGAATGGAGGCAACCAGGCTGCTGGAGAACATCAT
>Ga0315282_10012730_pt1 | contig 12830 bp, 6 predicted proteins | sample YL17G07_20_MG_FD_203693 | JGI IMG/M metagenome (GOLD analysis project Ga0315282, IMG submission 203693) | Sediment microbial communities from Yellowstone Lake, YNP, Wyoming, USA - YL17G07_20 | ecosystem: Environmental > Aquatic > Freshwater > Lake > Sediment | place: USA: Wyoming | collected... | reverse complement strand
AGTCCGTCGCTCTATCCGCTGAGCTACAGGCACGCCGTCGCAATATCCGGGTAATTTTATATCTTAATCGAGCGGCAAAGGCAAGAAAAGAAAGGCCGCATAGGTCACATTTTGGCCACAGAATGCTTCTTACGGATCCCCAATCGGGTTTTGAGTCCCGAGTCCATTGTCAAAAGCAGGGAGATGGGTTTATAATCGGTCCACTATGCGCGGAGATGCCGATCAGGCACTCATCGTTCTCATCGCCACAGTAAGGAAGATCACCCCATGACGAAATTCGGTCGTTTGTTCACGCTTCTGGCCGTAACCGGTCTCCTGGCCACAGTCGCGTTCGGCCAGGCCGATGAATCCGTCGCCTTTGGCCGCCAGGCGGTCGCAGAAGCCCTGGCCGGCCGCGGGTTGAAGATCCCGGTCGAAATCCATGTCGGAGGGCCGGGGCTTCCTGAGAGCTTTTCGATCACTTTCAGGAACGGCATCGCCTCCATCCAGGCTCCGGACGCTAACGGCGCGCTTTATGGCGCGCTCGAGCTGTCTGAGCGGATCCTCCGCCGTGGCGGGGCAGCCCTGAGCGGCGATCCCATCACGGGGCGTCCTTTTCTCCGCGATCGGGGCTGGAATATTTTTCTGACCCTGCCCTGGGATTATGAGGCGTCGAATACGGATTACGATCCGCGCGCTCTCGTCGACCCCGATCGATGGTGGTTCGCCAACGACGGTTTCTGGCGAACCCTCTTCGACCAGATGGCCCGGGCCCGGCTGAACTGGCTCGACCTGCACGGGACCTGGGACATCAGCGTTACCGACGCGCCCAACCTCTACGCTTACTTCATCCAGAGCGATCGGTTTCCCAAGGTCGGCGTTTCCCCGGACATCAAGGCGGCCAACCTCCGCCGGCTCAACACGATTATCCGGATGGCCCACGCGCGAGGCGTCCGGGTCAGTCTGATGGCCTACGAGGCGCGTTTCCGCACCCCGCACGCGCCGGAGCCATACTCCGAGAACGAGGCCGACCTCTACGCCTACACGCGCGAGGTCGTCGAGAAACTGATCCGCCAGGCGCCCGGGCTCGATGCCATCGGCTTCCGCATCGGCGAGAGCGGGCACGGCGAAGCGTTCTTCAACTGCTACCTTGAAGCGGTCAAGGCCTCAGGCCGGGACATCCCGCTCATCACCCGGAGCTGGCTGGCCCGGAAATCCCGCGTCGTGCCTTTGGCCAAGGCGTCCCGGGACTTCACCGTAGAAATCAAGTACAACGGCGAGCAATGGGGAGCGCCCTATATGCTAATGGGCGGACGCATGGCCGGCTGGTACAGCTATTCCTTCGAGGATTATCTGAGTGATTCGGGAACGCCGGACGCGGCCCGCCTATGGCCGGGAAATCCCGGCCCTGGAGGCGGGAGCTGGCCGGCCCAGCCGTACAAAATCGTCTGGCAGGTGCGGGCTAACGGCACACACCGCATCCTGCCCGTTTATAACCCGGCAGCCGTCCGCCGGGCCGTCCGCTCCATGCCCCTCGGCACCGCCTCCGGGTTCGTCGTCGAGGGCTTGGAAACGTACTATCCGAAATCTCCGCGCTATTATCTGGCCGACCCGAATGACTCCTATTGCGAGTGGACGCACGAACGGGATTGGATGTACCTGAACCTCTGGGGACGTCTGGGCTATGATCCCAACACGCCGGACGAAAAGTTTGACGCCCTGGTCGCCGACAAGCTCGGGGCCGCGGCTGCACCTCTCATCGACGCCTGGAAGGCGGCTGGCCGGATCGTGTCCACAGCGTTTTCCGCCTTCTCCCTGGGACCCGACCACCGTAACCATGCCATCGAGCTCGAGTGGGGCGGGGACACTGCAGGCTACCTGGCCGCAGAGCCCTTCGACTCGCATGTCTTCTCCTCGATTCGGGAGGCGGTTTCAGGGAACGGCGCCGGCAGGCTCGACGGCCGCATTCCGCCCCAGGTGACCGCCGCTCGCCTCGCCTCCGACGCTGACGTAGCGGCAAAAGCCGCCTCGATTCAGTTGTCATCCGCGCCGGCTGGTGTGAGGAAACGCCTCCGGGAACTCATCACGGCCTGCGGCCAGGCCAGCCATCTTGGCCGCTATTATGCAGAAAGGTTCCTCTCGGCGTGGCGGGCCGGCCAGGCTGAAGCCGGGACAGCGGACGCGGCCGGCCGAGCCACGGCCCATATGCAGGAAGCGGAGAAGGAATGGAGCGCGCTTGCCGCTTGCACTTTCTACAAACCGTTCACGGAGCGGCTCCGGATGCGGACCAACACATATCATTGGGCCCAGGAACTGCCCAAGGTCAAGGCCGAACGAGAGCGGCTGGCGAAGATCGCCGCACCCATCCCCGATCCGATCTCTCCCCTTCCGGTAGAATCTCGTCCCCCGGCGATCTCACTCGAACTCGGGCCGGAAACGGTCAAGCTCGCGATTCCCGCTGCCGGCCTCACCCGGGCCTGGGCCCTGATCAAGCCGCTCCCCAGCAGCGCCTTCTTCCACAAGGTCCCTATGGTCCGCCGCGGCGCCCGGTTCGAATACGAGTTCAGACGCGAACCATGGGGGCATTCTGTCGCAGCCGAGATCGAAAGCAACGGACGTGTCCGCCGCATTCCCGGCTGGGAGGCCGACGCGCCTTATCTCGTCGTTCCGTCCCTCCCGGGGCCGACACCGCTTCTCTATTCCAGCGAAGAGGCCCTGACATATCTCGACCCGGCCTCCCTGTCGCCGTCGAAGCACGGTCTTCTTCTCGTTTCCTCGCGAGCCTGGAACTTCCACCGATTCTTCACCATTCCCGTCGAGCGGAAGATCCTCGATCCCGTCCGATTGGGGATGACCCTTGTCGTCCTGGCCCAGGACTATGCTCCGGGGCGCTACGCGCTCGATTGGCTGCCCCGGCCTCTCCAAATCGAGTCCCGCCGGGAGCGCGTATTCGACCCGGACGGCACGCTCGGCCTGGCCAAGATCGAAGACGATGACATTCTCCGCCAGCGATTTCTGCCCAGCCCGGGCTGGGACGTGCCGGGTAACGGCGGCGTAGCCATCCTGAGGTGGGGCGAAGGCCGGATCATCCTCATCAACGCCCGCCTTCTCGAACGCCTGCACATCCCAGCCTGCGCGGCCTCACTGGCCGCGGTGCTGAGCCTGGGCGGCCGGGAGAAACCCGTCGTGGTCATCGACGCCGGGACAGAGGGTGCGGCCTCTGCTTCGTCGGTCATCATGGATTTCATGACCGGCCGCGACATTCCCTTCCTGACGCTCGGGGAGGTTACCGGCCGGGCCCAGGGCGTGAATGCGAACCAGCCCATTCCGGGACGCCTTGATGACGACGATCTCCTGGCCTTTTTGAATATTCGGGCCGACCAGATGGTCAATGCCTTTCTAGACAGAAAAGTCAAATCGGCCGCCGCCTTGCCCTCTGCCGCGTCTCGTGAGGAGTTCGACCGGCGGCGCGAAGCCCAACGCCGCGAGCTTTTTCGGTGCCTGGGACTCGAGCCCCTGCCTCCGCGCACGCCGCTCAATGCCCGGGTGACGGGAGTCATCGAGCGGCCCGGATACCGGATCGAAAAGGTCGTCTTTGAGAGCCGGCCGAACTTCCCGGTGACAGCCCATCTCTACGTTCCCGACGCCGCCGCAGGCCGGAAGCTTCCCGTCATCGTCAATCCCCACGGCCATTGGGGATACAAGAAGCAGGAGCCGACTGTGCAATCGCGCCTGATCGGCCAAGCCGTGCACGGTTACCTCGCGCTCGTCGTCGATTCCCCCGGTTCGAGCTTCGAGGGCGATCGCCGCATCGAGCGCCGCTCCGCTGGAACGCACGACGACCTCCGTCTCATCCTGGGCTCGCAGAACGCGACGAGCGTCTATGTCTGGGACCTCATCCGAGCGCTCGACTACCTGGCCACGCGACCAGAGGCCGACATGAGCAGGATCGGCCTGACAGGCGCGTCGGGCGGCGGTCTGGCCACGATGTGGGCCTTCGCCGCCGAGCCCCGGTTCACCTGCGCCGCCAGCGTCGTCTACGCCAGCAGCCTCGAGATCAACCCGCAGAATGGGTGTCTATGCAATCATGTTCCCGGCTCGCTCCAGCTCGGCGACCGGGCCGACGTTTTTGGGCTGCGGGCGCCGGCACCCGTCCTGATCATCGGGGCCGAGGAGGATAGAGAATTCCCGGCCAAGGGCATGCGCCTCACGGACGAGAAGCTCCGCCGGCTGTGGGGACTGTTTGGAAAATCAGAGGACGCCTGGTTGCGCATGTTCCCGGGCGGGCACGATTACAGCCGGCCCATGCGCGAAACGGCGATGGGTTTCTTCGACAAGTACCTGAAAGGCGTCGGCGACGGAGCGCCGGTGCCGGAACCGTCATTTGAGACCAAACCGCCAGAGGCGCCTGAGCTTTACGTCCTGCCCGAACCGCCCACAAATTCTCTGACCATGCGCGGGATCGCGCAATCGATGTTCGACCGGCCGGCAGCCGCCGGATTGGCAGCGGATTATGTCCGCCTCAACGGCGGATTTCCAGGCGTCGTGCCGGCCGAGCTCAAACGATTGGACGAGGCCGAGGACAAGGTCCGCTGCACATTCGTCTCGGAACCCGGACTCACCGTGCCTGCGATCTACTGGCCGGCAAAAGGAACCGCAAAGGCCTTCGTCGTGCTCGTAACGGAAAAGGGTAAAGCCGGGGCGGCCGAGGAGTTCGGTGTCGACAGGCTCCGCGAATCCGGGATTGCCTGTCTGGCTATCGACCCCCGCGGACTGGGAGAACTCAAGGGGCTTGACCTGCGCCTCGCGACCTACCTTGGCCAGGCGCCCGCTTTCGGAATGGGCTGGGATATCAGCCGGGCCATCGCCGCCTTGGCCCCGGAGACAGCCAGGATCGCCGTGGTCGGGCGGGGCCCGGCGGCCGGACAGGCGGCGCTCGCGGCCGCTCTCATCGAGCCACGCATCCGCTTCACCGCCGGATTGGCCACGCTGGAGAAATTCCCTGACGCCTTCGGCGACGATATCCCGCTCATAGCCGTGCAGCCCCGGGCGAATTACGCACCGTCCTTGTCGCACCTGCGCGAGCTAATCAAGGCCGAGACGATGTGGAGCTTCCTTGGAGGACCAGACCCGGACTGGGCCGGCGCCCTCATCCGCTGGGCACAAAGATAAGGCCAACGAATTATTATTAAGCAGCAGCCAAGCTGCCCCCTCACCAAATGCCGGGAACGAGGCGGTAGCGGACTTCCTGGACGAAGTCCAAGTATCCAGGCAACTCGGCTTGAAGCATACGATCCTCCAAAGACGTTCTAATGATCAAGAGCGCCGCCGCCGTGAGGCCTGGGATCAGCGCCCACAACGAGCCCAACAGGAAGGAAACGCTAAGAGATTGGAGAATGAATCCGACATACCCCGGGTGCCTAACAAACCGATAGGGCCCGGTGCGACACACCGTCTGTCCGCGATCGCTCTGAATGCGGACTGCCGTTGAGAAGTACGCGTTGGCTATCATCGCCCATCCGCCGAGCCCCAGTCCAACTGCAAGCACCGCGGCACCTGCAATATTCCATGCGGCGCTGAGCTCTCGGGTCCAACCGAAACGCACATCCAGACCAGCCACAAGCGGGAGCACAAGAAATAGGGCAAGGCTATAGAGACCAGCCACAACCTTATCCCAGCCCTTCGTCTCCTTGGGTCGGCCGCGCTCCGCGATGGTCTCAGGACAGGTGCGGAGCATGATCGTGCCGTTGATTGATACACTCACGAGACAAATGCCCAGGAAGACCCACGCCCATGTCCAGTTGAGTCGGCCGGCGGCCAGGAAGAGGATACCCGCTTGCAAGACGAGAAAGATTGCGATTGTTCCAAACCGCATGAAAATGCCTTTTGCAACGTTTGGACGATCCTCGGTTGGCGGGATTTGAGATGTGTTGTTCATATGGCCTCCCGGTTTGAATTCATCGCCTGCTGCCTAGCTATCAACATACAGCATGCTTTATTTGATACAAACTTCGTCTCACTGACGTCGTGTATCACGTGATTCTATTTAGTATCCCTGCAAGATTGCTATATAATTTTAAAAACATCGATAATCGATTGCAAGCATTGACGCGGACTTGCGATTCAAGTAATGTCTGGAGCCGGGATGGAGATGATTTCGGAACCGAGCGGCCGATGAAAAGAGATAATTTGGAAAAATATCCGCGGAATCCCGTCCTGCGGAACGATCCCCTGCCCGTGGAGATCGTCCTCCACCCTTCATGGTGGAACCGGCAGGCCGGGATCACCTTCGACGAGGATTTCTTCTATCATCCGTCACGGCGCGTGGAAGCCGAGCGCCGGATGGAGCGGATCTTGTATGAGCGGTTCGGCGACCTCGGCCTGGGCGAGGACCGGGATCGCGATTGCCCCGTCATCGGCGCCGTCCACAACGCCGCCGGATTCCTCCTCTCCGAGATGCTGGGCTGCCGGGTCGATTACCGGGAGGATGCCCCTCCTCAGGTCGTTCCCGCGAACCGGGCGGATCTCGAGGTCGACGTCGAAGGGGCGTTCACGAGCGTTGCCTTCCGCCGCCTCCTGGGACTGATCGATGCCCTGAAAGCGCGATATGGCTATGTGACCGGCGACGTCAACTGGGCCGGAATCCTCAACCTGGCCCTCGACCTCCGGGGCCAGGCCATCTTTCTCGATATGGCTGACCGGCCGGATGAGGTCCGCGTCTTCTTCAGCCGCATCGCCGAGGTCATCGAGCGTTTAACGACCGTCATTGCCCGGGAGACGGGAACGACCTCGATTTCGGTCAACCGGATGGTCCGGCACATCCAGGGGCCTGTGTTTCTTCACTCCGAATGCGCCCTGACCATGATCTCCGCCGCGCATTATGAAAAATTCGTCCTGGCCATCGACCAGGCCTGGAGCGAGCGTCATCGGCCGTTCGGCGTCCACTATTGCGGCGCCGACCCGCACCGCTACGCGGAAGCTTTGGCCAAGATCCCCCACCTGGATTTTCTCGACGTCGGGTCGGGAGGGGACCTCGGCGCCCTCCGCCGGCGGCTACCGGGGACGTTCCTCAACATCCGGCTGAGCCCTGTCGAGCTGGTCGAACAGAACGCCGAGGAGATCCGGCGGGCCGTCATCGACCGCGTTATCGACTCGGACAATCCTCATCTCACGGGAGTGTGCTGCATCAACATGGACGACCGGGTGACGGACGACAAGATCCGGGCGATCTTCGAAGCCGTGTTTGAGATGCGGAAGCGATATGCCGCTTCAGATTAAGCTCCCGGGGCATATCAACCGCTTGTCACAATCTGGGCCCAAAATGCTGGATATAAGCTAAGAACGCAGGATTAATCTATTTATGACAAATGAATAAAAGCCGCCGAAATATCGAGGACGACGGATGGGAAATCCGATGATTTTAGAATGAACAAATGTAAGAAAAAAATATTACCCCATCAGACCGTGCAGCCTCTTCCTGGCATCCCCAACCTCGGGGATACCTGGATCTGCGTCTTTGTGGGGACTGAGGAATTTTCTGGTTTGCTCTTAAGGGAAGTCAGGACGGCTGGAGAAGAAAAAAGAAGGCTGCTGATTTCCTTATTGACAGCGAGCATCGGTCGGCGATATGTTTTTGGGGAAGCGAATTGCCCCAATCGTGAGCTGAAAGCGGAGAGATTGCTGAATTCAAGATGTTGACTTTGTCCTATAAGAATTTTAGAAACTTTTTAAGGATTGTCCCCGTCTGTCCTAAACCAGAGGCGATCGGGCTGGAAAATATTCCGAGAAATGAGCCGACACTCTATGTCTACAATCACATAACCAGGCGAGCGGAACCGATGTTTCTGGGAATGACTGCTCCCGCGAAGCCGCCCATAAGATTCTTCGGGGAGATAACGATCGTCAGCAATTATGAACGATCGACAACAAAAGAAGACCTCGTGGACTCCATATTCTCTCGCAGCTTTCAGCAGAAAATGGGGAAGAACGCCTTGACTCGTTTTAGCTTTGAAAAGCTCACGGATTTTTTAACACGGTTTTTCATAGCTCAGATGAGCAGATTCCAGATCATACCGATATATCTCCATGATCCCCCGACAAAGGATGAAGAACTTATAAAAAGACACATCAATAAGCAGGCTCTGGAGGAATGTCTGAAGTGCCTGGAGAATCATATTCCCGTGGCTATTGCCCCGAGCGGCGGGAGCACCCACGAGGCGGCGGAAAATCCCGTTTCCCAGACGATTGTTCCGACACTGGCCAGCTTGCTCTATAAGCGGGGAAAAGTCGTCAAGATTGTGCCGAGCATTGTGAAAGAAAGACCCATCGTCAATAAAGAGACATACAAAAAGTATCTCGCCGACAGAATCCCTCTCTGCCGATTTTGCGGATGGCTGATGAATAAAATCAAGGCCAGGCCCTATGAGAGGCCTCGCCTGATCGTTGAGTTTCTCCCTCCCTTAACATTTGCCCAAACGAATCCAACAAAGGCAGAGAAAATTTTGTTCATAACAGAGCTTCAGCACGCCATGTACACGGCTCTGAGGAAAGAGAATTCTACCGAAATAATCGGATGACATAAACTCAATATTTTGCCTTCAGGAGGCTTCGGAAACACTCCGGGATCTCCTCAGCCGCTATGAGAACGACCCGACTGAAAATTTTTTGGGCCGGTCATCAGCTCCCCTGACGCGGCTTCATCTCGATTCGGAAGGCTGGGGGACTTGGCCTCAATTCTTTTCTTTTAAAATTTATATCCGATCTTCCTCAAAAACTCCTTCCTCTTCTTGATATCCTCCTCCCCTTCCACTCCTTTTGTCTTCACCCCATCGACAACCCCTAAGATTCCTCGTCCGCTCTCAGTTTCTGCGATGATCACCTCAACGGGATTTGCCGTAGCGCAGAAGATCCGACACACCTCGGGGACGTTTTTTATGGCATTGAGAATGTTAACAGGATAGCCGGCCTCCATAAAAATTAAAAAACAATGTCCTGCAGAAATATTCAAGGCATTCTTTTTGGCAATCTCTATGAGCCTTTCCTCATTCCCTGAATATCGAACAAGGGCCGGACCCGATGACTCACAGAAAGCCAAGCCAAACTTCATATGAGGGGCTGTACTGACAATGGCTTCATGGATATCTTCAATAGATTTTATAAAATGGGATTGGCCGAGGATAAAATTCATGTCCTCTGGCTTTTCAATCCTGACAATCTTGATTTCCATTTCAGGGCCTCCTTTTCATTGCTTTTAAATTCTTTAACCCTCTTATTTAATCTCGATCGGCGGAAGGTTCGCCGCTTTGAGCTGGGCGTTAAGGTTCGCCAGCTCCTGCGTTTTGAATGTGTTCCACTTCGCCATCAGGTTCGCAAGCGCCTGCCGACGCTCGGTGACCGCCGCGACCACCTGGCTCGTCGGCGCAGCGTCGGCACCCTGCATCAAGCCCATGAGCGAGCCGAACGAGCTGCCAATGCCCGCCAGGGTGTCCTGCCCGCCGCCTCCGCCACCGCCTCCGCGCTGACCGCCTGCTCCCCCGCCGCCCTCAAACGCCGCAGCCTTCTGGTCGAACGCGGCCAGCGCCTGGAAAACGGCGCCCTGGCCGGCTTTATCCTGGAGCGGCTTCACTTGGGCCCGGATCGCGCGAACTTCGAGGAGCGCCGCCTGCGTTTCGAGCACGCCGTCGTACAGCTGCTTCGACAGCGTGAACTGCTGGGCGAGGCCGGCCGGCGGGGTCTTCACTCGAGGATCCATCTTCACCGTCAGCGGCTGCGTGTAGCTCTTGCCGTTGACCGTCAGCTTGACAGTGTATGTTCCCGGCGCCACCCAGGGCGAGTTCGGCGACGACACGGTGTTTCGTGGAACAGCCGCGATGGGAAGTCCGCCGCGCCCTCCCCCTCCGGCCAGAAGCTGATAATGCATATCCCACATGAAGCGGTGCATGCCGGGCGTCGTTAAGAGGACCTGCGGCGGCCGGTACCAATACAGCGGGACCGGTGCGGTCGCCGGATCTGGAGTTCCGACGGGGTCGGCGCTCGAATACCGCCGGACGAGCTTTCCGGCGCCATCGAGGATCTCCAGCGTCACCGGGCCCGAGACGTCTGACTTCAGGGCGTAGTTGATAACGGCGCCGTCCGGCGGGTTCTCTCCGGTCGGCTCATCCGGTGGAAGAGGCGTGTCGGTATTCATGTTCCACCGGACTCGGACCGCGACCTGCGGAGCGAAAAGGACGGCCTCGGCCGTGACGACGGCCTGGTTGAGCTGGCGCAGCGGGGTGATGTCGTCGAGGATCCAGAACCCGCGCCCGTGCGTCGCGACCACCAGGTCATCATCTTTAATAATAAGGTCACGCATCGACGTTGCCGGCATGTTCAGCCGCAGCGACTGCCAGTGGTCGCCGTCATCGAACGAGACATAGATTTCGCGCTCCGTGCCCGCGAACAACAGCCCTTTGCGTTTCGGGTCCTCGCGGACAACGTTGACCGGCGCTCTGTCGGGAATTCCGTTGGTTATATGGGTCCATGTCTTGCCTCCGTCATGTGTCCGGTAGATATGCGGCCTCATGTCGTCGAGGCGGAGGGTGTTGATAGCCGCGTAGGCCGTCTGCGCGTCGAAGCGGCCGGCGTCCATGATAGAAACCTTGGCCCACGGGGTTAGCTGCGGCGGGGTCACGTCCTTCCAGTGGAGCCCTCCGTCAACCGTCATATGAATAAGCCCATCGTCGGTGCCGATCCAGATGCGGTTGACGTCGAGGCAGGACGGCGCGATGGTGTAGATGACTCCCCGCTGCGCCGGCTGGGCCGACGTTTCCTTCTGGTATTTGCCCACGCTCGCCGGCACCGCCCAGGTCTTGCGCGAGAGGTCGGGGCTGATCTGCTGCCAGCTCTGTCCGCCGTTGGCGGTCTTCCACAGGGTGTTCGAGGCGAAAAAGAGGATATGCGGATCGACCGGCGAAAAGAGGACCGGCTGCGTGCGCACGGTCCGGAAGTTGGGGGACCGGACCGGTTTCGGTCCGACGTTCTGAACCTGGCCCGTCCGGCGATCGTAGCGCGTCACGCTCCGGCCGCCGTAGACGATATCCGGGTCGAGGGGGTCAGGAGCGGCATACCCGTACTCGTCGACACCGACGGGGTGCCATTCGCGGAACGTGATCTGGCCGTCATTGCCGCGGCTCGAGATGCCGACTGATCCGCTCTCCTGCTGCCCGCTGTATACGCGGTAGGGGAAGGCGTTGTCGGCTGCGACATGGTACAGCTGCGCGGTCGGCTGGTTATACCACGAGCTCCACGTCCGGCCGCCGTTGACGGTGATGATGGCGCCCTGGTCGCTCGCCATCAGGATGATGTCCGGGTTATTGGGATTGATCCATATGTTCTGGTAGTCGTCGCCGCCCGGGGCGCCGCGGAATCCCCTCCAGGTCTTGCCTCCGTCGGTCGACTTCCATGAGACCGTGCTGGTGACGATGACGATGTCGGGATTCTTGGGATGAACCGCCAGGCGCGGAAGATCACCGCCGCCGATGCGGCTAGCGGGACGCGAGTCGGCCATCCGCGTCCAGGTATCGCCCGCGTCGTCCGAGCGATAGATGCCCGTACCTCGGGCGATGGCGATCGCCGCGTAAATGCGGCGCGGATCACTCGGCGCAATGGCCAGGTTGGCCTGGACGACGCCGTCCAGGCCGGTGGGAACGAGCTGCTGCCACGTCTTGCCGCCGTCAGACGATTTGAAGAGCCCGCCGCCGGTGCCGCTCCAAGCGGCGTTCTCCCAGGGACCCTGCCTGGACTCCCACAGGGCGGCATAGACGATGTCAGGATCTTTAGGATCGAAGGCGAGCTCGGATCCACCTGTATCCGCATCCTTGGAGAGCACTTTCTCGAATGTCTGGCCGCCGTCCGTCGAGCGGAAGATGCCGCGTTCCTCGTTCGGGCCGTACGGATGACCGAGAACGGCGACGAACAGCCGGTCCGCGTTGCGCGGATCAACGATGATCTGAGGAATCTGCTGAGCATCGCGCAGGCCGAGGTGCGTCCAGGTCTTGCCGGCGTCGGTGGACTTGAAGAGGCCGTCGCCGACTGAAAGGTCCGGGCGCTGCAGTCCCTCGCCGCTTCCGACGTAGATGATGTTCGGATCGGACTCTGCCACGGCGATAGCCCCGATCGAACCGGTCGGCTGGTCATCGAAGATGGGGTACCAGGTATGACCGTAGTCGGTCGTCTTCCACACGCCGCCGTTGCACACCCCGATATAAAAAACATTGGGTTGGCTCGGGACGCCGGCGACGGCCCGCGTTCGGCCGCCCCGGAAGGGGCCGATCGAGCGCCAGCGCATTCCAGCAAAGTACTTCGCGTCATATGGCTGGCCGAAGGTGGTCGATGCCGCGGCCGCGAAGAGCAGCATCGTCAAAATAGTTTTCACAAGACGGGTCCGTGATCTCATCGCTCTTCCTCCTGACGCCAGTGTCAAAATTCGAAGTCCGGATAGGCCCATTTTCCCGGATCATAGGAATCGGCGCTCCATCCAGGGACGGTTTCTTCTCCATTATATGATGGGCGTCATCTGGCGACATCCCGAACTGTATCTTAATGAGAGAATCTCTGTCAACAGCCTCAAAGACTGACCATTGATCACCTTCGGGGACATGATTCCAAGTCCCTGTCGGCGGCGATTCGTAAAAATTTTGAAAGAAAATCTCTGGCCGTTTCGTCTAAATAGTGATAGCTTATAAGTTTGAGGAGGTATGAATGAAAAAGAAAATCTTGATCGCGCTTTTTGTCGTCTTTACGATGTTCTATCTGCAAGCGCAACAACCGCCCCAGCAGCAGCTGAAGCTCGAGGATGTCCAGAAAGCCCTGAG
>Ga0315282_10012728_pt1 | contig 12832 bp, 11 predicted proteins | sample YL17G07_20_MG_FD_203693 | JGI IMG/M metagenome (GOLD analysis project Ga0315282, IMG submission 203693) | Sediment microbial communities from Yellowstone Lake, YNP, Wyoming, USA - YL17G07_20 | ecosystem: Environmental > Aquatic > Freshwater > Lake > Sediment | place: USA: Wyoming | collected... | reverse complement strand
TTCCATGCGCTGAAGGCGATCCTGAAGGCGGCCGGCCAGCCGACCTCCGTCGGGGACGAAGGCGGCTACGCGCCAGACCTGAGGACTCCCGAAGAGGCGCTCGACCTGCTCGTCGCAGCGATCGAACGGGCGGGGTACCGCCCTGGGCAGGACGTCGCGCTCGCCCTCGATCCGGCGGCAAGCGAAATGTGGGAGGACGGGCGGTACGTCTTCAAGAAGGCGGGCGGTGAGTCGTTTACGCCGGCGCAGATGATCGACCGGCTCGCCTCGCTCGTCGATCGCTACCCAATCGTGTCCATCGAAGACGGGCTGGCCGAGAACGACTGGGACGGCTGGAAGGCGCTCACCGACCGCCTCGGCTCGCGCATCATGCTGGTCGGCGACGATATCTTCGTGACCAACCCCGCAATCATCCGCAAGGGCATTGCCGAAGGCATCGCGAACGCGACGCTCATCAAGCTGAACCAGATCGGCACCGTCTCGGAGACACTCGACGCCGTCCATGTCTCACACGACGCCGGCTACCGCATCGTCATCTCCCACCGTTCGGGCGAGACGGAGGACACCTTCATCGCCGACTTCGCCGTCGGAGTGGGCGCCGGGTACATCAAGACCGGGTCGGTCTGCCGGTCGGAACGGGTAGCGAAGTACAACCAGTTGATGCGGATCGAAGAGGAGCTGGGCGCGCAGGCGCGCTACGGGCACTGACCGGCCGCGCGCCGGAATCGCGTTCCTCGACGAGATCAGGGCACCTACGCCGGCGTTGTCGCGCCAGCCGGGTGAGGATCTCTCCAGCAGTCAGGCCCGCGCGCCCCACGGTCAGCATCGATGGTAGACTCAGGTCCCGAAGTCGCCAGCGTCGAACAACCAGCGTGACCCTCGCACCCATCCTGACGCCTCGTGGCCATCTGCGGCTCCTGGAGGTCGACGAGCCGCCCGGAACAGATCCCCACATCGCGGCTCGGCTTCTCAAGGCGTTCCAATCCGGCACCGGGGATGGCCTTCTGCAACTGGGCGCCGGCGAGGTGGGCACAGTGCTGTCGCCGGCGTTGTCGTACTGGCGCGACTTCGCCGCACGCTTCGTCACCGCCGTCTGTACCCAGCCAGGAATGGACGAGGCGCGCCAACGCGTCGACGTGCCCGCACCGCCCACCGGCGATCTCGACCTGGTGGCTGCGGCCGTCCCCCCGATGACCGGGGCCGAGTACGCCACGGCCGAGACGCTGCGGGAGTTCTGGAAGGCGATCGAGGCCGCATTCAACGCGAGGCTCGCGGCGGCGCACGGATCCGTCCAGGAGTGTCTGAAGGCGTACAGCCCGGCGTGGAACCTGGTCGGGCGCGTGCATTTCCACCTCGCCGAAAACCGCAAAGACACTGAGGCGCCGTTCGCGTTCCTGGCCACCTACACCGACCGGCTGTCGGCGCAGGCGAAGCCGCAGCACCTCCCGCTCGGGCAGGCGCTGCGCCAGTACGCGGGGGCCGCGAACAGGTCCCGTCTGCTGTCGCTGTTGCTGCCCGTTCAACGCGCGGCCGAGCGGTGCGCCTGGCTGAAGACCATGGTCGATGCTGGCGAGATCTACCATCCGCTGCGTTGGACACCTCCAGAGGCCCTGGCCTTCCTGCGCGACATCCCCGCCCTCGAGCAGGCAGGCGTCGTCGTGCGCGTACCGGCGGCGTGGAAGGCCGGGCGCCCGCCGCGACCGCGCGTGACGGCGACAGTCGGGGGCAAGGCGCCCGCCGGGCTCGGCATCGATGCGCTGCTCGACTTCCAGATGGAGGTGACGCTCGACGGCGAGACACTGACGGGCGCCGAGATCCGCGCGCTCCTCGCCTCCACTGACGGCCTGGCCTTCATCCGCGGCCGGTGGGTCGAGGTGGATCGCGAACGACTCCGCCGCATGCTCGACGAGTTCCACAAGGTCGAGCGGACGGCCTCGGCACATGGCCTCACCTTCGCCGAGGCGATGCGGATGCTCGCCGGGGCCGATGTGGCGGGGGCGGAGTCGGCGGACGTCGAGGACCGCACATGGTCGGACGTCGTGGCCGGGCCCTGGCTGGCCGGCGCCTTGCAGGCCCTTCGCGGACCCGCCGCGCTGGCTCGCGTGGAGCCGGGTGAGGCGTTTTGTGGCACGCTGCGCCCGTACCAGCAGGTGGGCGTGCGCTGGCTCCACTTCCTCACGTCGCTCGGCCTGGGCTCGTGTCTCGCGGACGACATGGGTCTTGGCAAGACGATCCAGGTGCTCGCGTTGCTGCTCGTGTTGAAGGAGCAGGCCGGCACGTCGCCTGGTCCCAGCCTGCTGGTCGCACCTGCCTCGCTGATCGCCAACTGGGCCGCCGAGATTGAGCGGTTCGCGCCGAGCCTCGCGATCCTCCTCGCCCACCCCTCCGCCATGTCCGGCGACGAGCTGAAGCGCCTTTCCGGCGATCGCCTTCGGCAGGCGGATCTCGTGATCACCAGTTACGGCTCGCTGCTCAGGCTCCCCTGGATCACCGGCGCCGGGTGGAACCTCGTCATCGCGGACGAGGCGCAGGCGGTGAAGAACCCCGGCGCGAAACAGACGCGCGCGCTGAAAGCGATCGGCGCACGGGCGCGCGTGGCGCTTACCGGTACGCCCATTGAGAACCGCCTGGGCGATCTCTGGTCGATCTTCGACTTCCTCAACCCTGGGCTGCTCGGATCGGCACAGCAGTTCACCGCCTTCACCAAACGGCTGGCGGACCGGCCGCACAACGCCTACGGTCCGCTCCGGGATTTGGTGCGCCCGTACATCCTGAGGCGGCTGAAGACCGACCGCTCTGTGATCGCCGATCTGCCGGAGAAGACCGAGATGACGGCGTACTGTCTGCTCAGTCGCAAGCAAGCGGCGCTGTACGAGCAGGCGGTGCGCGATCTGAAAGAGGAGATCGCCGAAGCCGAAGGCATGGAGCGCCGGGGCCGCGTGCTTGCCGCGCTCATGCGATTGAAGCAGATCTGCAACCACCCGTCGCAGTGGCTCGGAGACGGCTCCTGGGCGGCCGCCGACAGCGGCAAGTGGGGACGTCTCGCCGAGATCGCCGAGGTGGTGGCGGCGCGCCAGGAGAAGATGCTCGTCTTCACCCAGTTCCGCGAGATCACCGTGCCGCTCGCCGCCCATCTCGGCGCCGTCTTCGGCCGCCCGGGCCTCGTGCTGCACGGCGGGACGCCGGTGAAGGCGCGGCACGAGCTGGTCAGCCGCTTCCAGGAAGACGAGGCGACCCCGTTCTTCGTCCTCTCGCTCAAGGCCGGCGGCTCCGGCCTCAATCTCACGGCCGCCTCGCACGTGGTCCACGTCGATCGATGGTGGAATCCCGCGGTCGAGGACCAGGCGACCGACCGCGCCTTCCGCATCGGTCAGGTGCGCAACGTGCTCGTGCACAAGTTCGTGTGCCGCGGGACGGTCGAGGATAGAATCGACCAGCTCATCGCGTCGAAGCGGGGGCTTGCGCGCGACCTGCTCGAGGGCGGCGCGGAGCTGCTCCTCACGGAGATGAACGACGAGGAGTTGCTGCGTCTCGTCACCCTCGACGTGAACGCGGCACTGAAGGAGGCGTGAGTGGCGTACTTCGATCGCTACGACCGGTACGATGGCTACTGGCGACCCTACGTCTCGCAGGCGGAGCGCCGCCGCCAGGCGGCGCGCACGATGCAGAAGCTTCGCAAGGCCGGGCAGACCGTCTCGCCGGTGGAGATCACGGGGCGCACGATCGCGACGACGTTCTGGGGCGGCGCCTGGTGTGACAACCTGGAGCGCTACAGCGACTACGAGAATCGTCTGCCCCGAGGACGCACCTACGTGCGCAACGGCTCGGTGATCGATCTCCAGATTGCGGCCGGCGCCGTGACGGCGCTCGTGAGCGGAACGGAGATCTACCGGGTGAGGGTGAACGTCACGCCCGTTCCACCTGCCCGATGGCGGACGATCTGCGGCAAGTGCGCGGGCGGGATCGATTCGCTGGTTGAGCTGCTGCAGGGACGTTTCTCGAACGCCGTGATGCAGCACCTCTGCCGGCAGGGTACCGGCCTGTTTCCGACGCCGAAGGAAATCCGCTTCTCGTGCACCTGCCCCGACTGGGCCTCGATGTGCAAGCACGTGGCGGCTGTCCTCTACGGCATCGGCGCGCGCCTCGATCATCAGCCGGAGTTGCTGTTCCGCCTCCGCCGCGTCGACGCACATGATCTGCTCGCCCGCGCCGGCGACCCTCTATCGCTCTCGAAGAAGAAGCCCGCGGCTGCGAAGGTGCTCGCCGACGCGGCGTTGACCGAGGTGTTCGGCGTCGATCTGGTGACGGCGGGCGGGGAGCAAGCCGCCGCCGCCTCGGCGTCGAAGACCGTTCAAGGACCGCAGCGATCGAAGGGCGCCGGGAAGGCAAAGACTCGCAAACTGGCGAAGAGCATCGACGTCGCGGTTGCCCCGACCGCGAGCCCCGCGCCGGCCTCGCGCACACGCAGGTCGAAGCCGCCCAAGGCGACGAAGGCAACGACCGGTGAGACCGAGCGCCCCTCCAAGGCCGCCCGGCCCACCATGGGGGCTGCCGCCCGAAAGGCCGTGGCCGAAAGGATGAAGCGGTACTGGCAGGAGCGGCGGCGGCAGGCCAGGCACGGGAAGTCCTGACCGATCCGCCCGCGACCTTCACCTGAGAGCGCCGCCTCGTGACCCCAGCTCGACGTAAGCAGCGTCGCGGGCGCTGAGTCTCATGTCGCGCGCAACGTCGAGAAGACATGCTCGGATCGCGCAGCGCAACGACCTACCACGAACTCAGCAGGGAAACGAGCACGCCGGCCAGGACGACCCACAAGACGTCGACCCGGAGACGAAGGGCCGCGAGGGCCGCAACCGCCAGGATCGCCGTCTCGATGGTCCAGGACGTCGCCAGCGCGAACCGGACGGTCACCGCGGCGAGCAGACCCACGAACGAAACCAGTGCGCCGTGCGTCGCGCCCCGGAATCTGGCCAGGCGTTGCAGCGCGTCGAAATGGGGTGCAACGAGCGCCACGAGGATGAAGGACGGCAAGAACACGCTCGCTGTCGCGACGACGGCTCCGGCCACGCCTTTGACGATATAGCCGGCGAAGGTCGCCGTAATGACGATCGGGCCGGGCGTCACCTGCCCGAGCGCGATGCCGTCCATGAAGGTTCGCGCGCTCATCCAGCCGCGCACGTCGGCGACTTCGTGCTGCATCAGCGGCACCGATGCGAAGCCGCCGCCGAACGCTACCAGATCGACCCGGAGCATGGTCGCCGCCAGATCGAAGAGCCGGCGATCGAGCCAGAAGAGGGACGCGATCCCAGCCCCCGCCGCGAGCACCAGGACCAACGTCGGGCAAAGGACATCGCGACTCCCCGAGGCGGCGAGCGGAGGAGCGAGGGCGCTCCCCGCATCAGCCAGGAGCCACGTGCCGGCCAGACCGCTGCCGGCGATGACGAGGATGGGGTTGATGCGGAACATGAGGGCGACCGCTGCGGCAGCGGCCAACGCGGCGGCCGGCCAGCTGCTGGTCGAGTTCCTCGCGAAGCTCCAGGCGGCATTTGCAATCAGAGCGACCACGACGGCCCGCAGCCCCTGGAAGAGAGCAACCGTGACCGGCAAGCTCTGGGTCTGGCGGTACAACGCGGTCAGCGCCAGCATCAGGCAGAAGGCAGGAAAGCCGAAGCCGACGTATGCGGCCAACCCGCCGAGGAACCCACGGGCTCGCAGCCCGACATATGCCGCCGTCTGCATGGCGGTGGCGCCTGGAATCGTCTGGCACAGGGCGACCCCGCTCCGGAAGGCCGCCTCGTCGACCCAACGGTGCTTGGCCACCGCCAGGTCCTTGATGTAGGCGACCATGGCCGGCCCGCCGAAGGCCGTGGCCCCGAGGCGGAGGAAAGCGAGGAACACAGCGGGCAGCGACGGGGCTGGAGCGGCTGCCGGCACGGGAGCGGACAGATCAACATTCATCCTTCGTGTTCTCCTCCCCGATCGGGTCGCCGGCACTCACTGCTTCTGGTCCGCACGCGGCATTCCGTCGTGACCGACCAGTGGCAGGTGGCCCAGGCCCTTACCTTGCCGGCGCTGCTCGCTCTGTAGGTGACGCTTGGTGGCGGTCGCGGCGGCACGGGCGTTCGGGAGCGAGAAGTATGCGCCCTCTCTCGCCGTTGACCGCATCACTCGCTTCGCAGCGCTTCGATGGGGTCGAGCCGCGCGGCGCGCGCGGCGGGGTACACGCCGAAGAACGTGCCCACAACCAACGAAAACCCGAACGCCAGGAGGACCGACGTTGGTGAGAGGCCGATGGTCCACCTGGTCGCCACGCCGATCACCGCGGCTCCCAGCAGCCCGAGCACGATCCCGGCCAGGCCGCCGCCGGTGCCGAGCATCGCGGCCTCCAGAACGAACTGCATCCGGATGTCGCGCCGGCTGGCCCCGACTGCCAGCCGCAGGCCGATCTCGCGGGTTCTTTCGCGGATGGCGATGAGCATGATGGCCAGGATGCCGATGCCCCCGACGACGAGGGACACGGCGGCGATGCTGCCGACGAGCATCGTGAACGTGTCGGTGACTTCGCGTTGCGTCTCGAGAAGCTCGGCCTGCGTCTGGATGGTGAAATCATCCTGCGCGCCGGTCCGGTTCAGCCGGTGGCGCTCCCGCAACACCTCGCGCACCTCGCGCGCGCTGGCCGCCATCGTCTCTTGACTGCGCGAGCGCAGGTGGATGGCGCTCAGGTGTTCCTGGTTGAACACACGGCGGAGCGCCGTGCGGAGGGGGATGAAGATCTGATCGTCTTGATCGGCGCCGTTCAGGTCCACGCCCTTCGACTGGAGCACGCCGACGACCGCGAAGGGGATCGTCCCGATGCGGATCCGTTCGCCGACGGGATCCTCGCGCCCGAAGAGATTGGTCACCACGGTCGGGCCCAGCACGGCCACCCGCATCGCGGCCGAGTCCTCTTCGCTGGTGAAGAACTCGCCCCGCTCGGCGTGGATGTCGCGGACGTCCGGGTACTCAGCCGTGGTCCCGACCACGGTGGTGAGCACGCTCGCCTGCCCCCCCTTGACCGGCAGCTTCTGGCTCTGCACCGGCGCGACGGCGGCCACGGACGGGCACTCGCGGGCGATGGCGACGGCGTCCTCTGGCCGCAGCGTGGTCACGGTTCCGCGCGCCGCCTGCCGACCGGCTGTCGGCCTCACCTGCCCCGCGGAGACGACGACCAGATTGGTGCCCATCGCCTGGATCTTGCCGAGAACCTCGCGCTGCGCGCCGTTCCCAACGGCCACCATCACGACGACCGCCGACACGCCGATGATGATGCCGACGAGCGCGAGGGCGGTGCGCGTCTTGTGCGCCGAGAGCTGTTTCGTCGAAATGCGCAACCCGCGGGCCACCTTCATGATCCCCTCCGGCCGCTCAATGGCCCGCCAAGCCCGACACGCTGCCGCTCAGGCTCGCAGCGCGTCGACGGGCGTCAGGCGCGCGGCGCGCCGTGCCGGCTGCAGGCCGGCGACGACGCCCACCAGGCTGGAGAACACGATTCCCGCGGCGACGCTCTCCCACGAGAGCGCGGTCGGCGTGCTCGTCGCCCGTTCCAGGATCCGGGCGCCGGCGAACCCGATCAGGACTCCTACGAGGCCTCCAGTCACGGTGATCGCGATCGCTTCGAGAAGGAACTGTTGCAGGATGTCGGCGCTCCGCGCCCCGACGGCCTTGCGGAGGCCGATCTCGTGCCTGCGCTCGCTGACCGAGATCAACATGATGTTCGCCACGACGACGCCCCCGGCGAGCAGGGAGATCCCGGCGACCAGCACCATGAATACGTTGAACGTCCCGGCCACCTCTCCGGCCATCTTCGTGATCTCGGCCGGGGTCGTGATGGAGAAATCGTCGGGCATGTCCGCGGCGATCCGGTGCTGCTCGCGCAGGAGCGCGCGGATCGCGGGCACCACCTGGTCGATGTCCCCGGCCGAGCGCAGGCGCACCTTGATCCCGTTGAGGTAGTCGACGTTCGCGAGGCGGCGCATCAAAGTGGACAGCGGGACGTAGACACGGTTGTCCATGTCGCCCCCGCCCGGGCTGATGCCCTTGGCCTCCATGACGCCCTTGACGACCAACGAGGTGTTGCCTACCTGGATGGTCTCACCGATCGGATCCGCGTCGCCGAACAGTTCCCGCCGCACGGTCGGGCCGAGGACGGCCACGCGCGCCAGCGACGTCCCCTCCTCGTCCGTGATGAACTCGCCGGCCGCGGCATCCCAGTCCCAGACCGCCGCCCAGGCCGGTGTCACCCCGAAGGTCGAAGCTGTCGTCGACCGCCCGCGCCATGACACGTCTCCTTGGGCGAGACGAGCGAAGGGGGCGACCTCCTCGATGCTCCGAATCTCGCGTCCGAGAACCTCTGCGTCGGTCAGCTTGAGCGTGACGGCAGGCGTCGCCCCGGCCGTCCGCCCCCGCTCGGTGCCGCCGCCCTCCGAGATCATCAGGCTCGACAGCCCGAACTTCTTGACGCGCTCCATGACGCGCTTCTCCGCGCCCAGTCCGGCGGAGAGCACGAGCGTGAGCGCGGTGATCCCGACGACGATGCCGATCATCATCAGGAACGTACGGAGGCGGTTCCTCGACAGGCCGGCCCACGCGACCTTGCTGGCGGTCCTGGCTCTCATCGCCGCACCTCGTTGCTCGCCGACATCGTGATCGGGCCTGGTTGCCGCAGCTCGGCCGGGGGTTCGTTGGCCTCGTCCTGTGCAATGGCCCCGTCCGATATACGGATGATGCGACGCGCGTATCGGGCGACATCAGGCTCATGCGTCACCACCACCACGGTGCGGCCCTGCGCGTTCAGCCGCTGGAAGAGCGCCATGATCTCCGCGCTCGATTGGGTATCCAGGTTGCCGGTTGGCTCGTCGGCGAACACGATCTCCGGATCGTTGACGATGGCGCGTGCGATCGCGACCCGCTGTTGCTGGCCGCCGGACAGCTCGCCCGGATGGTGTCGCGATCGATCGAGCGGGAACCCCACCGCCTCAAGCGCGCGCCGCGCCAGACCGACGACGTCTCGACGCGTCGAATAGAGAAGCGGCAACTCGACATTCTCGAGCGCGGTCGTCCGCGGCAGCAGGTTGAAGGTCTGGAACACGAACCCGATCTTCTGATTCCTCACTACCGCCAGCGCCTCATCGTCGAGCGCGCTGACCAACGTCCCCTCGAGGTGGATCTCGCCGCGCGTCGGGCGATCGAGGCAGCCGAGGAGGTTCATCAGCGTGCTCTTCCCCGACCCCGAGACCCCGACGATCGCCACAAACTCGCCGCGATTGATCGTCACCGAGACGTCGTGCAGCGCCACGACCTCGGCGCGGCCGTCTTTCGTGTAGACCTTGGCGATCGCCTCGGCCCGAATCAGTGGTTCCGCCATGCGGGCTCCTCTCCGTGCCTGCTATCCCGGCAATGCGCCGACGAGCACACGCTCTCCCTCGCGCAACCCCCCGAGAACTTCCGTATAGCCGCTGTCCTTCCACCCGGTCTTGACCACACGGCGCTCGGGTTTTCCGCCGCCGAGCACGTAGACCACCTTCTTGCCGTCCTCGCGCTTGATCGCCTGATTCGGCACCGCGAGCGCGCCGCGGCGCTCGCCGACGAGAATCGTGACGTTCGCCGTCATGTCGGGCCGCAGGAGCCCGTCGGCGGGCTGGATCTCGATCACCGTGTCGTAGTAGACGACGTTCTGCTGGATGGAAGCCTTGGGAAGGATGGCCGCGACGATACCCCGGAACTCGCGATCGGGAAAGGCGTCGACCGTCAGGATCGCGGACTGCCCCTGGGCGATCTTGCCGATGTCCGTCTCGTCGACGAACGCGTCGGCCTGGAGCCGGTTCAGGTCCACGAGGGTGACGAACGTCGGCGCCTGCAAGCCTGCGGCGATCGCCTCGCCTTCCTGCGTGCTGACCGACGCGATGATGCCGGCGATCGGCGCCGTGATCCGTGTGTACGAGAGCTGGGTGCGGGCGAGATCGAGGGCGGCGCGCGCCTGCCGCACCTGCGCCTCGACGACCTGCAGGTCCTCGGGCAGGAACCTGGTCTCCACGAGCGCCAGTTGCTCCTGGGAGGCGCGAAGCTTCGCGGCCGCCGTTTCGAGGTTCTTCTGCGCGACATCGACATCGTTCTGCGGCACCAGGCCTTTCTGGAACAGGCTCGCTTCGCGCCGTAACTGTACCTCGGCCAATGCGTGCGTCGCCGCCGCATCCTGCACCCCTGTTCGCGCCTGAGCGATCTCCTGGTCCCTGGCCCCGCGGCGGATCAGCGCGAGCCGCGCTTCCGCCGCCCGCAGCTCCGCCTCAGCCCCGGCCACGCGGGCCTGCAGATCGCGGTCGTCGAGCTCCGCAATGAGCGCCCCAGGCTTCACCTGATCGCCGATGTTGAAGTGCAGCCGGCGCAGGACCCCGGAGACGCGCGAGCCCGCCTTGACCTCTGCGCCGACTTGCGGCCGGATGGTGCCGGTCGCAACGACCGTGGCGGACAGGTCGCGCCGGCCCACCATTGCCGTCGGCGTGTCGATCCGCGCTTGGGCGGCGCCGAACGCCCTCCACGCGACCCAGGCCAGGGCGAGCGATGCCGTTCCGACCACCACGAGCGCCGTTCTCTTCTTCATGACTGCAACCCTCGTCGCCGCCTCCCCCTGATGCCTTGGCCCGGTGTCACCTGGGTTCGTCCGGACGCCGCGCGCCGCCGGGACCCAGCAGTGGCAGATGTCTCTCCTGATCGGCTGCCCCAGAGGCACGCAGGATCGATTGCACGAGGGCCGCCCGCTGCTCAGGAGAGAGCAGCCGCATCTGGGCCAGGAGATAGTCCGCCACCTCCCGCTGCACCTCGAACTGCGTGCGGTTCATCTCCCGGAGTACGCGGTCCACCGCGGCGGGGTCCGGCGACGGGACTGCCAGGATCGCAAACAGCTCCTCGCGGCGCGCGTGCATCTGGTCGCGCAGCGTCTTCACTCGCTGCAGCAGCGCCGAGCGGAGCTCGGCGAAGGCCCGCGCCTGCTCGTCGGTGAGGTGCAGCTCTTCGCGCATCGACGGGCCGGCATCCGGGATCGTGGCCTGCTCGGCTCGCGGCGCGCGCGCGCCACCGAACCGGTGGTACGCGGCGGCGCCGAGCGCACCCACGTTCAGGGCGATCGACAGCACGAACACGAGGCGGACAGCCACATTCCTCATCGTGCCAGCCTCCTGCCGTCTGCGTTCTGCGTTTCGACCCGCTGGCTCAAGACGGCGTCCGCGAGCGAGCCGGGGAAGACATCGGCGAAGTACTGCATCTCGGTCCGTTCAGGGCCGGCGTCGGGGGCAAGAGCGTTGGGCTTGACGATTAGATCGCCCAATCGGAGCCCGAGCAGCAACCCGACGATGAGGATGGCCGTCGCGAGCGTCGGAAACGGGCTCCACGACAGCCGGGGCCACAGCCGTGACGCCGAATCGCCGGCGAGCCGCGCCTCGACGCGAGGCCACAGATCGGTCCGCGGCGCGGCGCGCGGCAGCGCGGGAACCTGGTCCCATGCGACCGAGAGGCTTTCGCGGTCCGCCGCGCATCGGGCGCAAGCGTCGAGGTGCTGCTGCACCCGCAGCCACTCCGCCTCGGGTAGCTCGCCGTCGATGAATGCCGACAGTCTGTCAGCGACGTCCTCGCACTTCATACCCGCCTCTCATGACCTTCAAACACCGCGCGCGCAGAAAACCGTCGCTTACCGATCCGGCCGGTAGGGCGCGAGCGCATCCCGGAGGGCGACCTTCGCGCGTCGCAGCATCGCGTCCACCGCGTCGACGCTCGCCGACAGGGCTTCGGCAATCTCGTCGTACGAGAACCCCTCGAACCGATGGAGGATCACGGCCATCCGCTGCCGCTCGGGCAGCCCGGCGAGCGCGCGGTCGACCGCCCGGATCACCTCGTCGCGCTCCAGCTCCACGTCGGGCTGTCGCTGGGCGGCGGCGATCGCCTCGCCTGCTCCTCGATGCCCCTCGATCGTGTCGAGCGACACGGTCAGCCTTCGACCCCTCGCCTTGACCGCGTTCAGCGCTGTGTTCGTCGCGATCCGGTAGAGCCACGTCGAGAACCTGGCCTCGGGCCGGTATCGGGGCGCGGCCCGGTAGACCTTGAGGAAGACGTCCTGGGCCAGTTCCTCCGCCTCGGCGTGGTTGAGGACGACGCGATAGAGGAAGTTCGTGAGGGGCCCCTGATACTTGTCGACGAGCGTGCGGAACGCGGAGAGGTCGCCGCGCCCGACCAGCGTCATCAAGCGGGCGTCGGGATCCTCAGGCCTCGAAGTCACGCGGCGATCGGCTTTCGTAGCCAGCGGGTCCTCGCTGCGGGCGCCGGCGCCGGTGCGTTCGCCGGCGCGGTGAAAGGGCACCGCTGGAACATTATCCATCAGCACGTGTGCGTCGCACCGGTCCCGTCTGGTCCAGGGGCAACCCCCATCTGGTTCAAACACCTCGCTTCGCGAAACCCGTCGGACTTCGGCACGACGACCGTGTTCAACGGCTCTGATGGAAAGGCCGTCCGATACGTTTCACCGATTCAGTTCGCCCGCTTCCTGAGGTGCGCGATGTCGCCCGTGATGATCACTGTCGACACTGGATCGGTGACCAAGTTCGGGAGTCCGAGGCGTTGCAGCCGGCTGGCTGCCCGATGGACGTCGTAAGCGTTGCCAGCCAAGTCAGTGCGTCCGGACCGAGCCTGCTGCGGAAGTACTCGCGGGTGGCGACGGCCAGAGGACGAAACAGCGGGGAGCTGCGGCAGTCCTCGCCGGTGCCCATCGCGTGGTCATGGTTTCCGCGCACCACGTATCCCGCGTGAC
>Ga0315282_10012727_pt1 | contig 12832 bp, 9 predicted proteins | sample YL17G07_20_MG_FD_203693 | JGI IMG/M metagenome (GOLD analysis project Ga0315282, IMG submission 203693) | Sediment microbial communities from Yellowstone Lake, YNP, Wyoming, USA - YL17G07_20 | ecosystem: Environmental > Aquatic > Freshwater > Lake > Sediment | place: USA: Wyoming | collected... | reverse complement strand
GTCGAGGGTGGGGCGATTTTGGAAATATCTCACGACTCCTCGCGGTCAGACAAGAGCTGCTCATGGGTCACGATCTTCCTGACACTCTCTTCTGAAGTCGTCGGGTTTGGAGATGGTGCGGGGAAGTAGATTTAGACTACCGTTTAGAACTACCGAAATGCAAGAAAGTTGCTCAAATCTTGCCTAAGAAACAGCTCGTGAATCCCGCAGGTCTAGAACCTCGCTAAAAGAGGGGTTTTCAAGCAATGCCTGGTCTCCAAGCACGGTGGGTTACTTTCGGTACCTGGGGCGGAGGGTATCTGAGAGTGTTGTTTGTCCCGGAAGCTCTCGACCGGATGCCGAGAAAGGTCTAACCTGTCTTTAGTCTAGTCTGGCCAGCACCTAACTATAGACTTTGAAGGCCCTTCTAGCGGGTCATGCTCTACCTGCTGCGCATTTGGTGCCGGCCGGCCGGCAGAATTATGGACAGAAAATGGCGTAACTCGATTGAGCTAGTGAAGTTCTGAAAAATACTCCGCTGCAGGGGTGACAGTTTTGGTGGTGGTGTGGGTCTAGTGGTGCGAGCGTCGCAATTTGAACCCTCGGTGTGTGAGGATATCTTGTTGCGGGCACTGTGATCTGGACAGTAGTTTCTTGAATGGTAGCGGTGAAGCGTTCCAGCAGTGTTTACATCAGCGGGAATACAATTCATGCTTGTTCTCGGGTGAGAACCGAATTGGCGATTATTCGGAATGAACGCATTCAGCCTCTTGCAGGCAGGGCAAGGTGAAAATGAGCATTAAGGTCAGAGAGTGGCTGCGAAGGCTGGGGATCGATACGACCCACGAAGAACGCGAGGAGATAGATCGTGAGATCGAGCGAAGGACAGGACAATACTGCGACAAAGGCGTTGAATTGCTCAGCGAGGCTGAGTTCTTGACGATTGTGGATTCGGTGAGACGTAGACGTAGAAAGCAGATCGCTGAGCCCCTGGTTGCATAGTTGCTTAGTTCCGGAGCAGAGGTTGCTAACGAGATTCCTCCCCTAACACGTTCCCTCGTTGCATAGGCCGTAATTTTCTGTGTGTGTGGTACGCTGGTGCGGGCACCGTAAATTGAACCATGAGTCCTCATGTTCGAATCATAGGTACATACTCAAGGACGACGGAAATTCCCGGTCCCGCTGCCCGGCTACGTAGACATATTCGCTTTTCCGGTTGTTCTCTCCGAAAGGTTCGAGATTGTTCAGGGTCTTGGATATGACTACCCTGAAAAAACTATGCTACCGGAAGGATAGGCCAGAGGCTAGGGGATTGAACTTAGACTATTTGTTTCCGAATGCCATAATCCAAGTCACGATGCAGTTTGCGATCCCTTTCCCATGGCTGCGATCCCAACTTTCCTGACGTTCAACAACCGTTTTCAGTTGTCGGGGAGCGAAAACCGTCTTCTAGGGCCACACTCATGAAATTTCTATGGCAACATATTCGAAAGTTTTTTGTTGTCCACGGAGGCGCAAACACACGTAAACACACGTGACGACCAAGAAAACATTGAAATCGGTACCGCTCACAGCAATTATCACGTTCTACAATCATCTCAGTTCGCAGTCATGCAGCTACAATAATCATCAATCCCCTAAGCGAAGCTGTAGGTATGAAGGCCAAATCGGATTCCTTGCCCGTTAGCTTCGATGCTTGAGATTGATAATCGCCGATACACGGAGGTTACACTGCCGTGGGCGAAGACAATGAGGGAACATCACTGGGGCTCCGTTTACTAGGCAAAACTAAGAGAGTGCTCTGGTTAGCTTGGAACTAGAATAGGACACGTGTCCCCTGATATCGATTTTGTTTGGTCATATCGGTTTGTTCGATTTCGTCATGTAATATCATTTTGTTCAAGTCATACTGGTTTGTTCAATTACGCGGATTTTGGTAAGTCATGTCAGGTTTGAGGGATTACAGCGTATGACCTATGCAACGCGTTACATGTGTTACTTAGTGTGAGAATTGTTAGTCATCTCGATTTGAACGATTACATTTGGGGGTTTCTAATGAGTCTCTTTTCATGTGAGGTCTGCTACTCCTGTTAGGTTTGTTACGCTGCCGGTTTTGACTCGACCGTAAGCAATTAGGGCCTCGGTGAGGAATATTTGGCTGATGTGGTTGGTTGCTGTCTGTAGCTTCTTTGCTGGCAGCCTATCCAATCTTAGCCATGTCTTCTGGTGGCCGTTGCTTCCTTCTATGATGTTCCGTTTAGCGCGGTGGCGCTTCAACCATCTAGGCATGTTGCGTCTGTACTCGGTGAGGCTTAGGTTCTTGACGTAGGCGCCTACATACTCTTCTTGGCTGTGAGCCATGAGCCCCATGAGAAGCCTACGTAACGGTAGGGATCCGACAGGAACCTTCACCCTACCCTTAACCATCTTCCTGTACCTTAACCGGAGGGTCCTCAACCTTCCACGCCAGCTGGGTTTGGCACGTTGCCTGAAGGCTATCCAAGGCTTGATTCGCATCAACCATAGCATCGCATAGTTCCATGGTGAGCTGTAGCCGTTATCTGCGTATAGCCGTCTCAGCTTGAACCCGAACCCTCTAACCCTACATAGCAGAGTGACCAGGAGGGATCCCTCATCCACATCTCCAGGCGTCAACCGCCATGCGAATGTCAACCCAGACGCTGCATCCAGAAGCTTATGGAGCAGGTAGCATGAGGAATGATAGTAGCCATTGTAGGCAGCATCCCGGTTACGGGAAGCTATAGGCGTAGCATCAACCGCACCCTCAAAACCCACCCGTACACCATACAGTTTCAACGCGTCCCCTATCCGTTTGAGGAGATGAAACCTAAGCCTCTCAAAGCCATCAGCCTTGAGGCGTACATTGATGAAATGCCAAACCGCCTGGTAGCTTGGAACCTTACTGAAACCAAGCAGCCGGGCGAGGTCAGGATTCGCCGATAACTCCCGCCACAGAGCCGTCAAGTATAGGTGACCCCTCAACACCCTGTAGGCCACTAGGCGGAGCATAGCCTCCATTGGATACGTAGGCGTCCTCCTATAGTAGGAAGACAACACCGGAATCAACGCCGACAAGTCCAGTAGGCTTAAGAAATAAGCCGCATCAACAGTGTCACGGTCTTGGCGTGGCTGATCAACACAACATTCCATGAAGGGTAGCTGACCCTCAAGCCACCCAAGACCAGCAAGACTCGAAACAAGTCAAAAGCCCACCAGAAGAACCATGAAAATCCACAAAATCACACCCTAAATTAGAAACCCCCATTTACTTCTGCACATCTGGCATTATCTGTCGCTTTTGTCGAAACCTGCGTAAACTGTTGGCCGGACTGATGTGCTGAGCCGACTTCTATTTCGAAAGGCACACGTTTCCGAATGAAATAGAAAGCACAACCAGTTGAATTATCGACATCAACTGGTTTCGAACCCGTCGATGCCTTAGACACACTGGCGAGTCTCATTGCGAAGGCTATGGCCGCATTTGTTGCAGAAATTGGCGTTGGTCTCCTCAATGGGCGAACCACAGTGCGCGCAACAGGATAATGTACCACTAACAACTGTTGCAGATATCTGTCTATGTCTTGCCTTGAAGACCCAAAACACCGACAGCACAACTATCAGGACAAGAAATAACAACACGATAATTCCCGAAGCGTCCCATTCTGGCTGTGTATCGACCGATGTTGTCGAGGTTGAGCAGGCCCAAGGGTATTGCTCGCAAGGATGGATGGTCTCTATACGGATGACGATACCGCAGTTTCCTGAGGGATCACACGTGTACTGATTGTTTGTAGTGGATTGACGCTGGACAACGGTAAACGTGATCGAGCCCGAACTGGGGTCGACCTGTCGTGACCAACCTTCAGTGCTCAGCCCCACAATCCCAACTTGGACGGTAACTTGATGTTGTCCGAGACTGACTGACGAAGGGACGGTCAACGAGTAACTCAAGCTGGTTTTCGCGCCCGGCTCTATTACAATCGGGAGCTGCTCAATGGGATCAACTGTAGAGCCGAAATCGGACTCCACAGATGCCGACAGGACTTTGAAAGGGTAATCCCCGGTGTTCGTTAATAGCACGTCAATTGAAAGCATACTTCCCGGCGTAACAGGCTGTGGGTCGACGGAGAGGTCGCCTTTGTATGGCGGGACTATGTGGATGATGGGGATCTGAAGCTCGAAACCGTTTTGAATCGTCTGTAGCCATGGTGGTAAACCGTAACCTATCGAGGATGGGAGACAATAGGAACCTCCTAAGGACGATGGATCAGATACTTGAGAGAGCTGATGCAGTGCGGCCAAGTCCAGTGCTGAAGGAAGACCATAACTCTTGGGCACTGAATCGACTGCGAAGTACATTGCGTCGAGGCTATTCTGCGAATGGCCCAAACCCAATGCGTGTCCCAATTCATGAAGGATTACGTCCTCAACGAACAGATCACGTGGATTTTGAGCATGATCAGGCGGTAGGTTAATCTGAACTTGAACATCGGGGTACAACCCACCATAAGAGAAAATCGCTCTCCCACTGAAGGTTACGCCCTCACCCACGAGGAACGAGAGCGTAATGATTCCTTGCCCGGCCGCCGGCCGTAAGTAAACCAATAAGTATCAATACAAGAATTGGATAAAATTTCCTTATTTGCCTTAATCCTTTAATAATAGAATAGGGTAATCTAAATTTAGAATTCATATAGAAAAATTAAGTTAAGCTTTCTTTTAATACTTGAAGATATTCAAATCCATCTTCAACTGTTGGTTCTATATATGTATTTTCATGTATTTCATTGAAACTTGTAATTAGAAATGTTCCATTACTGTGTTCTTTCGCTATTGATATTTGTTTTCTAAATCTCTCAGGAGTTTTTTTGATTATTGTATTATTAGCTTGAGGTCTTGCAAGCCTATCATTAAACCCAGGTTGTGCCGAACCCATAAAATCTAATCCTAGTTCATTCGCTTTAACTCTCCATAATTTATACTGATTATCAATACTTACTTCATAGTTAGAAATTATATCTTCTTTCCAAGTGACCATATTGTATGCAGATAAAGCATCATAACTTTTCAATCTAGACTCAGATACACTATTTGGATTTTGCCAAAAAACTTCATCGCCTATTAGATAGACTTGAACTCCGCCATTTTGGAGCACATCCCTTAAAGTTCCTATAGCGTGTTCAACATCACCACTAAATATTTTTGATTGATAAATAAAAGTAACGGGTTTGTTTTTCATTTTTAAGTAATTAGGATTCAAAAAGTAATTTGTGGCTAGGTATTGAAAATCATCAGTAAGTATTTTAAGATTTTGTGGATTGTCTAATTTTATCTGTGCTTCAGCTCCCTTTCCTTCAACTTTTAAACGCCCCATAGATTCATATATTAACCCTAATTCTATGTCACCAATCAGTTCATTTTGCAGGAAGCGAAATCGAAGTGTATCATCTATAAATCCACCTTGTCCCCACCAACTTGCTAGAAAGAAATCTATACCATGTCCAGTTGCCCAATCTATATGTTTGCTAATTACAAAAGGATCTTTTGATGAATATTCTCCCAGCAATGGTGTTCCCAAATATATTTTTTTATTTTCATGAACTGTACCATCATATGTTTTCCATTTCCAAGGTTCAAACCAAGCATAATAAAAAGCTCCAATTTTTTTTCCTTCCCCACTGAGTTTTTCAAATTCTCTAACATAAGGATTATCAACACTAATTTCAGCTTCATTTCCAGCTTTATCTTTTACTTTAATTGTTGTTCTATACTGTTTTCCACCAACAAAACCAGCAATGGGTTGGGAAAATGTTGCCTTTTTCCGATCAGGACTTACAGAAGCAGGATTCAATGTGTAAGTTGTCTGAAATGAATTAGGCTCTGGGGTGTATGCTGCTTTTGGAATTTCTGGAGGATAAATTGGTTCAAATGCTAAACTTACTGCAGATAAATCAAGAGCAGATTCTAAATCTTCAGCAGTAAAACTAAGATCTAGTTCGTATGGTTTATCGTTTTGTACTTTGTCTGGGTTTGTAACTAATTTGTAATCTTGAATAGTTGGCGGTGTTTTATCCGGAGTTGTGGTTATTGATGTTGCAGATGGTTGACTACCTTCCTTTCCTAAATTAAGAAGATAATCTAATCCTAATGCACTAGCTCCAACTAGAGCAGCGGTTGCTCCTGCATATTTCAGGAACTTTCGTCTATCCAAATGAGACTACGCACGTTTCGCTTTTCGTTTGCGGATGATCAATAGTGAGATCGCAACAATGACCAAGGCGCCCGCGATGGTCACAATGTCAATGAACGGCAAACTGGGCGTCGTTGCCTTCGTGACTGAAGTTGAGACTGCGCTTGTCGAACCGAAAGAAGATTGGGTTTGCGAGACATAAGTTGACGACAACATTGCGGATTGCTCACGTGTTACCTCTGTCCGCGAAGATGTTGTCTCCTGCGATATGGTTACTGGCTGTCCGGGGATCGAGCCGATATCGGACTGCATTTGATTCCAATCAACATCAACTCCCGAGGGCATAGAGAAGACAACGGGCAACTTTGATGTCCCCCAAATGTACAGTTTGAAGAATTTGGACATGTCGAATCCGCTAACCTCAGACGCGATCTGCTGGATATCGTTAGTCGAATAGTAACCGTGGTAGTTACCGTACTGATGGTACATGCGTCGCATAATGCCAGCCAACGATCTCATTCCACCCGTCGTCCGCATTATCAGACTATCCAACATGAAACAAACAAGTGAACCCTTACCGTACGCCAAGGTGAGCACTCGATCACTAAACGGCTCCGTTGTTGACACAGCCCCGTCGGATTGGGTTCCGTAGTATCCATCATAGTCACGCAAGTAGTCGATTAACCAGTTGAGGTCGTGTTGGTACCCGAACATGTAGGGGATCTTTGAATCGTAATACACATCGCATCCTTCAACAAACCACCGTTCGGAGTCAGACTGGCTTCCCATTCCTGTAGGCTGAAAACCGTTGAAAGTGTGAACAAGTCTGTGCAGGAAACTATACATCATATTCATTCCGAACCCATCAATCGCCTCACCAGCGCCATTGTAGGTTTCAATGAAATCGATTCGATTCCCGTTGGGTTTTGGAACCCACACAGAAACGTACGAGGGCAGAGGGCTTCCTCCAAAGAGGTCCGCCACGTAGGGGAAGGCTTTCTGTGTAAAAGCAAGAATCTGCGCAGAGTCAGACGAGGAAAACGCAGAATGTACAGCCACCGTTAGATTCGAACCCGCGAGACTCACGGTTGTCGTCCGGAATGTGCCAAGGCCCACAACTGAGCGTGGAAAGTCTGAACCTATACTCCACACGTACCCCGCCCCGGCTCGGTTCCAAGGTACAGCTGCCGTCCATCCGGGTGGCAAATCAAATAACGCCTCGAAGCTACCGCTATAGCCCTCTGGATGGAGAAAGATCCACCCAGCTCCGCTGAGTAGGAACGTGGAACCAAGATAACCCAAGTAGGCTCCACCAGCACCTGTCTTCGGATCGAAGTAACGTAGATAGACAGTGTAGTGAACGGTGATGTTGCTGACTTCGTTCATAGTGATCGTCCAGCTCTGTTGGTTGGACGCTTCCCTACGATATTGAAAGCGCAATTCTGCACCTTTGCTATCCATGACAGTGAAATCTCTGACTTCTATTGGGTCATACCACCCGCCGACAGGGGACATCGTGAATGATGTCGAGGAATATGATGGAGCAAATGAAATTGTGACAGGTACGAGCCCAGCGTCGGCTGACGACTGATTCAGACTCAATCGATAGATCAGTCGAATCGGTTGCTGAGATGATACATGAGATTCAGGCAGCACGGTTGGGACGTGCAGCTGGTTTCTAGGAGCTATGCCGTTAACATTTGGTGAGGGGGTAAGAGGTATGAGCACGAGGATGACAAGAAATAACATGAGCTGGCGAGACAAGCAACATCCACTCAACGCCTCTTATGAACCTGGATTATTTACACTATCGCAAATTCAGGAGTTCATATGTACCGGTAAATTGGGGTCAGAATCCCAAAAAGCCTTCTACTGGAAAAGTGAGTGTGCGGATTGGTAGTCTGTGAGGTAAAGAACCCGATTGGCTTTCATTGATTGGTCACGGGCGCTCGAAGGTGCCCAAGTCGCATGCCAAAACGCGAGAAGACTCGCTGATGATGCGCTCAGATTGCATGATATGCAGAGTTTCTTGACGGCTTTCAGCATTTCAATTCTAGCGTGGGAGGAGACGAACAAGGCTGGTCTGCTCCTCAAAAACTACATAGAAAAACGAGACATTTCCAAAGCGGAATGGTTTGATAAGTTCAGCAATCATAAGAAAAAGCTCGAGGCCTATCCGGAGTATTACAGTATCCTTTATCCTAATTCATCCCCTCCAGGTCAGACCGCTGCAAACACAAAGATGACTGAGATCGGAAGAACCCTCGACCTTGAGAAACAGCATTTTGGATTTTACACTGATTTCGTTGAGAGGTCTTCGCGATGGTTCTCCCCAACTACTCTCAGCACACAGACGATTGAGTACGCGACTTGGCTGGGTAAGCACTATGCGACGCAGTCGATTCTTACGTGTTTAGAAATAGAAGAACACATAAAACAATTGCAGCAAGCCAAGACGCCCTGAAGATGAACCTTAGTTCAGGCTGTTGCCCCAGCATACTTCAGAAACTGACGACGATTCAAGCTGTCGACCCCATTCTTGAGATCTTGGATTTAGTTAGGTACACAGTCCTTTCCTTGAATAAGATAAGTGGGATAAGCAACGATGCGGCCCTGTTGTTAAGAATTTAGGAAAAAACGGAACTGGCAAGACCACGTTCACAATTTTCGGGAGGAACATCAATCAAAGTGAAAATTGAGGGTCATTGTCCTTAGTCCAGAGCGACAGTGGGTTTGATACGGCTGATTGCAAAGGTGTGTTTAGATACCTATCGTAGAACAAGTCTCTATAGAGATCCAAGTCGTGTCTGTTATGCACGCAGCCCATATGTAGGTGAGGGACCTCTGTCTGACCGGTTTGGCCGGACAAGCCAATGACTTGTCCTCTTTGCACTTTTTCCGTGTTGCCACCATAATAGACCTCGTCCACGTATATTTCCTCTAAGTGATTGTAGGTCGAATAGTAGCCATTGAGATGATCTATCCAAATGAAATTGCCAGAAGCCTTGAAGATTTTGTCACCTGCAAACAGAGGATTATCTGGCCATCCCTTGGCTGCGACGTATAGAAGTCCAGCTGCTCCAGCTCTAATTTTTTTCTTATCCATTAGAAAGTCCGTTCCGCCATGTCCGTCGTAGGTTTTCGTCCCCCCTCTCCAATCCCGAATGTAGACCGGCCGAGGATCAAGATCAGGATAAGATTGGATTCTAATAGGAACCGTATTGTCGAAGGCCAAGGTCAAGAATCCCTCCATCAACGCCAGTTTTAGACTGGGTTCGGGAGTGTCCAGAAAATAGCGGTAGTCAATCATTGAGCGGAAGTCCGCGTTCGATATGGCAAGGTATCTGAACCTGTCGGTTTTTGGGACTAAGTGGTATTGTTTCCCAACCGGAATGTTTCTGGCCCAATATCTCCCGTCGCTATCAGGCAGAAGAACAGCCTTGTAGTCCGTATCAATACCAGTAATCTCCACGGGGATGTCCCTAAGCGTCGGCTCATCTGGCTGTTGCCCTCCGTCCCCGTTCCAATCAGCAAAAAGCGTTAGTTCCAAATCCGTAGTACGCAAGCTTGTTGTAGCAGTTGTCGAAACAGTTTTGGAACTGACGGAAGCAGTCGTGGTCTGGTTCGATGCTGCAGATGGGGGCTTCAACACATAATCGAATCCTAGCGCCGAGGCTCCAACTACTGCTGCTGTAGCACCAGCATACTTCAGGAAACGACGACGATTCAGAGCTTGCCAACTCGCTTAGCTGGATTAAGAGTACTGGGGGTCATTCTCCTTTGTCCAGTATCCGATATAGTTGGGATTCCACAGTGATTTGAATGGGTCAGTAGGAGTGTACCGTGACGCCCTCCTTGGGCTTCCGTGAAATCCAAAATCCAACTCGAAATGCAAATGAGGACCAGCATGAGTCTTATCCTCTCCTGATAAGCCCAGTCGAGTTCCTCTTTCCACTGCTTGTCCTTCTTGGACCTCTGACTTGCTAAGGTGAGCATACAGGGTAACGGCCGGCCGGCCGTCGCAGCTGCTACCGCACCGATATCCAAGAGGACGAGAATAACAACGAGGCACGTAAACAACTGCATACGTTTGCTCATGTTAGAATCTCTCCGCTGTCACTATGTCGTGGGAATTCTACACTGTTAACCCTTTTGTCTTCTCACAAGGCAACTCAGGTCAAATTGACCTATAGACTACCGGATCGACTAGGAAGATGTACTCGTCGCCCTGCACGTGTACAATTCACGAAGAGAGCGAGTCAGCCACTAAGAAGACCTATGCAATGCTTCTGATTTTCACCCGTATTCCACCATCTAATCTAATCATGGCCCGCAGAGGCTGTTACGCCTATTGATCTCCTCGTGCGGGTCGGCCAATTTTCGCAAAATAGCACTTCCCTTCTCAACGGCCTCCCGCAATTATGGCAGAAAGAACCCAGCCAACAGGCAACTTGACGGGAAGTTCTGAGTCCAAAATAATCGACCACAGGGGGTTCGTAGCGAGATTGGGATCTCCTGAGAAAGCTTAAGGCCACTATTGGCCAGACCTAAACTTCATGGGCGTCTTACCGATGAAAAAACTATTCCCATCGTTCAGTAAGCTCCGTTTCGGTACGACTTTCATTCTCTTGTCAACTATCCTGTTTGGGATTATCCCGGTTCATGCCTTCGCGGCTTCTCCTGCTCCTGCGGTTTGGGCATCTCCCGAATATGCTGGTTTCGTTGAGTCACTTATCGTTCCTAACGACCCCGCCATTCAGCAGAAGCTTCGGGCGACCGCACCTATTCAGGACTCCCCTCATTTCGCACAAAATTTACTGAGCGTGTACCAGACAGTAACTTCCCTTTCTTTTCCCGATGATACATCAGAGACGAACCTTTATGGTCCAGACTGGATGAGCGCGTCGGAAATAATACAAGTAAATCAAGGGGATTGCAAGAATCATGCGATACTCCTAGCGACGCTGATTGAAGCTCTTTACAAGAACACATACGGTAATCTGCCCACTGACTTGGTGTGGGTTCGTGGAGGTCTGGTTCAAGGCGGGGGAGGCCACGTATGGGTATTGCTCAACATAGATGAAATTGCATCCGTCTCACCAGACGCTTTCAACATGATCAGGAGTTCCAAACCCATCAAAGATGAGACTCAGGTCCCTGTGGGCGCGGAGCCCCCTTGGGGGAAAACCCCGGTCTGGGTTAAGATCAACTTCGCTTCCTTGCAAGATACTTGGTATGCTTGGTTTCCACCGCAATCTGTTCTACAGTTTGGAACCCTCTATGTCGAACTCGAAGCGACTTGGGGGAAGCCCATAGGCGAGTTCTACTACAAGAAATATCCGTACATCGAGCTTCACGATCGCTGGAACAACTTTCAATATCTCAGGGAACTCTCTGGAACGGCACCAGGTTCCGGAAGTGTACAACTCAGCTCCGTCAATTGGCATTATGCGGACAGTGTAAGTTGGTTCGTAACAGGTCTGACACCAAATGGCGCCATTACGCCCAGAATACAAGGCGCATGGGGAGGTCTTCAATTACCTGACGTAAAGGCAGATTCCTCTGGACGGGCTTGGTCGAGTTTCAATGTAGGAACCAACATCCTTGGCCCTGGCCACTTCATAATCATTGACAAGACAGCGAATACTTTCCTAATGGACGATTACAGTCTGCAAACAGCGCAATCCAATCCCTCTGGACCGTTCTCAATGCAGCTGAGTTCAACCAACTGGCATCATGGGGACATCGTCTCTTGGACTGCAGCGGGTGCTTCACCTAACGGCGCAGTGGCGGTAAGAATACAGGGAACGTGGGGAACATTGCAGCTTTGGGACGCAGTAGCTGATTCCACGGGCAAAGCAGGTTACAGCTTCAATGTTGGAACGAATATAGCGGGGTCTGGGCAATTGGTTCTAGTCGACAAGGTTACGGGTCAGAGTGTGCAACAAGGCTACGCTATGCAAACGCAACAACAAGCTAGTTCTCCAACCCTCCGATTGAGTTCCAACATGTGGCATTACGGAGAGACAATAGCATGGTCCGCCGAAGGGCTGGCTCCAAACTCAGTAATTCAAGTCATGATTCAAGGACCTTGGGGTACGCTACGCTTTTGGGACGTAACATCCGATTCAACTGGGAGGGCTGGTTTCAACTTCAACGTTGGAACAAATATCCCAAGCTCAGGTCGATTCATCATAATCGACACATCAACCAACAAAATGCTGAGCAGCGATTACGTGTTGGCTTCATAACAAGATGAACTAAGAGCGCAGCTTAGACCTTATTCGGCAAGGTCTAATTCTCTCCTTCACAAGTAACTGTGACTTCTAATCGGAGCTACAGATTTCCTGGTGTGTGGTACTCATGGTGCGAGCGCCGTGATTTGAACCGTCGTCGTTCGTCGTTAGAAAAAGTGTGTGTGGGTAGGGTGATTCGCATATCGCGAACCCTAACCGTCCTTCTGGTCGACTCTAGTTTGAATACTTCGATGGGATATGGCTCTGGCCGGCCGGCCGTGTATGGAGCAAGATCTGGGTCTTCTTCCAACCTGTATTCTACCTGCACGATGAATAGGCCTCGCAAATCTCAGCTATCTTGTTCCTGTCCGCGCGGCTAGGCTGTCATTCCCAGTATGATTAGCCA
>Ga0315282_10012725_pt1 | contig 12834 bp, 8 predicted proteins | sample YL17G07_20_MG_FD_203693 | JGI IMG/M metagenome (GOLD analysis project Ga0315282, IMG submission 203693) | Sediment microbial communities from Yellowstone Lake, YNP, Wyoming, USA - YL17G07_20 | ecosystem: Environmental > Aquatic > Freshwater > Lake > Sediment | place: USA: Wyoming | collected... | reverse complement strand
CGGAACCTTGTAGCCGGTGCAGCGCACCGTCGTAAACGCTTCCACCTGCGAGTTGCGCCGGACCTTCTGCGGCACGGCCACGCGCACGATCTCGTAATCGTTAGGAGGATTCGGGCTGCCGTAGCCGACGGTGTACAGCTTGATCTTCTGAGCGGCCAGGTGCGATGCCATTTCGAGCGGCGAACCGGCGCCGTTGTTGCCGCCGTCCGTCAGCAGCACGACCGCGGCCACGGGCAATCCGCGCAGCTCCTGATCCACGTCTCGAATCGCGCGGAACAGGTTGGTGCGTTCGCCGTCCGGCACGATCGCCCGCGGGTCGTTCGCGCGCTTGGCGCCGTCCGCAAACGCGAACACCCGCACCGCATAGCTCTTCGCCAGTTCGGTCGCCAGTCCGTCGCCCGTCTTGTCGCCCATAAGCAGCTTTGTGGCTGCGTCGAAACGGCTGCCGCCTTTCGTGGAATCCTCAATCGTCATGCTTTTGGACGCGTCGAGCATCACAGCGACGAACGTCTCTTCGTTTTTCAGGTTCGGAAGACGCAGCGTCGGACCGAGGATCATTATGATCAGCGCGATCAGCGTCACGGAACGCAGCGCGATCAGGATGTTGCGGCGCAGAGGCGAGAGCGACTGGCGCGAACGGCGGTACAGCCAGAAGACCAGCGCCGCCGCCGCGACGCACAGCAGCAGCCGCACTTCGGCGGGCATTCGCGTCGAAAAGCCGACTTCGCCTTTTTGGAACAGCTCCTGTGGATACTTGAAGAGGTGCTCAAACATTGGTGTCGTTGAAACTCAACTCCTTCACTTGGTTGGCGCCTATTCTTTCGCCAGCCGTTCGTAGTACTCGTTCACCATCTGACGGTACTGAATCGGCGTCTGCTCGCGCTGCGCGGCCGACAGACGTCTGGCTTTCAGCACGCTTTCCAGCTTGCCTTCCAGATGCGAAGAGACGGCCTTTATCGAGTTCATGTAGCTTGCCAGCCTCGGTTTCTGGTCGTTATCGAACATTCCGTGGAAGGCCCTCTCATCCCTGACTTCATTCTGGATCTGCGCCTGCAGCTTCGCCTCCAGCAGCTTGTCTTGTTCGAGGCGTCGCGCGAGCTTGGCCGTGTCGCGGTACAACTCGCCCTTCAGCCTGGCCTGTTCTTCAGGCGTTAACTCTTTCTTCTCATCGTTCCTCTTCTCAGCCGTCTGCTTATCATCGGGGTTCTTGTCGCCCGGCTTCCTCTCGGCGGTCTGCTTGTCGTCGGGTTTCTTTTCGCCCGGCTTCCTCTCGCCGGTCTGCTTGTCGTCGGGCTTCCGCTCGCCCGGCTTCTTCTCGGCCGTCTGCTGGCCATCGGGCTTCCGCTCGCCCGGCTTCTTCTCGGCGGTCTGCTGGCCATCGGGCTTCCGCTCGCCCGGCTTCTTCTCGCCCGTCTGCTTGTCATCGGGTTTCTGTTCGGGCTTGGGGGCGAGTTTCTCCGCCTTGCCGAGGAGTTCCTTGGTTTCGTTGAGCGCGCGCTTCAGCTTCTGTTCGTTGGTCGCGGCCAGCGCGCTGTTGGCGTTCTGCAGCGTCGTTGTCACTTTCGTCAGCGTCCTATCGAGCTTTTCCTGGTTGGCCTTGGCGTCCTCGAGTTCCTGCTGGCCCATGTTGACGGCCGCAGTGATCATCGTCGCGGCAAGCTCGTCCTGCTTCATGATCTTGGCTGCTTTCTTCAACTCGTCCGCGGCGTCTTTCTTGCGCGCGTCTTCTGCCCATTTGGCGACTTCGTTGACGTAAGTCTCGAGGTTCTCCGCGTTCTTCTGGTTTTCGACCTGCAGCTTGGCGAGTCCCTGCATCTTCTGCAGTTCCTGCGGCGTCAGCCTGGGCTCGTTCTTCTTCCCGGTCTTTTCCGCGCGCTTCTCGGCTTCCTCGACGACGCGATTGGCGGCCTGCTGAATCTTCTTCTGCCCATCGGCGACCTGCAGCGCCCGTTCCTCGGCCGCTTCGACCGCTTTTTCCAGGCTATCGTATTGGGAGACTTCCAGTTTCTCGGCCGCCTTGACGAGTTCCTCCTTGGCCTGCTCGCCGCGCGCGGCCGCCTTCTGCAGGTTGTCCTCCTTGATCTGTTTGGTGGCCTCCTCCATTTCCTGTGCAGACTTGCGGAGATGGCCCAGGACGTCCTTGGCTTCCTTGTCCGGCGTCTGAAGTTTGGCCGCGAGCTTGTTCGCAAGTCTCTTGGCGTCGTTGGCGAGCTGTTCCTGCTGCTTCTCCAGCGTCTTCTTGCGTTCCTCGCGTTCCGCCGGATTCTGTCCCTGGGCATCCGGATCAACCTTCCGCTCATTCCTCTCCAGCGGCTTCTCGTCAGGCTCCTGATCCGTCTTGCCCTGCGCCTTTCGATCCTTCGTTGCTTCCGGCTTCTGTCCCTTGTTCTCCGCCGGCTTCTGGTCCCTGTTGTCCGCCGGCTGCTGGTCTTTCTTCTCTTCGGGCTTCTGGGCGAGTTGCGGATCCTCCTTCTTCTCGTCCTGAGTCTGCTTCGGCTTGTCCTCTTGCTTGGTCGCGGCCAGTTTCCTGGCCTCGTCAATCAACTGCTGCTCCTTCTTCTGCAGTTTCTGCGTTTCCTCGCGCAATTCCTTCGCATCTTCGCTCTTGATGGCGCGGCGGTACTCCGGCAGCTTCATCTCGTACGGCGGTGCCGGGTATTCCGGCGTCGGAATGTCCATCTTGACGAAACCAAGCGCGTCCTTCATCGGGTCGAAAGGCTTGCCGTCAACCACGCCCTCGCCGATCTCGCGTGTGGGCATCTTGTCCTTCCAATCCAGCCCGGTCCCGGCCCTCTCGTACAGCGCCAGGCCCTGGCGCAGTTCGGTGACGGCTGCGCCGGCGTCGTGTTTCTTGAGGATTTCGATGCCGCGCGCGACATACTCGTCGCCTTGCAGCACCAGCGCGGCTTTCTCGGGCGGCAGCAATGAAATCTTCGGCTTCTTGAACGACCGCGGCTTGCCGCCGTCGGTCATCTTCTCCCACAGCGAGTCGCAACGCTGATCGTAGTCCGTTTTCTCAATGTGATCCTTCTGGATGTGCACGTTCCAGACCGCCGCAATGAAGATCATCAGGTCCAGCGGCGGCGCGTGCGCGCGCGCGTGCGTTCCGCCGCTGGGATACGCGCCCGCGATTTCGAACGGCCGCACCTTCAGCATGTAGATGTCCGAAAACGCCTCCTGGCCTTTGAGATCCTTGACAATCATGTGGTAGAACAGCGAGTCGCCGGCTTTGACGCGCGGCTGCAGTTCCGCCATCGGCAGGGTGACGCCGAGTTCTTTCTCGCCCGGGCCGGTGTCTTCGAGCTTGAACGGCACGCGGTGCGGCGTATCCGCGGCCGAGGAGAAGTCGTAGACCAGCTCCACGCTGCCGATCCCGACGTCGTCCTGCACTTTGGCAGTGAAGTCCACTTCGGCGTCCGGGTGGCAGGCCATGTCCGACGCCGGCGCGACGACCGACAGTGTCGGCGGCTCGTCCGTCAGCGCCTTGATCATGAAGGCGATGCCGGGTTCCGAATCCTGGCCGTCGGCGCTGCGCAGCTTGACCGTGTACGCCGCGTCCTTTTCGATCGTGAATTCGCCGACGGCGGCCCGCTCGCCGGCTTCGCCGACAAGGACCAGCGCCTTCCCGTTGTCGAACTTCAGTTCGCCTCGTTCCAGCGGCGTGTTGGCCAGCGCGCGGAATTTCACCTTCGTCCCGATCAGCGCCGTGATATCCGCCGCCTGGCTGGTTTCCACGACCGTGTTCTGCCTGGTGTACGCGGGCGGCGTCAGCGTCAACTCATAGCCTTTGATCTCCAGCTTGTCGTACACAGCGACAGCGTAATTCGTTTTTGACACCTGTCTGCCGCTCTGAATCATGAATTCCAGATCGTCATTGATATCCGGCAGCCGAATGGCAAACGAGTTGAGCTCCTCGATCTCTTCCATTTTGAGCTGCCGGAATTCGATTGTGCCTTTCGTGCGGAACTTGATGCAGACGTCTTCGCGAGGGGTGCGGCTGAGCTTCGCTTTCACGCTTACGCCTGAGCCGCGCAGGACGCGCTCGGGGGGCGTGATCGTCACTTCAAAATCGATCTTCGGTTCGCCGTCCAGCAGCGTGCCCATCGCGCGGCGGTCCTCGTCGGTCACTTGCCAGGGCATCAGCAGACGCGTCGCCCGTGTGCCGAAGAAGCTCGAAAACTTGAAGGCGCTGAGGCCAAAGCACAGCAGCACGATGACCGCGGCGATGGCGTACTTGCGCAACTTTCGGACGTCGAGCAGCTTGGAAAGCTGCATGCTGCCGGCTTTTGTTACCGCGGCACAGACGATGGTTTCGACGATGAAGTTGTAGAGCGCCGAAGAACTCTTGTCGTCGCTCTTGCCGAAAGTCGTCGCCGACAGCAGCGCGCCTTCGGTCTCCTGCTGGCGTTCTTCGATATACAGCGCGACCTGGTCGTCGGGAATGACGCGCAGCAGCGGCCTTAGCACGTGCCGCCCAAACAGGAATGCCAGCACCGCACCCATGATCGTGAGACAGGCGACGCGCGTCGGCTGCTGCAGGCTGTACATGTAATCCACCAGCGCGAACAGCAGGAACATGCCCAGGCATTCAATGACGACGGCCGCAAGTCCCTGCAGCGCGGCGGCGCGTTTCCAAGCCCAGCGGACCCGGCTCAGGTGTGACTGTAGTTCGACATATTGCGCCATGGTTCACCTCGAACAAATGCCCATGTGTCTCTGCTACAAGTACACTGGCCGCGTCGAGCAGTACCTATAATCTCCCAGACAATCTCACCGCCTGGACGTGTTGTTGGCCAGGACGTGTTCGGCGAAAAGCAGCACCACCAGCGCGATCAACAGGTACCAGCCCAGTTTTTGTCCGCCCTCGATACGTTCCCGAACGGAATTCGAGGCCGTTACCCAGACCTTGTGTCCTTCGATCACTTTCTGCTGGCCGTCCGGGTCGGACGCAACGGCCGCGATCATCTCCTGGCCGTCCATCATGGCCGGTTCGGCTTCCGCGCGCGGAATGTTGACCGCCAGCTTTTCGTCTTTATCGCCGTTCTTGACGGCGTAGATGCCCGGCATCGGCGCGGACAGGGCCGCTGATCCCGGAGCGGGCTTGAGTTTCTCGCCGTCGGGTCTGATGACCTCGACTGTGGCGCCGCCGAACGCGAGCGCCTCGCCGACAGCGGCCGCCGTGATGCCTTCGCTGTGCACGGCCAGGTACTTCAGCGACTCATGGATGAACGGCACGAACACGCCGCCCTGCAGGCAGAAGTCGTTCCACTTCATGCCGGCGCTGGACGTGAACAGCAGGCTGTAGCCCTTGCCGATGCCCTGTTCCAGCAGCGCGGGAGGGCCGTCAATGTAGCGCGCGAGCACACGCGCCGCCTGCGAATCGGTGATCGAGAAATACTTGCTGAACCTGGCGCTGGCGAAATCGCCGCTTTGCGGCGTCGTGAAGTGCTGGAAGATCGGATGCTGCAGTTCGATCTCGCCGATCGTCCAGCCTTCGCTCTTCTCGTCCTTCGCGCAGACCTGCTTCAGGCGGCAGGGCACCAGGCCGGTGAAACTGCGGTTGAAATCGTCGGCAATGACGCGGTCGCCCGGGAATACCATGATTCCGCCGCCGTTGGCGACGAACGTCTTCATCGGCCGGACAAGCGCTTCCGCAAGATAGCCGACGTTGGCGAAAATAACCGCCTGGCAGCCTTCCAGGTCTTTGGCGGCGAACGCCTGCGGCCCGATCTCCCGCACCTGGAACGGCGTGCCGGGCACGGAGAGCGCTTCTTTGACGAAACGCCCGTCGTCTTTTGCCGCGGCCGCATTCGGACTGCCGTTCACCAGCAGCACCTGCACGCGCGGCAGGACGCGCACGTTGAAGAACCAACTGTTGTCGTCCGGGAAGTCGTCTTTCGCGTCAACGGCGATCGTGCCCGCGCTGTCGCCGGGTTTCTCGAACGTGTAGGTGAAACGGACGACTTCGGTCTTGCCGGGGCCGAGGTTCACGAACTTCTCGTCGAGCTTGGCGCCGTCAATCGTCAGCGTGACCTTGACGTTCTTGCGTTCCTGCCGGCCGAAGTTGACGACCTGCAGGCTCAGCGGTTCGGCGCGGGTCGAAACCACGCTGCTTTTCGGAATGGCGACTTGCGTAATCGCCACGTTATCAGCGGCGCTCAACGCGACCGGTTTGACCCTCAAATCCGTCCCCGGCATCACGCGCCAGTCGCCATGGAACTGCGACCAGCCGCTGCGCTGCAGGTCCGAGACCAGGACGATCTCGCGTCCGACATGCCTGTACTCGTCGCCCTGCAGCAGCCGGTCGGCCTCGCGCAGTCCGGCAAGCAGGTTTGTGCCGCCGTAGCCGGCCTCGAGCGTGTTGATGGCGCCGCGCACCTCGTCCAGGTTGCCCGTGAAGTCCACCACGCGCCGGGCTTCCTGGTCAATCGTCAGCAGCGCCACGCGGTCAACGTGTGCGTGGTACTTGCCGATGCTGTCGAGCGCCTGCTGCCTGGCTTCCTGCATGCGCGAGCCGATGCGCATGGATGCGGACGTATCAATCACGACGACCGCGACTTTGCCGGCGGTTCCCGCCGCCGCGCTCGCCTCGTCGGCTTGCATGAAGAACGGACGCGTCAGCGCCAGCGCCAGCAGGCACATCGCCGTCGCGCGCAGGATCAGCAGGATCAGTTCGCGCAGCGCCTGGGTACGGGTGATCCTGCGGGAGGCGCCGAGCAAAAAGCGCGTGGCCGGGAACACGATGCGCCGGATGCGATCGCGCTGCAGAATATGGATCAGGATCGGGACGGCGACCGCGGCCAGGCCAGTGAGATACCAGGGATTCAGCAGATTCATGGCCGCTTGTCTTCCCTCATTTTCCCCTTGCAGGATAAGCTATCGGCGTGTCCAAGGCAAGCGAACAGCTTGCACTGCGTCAGGGGCGGGTGCGTCACCGTACTTGCGCCCCGAATGGGGCGCCGCGTCAATAGCCAGGGGCGGCAGCCCCTGGAAAGAGGACATGGCGACAGGGCGCCCGTGAGCTACGGCCGCCCCTGCCGGGGCTTGGGTTGTCGCGTGCGCCCCCGTACCAGGGGCTTCCGCCCCTGGCTAATGACGAGCGGCCCTCCGGGCCTCACGGGAGCGCGGCCTACGCGTCCGGTGATGCACCCATCAGAAACAAGGATGCCCAGCACTCGGCCCGCCGTGGCCTCCATGCGCCAAGGCGACATCGGCAAGCCCATCTGGAGAAAGCGCGCGTTGGATCAACACCAGAGGAGAACCCGGCCCCTGGTGCCTGGCCCAGAATACCGTGTTCGCCACGCGAGTTATTCGCACGGATAGGCTCTCGACAAGCGAGGGCTTCTCCATAAAATGGGCGTTGGTATGGAGGGGAATATGGCAGACAACCAAGCCGTGAAATGTCCCTGCTGCATGAAGATGATACCTGCGGGGGCCGATCATTGCGAGTCCTGCGGATTGGTCCTCAACGGATTCTCTCATGGTGAGCCACCAACTGAAGAAGGTAACGACAGCAGGCCGGTGGTCGTGATTCCGCGGCGGAGCCCTGGTGAGCCATCAACTGAAGAAGGCAAGGACAGCAGCAATGGCACTGCCGAGGAGGAGATTGAGTGCCCCTACTGCGCTGAGCGAATCAAACGAAAAGTGGTCAAATGCAAGCATTGCGGCTCAGATCTGGGTGTCAAGCCAAGGCACGAGGTGGCGGGAACCCCAAAGACAGGTGCGCTACCGATCCTGGAACCTCTTCCAACGAAAAGAAGCCTGCCCCCAGACCCCCGTTTTGTGGTGCCTTCTCACAGGGGCAGCAGAGCAGACCAGGTCGTGGGCCACCAAGCTCGAAAGCGGCAGTCGTTGAAAGCAGAAGAGGCGCATAAAGCAAAACAGGCGTTTGTAACTACCTTTCATTTTTGGTCAATCTTGACGTCAATAATTGCGGTGCCATTGGCCATTTGCATTGGCCTCTACTTAGTCCAAAAGGACCAAAAGGAGGAGCAGGAGAAGAAAGAAGAAGCCGCGAGGATAAATGAAGCCTTACACAAGAAGTCGTTTAGGGAGAGCTATGATGAGGTGATGAGGGAAAATAATAAACGTGTGGAAGAGGCCATAAAGAGGGCAAGGGGCGAATAGGCAGGAAGACTATTCTTCCTGCCCTTCTCTTACCCCAGTTGAGTAACGGGGAGGTGCACGAAACCTCGCGCCGTCAGTACAACCGGCTGCGCTGGTGCAGGTACTCGCTCAACGCCCCTCTTTCAGCGCGGCCAGGAACTTCGCTGGCCTGAGAATCTTGAAGCGAAACAGGCGTTGAGTCTGTGAGGGAATGTCCAGCAGGTCACCATCGTTTGTGATCAGATAATCCGCCTTCCCTGCAGCGGCAAGCGCAAGCCAAACATTGTCGTCAGCATCTCTGCTGAAGTAGTATCGCCTGCCCAGATTCACGTGGCTGACCGTTTCACGCTTTGCCAAGCGCTCCTTGAGACGTTCTATCAGAGACGGCCTCACAGACAGCCGCGGTAATACCTCCAGGTATTCGGCGGCCACTTCCTCGCACACAAGCAACTGCAGTTTCCGCTCGTCCCGCCACAGCTTGAAAACACGTGCGTTACTTGAACGCACACTGTGGCTGAGGTAATAGCCCACGAGGACATTCGTGTCCAAGACGACGGGAATGCGTTCCTTGCGCGAAGGCACTGTGTTACCGCTTCCGGCGGCATTGGCGCACCACGGCGACGGCGTCCGTCTCCCGGTAGCCGCTGCGCTGCGCGTCGCTTCGAATCTCCTCGTCCAGCGCCTGGTCTTCCCAGACCTCAAGGCATTGGCGCATGAAATCGCTGAGTAGCCGCGACGGCCTGCGGCGGTGTGTTAGTGCCCCTTGCCTGAAGCGTTCCCACAGCGCCCGTTCTACTGCAATATCACTGTTCATCCTTGCGCCCTCGCCACCTGCAATAGGATAGTACCCGAGCCTGCGCTTTCTACCGCCATTTTAGCCGACGACCTCGGGCGGCGCTCCGTCAGTACAAGCGGCTGCGCTGGTACAGGTACTCGCTCAACGCCAACTCCAGATTCGAGTTGGTATTCATGACTTTGTAGTCTATGCCCAAGTCCGCGCAGCCCTTGCGGTACGCACCGAAGAACTGGTCAAACTCACGCAGGTACTCGTTGCGCACCGACTGGGGCGCGGCCAGGACCTGCTGCTTGGACTCGCTGTCCGTGAACTCCGTCAGCGCCTCAAACGGGAAATTGATCTCGTCGTTGTCCAGCACGTGGAACACGATCACTTCATTGCCCAGGAACCGGAAGTGCTGCAGCGCGCTCATGACTCTCACCGGATCGTCGAGCAGATCGGAGAGCAGCACGATCATGCCGCGCTTCTTCAGGCTCTCCGCCAGACCGTGCATGGGGCCGGCCAGGTCGGTGTCGCCTGTCCCGGCTTTGGTGTTGTCCAGGGTGGCGAGGATGAGCTGGCGGTGCGCCGGACTGCCGCGCGCCGGCAGGACCTCCTGAATCTTGTTGTCGAACGTCATCAGTCCCGTCGCGTCGCGCTGGCTGATCATCAGGTACGACAGACACGCGGCCATGCGGCAGGCGTATTCCAGCTTTGTCCAGCGCGCGCCTTCAGCCTTGTAGTCCATGGACGGCGAGACATCCACCAGGATATTGCAGGCCAGATTGGTTTCCTCTTCGAACTGCTTGAGATAGTACCGGTCGGATTTCGCGAAGACCTTCCAGTCCAGGTGCTTGATGTCGTCGCCCGGCACGTACGGGCGGTATTCGGCGAACTCGACGCTGAAACCGCGGTACGGCGAGCGGTGCAGGCCCAGAATGAAGCCTTCCACCACGCCCTTGGCCAGCAACTGCATGCTCTTGATGCGGCCCAGCGTCTCAAAATCGAGATACTTGAACTCCGCCATCGGTACTCCCAGCTCTTGGCTCTTAGCTCTTGGCTCTTGGCCTTGGCATGCGACGCCGCACCTAAGAGCCAGGAGCCAAGAGCCGCTGTTACAGCCCGCTCGCCGGCGGCTTGACGTGCTCCAGCAGCCGCTTGATCAGATCCTCGCTCTTGATGCGCGCCGACTCCGCGCGAAAATTCGTCACAATGCGGTGCCGCAGCACGGGCATCGCCACAGCCTGAATGTCTTTCACGGAAACGTAAAACCGGCCGTCGAGCACCGCGCGCGCCTTGCTGGCCAGAATCAGGTAAATGGAAGCGCGGCATGACGCGCCCCAGGAGACGTAATCGCGGATGAAGTCCGGCGCGGTCTTCTCCGCCGGACGGCTGGCCGTCGCCAGCCGCACCGCATACCGCACGAGCGGCTCGACGACGGGGACTTCGCGCACGATCCGCTGGTAATGGAGCAGTTCTTCGCCGGAGATGACGCGGCTGAGCTTCGCCGTTTCCGCGCGCGTGGTCTGTTCGATCACTTTGATTTCGTCGGCCTTGGGCAGGTGGCCGATGATCGTTGAGAACATGAAGCGGTCCTGCTGGATCTGCGGCAGCGCATAGGTGCCTTCCTGTTCGATCGGGTTCTGCGTGGCCAGCACGAAGAACGGCTCGGGCAGCTTGTACGTCGTGCCCGCGACGGTCACCTGGTGTTCCTGCATGGCTTCCAGCAGCGCGGCCTGCGTCTTGGGCGGCGTGCGGTTGATTTCGTCGGCCAGGATGATGTTGCCGAACAGCGGGCCGGGCTTGAAGCGCAGCGCGCGTTTATGCGTGCTCTTGTCCTCTTCCAGCACCTCCGTGCCGGCGATGTCGGACGGCATCAGGTCGGGCGTGAACTGGATGCGCCGGAACTGCAGGTCCAGGATCTCGCCGATGCTCTTGATCAGCAGCGTCTTGGCCAGACCTGGCACACCGGTGATCAGACAATGCGCGCCGGCGAAGAAGGAAGTCAGGACCTCATCAACGACCTGCTCCTGGCCGATGATGACTTTTCGCAGTTCGGCCAGGATTTTGGCCTTGCTCTGCTTGAGCTTCTCAACCAATTCCTTGACCTGTGTCTCAGTCATTTCTGCCATGCATCGGTCTCCGCTTCGCAGCCTGTCTATCCCGGGGGGAAAAGGGGACATTCATCTTTCCCTCCGGCACTGCTACCTAACTACCAGGCCCTCACATGGGAAAGATGAATGTCCCCTTTTCCCTCTTCCCGCCTTACTTCGGCGCCGGTACGGCCTCCTGCAGCCGCTTGATCAGGTCTTCGACCGTCACTTTGTCCACTTCCGCCCGGAAGTTCATGCCGATGCGATGCCGCAGCACGGGCGTCAGCACCGCTTTGACGTCGTCAAACGTCACCGTGTTCCGCCCGCTCAGCGCCGCCTTGCTCTTGGCGCCCAGGACGATGTTCTGCGACGCGCGCAACCCCGCGCCCCACGCGATGTATTCCTTGGCGAAGTCCGTCGCCGTCGTCTCGCCGGTGCGGCTGGCGGCGACCAGGTCCACGATGTAGCTGAAGACGCCAGAGGGCACCGTGACTTCGCGGATGACGGTCTGCGCGGCCAGCAGTTCTTCGCCGCTGATCACCGGCCGCAAGCTCACCTGCTGGGCGCCCGTCGCCGCCTGCACGATCTTCACTTCCTCGTCTTCCGTGTTGTACGGCATCATGACGTTGAACATGAAGCGGTCCTGCTGCGCTTCAGGCAGCGGGTAGGTGCCCTCCTGCGCGAACGGGATCTGAGTGGCCAGCACGTAGAAAGGATTGGGCAGGGCATACGTCTGTCCGGAGAGCGTCGTCTGTTTTTCCTGCATGGCTTCCAGCAGCGCGGCCTGCGTCTTGGGCGGCGTGCGGTTGATTTCGTCGGCCATGACGATGTTGGCGAAGATGGGGCCCTTGACGAATTTCAGTTCGCGGTTGCCGGTGGCGCGGTCTTCCTCCAATATTTCGGTGCCGGTGATGTCGGCCGGCATCAAGTCGGGCGTGAACTGGATGCGTTTGAAATTCAGTTTCAGGATCGGCGCCAGGCTGGTGATCAGCAGCGTTTTGGCCGCGCCCGGCACCCCCGTGATCAGGCAGTGTCCGCCGGCGAAGAACGCCGTCAGCAGTTGATCAATCGGCTCAGCCTGGCCGACGATCACGCGCTTGAGTTCTTCCACGATTCTGATCCGGGCGTCGCGCAGGTAAGCAACGTCTATTGTTCCTGCTGGCATTCGCTGGGCCTCCGCTGTGAAGTGCGAGCTGTCTTGAAACAGGTTCTCATCTGTTTCGCATACAATTGAACCGGCTTCATAGCTCAACCTTTCACGCAGGATTCTTCAAAGCGCCGAGTGCCCGTTGTAAACCGGCGTGCCTGTGATAGAGTCCGGCCTGTGCAGAGGCAAGTTCTGCACGCCGAGGTGTGTAGCACCATGCCCAAGCGTCGTATTCTCCTTCTGGGGGTGGGACTGATCCTTCTCGGTCTGTTCCTTATCCTCCTGGTTCCCCCCTGCCGGCATGCCATCTTTGGCGTGTTCGTGGGCCATTCTCCGCCAGCAGGCCGACGCAGGGGCCCTAGTGGCTGGGGCGGGTTGAGTTCGGCTCCTTTGGACGGAGAGGATATGTTTGGCAAGGGGCAACTGTTGCCGGGGATTGATTACTGTTCTTTCGCCGCCAACAGCGGTCTGGATGGCTTCGTCTTCTTCGTCTGGGGCGACTTTAGCGGAGGGGCTGGCGGGACTGAATCCGAAAGCAAGAACGGCCTCAAGTTCCACGGCTACCTGTGGAACCAGGCAGACGGACGACGCGTCGAGTTTGCCGGCGAAACCAAGGACGGCAAGGGCGGGGGAGTCAAGATTGATGGAAAGGATTACGATCTGGCGCAGGGAACCTTATTCCTGGTCTCCGCACGTCGTGGCTATCGTGTCAA
>Ga0315282_10012724_pt1 | contig 12835 bp, 11 predicted proteins | sample YL17G07_20_MG_FD_203693 | JGI IMG/M metagenome (GOLD analysis project Ga0315282, IMG submission 203693) | Sediment microbial communities from Yellowstone Lake, YNP, Wyoming, USA - YL17G07_20 | ecosystem: Environmental > Aquatic > Freshwater > Lake > Sediment | place: USA: Wyoming | collected... | reverse complement strand
TGCTCCCGGGGATGCAGGCCGAAGCCGCACAGGCCTTCGACGCTCTCTTCCCGACGGGCTGAGCCCACCGGGCAGAAGCGGCAATCGCGTGCTCGTGTGTCGCTTCCCCTGCTTGACCGGACGCGACCTCGCGCGTAGCGTCACACCACATGAGAGCGGTTTTCACCAGGTGAAGAGCCTCACTGGGCCCGAGCCGTCAACTGATCGCTACGTGATTCGGTCCGTGGCCCGGGCTCTCGACGTCTTGGTGGTGACCGCCGAGTCGCCTGGCGGTCTCGACGTCTCGTCGGTCGCTCGCGCCACCAACCTGCACTCTGCGACCGTGTTTCGCATCCTTCAAACCCTGAAGCGTCGCGGATTCGTGGTCGACGGGTCCGATGGAACGTACCGCGTGGGTCCTCGCGTCTTTGAAGTCGGCAACGCGTTCCTGCGGGGCACTTCGCTGTGGCGTTCGGCGGCGGACATCGCACAGCACCTGGCCGAGCGAACCGGGGAAACCGCCAACCTCGGGATCCGTGACGACGGCGACGTGCTATACATCGCGATCGCACACGGGCAGAGCGAGATCGGCATTCAGTCGGTCGCGGGCGGCCGGCATCCCCTCTTCTGCACGGCCCTCGGCAAGGTGCTGCTCGCCCACATGCCGTGGCCGGATGCGCGCCTGATCCTCGAGGCTTCAGACATCGTGGCGCTTACCAAGAACACGATCGTGCGCATCGATCGCTGGGAGCGTGAGTTGCGCAAGGTGGTGCGCCAGGGCTATGGGCTGGACGACGAGGAGCGAGCTCCCGGCGTCCGATGCCTGGCGGCGCCGATCCACGATCACTCGGGCGAGGTCGTTGCCGCCGTCAGCGTCTCGGCACCCGCCTTCCGCCTTGTTGCGGAACACTTCGACCGATCGCTCGAAGAGGTGAAAAGGGTCGCCGAGGAGACATCTGCAGGCCTCGGCTACCGCGAGCACGTAACGGCAAGTTCGCCGGGGTGAGAGCGGGCCGATAGAGCGGCCCGCGAAGGGAGGAAAGCAGAAATGGCACACATCGGCCTGCGATACCGGGGGCTCGTCGTGCTTGCAGGGCTGGCGCTCGTCCTCACGGCCTGCACCGGCGGTGGGGGAGGAACCGGCAGCTCGTCCGCCCCGGCGCAGGGGAAGATCCGTTACGGGGGAACACTCAACGCGGCCTTTGCCTCGGACGCCACCACGCTCGACCCGGCCGTCTGCTACGACTCCGTCTGCTGGAACGCGATGCAGATGCTGTTCGACCGCTTGTACGACTACGACCGGAACACGACGAACCTCATCCCCCAGGCCGCCTCGCAGATGCCCACGATCACGAACGGGGGCACGACCTACACCATCGACATCCGCAAGGGGATGACCTTCTCGAACGGCCAGCCGGTGACGGCGAAGGACTTCGTCTACAGCTTCAGCCGGATCCTGAACCCGAAGACCCAGTCCCCGGTGCAGGGCTTCTGGTCCGTGGTCGAAGGCGCCAGCCAGTACGCGAAGAACCCGGTGGGGACCGTCCCGGGCATCAAGGCGATCGGCGACGATCAACTGGAGATCGACCTCATCCAGCCCGATTCCGCGTTCGTCTACATCCTGGCCATGCCGCAGTCCTCGGTGATCCCGGAGGGGTCGGCGAGCACGCCGGGCTTCGCCCAGCAACCGATCGGGAGCGGGCCCTTCACGCTCGAGGCGTGGAACCCCGGCACCAGCATCATCTTCGTGCGGAACCCGCACTACTGGAACTACCCGCACCCGTACGTCGACGAGGTCGACTACCAGATCGGGCCCAGCCCGCAGGTCGCGCTGCTGCAGTTGCAGAAGGGGCAGACGCAGCTTCTGGGCGATCCCATCCCGTCGTCGATGTTCCTCCAGGTGACGAGCGATCCGAAGACGCAGCCTTTGCTGGTGAAGCGTGAGTCGCTGTCCACGTACTTCCTAACCATGAACGTGCACATGAAGCCGTTCGACAACGTCCTGGTGCGCCGCGCGGTGGCCATGGCCATCGACAAGTCGTTCCTGCTCCGGCTGGTCCACAACCAGGGAACGACCGCCGGCGGCATCATTCCACCCGGCGTCCTCGGGTATGCGAGCACCGGCGACGCCTCGCAGCCCGTGAACGTGGACGGTGCGAAGAAGCTGTTGGCGCAGGCGGGCTACCCCAACGGGTTCACGACGCAGCTCTACAGCTGGAACATCGACCCGTGGACCACGCTGGACGCCCAGATCCAGCAGGATCTCGCCAAGATCGGCGTGACGGTGGAGATCCGCGCGATCGCCCAGAACGCGTTCTTCGGGCTGGCGTCCACGCCGAACCGGACCCCGATGTCGCTCACGTTCTGGATCGCCGACTTCCCCGAAGCGTCCGACTTCTTCAACGCGCTGCTGTCGTGCGCGTCGGCCGTCAAGGGAGGCGAGAACTACTCCTTCTACTGCAACCCCAGGATGGACTCGCTCGTGAACCAGGCGCTGGCGGCGACGTCTGAGAGCGAGCAGGTCTCCTTGTACCAGCAGGCTCAGCAGCTGCTGCAGGAGGACCAACCCATGGTTCCCATCTACCACGGCACATCCACCGACATTCACGGCGCGTCGGTCGGCGGTTTCTTCGCCCAGCCGATCTGGGGATGGAACGTCTCGGACTACTGGCTCTCGACCGGGTCGCCGAGCCCGCCTCCCAAGTCGTAGCGAAGGGGCCGGCGGATCAAGTCGCCAGAGGGTCTCGCGGTGACGGCGCTCCTCGAGGCGGAGGAGCTATCGGTCGCCTTCGAGACCCTTGGTGGCCGCGTTCAGGCGATCCAGGATGTGTCCTTCGCCGTCGGCCGCGGGGAGCGTCTTGGGCTGGTGGGCGAGTCGGGGAGCGGTAAGTCCGTGACCGCGTTGGCGATCCTGGGACTGATCCAGCTGCCCGGACGGGTGACCGGCGGCAGGGTCTTGTTCAACGGTACGAACATGCTCGAACGGTCGGAACGCCAACTGCAGAAGTGGCGCGGTGCCCACGCATCGATGGTGTTCCAGGATCCGCTGTCCAGCCTGAACCCGTTCCTTCGGGTCGGTCGCCAGGTCACCGAGAGCCTGGAGGTCCATCTGGAGATGGGCAAGGCGGAGGCGCGCTCGCGGGCGGTCGAGCTTCTCGGGAGCGTAGGCATCACGGATGCGGAGCGACGTCTGCGCGACTACCCCCACCAGTTCAGCGGGGGCATGCGGCAGCGGGTGGCCATCGCCATCGCGATGTCATGCGGGCCCGAGCTGCTGATCGCGGACGAACCCACGACCTCGGTCGACGTTACCGTCCAGGCCCAAATCCTGGACGTCTTGGGAGCGCTGTCGACGACCGGGGGTACGGCCGTGATCCTGATCAGTCACGACATCGGCGTCGTCGCCGGCTTCTGCGACCGCGTTCTGGTCATGTACGCGGGGCGGCTGGCGGAGGTCGGGCCCGCCGACGAGATCGTGGGGGATCCCCTTCATCCGTACACTCGCGCCCTCCTGGAATCGATCCCGCGGCTTCACGGGCCCGTCGCGGCCCGGCTGCCGGCGATCGAGGGGAGTCCGCCCGAGGCCGGAGCGGTCGCCGAGGGCTGCGCGTTCGCGCCACGCTGCCCTCGGGTGATGCCGGTGTGCCGAAGCGAACGTCCGGAGCTCGCGCAGCCAGAAGCCCGGCGCACCGACCGGCTGGTCGCCTGTCACGCCGTGGCCATGAGTGAGGCGACGACGCCCGGCCGGGTAACCCAAGGACAGGCTCCGTGACGGCCGGGACGGTCGATCGTTTGGAGGCCGAGCCGCTGGTCGAGGTGCGGGAGCTGAAGGTTCACTTCCCGGTAGGCCGCAGCTTCACCGGGCGAATCCGGACGGTGGTCCGCGCCGTCGAGGGGGTTTCGTTCACGCTCTCGGCCGGAGACACCTTGGGCCTCGCCGGCGAGAGCGGCTCGGGAAAGAGCACGACCGCTCGTGCGCTCCTTCGCATCGTCGACCCCACGTCGGGGCATGTCCGCGTGGCGGGAGAAGACATCTCCGATTTGCGCGGGTCCGCGCTGAAGCGGTTCCGGCGCCGGATGCAGATGGTGTACCAGGATCCGTTCGACTCCCTGAACCCTCGCCTGAAGGTCGGCTACACGCTCTCGGAGGCGCTCATGGTGAGGGGTGTCCCGGGCGCCGAGCGGGCACGACAGGTGCGCGAACTGCTGGAGCGGGTGGGGTTGCCCGGCTCGTATGCCCTCCGGTATCCCCATGAGCTCTCCGGCGGCCAGCGCCAGCGCGTGGCCATCGCCCGGGCCCTCGGTGTGGAGCCCGCGGTCATCGTGTGCGACGAGGCCGTGTCGTCTCTGGACGTCTCGGTTCGAGCCCAGATCCTCAACCTGCTTCGCGAGCTCCAGGAGTCCGAGCGGCTGGCCCTCCTGTTCATCTCCCACGATCTTTCCACGCTGCGGTTCATCGCCAGCCATGTCGCCGTGATGTACCTGGGGCGGATCGTGGAGATGGGCAGCCGAGACGATCTCTACGGTCGGCCGATGCACCCGTACACGCAGGCGCTCCTGGCCGCGGTCCCCGAGCCCGTCCCGCAGCAACCAGGTAAGCCACGCGTGCGGCTGAAGGGCGAGGTTCCCAGCGTGTTCAACCCGCCCGCGGGCTGCCCGTTTCATCCGCGGTGCCCGGTTGCGACCGATATCTGCACGGAGGTGGAGCCTCCCCTGCGATGGAAGGCATCTGGCCATCTTGCCGCGTGCCACCTGGTCCCGGACGCGAACGAGGCGAAGTGACAGTGCGCGAACCCCCCGGCCCGGCCGTCGAGGCGACCCCGCTCGTCATGCCGGGGCGGTGGTCGATGCTTCTGCGAAGCCTTCTGCACGATCCGCCGGCGTTGTTCGGTGCGGTCGTCGTCGTCGGCCTGATCGTGGTGGCCGTGCTCGCCCCCCTCCTGGCTCCTCACAACCCGCTCACCGCCTATCCGAGCGGCCTCTCCCGGAACGGTGCGCCGCTGGCGCCCGGACACGGGTTCGCTCTCGGCACCGACCCCAACGGCCGTGACGTCCTTTCCCGGCTGATCTACGGTGCTCGCATCTCGTTGACCATCGGAGTGGTGGCGAACGGCCTGGCCACCCTCATCGGCCTGCTGATCGGGCTGATCTCCGCCTACATCGGGCGGTGGGTCGACACGGTGCTCATGCGGTTCACCGACGTCGTGATGGCCTTTCCGATCTTGCTCTTCGCCATCGCGCTGATCGCGGTGACCGGCCCCAGCGTGACGAACCTGATCTTCGTGATCGCGCTCCTGTACTGGACCTACATCGCGAGGGTCATCCACGGCATGGTGCTGTCACTGAAGGAGCGGGAGTTCATCACGGCGACGCGAACGCTCGGGGTGTCCAGGTGGCGAATCATGTTCCGCCACGTCCTGCCCCATCTGGTGCCCGCGCTGATCGTGTACTTCACGCTCGGGGTAGCCTCCACGATCCTCATCGAGGCCTCGCTGAGCTACATCGGGATCGGTGTCCCGGTCCCAACCCCGTCGTGGGGGCAGATGATCTCGCAAGGCCAGGACTACTACCAGATCGCGCCGTGGCTGTTCATCTTCCCCGGCATCGCGCTGGTCCTGACCGTGGTGGCCTTCAACCTGGTGGGCGACTGGCTTCGAGACGTCCTCGACCCCACCACGCCCCAGCGGAGGTAGGCGGTGCTTGCGTACCTGCTGAGGAGGCTGGGATGGATGCTCGTGATCCTCTTCGGCGTCGCCACTGTGACATTCTTCGTCGCGTACATGGTCCCCGGAGATCCCGCCCGGATGATCGCCGGCCCCGGAGCAACGGCCGGGACCATCGCCTCCATCCGGCATCAGCTCGGGCTCGATGAACCTCTCTTGCACCAGTACGTGGTGTACATGGGACGCCTCTTGAGCGGAAACCTGGGGATCTCGTTCCTCCGCAAGATCCCCGTGTCTCAGGCCATCCTCCAGCGGCTCGGAGTGACGGCCATGATCGCCGTCGGGGGCGTCGTCTGGGAGCTCGCGATCGGCATCCCCGTCGGCATCGCCGCCGCTTGGAAGCCCCGCAGCATCTGGGACCGGGCCGGAACGCTGTTCGCGCTGCTCGGGCTCTCGGCGCCACCCTTCTGGCTCGGCCTGCTGCTTCTGTACTACCTGGCGTTCCAGCACTCGTTCTTCCCGCTCGGGGGCATCGGGCATCCGCTGTTCTGGTATCTCGTGCTTCCCACCTTCACACTGGGCATCGGAGGGGCCGCCTGGTACACGCGCATGCTGCGAAGCTCGATGCTGGAGATCCTTCGTTCCCCATACATGCAGATGGCCCGGGCGAAGGGGATGCCGAACCGCATCCTGCTGTTCCGCCACGCGATGCCCAATGCCCTGATCCCGCTGATCACCATGGTCGGCATGGACCTCGCGTACTTCTTCGGAGGTGTTCTCATCATCGAGGTTGTGTTCGGGATCCCGGGTGTCGGCCAGCAGGCATGGCGGGCGGTGCAAGTGCTGGACATCCCGATGATCGTGGGGACGGTGCTCCTGGCCGCGGTGTTCATCGTCGTCATGAACGTGATCGTCGACCTGTCGTACGCGTTCTTGGATCCGCGGATCCGCTATCGGTAGACGAAGGAGGACGACGTGGACGATTCGGCAGAACGCAAGCTCCGTGTCGGCGTGATCGGGGCGGGCTGGTGGGCAGAGATGGCGCACCTGCCCGGCTGGACGCGCGACCCCCGATGCGAGGTGGTGGCCGTCTGCGACCTGAACCTGGACAGGGCGAAGGAGCTGCAGGAGAAGTTCTCCCTGTCGGCTGCCACAAAGGACTACCGGGAGCTGCTGATCGGTGACACCGTCGACGTGATCGACGTCACCACCGGGGACGAGTCCCACTTTCAGCTCTCCTGGGAGGCTCTGGAGGTCGGCAAGCACGTGCTCTGCGAGAAGCCGGTGGCGCACGACTTCCGCGACACGATCCGGGCTCACGAGCTGGCAAAGTCCAAGGGCCTGAAGACCAAGCTGGGGTTCACGTTCCGGTACAGCCCCGCCATGCAGTACATGAAGGAGCTCATCGACGAGGGGTACGTGGGCACGCCGTACATCTTCAACGGCTTCGAGCAGAACTCGCAGTGGCTCAAGCCGGAGACGCCGCTTCGCCAGGTGGCCCTCACCGAGGAGCAGTCCGAGATCCAGGTGTCCTCACTGGAGGGATACGGCGCCCCGATCATCGACCTCATGCACTGGTTCATGGGCGCGGACCTGGCTCGGGTCGTCGGGACCATGCGCAACTTCGTCCCCGAGCGTGTGGTCCGGGAGACCGGGCGGATGATGCGGGTGAACATCGATGATGGGGATATCTTCATCGGAGAGATGACCTCGGGGGCGCTGTGCTCGATCCAGTCCAGCTTCGTGACGGTGGGCAACTACCCGGGGCTCGAGGCCCGCGTCTACGGGAGCGAGGGCGCACTGATCTGTCGCAACGTGGAGGAGTTCGGCATCTGCGAGACGCTGAAGGGCGCGAAGCCCGACGACGTCGAGTTCAAGGACATCGCCGTGCCCGAGCGTCTGTACCCCGAAGGGGGAAGCCCCCGGGAGGACTGGCCGTCGTTGTTCTACTCCAACCTCACCAGGAACTTCGCCACCGAGATCCTTTCCGGCGCAAAGGAGAACCAGGGAGATTTCGGGGACGGAGCCTGGGTGCAGGAGACCATCAATGCGGTGGAGATCTCGTTTCGAGAGCAGCGGTGGGTCGAGCTGCCGCTCGCTCGCTGACCGGGGAGCTCGTCGATGACCGCGACCCCGACCGGAGACGCTCTCGTGCTGGTCGTCGCCTCTCCGCTCGAACGCGAGCACGTCGAGCGGATCGCGGCGGTGGATCCGGGCCGGCTCCGGGTCGTGTACGAGGCGGACCTCCTGTCGGTTCCCGAGTACGTGGGTGACCACCACGGAACGCCACCTGAGCTCGACGAATCGGGGCTGGCGCGGTGGCGCTCCCTCGTGGCGGACGCCGACATCCTGTTCGACTTCGACTGGTGTCAGCCCGAGACGCTTCCAGAGCGCGCGCCACGCCTGCGGTGGATCCAGGCCACCAGCTCGGGGATCGGCGGTTTCCTTGCCCGCACGGAGCTGAATCGGTCCTCGATCGTGTTCACCACCGCGGCCGGCATACACGCGGTCCCGCTCGCCGAGTTCGTTCTCCTGTGCCTCCTGTACTTTGCCAAGGACATCCCGATCCTGAACGCCAGGAAGCCGGAACGCCATTGGGAGCGGCACACGAGTGCCGAGCTCTCGGGCCAGCGGATCCTCGTCGTTGGGCTGGGCAGGGTCGGAGGGGAGATCGCCCGCCGGTGCGCGGCCAATGGGATCGAGGTCTGGGGGATGAGACGCGACGCGTCCCGCCCGACCCCTGAGGGAGTGAGTCGCCTGGTGTCGCGTGCGGACCTGCGGGACTCCCTCCCAGAGGTGCAGGGGTTGGTGCTGGCCTGCGCCCACACGCCGGAGACGCATCACCTGATCGGTCACGAGGAGCTGAAGCTTCTCCCCGGCGACGCGGTTCTCGTGAACGTGGCCCGCGGCGAGATCCTCGACGAGCCCGCCCTGATCGATGCCCTGCAGGAGGGGCGACTGCGTGGCGCCGGCCTGGACGTGTTCGAGACGGAGCCGTTGCCGGCGGACAGCCCGCTGTGGGACGCGCCAAACGTCCTGATCTCGCCGCACTCGGCCAGCACCGTCGATGCGGAGAACAGCCGCATCGTCGACATCTTCGTCGAGAACCTGAGGCGCTACCTCGACGGCCGCCCGCTCCTCAACGTGTTCGACTCGAGCCGTGGCTACTGAGGGCGTCGTCACCAACGCCGAGCGGCTCGTGACCCTCCGGGTCGCGGGGGTCGTGCAGCAGCCGTCCCTGCACGCATCCGTCGATCCCGAGGGTTCGGTGCAGTCGCTCCCCGGGATGGGCGGCGTGCTGATCCGGCCTAACCTGGGCGATCCGGCGAACGGATGGATGTCGGACCACCTCGAGATCGGTGCGTCGCTGGTGCATCCGGACCCGGCCGCCGACGAGGCTCTCCAGTCGCTGAGCTGCGTGGGTAACGCGGCGACGATCGTCGACGGCCCCGCCTCGGGGGCCACGGGGATCATCGTCGGGAAGCACGGGTCGACGATGGTGGCGTTCGCGCCGGACGTGCTCGCTCGGCTCGCGCCCGGAGAGCGAGTCGTAATCGATGCGGTCGGGGTCGGGCTCCGCGTCGAGGGCGAGACGCACGTGGTGCTGCACAGCTGCAGCCCGTGGGCGCTCGGCTTCATGGTTCCCGGCCGGGACGGCTCGGGGCGGCTCCGGGTCCGAGTGGTGACGACGCTGCCGGCCGAGGCCGCGGGGGCGGGGATCGGGATGCCGGCCGATCGCTACAACATCGACCTTCAAGTGGACCACCTGCCCGCGTCCAGCGGCGCCCGAAGGCTTCGCTTCGGGGATCTCGTGGCCCTCGAGGACCAGGACCACCGGTTCGTACGCCGACCGCGACAGGGGTGGACGGCGGTGGGCGCGATCTGCCACGGACGGTCCGTCGGCGGTGGCCACGGCCTCGGGATGATCACGCTGCTCACGGCGCCGACAGAACGCCTGGCACTCAAGGTGACCCAGGGCGCGAACATCGTCGCCCTGGTCGAGTCGAGGGAACGTGATGACTCGGCCTCGTGACAACCGCGACCGCATCGTGTCGGTCTCGGTCGCCGGCCGGATTGCCGATGCCCGCCGCCACCCGGAGCCCGTCCTGCCCGGCGACGACGGAGAGATCTCGTTCCTGCCCGGTGCCGGCGGCGTCGTGCTTGGGGTCCACGCGGGGGACCCGGTGGACCGATGGGTGGGCGACCACCTGATGCCGGGCGCCGGCATCGAAGACGCGGAGGCCGGCCCCGCCGATCCCGGCTCGCTGCACCTTCTCGCCTGCATCGGCAACCCGGTTCGCGACGGCCGGGCGGCGTTCCTCGGCGTCGTCTCCGGGAAGCGAGGCGGGTTAGCTCCAGGTGCCTTCGCTCCGAATCTGGTGTCGGTCGAGGCATCCGAGGATCGCCTCCGAGAGCTCGTGCCGGGGGATCGCGTGGTGTTGGAGGCGGAGGGTCGAGGCCTGGGGCTCGTCGATCATCCCGGTGTCGCCCTTTCCAATTCGTCTCCCCGGCTGCTCGACGCGCTCCCACTGGAGGAGCGCGACCGCGGCCTTCACGTCTCGGTGCGGACGGTCGTGCCATCTCGGTTCGCGGGCCCCGGACTCGGCCAGGACGCCTGGATCGGCGATCTGGAGATCCTGAGCGACGGAGCAGCCGATCCGCGGCCGGACGACTTGCGGTTCGGGGACCTCGTGGCGTTCGAGGACGTCGACTCCGCCCACGGCCGGTTCTACCGGCCGGGGTTCGTTTCGGTCGGAATCGTCTCCCACGGCCCGAGTCGATCGGCGGGGCATGGTCCCGGGGTGACGATCGTGCTGTCGGGGCCCGCCCACGACGTGACGTGCGAGGTCTCCCCCGACGCTGCAACGGGCGCTCTGCTGCGGGCGTGGGCGGAGGACGGGTAGACGATGAGCCGGTCGTCCTGACGTGAGATCTTGAGTCCTCACCCGCTCCCTACGTAGTGCCTGTCAAGGCTGTGGGGCGCGAAAACGCCGATTCGCCCTCCCGCGGCGCGCCTACAAGGAGCACATGGGCGCGCGGCAAGACTTCGGTGCCGTCGAACCCCCCGGAAGTTCGCAACCGTGCACCGCAGAACGCGGCATTGCTCCTCCTCGTTCCCGAGCGGACCGGCTGACCGTCCTAGCTTTGGTCGATCGGGCTCATGTCCGCGTATCTGGCCCCCGAGGTCGCGCCTTTCGGGAACGCGGCTTGGATCCTCGCCAGCTGGTCCTCGCTCAACACTATGTCGGCGGCCGCGACGTTCTCCTCGAGGTAGGCGACCCGCTTCGTGCCGGGGATCGGAACGATGTCATCCCCTTGGGTCAGAACCCACGCGAGCGCGAGCTGCGCGGGCGTGACGTCCCATTCGGCCGCCATCTCCTGCAGCCGCGCTACCAGCTCGAGGTTCCGGTCGAAGTGCTCGCCCTGGAACCGCGGGTGGAAGCGCCGGAAGTCCTCCTGTTCGAGATCCTCGATCGAGCCGAACCGACCCGAGAGGAAGCCGCGCCCGATGGGGCTATATGCGACGAACCCGATACCGAGCTCGCGGACCGTCGGCAGGATCTCGTCCTCAGGATCGCGGGACCACAGCGAGTACTCGGTCTGAAGCGCGACGATCGGATGAACGGCGTGCGCGCGGCGGATCGTGCGCGGGCTCGCCTCGGACAGACCGAGCGAGCGAACCTTGCCGGCCCCGACCAGCTCGGCCATGGCTCCGACCGTCTCCTCGATCGGCACCGTTCGATCGACCCGGTGTTGGTAGTAGAGATCGATGTAGTCGACTCCGAGGCGCTCCAACGAGGCGTCGCACGCAGAACGCACGTACTCAGCATCACCCCGGATACCAAGCCACTCTTTGCCCGGCCCGCGCACGTTCCCGAACTTCGTCGCTAGCACCACCGCATCACGCCGGTCCGCGATCGCGCGTCCCACGAGTCGCTCGTTGGTGAACGGTCCGTACACATCGGCGGTGTCGATGAACGTGATGCCCAGATCGAGCGCCCGATGGACCGTGGCGATCGCTGCTCGCTCATCGGTTCGGCCGTAGAACTCGGACATGCCCATGCACCCGAGACCCATCGCCGAGACCTCGAGCTCCTGACCCAATCGACGTCGCTCCATCACTGCCCCCGCTCGCCGTTCCGTAGTCCCAGTATGGCCGCGGTTCCGCGGACGCCCCCTTCACCGGGTTCCGCTCAAGGATTCCCCCAGCACACGGCCTGCCCAGCTACCGGGGCCGCCAGGCACCCGGCCACGTGGCTCGCACGAGCAACAGGCGCACGGCCAGGCTGAGGGCCGACGTTGCGACGAGGACGACGAGAGTCGCCACGGGCTGGCCGAACAAGGCGCCGATCGCAACGATCAGGAGGCGAGCGTCGCGGCCGCCAAGGAGGAACCCGATCCACCGCTCGGGCACCGGCGGGATGCCGAGCGCCGCGATCCGGTCCTTCGTGGCCATCGAGAGCATGGCCCCGGCCGTCGCCGCCACGGCGAGAGCGGCCACCAGACCTGGGTCGTTTCCGGTGTCGAGAGCCCAGAGCGCGAGCCCGCCTACGATGGCTGCGTCAGCCAGCCGGTCGAGCACGCCGTCCAACAGGGCGCCCCCGGGACCGGCGCGCATCTGGAGGCGGGCGATCTCGCCGTCGACCCCGTCGAGGATCGAGGCGAACTGCACCAGGATCGCGCCGGTGATGGGCTGGCCGCTCGCAAGGAGCCATGCCGCGAGGAAGCCGAGGAGGAACGCGGCGAGCGAGACGACATCGGGGTGGATCGGCAGGTGGGCAAGGGCCATCGACATCCTGGTCGAGACGGGGCGGTTGAGGTACCGGGAGACCGGCCCGTCGGCCTCTTTCGTGAGCGAGCGGCGGAGCCGTGCCAAGGCCCGGCGCAGGTCCTCCGGCGTGTCGACGTCTTGCCACCAGAGTCCCTGAGGGAGCGGCACGGCGGCGAGCGGCTGCTCCCGGGCGAGCTCGGTGACGGCCGCCGCGAGCGACGCGTCGCCTAGGGCTTGGGCTCGGCGCTGGGCGTCGAAGACGGCCGTCGGCAGCAGGAACGCCCCACAGTCGATCGACGGGTCGCCGAGATCCTTAGAGAACGCGACGACGTGCTCCTCGTGTAAGCGCACCCGCATGCCCTCGGCCCATGCGTCGGGGTCGGGCACGTGGTCGACGAGGACACCGGGACGGCCGGCGAAC
>Ga0315282_10012723_pt1 | contig 12835 bp, 4 predicted proteins | sample YL17G07_20_MG_FD_203693 | JGI IMG/M metagenome (GOLD analysis project Ga0315282, IMG submission 203693) | Sediment microbial communities from Yellowstone Lake, YNP, Wyoming, USA - YL17G07_20 | ecosystem: Environmental > Aquatic > Freshwater > Lake > Sediment | place: USA: Wyoming | collected... | reverse complement strand
GACGACGTAGGGACCGACCGGAGCTCCGATTCGGTTCTCGACCTGCTGCCAGGCGAGAACGGTTTCTTCGCCCAGGCTGATGGTGGCATAGTCCGCGCTGTCGCTCGTGCTATCGGTCAGATTGAGCGCCGCCTCCCAGTGGTTGTAGGCCGAGTCGGTCGAGCGCTGGCGGGTCAGGATGTCCTTGCTCTGCGAAGTCCAGGCTGCAACGACCTTATCTTGGTCCGCCGCAATGGCCGGATGGGCCGCAGGAGCGCCGCTTGCCGAGTTCAGGTCGAACGGGCTGGTCCAGGAGCCGGCAATCCCCAGGCTCCGGCCGTCCATGACCGTGGAGTACTGTATCCTGTTGTCCGTCCCCCAGCAGACGTGCAGCCGGTCGCTGTCCTGGCTGACCGGTTCGACTGCGATGGCCGCATTGGCGACCGGGTTCGCCACCGCCACCGTATCGGCCTGTTTGCTCGTGCTGTCGAGCTCGACCACGACGATGTACTGATTCGGCCCCGAGGGAGCTACCGAGAACGCGACGTAGGCGTGCGGGTTGACGGAGTCAGAGGCACCAGCCAGCGAGACGCTGCCGAGCGTAGTGGGTTGCAGTGTAGTGTACACATCCAGCGCGGGGCTCCACGTACTGCCAGTCAGGTGGAAGGCGCGCACCTTCGGTAGGAGCAGCCCGGTCGGAGCGTAGAGCGCGGCTATCCAGCGCCGGCCGCTTGAGTCCTGCGCAATGGCCGGGTACTTATAGCCGCCCTGGGCCACAACGCTGCGCACCCAGGAATCGCCATCGGCCGAGCGGGCGTACTCCACCGCTCCGGCAGCATCGCAGTACACGGCGAAAAGACTGTCGCCGTCCGGCTGCCGGATGAGCTTCACGCCGTTATTCTGACTGGTCGCATTGGCCCCGGCATTCGAGACGTTGAAGGAATCCGTCGCAAAGCAGACGTCGTGGCATGTGTCGCCGTCGACAACCTGCTCCTTGGTATATAGCAGCTTCACGCGCACCTGGTCAATCGAGGGCGAGACGGCGGAGGACTCGGCGACCGCGTGCGGGCAGAGCAGGTTCGTGTCGACAAGGGCAGCCAAGGTCACGGTGTCTCCGCGCACCGAGCCCATGATTTGCCAGATGCCGGAAACCTCTTCCTGCCAGATACTTACACCACTTTGACAGTAGGAAGCGTTGTCTTTCAGGTCCGTGTTGGTCTCGCTTGGGTTCGAGCCGGCAGTCCAACTGCCGAACATGCCCGTATCGCTGGCGACGCAGATTGTCGCAGTCCTGATGACCTTGGTCGTCTCGCCGGTCCCGACGATGATGTACGAATTGGCGTCCCACACGGCGTGCAGGTAGCCCTGTTCCAGTTGGCTGGAAGGATGCCATCCGGCCGGGAAGATGGCAGTGCGGCCGGACCACGCCGGGGGCTTGTTCCAGTCGCTCGGGCCGTATTCGAGCAGCTTAGCCGACAGAATCGTATCTATGTGCTGCCAGACGCACCACAGCGAGTCCCCGTAGATGCTGATGCTCGGGCAACTGTCTCCCAGGTTGGACACGCTTTCGACCGTGTCCAGAACGACCCTGCCGGTGTCGCACTTCGCGAGCAATGTGCGGCTGGTCCCGGCCGAGCTGTCGTAGACGACCCAGGTGACTCCGGCCACCTTGACCCCGTCCGACTTGCCCGGATACAGCGCCACCGATGGCTGGCCAAGTTTCTCGCCCTCGTCGCCGACGTAGACCGTCTCTTGCGACACCCAGTCATAGTACTCTGGATACCACCAGTTGCAGTATAGCGTGCAGCTTGCGACGTACGCCGCGCACAGAATGCTGTCTGAATCCAGCGCCAGAGCCGGCTTGCCGCCGTACCCCGGGCTGCCAGCATTCACCCAGGTCGCGCCGTTGTCGGTCGACAGGTCCATCGATACGAAGCTGTCCGCCACAAAGGCCCGTTGCAGAAGATCTCCGGCGGAGCCGGCCTGCCGCAGGACTCGCCCGGTGCTCGCGAGTCCCCGGTCGAAGCTGACCTGGTCCGCGCGTTGAAGCACGCAGAGGATGAGAGCAGGGCTCGGATTGATGAAGCACACCCCGCGCTTGAAGGCTGCGTCGACTTCGACATTGTCACCATAGATTGAGAGTTCGTTCTGGTTCGTGCCTGGCAGCCTCACGCAGTCATTGGCATGCCAGCTTGACGGAGGATGCAGATGCTCGTAAGACGCGGCCACGTACGAGGCTCCGTTTCCTCCCCCCTGAGGCAAGTCGGCGGTGAAGCCCATGTAGAGCGCATCACCTGAGCGCCACAGGTTGGGTGCCTTCACGTTTGCGCCGGTGGGCAGCAGATTAGAGATGAATTCCTCATCGGCCCAGTACTCGCTGCCAGCGTCGGTAACCAGCACCTTTCTGACCCGGAACGCGCCACCGTCGGTACGCTGGTAGGCCACGAAGAGCGTCTCGTCATCGTTGTCGTTCTTGGTAACAATGACCTGCACTGACGGACGCTCATCGGCGTAAGCGTTGTCGGTCACTTGGTGCCACGTGGTAGGGGCAGCATCCTTGTGAAAACCCAGGAAGAGGTCAGGGTCAGCATTGGCATCTACACGATTCTGGAACGCAACGAAGCAGTCAACGTTGGAGATGTCGTTCGTGTAGCCATCCCAGGCGATCGACGGGAACTCTACGTAGTTGTACTCCACCCTCCCGTCATGGAACCGGAGGCCGAAAATCGACGGCGTGTTGGTCGCCACGTCGACTGCGTTGTACCACCCGTGGGCCCCGAGTGGGAAGCCGCATATCGGTGGCTCCTCCTCTGGTGGGTCCCCGACCGAGTCGACCCAGACGGCTTCCGCGCCATACCCAGGCCCGCTGTGGTAGGCTACCACGATGGACGGATGGCGGATATCAAAGTGAGTATAGTCATCCTTCGATATCGTCCTGACATCGCGCCAGCTGACTCCATCGTTGGTCGACTGCCTGTAGAACGCACCAACATCGCCTGGGTTCGACCAGGGTTTGCGATATGCTACAGCGACGTTGTCGTCAAGCGACGAAATCGCGGCGTCAGAACCCTCGTCGATCGCGAACCTACCCCACAACACTCCATGGTTGTCCGTGCGCTTGTGCACGACCGAATCCTTCTCTTCGTCGGTGTAGACCACGTGTATCCGCCACTGGTTGGGACTGACCAACTGCCTGGTTACGCTCCAGCCGTTGTTCTGCGCGAGTTCCAGGTTAGAACCCAGGGCTATCGGCTTCAGTGGCAGGATTATCCATCGGCCGCTGGCCGTGCCGGCCATGCCGGCTACGCACAGCAGCAAAAGAGCGATTGCTGTTGAATGCGACTTCACTTGTTCCTCCTTTTGCATTTGGTTACGACACTCGTCAGGCTAAGCCTCACCAGCGGCATTCACGCCGGCTCGGCGTCGGGCATCCCGCATCCGTGATGCAGGGGCTGTTTCTGCGCTTGACCTCCTTTCTGGCACATACCCTTGACAGTACCAGTCACAGTGCTACAATGCTTGTGTGAGTTGCCTTTGGTTGACGTTCGGCCTTGTTGCATCGCTTGCCGGCCCGCGTACCGAGGGCTGCGGACTGAACCAGCCGGTCCCCCGCGACTCTTGGGAGATGGCCGTGATTGCGGACCTACCTTACTGCCTGGCAGCGAACGTCCTCTGTGCTGATGCGGACCACGACGGGAAGAGAGAGTTCTACGCTAACGACTCGACATACCCACGCTGGGGCTACGCAATCGAGCATGCCGGCAACAACCAGTTCACCGCAACGCTGATATGTACCGATGAGTCCCCGCTCTTTGAGTGCGTCGGCGATGCAGACCGCGACGGCAAGACCGACCTGTTCCTGCGAGCGACGGATGGCCGCCTGAACGTCTATGAGAGCCGGGACTCCTTCTCGCTACCGGAGAGCGCGGTATGGATCCTGCCCAACAATCAGGCCGGCCGCTTCTACGCCACTATCACTGACCTCGACCTGGACTCGGCTCGCGAGGTCGTGTTCCAGGACGAGCTGGCTGACAGCATCAAGGTCTACGAGTGCGCAGGCGACAACCGGTACGAGTTCAAGACAGGCGTCCCGGTGCGCGACCAAGGGGCTGTATCGGCCCAGACCCTTGACATGGACGGCGACGGCGTACCCGAGCTGGCAGTTGGAGGTATCGAAGGTTTGATCGCGTTCTACGAAGCGGTGGGCGACGACAGGCTTGCCTTCCGTGACACAGTCAGGGTCCTGAGCAATCGCTACAACTGCTTCTGCGCGGCACTTGCACCCGCTCCGGACCTGGACCATGACGGCGGGACTGAACTGCTGGCCTCCTCCTACGACTGGGACATGGGCCTCTTTAAGGTCGAGGTCCTGGAGGCAGTGGGCGCGGACTCGTTCCGGGAGGTCTGGGCTGACACGACCGACGGGGGCACCGACGGCGACCTAGCCATAAGCGTCGGCGACATCAGGGGCGATTCAGCGCTGGAGTTCGCGGTCGCGACCGGTCGGCACGTCCGCTTGTACCACTGCACCGGCCCTGACCGGTACGGGTGCTTCTGGCAGACCGACAGCGGCGACCGCGCGGCCGCACTGTACGACATCAACTCAGACGGCCGGGACGAACTCCTTTACAGCTTCCGAGGACACACCATCATCCGTGAGTGGCTGCCGGTCGGGGTCGAGGAACGGGTCGTAGCCGCATTGCAGCGAGTGGCGGTCCTGCCGTCTGTCGCCAGACGAAGCGAGGTCGTCCGAGTCACGGGACTGCCGCAGTCTGCCGAGTGCCAAGTCCTGGACGCATCCGGCCGCGTCGTCGAACGACTGGCGTCGGGCGTCTGGCATCCGGCGTCAGCCGGTCCGGGCGCGTACTTCGTGCGTGTCCGTATTGGCAACGAGACCGTGGCGCGCAAGGTCTTGGTGGTCGAGTAGTGCGGTTCCAGCACAAGCGCAAGCAGCAAGCTCAAGCATAAGACGAGACTCAACAAGCATTCACTCCAAATTGTCAAAGAGCGGTTTCAGTTGCAGGCAATCCTGTTGCCTGCTACAATCAAGCGGGCAGCATGGAGCGCAAGCTCCAAACCTGTAGTTCTTGGCGGGACTCAGGCGCTGCCCTTAATCTTTCAAGGGCTTGGCTGACGCAAAGGCGCTACGTCACGCCGGTTCTCCGTTGTGCGTCAGCTTTGCCGAATCTCATTTCACCAGCACCAGCCTCCGGGTAACTTCGCCCGTGGCGGCCCGGACGAAGTAGACCCCTTCGGGCAGCACGCGGACGTCGTTCGGCCCCGGCCGCAGGTCCGCGACCTTCCGCCCCGCCGCGTCGAGCAGAGCGAGGGGACTGTCACTGCGTTGACTGTACCCGAGCCCTTCACCGGCGCGGGACAGTCCCCATCCGGGTACAGTCCCTGCGCCGACCCACAGCACCCCGCGGACAATGCTCGCTTGGGGCTCGTGGCTTGCGGATTGGGATTCGGGTCCTTCTTCCACCCCTGTCGTCGTGTCCCGTATCACCGACAGGCTCGACCCGTGGTAATTCGCCACGTACGTGCGGCCGCTGCCCGGGTCCCAGACCAGCTTGTTCGGCTCCCTGCCGACCTGAATCCTCGCGACTACGGCGTTCGTGTTCCCGTCGATGACGAAGACCGAATCTGACCCGGCGCAGGCGCAGTAGACCAGGTTGTGAAGTGAGTCGCAGCACAGCGCCTCTGGTCGCCGTCCGACCCGCACCGTGGCGATGACGCTGTCGGTGGCGCAGTTCACAATCGAAACCGTTCCGTCCAACCGGTTCGCGCAGTACACCCGGTCGCAGACCGAGTTGTAGATGAGCGCCCAGGGCTGGCTTCCGACCGGAATGGCGGCGACCACGGTGTCCGCCGACCCATCCAATACGGCGATGTCGTCGCCCCATTCGCTGGCGCAGTAGACCTTGTTCGTCCTGGTGCTGAAGCACATCGGACCGGGCCACTGGCTCGTGGCAACGGTAGCAGTGACAGTGTCGGCTGCGGCGTCAATCACGGTGACAGAGTTGCTGCCATAGTTGGCGCAGTAGACCTTGTTCGAGACAGGATTGTAGCAGAGGGACCGCGGCCGGTTGCCGACCGCGATTGTGGTCAGAATGCTGTCGGTGACGCCATCTATCACGGTTACGGTGGTATCCTGCTGCGGCCACATGCCGTAGTCCGCCGCGTACACCTTGTCCCCGCCGGGAGCGACGCACATCGCCCGCGGCCTGCTGCCCAACCGGAGTATCGTCTCGATGCTGTCAGTCTGCGCATTGATTACCGTGACGTTGCCGGTGCGCTCGGTTGCACAGTAGACTTTTCGGCGGGTCGGATTGACCCACAGACTCGCCGGGCTGTCGCCGACCGCGACCGTCCGCACCATCCGGTTGGCCGCTACGTCGACTACCGTGACAAGCCCGCTGAGCAGGTTGGCGCAGTACGCCTTCCCGGCCTCGGGCAGGATGCACATGTCGCTCGGGTAGTCGCCCAGTATCACTCGGCCCAGAGCCGAATCACCGGCTCCGTCGATTGCGGTGACTTCGCGTCTAAGTCTGTCAGCAGAGAACACCCGGTTGTCGGCTGAGTCGTAGCAGAGCGCACGGGGCGTTGGCCCGATCTGGAACGTGGAGAGTATGGTGTCAGGCGCGGCGTCTATCACGGCCACTTCTTCCTGTGTCGGGACGGCGACGTACAGCTTATTGTTGCGACTGTTGTGGCACATGGCAACCGGGTCGCCGGTCCTTATTGTCCCCATGAACGAGTCGCCCTTGGCGGCAACTACCCTGACATTGCCGTAGGTCGAGTTACCGCAGTAGACCTTGCCCGCCAGCGGATTGTAGCAGAGAGTCGTACACGCACCCACGTGCAACCATTGTACGACCGTATCTCGAGCCCCGTCTATTATCCACAGGTCCCCGATCCAGTCCACGCCGGCAGCGTAGACCTTGTTCTCGTCAGGGTCGTAGCACACCGGACCGGGGTCGCGTCCTTCTCGCGACAGGCAGCGGATGACCGTGTCGGCGGCACCATCTATCACATAGACCTGACCTTCGATGGGTGACTCGCTCGTGAAGCACGTGCAGTAGACCTTGTTATTCTGCTGGTTGTAGCAGAGCCCGCTGGGCCACCACCCGACCGGCACCTGGGCCACGATGGTGTCAGTGCTGCCGGAGATGACCGTGACGTGCGAGAACGGCCCGACGTGGTTCGTGCAGTAGACCTTGTCCTGAGCCGAATTGTGGCACAGCGCCGTGGGCGTGTCCCTGACCCGCACGTGCCTCAGGGGAGTGTTCAGCGTGCCGTCGATGATCGTGACCGTGTGGCTGGACTCGTTAGCGCAGTAGACCTTGTTGTCCGGCTGCGTGCATATGAGCGCAGCGCCGCCGCGGCCCGAAGGGATGCGGGCGACCTTCTGGAGCGTGCGCGCGTCAATAGCGATGACGCAGTCCCCGAGCTCGCCCGCGACGTAGACCTGGTCGTTCATCGGGTTCCAGGCTATGGAGCGCGGGTAGGTCAACCCGCCGAACGAGTCAGGCAGATAGACGGTCGCTTCGAAGTATTGGCCGCGGGAAGCTGACGCGAGACAGAGGACAGCACACAGGACGACAGAGATGCGCTTCATCGGGCTGCCTGTCGCGGCAGCGCCAGCGACTGGATGTGCAGAACTTTCGTGTGGGAAATAGCGCGCAGGATTGCCTCGCTGCCTGAGGCAGCGCTCGCAAGGACTCCGCGGGATTCTGCTGTCACGTTACCGGTCATATCTCCTCTATATCGCCTGCGGCCACCCCCTGACGCAGACTAGCACATCTGCCCCAAGGATAAGCCGCTAGATGCTTGGAGTCAATAGCGTCTTTGCCCCCCCCACGGGATGCCGCAAGCCTTTCACCCATCAGCAGTTACGCACGCTTCGTGCATCTTGACGCACTTGAGACTTGTAGAAGATGCTGCACTGGCGGGCCTTTGAGCGAAGCCCGGCCCGAACGACGTGCGCGGTCTGGCGCCCGGGGTGTACTTTGTCAGGGAGGCTCAAGCGCAAGCTCAAGCTGTGCGGAAGGTCGTCGTCCTGGAGTAGCAGTCACCCTCACCCTTGCCTTCTCCGCGCGCTCCGAGCGCGGGAATCACTTCGGGAGTCCGAAACCCGGACAGGGGCTTCCGGGGCGGCCCCGGATTCCGGTCGTCGGACGCCCGGGGGAGAGGGTTTTCATATGCGGAAGGCGAGAGGCGAACGGCGAACGGCGAATCTGGCGGCGGTCCCGGGGGAGAAGGGCACGGCTTGACTCTTGTCCGGCCCGCGGTAGAACATCACGGTGCTGATGCGAATTGGCCTGCTGGCCGCGGCGCTCGCCGCGCCGGGGTGCTTCCACGCGGCCCGGGGAGGGCCTGCGAGCAACACGACGGGACAGCAGGTGGTGCAGGATTTTGTCTCGGGGTTCGGGGTCCGGCGCGCGTCGGCGCTTGTCGGCCTGTTCACGGAAGACGCGACGGTCGGGATAGAGGGCCTGGGCGTGTCGCTGCGCGGCCGGGACGGGGTGAGGCAGCTCGTCGAGTACGGCGCGATGGTGCACTCGCGCATGAGGATGCTCGAGTCCGCGCAGGACAACAACGTCGTCACGGGCAGGATTGAGGAAAAGAACGACTGGTTCGACCTGCTCGGCGTGCCAAAGGCATACTACGCGGGCCGGTTCACGCTGACTGGGGGCAAGGTGTCCACGGCGCGCATCGAACTGGAGCCGGCGACCCAGGATGCGCTCGGCTCACGGTTGACCGGCTTCGTACTCTGGCTTTCGGCGAACGAACCCAAGGCGCTCGCGCGGATAATGCCCGGGGGCAAGCTGGTGCCGAGTGCTGAGACGTTCGGCGAGGTTCTGGCGTTGCTCCGCCGCTGGCGCTCGGGCCTGCGTTGACCCTGGCACCGTTGTCCGGTATAATTATCTTTGGCAGCGAGAGCACGGAGACAGGTTGAGATGGCGACCGTCCCCGAAAATCCAGGTTAGCTTCGGCCCAGGCGGGCCGTTAATCTATTCCGGCAGGAGGTCTTGTGATGCGGACAGTTCTGTTCAGTCTGGTTGCCGCGACTCTGGCGGTGGCTGGTGAAGCGGTAGTCTGGACTCCTGGTATCGACGGCGGCGTGCTCGCCGTCCGTCACCCGCAAATCGACCTGACCACGGTTGAACTCGGCGGTGCGCGCTACGTTTCCGTGGGGCTCGATGGCGCGGCAATGGCGGGTGACATCGGCGCACCCGCGCTGCCGGTGTACCGCCGTCTGGTCGAGGTGCCGTTCGGAGCCGAGGTTGACGTGCGCGCCCGAGTTGAGAACGTCTACGAGCGGACGCTTGGTCTGCCGCTCGCGCCGATGCAGGCCCCGGTGCCCAAGTCTGGGCCTGTCCCGTCGTTCGCCCGCGACGCGAAGGCCTACGCGGCTGACGCATTTCTGCCAGAGCCCGGCGCGCGGCTCGCCGACGTCGTCGAGGTGCGCGGACACCGCATCGCCGTGATTGACATTCTCCCCGCTTCATATAACCCGGTTGAGAACGCCCTGCGGGTCGCTCAGGTATCGGTCGACGTGAGATGGACCGGCGCGGACTGGAGCCGGACGAACCGGATGAACCGGCGGTACGCCTCGCCGGCATTCGCCGGCCGCCTCGACGGGGTGGTGCTGAATACGGAGAGATTCGCTTCGGACGCGCCGCCCGCCCTGCCCATCGGCTACCTTGTCATCGTTCCCGATGCATGGCAGCAGAACGTCCAGCCGCTGGCCGACTGGCGCCGGCGCCGGGGCTTCAACGTGTTTGTGCGCAACCTGACCGAGGTCGGCGGCGGTTCGGCCGCCGCGGTCAAGGCGTACATTCAGAACGCCTACGACAACTGGCCGATTCCCCCAAGCTTCGTCCTTCTGGTGGGCGACGTTGACCGCATCGGCTACTTCACAGGCGGCGGCCAGGGCAATCCGCCGACCGACCTGAACTTCTCCTGCGTCGAGGGTGCTGACTATCTGCCGGACATCGACTTGAGCCGCGCCTCGGTCGCAAGCGCGGCCCAGCTCGATACGCTCGTGTCGAATATCATCCGTTACGAGCAGGACGGGTGGACGAACGGGACGTCGTGGCTGAAGAAGGCCTATTTCATCGCCTCGGCCGACGGCGGCAACCATCAGGTGGCGGAGCGGACCCACGCTTACGTGATGCGCAAGCTCCGGCCGATGGGAGTGGAGTGTGATTCTATGTGGCTGTACTACGGCTCGGGCACGCCGGTCGTGACCGCAATCAACGACGGCCGGGCGTGGGTGACCTACTCCGGCCACGGCAGCGAGAACTCGTGGGCCGAGCCGACGCCGACCTTTGATGTGGCCGCGGTTCACGCGTTGACCAACACCGACATGATACCGTTTGTCCAGACCTATGCCTGCCTGACCGGCAATTTCGCGTCGACGAGCTACCCGGAGTGCTTCTCGGAGTCGTGGATTCGGGACGGCCGCCGCGGGGCAATCGCCAACCTGGCGTCGTCGGTGACCTCCTACTGGACCGAAGACGACACGCTCGAGCGGCGGGTCTTCGATTGCATGTTCGATTCCTCTGCAACGTGGATAATGGCCGCGTGTAACAGGGCGAAGCTCATCTACTTCCAGCAGATGGGCGCCAACTCCACGACCCAGCGCTACCTTGAGATGTACAACCTCATGGGCGACGGCGCGATCGACGTCAACTCACAGGAGCCGAGGCAGCTTTCGGTCACTCATCCGCCGGTCATACCGCTCGGAGCATACCCCTTGCACGTCGTGGTGAACTCGGACAAGACCCCGGTTCAGAATGCCCTGGTCTGTGCCGCGGCCAGGAACGACACGGCCGTTCACGTGGCCGGTTACACCGACGCCTCGGGCGAGGTAACGCTCAGTATCGTCACGACGTCGCCGGACTCGATATACGTCACGGTCACGGGTCACAACCTCGCGCCGTATCTGGGCGCGGCGCTGGCGCTGCCTTCGAGCGGACCGTACGTCATGTACCTGCGACACGTCGTGGACGACTCGGCCGGCGGCAACCGCGACCACATCATCAACCCGGGTGAGACCATCAACCTGCCGACGTGGCTGAAGAACTGGGGCAACGTTCAGGCGCAGAACGTGCGCGCCTGGCTGCGCGCCTCGGACCCGAACGTCACGCTGCTTGACACGATGAAGCAGTTCGGCGACATCCCCGCGGGCGACTCGGCATTCACCGGCGCGTCCGGGTTCAGGTTCAGCGTGGCCCAGGCTTGTACGAACGGGTATGCGCTGCGGTTCACAGTTGTCACGAGGGACGCAAACGATTCGGTCTGGCAGTCGCCGCTGACGCTTGCGGTCGGCGCGCCGGTGCTGGTCTACGCTTCAAACCGGGCCGACGACCCCCCGCCGGGCGGCAACGGCAACGGCATGATTGACCCGGGGGAGAGCGGCGACCTCGTCGTGACCCTGCGCAACGCCGGGCTGGGCGGGGCGTACGGCGTTACCGCGACGCTGCGCTCCGGCGACGCGAGGCTCGAGGTGCTCGATTCGACCGGCGGGTTCGGCAACATCCTGCCCGAAACGACGGGCAGCAATGAGGCCGACCGGTTCCGGGTCAGAGCCGACATCTCGATTCCGCGCGAGACGCGCGTGCCGTGCACGCTCTACGTCTGCTGCGGCGGCAGCACGGTCGTGCAGGTATTTGCTCTCGACGTCGGCTTAATCCGGACCATGGACCCGATTCCGGATGGGCCGCGCACGCCGCCCCGGTACTACGCCTACGACGTCACCGACGTGGCATACAGCGAAGCGCCGGTCTTCTCCTGGGTCGAGGTGCGTGGCGTGGGCAACAGGCTGACGCTGTCCGACGACCAGACCGTGGCCATCGGTCTGCCGCCGGGTTTCGGCCCGTTCCGATACTACGGGACCGGGTTCAGCCAGGTTTCCATCTGCGGCAACGGCTGGGTCGCGCCGGGTTCAACCACTCTCTCGTCCTACTCCAACCACGTGTTGCCTGACAACGAGGCCCCGGGCATCATCGCCGCGAACTGGGACGACCTGTATCCTCCGGAGGGGAACGGGGTCTGGTGGTACTACGACTCGACCGGCCGGCGCTTTGTCGTGGAATGGGATTCAGTTCACTATTACTCGCCGCGAGGGAGCTGGGACAAGTTCGAGGTCATCATCTGCGATACGTCGCAGCATACCGAGACCGGGGACAACGTGGTTCTCGCCCAGTACCTGTCGGCCAACAACTACACGTCGAACACGGTCGGCATGGAGGACCCGCTGTCGCAGATCGGCATCAACTGCCTGACCGACGGCAGCTATCACCGCGGCGCCGCGGCACTGACTCCCGGCATGACAATCAAGTACACAACCAACCCGCCGCGCCCCAGAGTCGGCGTGGTTGACGCGGGCAACCGCGTGACGCAGCCGACAAGGCTGGCCCTCTTGGGCAGCATACCCAACCCGTTCCGGAGCCGGACGATGCTTTCCTACTCGGTTCCAGGGGAGATGAAGCTGAAGCTCGGCATCTACGACCCGAGCGGCCGGAAGGTGGCTGAGCTCTTCTCAGGCACGGCGGAACCCGGAATCCACGCGGCATGCTGGAACGGCTGCGACTCGCGCGGCCGGCGCGTGGGCCAGGGCGTCTACTTCTACCGTCTGGAGAGCGAGGGGACTACCCTGGTGCGCAAGACCGTGATGGTTGAATAGACTTTCCTGCTGATTCGGAGCGGACCGCGGGTCAGGGCGGCAGAAGAATCGAAAGCTCTGCATCTGAGCGTATCTCAACTGGTTAGCTGACAGCGGCCGCGGCTTTATGGCCGGAGCCGATTTTCTGCTTGACTAGTACCAGTATAATTGTATACTGAGGGG
>Ga0315282_10012722_pt1 | contig 12836 bp, 12 predicted proteins | sample YL17G07_20_MG_FD_203693 | JGI IMG/M metagenome (GOLD analysis project Ga0315282, IMG submission 203693) | Sediment microbial communities from Yellowstone Lake, YNP, Wyoming, USA - YL17G07_20 | ecosystem: Environmental > Aquatic > Freshwater > Lake > Sediment | place: USA: Wyoming | collected... | reverse complement strand
GTGCGTTCGTTCTGGGGTGGCGGCGCGCTGCCATACATCTCGCTGGAGGAGGCCTGGTAATAGCGGGTTCCTGCGCCGCTCTTGCGGATCGCCTCCAGGATGCGCATCGCGCCAAGACCGGTGATATCTCCGGTGTACTCAGGCAGATCGAAGCTAACCCGCACGTGGCTTTGGGCTGCCAGGTGGTAGACCTCATCCGGGCGGATATGGTAGATCAAGTCTACCAGGTTGCCGGTATTCGCCATATCGCCATAGTGCAGGTAAAGCCGCACTTTTTCGCCATTGTGCGGATCGCGATACAGGTGATCAATTCGTTGGGTGTTGAAGGTGCTGGCGCGCCGAATCAGCCCGTGAACCTCGTATCCCTTCGATAGTAATAATTCTGCCAGGTAGGAGCCATCCTGGCCGGTTATTCCGGTAATCAATGCTTTCTTCATATGTTATAGGTTTAAGGTTTAATGTTTAAAATTGGTAACTCTATGATTGGATATTATATTCAATAATCCCTTCTCTGATACGACGAATATTCGGTTGGGTTTTCAAGTATGCGATCAGGCGATAGAGTTGCTTTGAGGTATGCTCGGCTAAAGAAATAGCCTGATTAAACTCGTCTTCAGTGATGTATCCACAATCTAAGGAAATGTATAGCTGCGAGCGTAGTTCACCGACAGATCCTTTTGCCCTACCCAGGAAATCTGCAAACAAAGCTTGGGTGTGACTTTCAAAACCTTCTGCGATATTGGACATGACACTGACAGCCGAACGCCTGATTTGATCTTTTAATCCAAAATCTTTAGAGAACAACGATTCATTCGTAAAGTCATAGACCATATTGGTCAATTTGCGCGCATTGATCCAGGCTTCAATTTCCTCAAATCGCTTGATGGTTGCCATCCACACTCCTTTTTTACAAAATCTTATTGATAACTTGAAATATATTACCTTTATTTTACTTTAGACATACAACCTACAACTTATTACAGATCCCGCGCTCCGCCCTGCCGACATATTCGCCGCGCCCGCCCGGTTGAAAGGTTTTTGTCCAGTCCACCTCTGGAAATTAAATTCCTTTAAATCAACCAATCATGATTGTTCACCAATCCAGGTATTGAGTTGCAATTATTTTGCCAGTCGGGTCTTCCTGGCGATTTGACCGCTGCGCAACTCCAGCGGAACTTGCCGGCGGTCATGGAGCAATTGGAGTAGAACCCGTACCCGTTCACTACCTGGTAAGCGTACGTCGAAAATGGCTTCATAACCGGCAAACGGCCCATCGCTGATCAGCACCTTATCGCCGCTTTTCAAGCCATCGAATAGCTCGCCGCCCGCCGCCGCGATTTCTTCCACCCGTTTCCTGATCTCATGGATCAGGTTATCCGCCACAATCGCGGGCTCCTCGCCAAAAGTTACCAGACCAACGGTATGGGGGATCCACCGGAAAGTAGATAAACCTGATTCCAGAATGTCTACCCAAACAAACATATATCCGGGAAAGTAGGGTTTGATTTTACGCGAGCGTGGGTTCACCGGTTGCACGCGGATGCGCGGGTAAAATACTTCATAACCCAGGCTACGCACCTGTCTGAAAACCACCTCCTCTTTGCGAGGTTTGGTGCGTAAGGCATACCAATGCATCGCCATCCAGGTTTACCCCCTTGCAGGAAGTCTTTGTGGAATGACCAATGTATTTTGCATGCCGATAAGTATACTCCATCCATTACCCGAAGTTTAGCTGGGGCTGGATTGCACATGGCAATTTTAAAGCTCATTGGGATGTTTTTGCGAGGCGCGCCCCCATCTGTCCCTCCATTTTTCCCTCACCGACCCTCCCTCATTCCTAGAGGGCGGAATGGGGGAGGTCAGGGTAGGTAGGTTGCGCTCAATTCAGATGGCAGCAGGGAACAGACAAAACCGTAAAAATCGGTTGCAGCTTTTATCGCTTCCTTGTATTCATCTTCATCCGGTTCAAGGATCTCGCCAGGATAGCGATAAGCAGTCGCATAGGGGGCAATGTGCTCGGCTATATCAAACCATTCGTTGAAAGCAGGTTCGATCTCACTTGCCAGTGTGACCAACAAGCGCAAGTCGTGAGTCTTTTCAAACGAGCGGTCATGATAAATCAGCCAGCCTTTGACAACCTTCTCTGCACACTGCTGACAATGATAAACCGCTGTATCCAGATACGGATCGCTGCCGCTCGCCAGCCGCTTGGCTGAAAGCAGGTCACGATGTGCTTTGTTGAGCCAGTTTTTCACCAATTGGTGCTTTGCGTTCATACAGAAGTTTGCCTTTCGCGTAAACCTGCGCTTCCAACGAAGCCTTGACGGGACGATAGCGCTCGAATTCAGCATGCGTTTTAACCAGCACATCCACTGCCGCAGGCAAGCCGCGCAGACTGCGCTGGGCGCGAACGGCGCGTTCGATCGGCCGCTCGCGGCTTTCGGAGATAATCACCATGAAATCAATATCGCTCTCGGCTTCTGCCTGCCCCCAGGCATACGAGCCAAACAGATAGATCGCCTCTGGCTGAAATTCTTTCACCAGGCGGTGGACAATCTCTTTACGCAACGCAACATCCAGACTCTTCACGGGCCAATTCCTTGGTTGAATTATAGATAATATGCTTGAATTGCGCAAGAAAGTCGTTTCTGTAACAGTAATTCTCAATCCGTATTATGACAGTTGTTTCAATGTTGCCAGCCAACGACATAAATGTCGCGCTACCTTACCAGTCAAATTCTGGCCCACAGAAGAAGGGATATTTCATAAGGTTAGAGGTCAGTCAATCCTAGCCAGGAAACCCCTCACGCCGGTTTGATAATCCTTAACACCCGCCCTATCAGAAGGAAGGGTAAATAAAAAATCAGGTGAACCAGCAGGCTGATGGCGAAAATACTCGCCAGGCTGGTGAATAATATTCCCGCCATCGGTTTCAAGTGGGCAAACATCCATTCCCCCGCTCCAGAAAAGACCCCAATCCCACCTAGAACGAGCGTAAAGAACGCTAAAGGTAGCCAGGCGCGCTGGTCGGAACGTGATGGGAACATCGTGCTGCTCACGGTAAAAAGCAAGTAGAACCATAGCCAGAAATCCGGTTGCCTATAGATCACGCCTGCCTGGGAGAGAAGCCCAGCGCTATCCCAATGGCTGAGCGAATTCCACAAATCTACCAGCCCCAACCGGGCGATACCCACATACACGACCACACCGCAACCGCTCAGGAGGGGAGCCAACCCGATCAACGCTTCACGAACCATATCGCTCTGGGCAGTCTCGACATAACCAAGCTGTAGTTTATTCTTTTTTACCTGTGGCAAGATCGAAAATCTACCGGTCGGCACACCCAATAAGCGCGCTGCCAGATAATGACTGGTCTCATGTAAAAATACGCCCGGAAAAAAGACGATCGAAAAAAGGATCAAAGCAATATCCAGCCGCCCGCTGAGTATCAAGAAAATTTCTTGCAACTCCCGGTGCATTTGGCGCTGGATTAAAAGGAGCAGCGGTAGGAGAATGACCAGCCACCCCAATCCATTTAGGTCGTTCATCTTTTCTTCCGGCTTGCCCGGGTTAGGTCGCGGCAGCCTGGGTAATTGGGATGAATTCCTCCATCTTCAAACTGGCGCCGCCCACCAGTGCGCCGTCGATATCCGATTGAACAAAAAACTCTTTGGCGTTCGCAGCTTTTACCGACCCGCCATACAGAACCCGGATGCTGGCAGCCACTTTCTCGCCAAAAAGCTCGGTCAATGCCGGTCGAATGAAGCCCGCTACCACCCCATTAGCGCCTTCAGGTGTGGCGGCTTTACCGGTTCCGATAGCCCAAACTGGCTCGTATGCAATCACAAGAGGAACATTTATAGGCGAATTGGTTGCTGTTCCGGGGGAAGCGGTTTCCAAAACCAGATCGGCTAGCCCGGCTTTTACCTGGCGGGTAACCACTTTCTCTGTCTGACCGGCTTCATTTTCTTCTAAGGTCTCGCCAACACAGACGATGGGTATCAATCCCACTCCAAGAGCGGCCCTGGTTTTGGCGTTTACCGTTAGATCGGTTTCGCCAAAGTAAGCCCGGCGCTCTGAATGACCAATGATGACATACTGACACAGTTCCGCGACCATCGGTGGGGATATCTCTCCAGTGAAAGCTCCCGATGTTTCCCAGTGCATATTCTGGGCGCCTAAGCCGATGTCGGTCCCTTCCAGCAAAGCTCGCACTGCAAGCAAGGCGGTGAATGGCGGGCAGAGCACTTTTTCAACCCCTGAAAGAGCCTGCAAACCGGGCACCATGCCGGATACCAGGTGGCGGGCTTCGGCTATGGTTTTGAACATTTTCCAGTTTCCAGCCACAAAAGGCATGCGTTTTTGTATATGGGTCATCATTACCTCATGCTAATTGCTCAATCAATCCTTGCGTAACTTTCAAATTTGAATTAATTGGTTCGAGCCTCGATTTTCATAGCATGGCGGCAGCTCGCCAACCATCAAAAACTGAATACTTAAAACTTTAAACGCTCTAAATGGTGAGCAATTACGTTATTTATCTAATAATGCTGCCACACCCGGCAGGGTGAGACCTTCCAGCATTTCTAGCGAAGCGCCTCCGCCCGTGGAAATATGGGTAATTTTTTCCGCCAGCCCGGACTTCTTGATCGCGGATATCGAATCGCCGCCTCCGATGATCGAGGTCGCTTTGCTTTCGGCTACTGCTTTGGCAATCCCAAATGTTCCTTCGGCAAAGCGCGGAAATTCGAACACACCCATCGGCCCATTCCAGACCACCGTGCTGGCCCCGGCGATCACTTTACCAAATGACGCCACGGTTTCTGGACCTACATCCAATATCCGCCAACCATCTGGGATTGGCCCCATGCTGATGACTTTGCTGGTCGCCTCGGCGTCGAAGCGGTCGGCAATCACCACATCCACCGGCAGGCGCAATTTTGTCCCTCCCGCGGCGATAAGCTCGCGGGCAGTATCCAGGACTTCATCTTCCGCCAGCGAATCGCCCATCGGGTATCCTTGAGCTTTGAAGAAGGTATTCGCCATACCGCCCCCAATCAACACCTGATCGGCTTTGGTTAGCAAGTTACGGATCACCCCGATTTTGTCGCTGATCTTCGCCCCGCCCAGGATAGCTACGAACGGTTTCTTGGGGTTGGCAATTGCTTGTCCCAAATATTGGATTTCCTTCTCCATCAGGAAACCCGCTACCGCTGGCAAGAGGTGAGCCACACCTTCGGTAGAAGCATGCGCCCGGTGGGCCGAGCCGAAGGCATCGTTTACATAGATATCTGCCAGCGCGGCCAGTTGCCTCGACATTTGGGGATCGTTCTTGGTCTCGCCAGGCTGAAAGCGGGTATTTTCTAAAACGAGCACCTCGCCTGGCTTCAAAGCTTTGGCAGCCTTCTCGGCTACCGGACCGATACAATCTTCAGCAAAAGCGACCGGTTTCCCAATCAGTTTGCTGAGATGCGCAGCCACAGGTTTCATTGAAAACTCGGGTGATGGACCTCCCTTGGGCCGGCCCAAATGCGAGCAAAGCACCAGAGCGGCGCCTTGCTTGAGTAAGTAATCCAGGGTAGGCAAGGCCGCTTTAATCCGAGTATCATCACTTACTTGCCCATCTTTGATCGGCACGTTGAAGTCGACCCGCACCAGCACCCGTTTACCCTTTACATCGATATCCCGGATAGTCTTTTTGGTGAACATTCAGTTCTTCCTTATCTGATATGCCTGATAGCGCGGATTGGTCGCATTCAGCTCGTTCGACTGGCAATCCACGCTATCAGAATCGAAGGCTTTTAAAGTGATTTCGCCATCATTGCCGCCAGGTCGGCGGTCCGTACCGAATAACCCCATTCGTTATCGTACCAGGCGACAATTTTCGCAAAATTGTTGCTTTCCTTACCCAAAACTGTGGTAAAGGGTAGGTCGACAGAGGAACTAAAAGCGCTGCCTTTATAGTCGATGCTCACCAACGGCTCGTCAACCGCTTCCAGGATCCCCTTGAGCGGTCCTGCCGCGGCGGCATCTCGATAAGCTTGCCGCAATTCGTCGGTCGTGGTCGCTTTCTCAAGCTCAACGGTCAGGTCGACAACCGAAACAGTCGAGGTCGGCACTCGCAACGCATACCCATCCAGTTTTCCAGCCAGGTCGGGGATCACCAGCTTGAGAGCTCGCGCCGCTCCGGTGGTGGTTGGAATGATATTCATCGCTGCAGCTCGCGCCCGGCGCAGGTCGCTATGCGGTAGATCGAGAATCTTCTGGTCATTAGTATACGCATGGATGGTAGTCATGAATCCACGTCTAATTTTATATTTGTCATGTACAACTTTTACAGCCGGCGCCAGACAATTGGTAGTGCAAGATGCGTTAGAAATCACATCATGCTTTTTTGGATCGTATTTATCGCTGTTGACGCCTAATACGATGGTGATATCCTCGCCTTCGGATGGCGCGGTGATGATCACTTTCTTTGCCCCACCTTTGGTGATGTGATTCTCGGCACCCTTGACCTCTTTGCCTTTCTTATTGACGCCATCCTTCTTGATGGTGAAGAGACCGGTTGATTCGATCACGATTTCAATGCCCAAATCACCCCAAGGGATCTTAGAAGGATCGGTTTCTTTGAAAGCTTTGACTTTCTTTCCATCTATCATCAAGTGGTCATCGCCCACCTCAACGGTCCCATCGTAACGACCGTAGTTCGAGTCGTACTTGAGCAGATGCGCCATCGTTTTGAGATCACCGATGTCGTTAAAGGCAACGACCTCCAACTCATCAGGATGATAATCTCGAATCGCTTTGAGCACCTGCCGCCCGATGCGACCAAATCCATTAATTCCAACTTTTACTGTCATGAAAATCCTCCATATTCAAAATGTTTCACGATGTGACATCGTAAATTTCTAATTCCTGGAATATGTTTCCAAAACGATTATTCTACCAGAGGTCCGGTGCGTTCTTGAAGTAAATCCATCAAAACCTGGGCGAGTTTTTCGGAATCATGATGCCATGGAAGCGCCTGATCGACTAATTTATCTTGATGAATGGGGTACTTTTCCCCCAGGTTTTCATCGATCCGCACCCACTGCAGGTTTGCGGGAAGCTTTTTCCTACAATCATTATTGACCAGAATTACATCAAAAAGGTTACCATTGACATGGTCTTCAATCGTTCGCACGTGATCTTCACAGGTGAAATAGTCTGTCTCTCCCGGTTGGGTGGCCACATTGCAAACGTAGATTTTTAATGCCCGGCTTGCCCGGATTGCCTCGGTCACATCAGGCACTAACAAGTTAGGTAAAATACTGGTATATAGGCTGCCCGGTCCTACCACAATTAAATCCGCGTTTAGAATTGCTTTGATCGCTTCGGGATATCCAGGCGGTGAATTTGGCTCCAACCAGATATGCCGGACTTTGCCCGCCGCCTGGGGTATCTGACTTTCGCCTTCGATCCTCACTTCATTGACCAGATTAGGCAGCCGGATATCGGCAACCAGGCGCACATCCCGGAGAGTAGAAGGCAAAACACGGCCATGCACAGCCAACACCCGACCCGACTCGGCTACCGCTTCCTCAAAGCTACCGGTTAACTCGGCTAAGGCTGAGATGAACAAATTTCCGAACGAATGACCGGTCAACGCACCGTCCCCTTCCGCGAAACGGTACTGGAAAAGTTGCGAAAGCAAGGCTTCATCAGTCGACAACGCTGCCAGACAATTTCGGATATCCCCCGGCGGCAAGATGCCCAGCTCCTTGCGAATTGCCCCCGAAGAACCGCCATCATCGGCTACCGAAACCACCGCCGTTATATTATGGGTAAATTGTTTGAGGCCTCTCAGAACGGTTGCCATACCATGCCCTCCGCCAATGGTCACCAGGCGAGGTCCGCGTTCGCGCCGGCGATGATTGGTTATTGCATCTACTACCGGCCGGCCAGGGTGCAGGAATGGCTTCATCAAGTTCCGGTTTACCCCCCAAATCCCAAGCAGGATCAACCCCAGTCCGATCCCTCCAAAAATCAGAGCTCTCACAGGTCTTGCCAGAAATCGTAACGAGGCCACTGAAAGCCAGGGCAACCACCAGGTTTCTGGGCTTGTGCGGTAGACATCCAAAATCAAGATTGCCAAACCAACCCCAATTAACGTCGTCCCTGCCAGGCTGATGATTAACCAACGTTTTACGCCTATGCCAGGTACGAACCAGAGCAGCAACTTTTTTAAATAATTGAGTAACCGAGCTTTTTTAGAGATCGTTTTTCCGTTCATTGCGATATTCATCATAGCAGCCTTTCCAGGAGTCGTCAACGGATGGAATTTTCTTATGCTATACTTCAAAGCGAAACTCCATATATAAGCGGTGATCAATGCTCCCCCTCCTGAAACAATGGCAAATCGCTCCTCGAATCCCCCCGCAGGTAGATGAAACCCTATCCGGCTACCATCCTGTTTTGCGCCAAATATTGTATAACCGCGGCTGCGGTGACCCTGATATAGCCGACCGGTTTTTGAACGCCTCGCCTCCGCCTGAGACTGACCCATTTAAATTAAAGAATATCGATCAGGCGGTCGACCGCATCCGGTGGGCAATCCACAAAGAAGAGCCGATCATAATATACGGCGATTATGACGTCGATGGAGTCACCGCTACAACTTTGCTAATCGAGTGTTTGAGAGGTTTGGGCGCAAAAGTGGAGGGGTACATCCCCAATCGCTTCGAAGAAGGTTATGGCTTGAATATCGACGCCCTGGCAAATCTTAAACAAGATGGCGTCAAGCTGGTGATCACGGTGGATTGCGGCATACGATCTTTTCCTGAAGCGGAATATGCCAGCCAGGTCGACCTGGATATGATCATCAGCGACCATCACCAACCCCTCGCAGAATTGCCGCCGGCCTTAGCCATCATCAATCCTAAACAGCCCGGCGATATTTACCCGGATAATGACCTGGCTGGTGTGGGGATCGCTTATAAACTGGCCTCGGCGTTATGGGTCAAGGCAGTTAAAGAAAAAAAACAAAACATGAATTCACCTCGCCAGATCGAATCTATCCTTGAAAGCTATCACGACCTGGTTGCCTTGGGCACTGTCGCCGACCTGGCTCCCCTGGTTGGCGAAAACCGGCATCTGGTTCGTTCAGGGTTGAGAAAAATGAGCCAGTCCCAGCGGGTCGGGTTGCGGGAATTAGTCAAGGTTTCGGGAAAAGATCCAACCAAAATAACTTCCACAGACATTGGCTTTGTGCTTGGCCCGCGGTTGAACGCTGCTGGGCGGTTGGAATCGGCTCTGGCAGCTTTGGAATTATTGCTAACCTCCGATGTCCATCGAGCGAACGTTTTAGCCCAGCAATTAGACAATCAAAATCGAGAACGGCAGGAGGTTACCCGCCAGTTGCTAAAGTTAGCCGAGGAATCGGTTGTAAAGGATGGATTCGTCCCTCTGCTTCTATTCGCTTCGGGAGCCGAATTCAACCCAGGCGTTATCGGCCTGGTAGCTTCGAAGCTGGTAGACCATTATTACCGGCCGGCGATCGTTGCTCACCAGGGGGAAGAATTCACCCGCGCTTCGTGTCGCAGCATCTCGGAATTTCACATCACCGAGGCGTTAGATCAATGCGCCGATTTGATGGAACATCACGGCGGTCACGCCGCTGCAGCCGGGTTTACTATCCGTAACGAAAATGTGCCCCTCTTGATCGAGCGGTTACAAGATATCGCCCAGGAAAAACTATCAGCATTAGAGCTCCAACCTTCGCTGCATGCCGATATGGAAGTAAGCTTAACCGAACTAAATGGCTTACTTTCGGAGCTTGCCAGGCTACAACCTACCGGATATGGAAATCCTACCCCAACCTTCGTCAGCCGAGGTTTACAGGTTAAAAGGTTTCAACCAGTCGGGCGAGAAAAAACTCACTTGAAATTGACTGTAACTCAAGGCCAAGTTACCTTCGATGGAATCGCCTTTCAACAAGGTCATTGGGTAGAGCACATGCCTAAATACGTGGATCTTTTATACCGGCTTGAAGAGAACGAATTCGCAGGGATCAATTCTTTACAACTGAATATTATCGATATCAAGCCCTCATCGATCAATCCATAAATCGGTACTTGAACAGCGCCCACATAGCCTCGAAAGCGTCTTGCATGTGAATCTTCTTACCCTCCGAATAATCCCGGGGGTTAAAAGAGATCGGTACTTCGAAAATTCGCACCCGTCTTTTCAAGATTTTGGCGGTGAACTCGGGTTCGAATTCAAAGCGCCGGGCGTGCAATGGAATACCTTGGACAACCTCGCGGCGAAAGATTTTATAACCGGTCTCCATATCCGTGAGGATATTGTTGTAGAGGATATTTGTGATGAGGGTGAGAATTTTATTGGCGACCATATTCCAGAACAAAATCGGCCGCCTGGCGCCCCCTAAGAATCGGGAGCCATAAACGACATCGGCTATTCCTTCTTCGATGGGACGCAACAAATTGGGGTATTCGCGCGGGTCATATTCCAGGTCTGCATCCTGGATGATCACCACCTCTCCCTGGGCATTCTCGATGCCGGTGCGCACAGCTGCTCCCTTCCCTTGATTTACGGGGTGTAAGATAATCCGATATAACTTGTTCTGACTATACGCTTCCAGTATCTCGCGAGTGCCATCGGTGGAGCCATCATCGATGACCAAAATCTCGCTGGCAACTCCGGTGGCCTCCACTCGCCGGAGGAGTTCGACAATCGTATTTCTTTCATTGTAAGCTGGAATAATGACGCTTATTTTCATATCCCAATTATACATGTGGATTTTTCAATTCTACCCACTGGGGTTGCCCAGCAATTCTCTCATTATGCCGTCGCGAGCGCACTTTGCACAGCAATCTCCTTGCAAAAACATGAGATTGCCTGTCCTGGAGTCAGACCAGGGCTTCGACGGATGCACGACCCGAAGAACGAAGGGAACGCCATCTTGCATTGACATTTTTGATATTGAGAATTGCTGGGGGTTGCCCGGAAGGCTCGATAAATGCGTGCTATAATCTTAATCAGTACAAGATTGAACTCTATTGGGTTATGTCAGGAGAACGAAAATGACCATTTTACGCTCTGCACCCACCATTGATACCCCTTTGGCAAAGGTTGCTGGAGCTTTCAACCCGCCGCCAATTACCAAAATCGAAGACACCGGTCTGGCGGATCTTTGGTTGCAAGACCTGGCTTTAAAAATCTTATACTTTCAAGGCTATTTGACGGGTTTTAAAGTCTCAGAAGAAATCGCCCTTCCATTTGCCGGCATCGTTGATCAAATCCTTGAATCTCTTAAAAGGGAAAAATTTGTAGAAGTAAAATCTTCTCAACAATTAGGGCTGGGCGAAGGATCCTACACCTATGCGATTACCGGCGCTGGCATCCTGCGCGCCCGAGAAGCTTTGGCGAGAAGCCAGTACGCTGGTCCGGCGCCGGTTCCGATCAAAGACTATAACATGTCAATCCTCCGCCAAAGTCGAGGCCGAACTGTGATAACGAACCAACTGCTCCGGCAAGCGCTTTCGGGGCTCGTGCTGAGTGAAAGAACTTATCAACGCATCGGTCCTGCAGTGAACTCTGGCACCTCTTTATTTATGTATGGACCTCCCGGAAATGGGAAAACCAGTATCGCCCGCGCAATCGGAAATATGGTATTGCGGGATAGTATGTACATTCCTTATGCAATTTACATCGACGGTCAGGTGGTTAAGTTGTTTGATTCGGTGAATCACCAGCTCGCTCGCGAGGAAGATGCCACTGCTATCGGGACCGGTACATTAAAATCCGGCAGCCGGCGTGATCCACGTTGGATAAAGATCCGCCGCCCGTTTATCGTCACCGGCGGTGAATTGAATATTGAGAGTCTCGACCTCGTTTTCGACGATACCAATAAATTTTATGAAGCTCCTTTCCAGGTGAAAGCCAACGGTGGAATACTGCTGATCGACGATTTTGGCCGGCAGCAAATCAGGCCTCGCGATTTACTCAATCGTTGGATCGTTCCACTCGAAAATCGGATCGATTATCTCACCCTGCATACCGGGCGGAAGGTCGAGGTGCCGTTCGATGTGATGGTAGTCTTTTCGACCAACCTGCCGCCTAAAGACCTGGTAGACGAAGCCTTCTTACGGCGTTTACGCCATAAAATCGAAATCGGTGACCCAACCTACGAACAATACCGGGAAATCTTCCGCCGGGTAGCATCTACAAAAGGGGTGGATTATAGCGACCAGGGTTTGGCTTATCTACTCCAGGAATGGTATATCAAGAAAGGGAGAAAAATGCGAGCCTCACACCCGCGGGATTTATGCGATCAGATCATTGACATTGCCCATTATTTGTCCGTTGAACCGGCGATGACCCGCGACTTGCTCGATCGAGCGGCAGAATCCTACTTTGTCGACATATAATCTATGCCCCTCGTTACACCCGACCATGATCGATCCCCTTTCGCCATTCTGCCACATCCTGCCATAATAGCCCACCGCGGCTCCAGCGCATACGCACCTGAAAATACTATCGCCGCCTTCGAGCTCGCCATCCAGCAAGGAGCCGACGCGATCGAATTGGATGTCTGGTTAACACGGGATGAACAGGTGGTTGTTATCCACGGCCCCGACCTGAACCGAACCACCGGCGTGGCTGGCTCGGTTATGACGATGAATTTACCTCAATTGAAAGCCCTGGATGCTGGAAGTTATTTCGATCCGGCTTATAAGGATGAAAGAATACCAACCTTGAGCGAGGTTTTCGAAGCGATTGGCAAGAAGATTGTCATCAATATCGAATTAAAAAATTACACGTCATTCTCCAACGCC
>Ga0315282_10012721_pt1 | contig 12837 bp, 14 predicted proteins | sample YL17G07_20_MG_FD_203693 | JGI IMG/M metagenome (GOLD analysis project Ga0315282, IMG submission 203693) | Sediment microbial communities from Yellowstone Lake, YNP, Wyoming, USA - YL17G07_20 | ecosystem: Environmental > Aquatic > Freshwater > Lake > Sediment | place: USA: Wyoming | collected... | reverse complement strand
TTTAAAGGAGGGTTTTTCGGTAATTACCTTGGATAATTTATCAGCCGGCTTTATTGAACCGATGGAAATTATTAAAAAAGAAATGGCTCCGCCAGCTGGCGGACCTGCCTCGCCGGCAGGCGGGTTGGAATTTATTCGCGGTGATTTAGGCGATAAAGAATTGTTAGAAAAAATTTTTCATGAAAACCAAATTGAAACAGTGATGCACTTGGCGGCTAAAATTTATGTTGATGAATCGGTCCGCAAGCCAGAACTTTATTATCAAGAAAATTTTATTAAAAGCGTCGGTTTAATTGAGGCGATGACAAAAGCCGGTATAAATAAATTTATTTTTTCTTCGAGCTGCGTTGTCTATGGCCGACCGCAATATATACCGATTGATGAGAAACATCCAACTAATCCGGAAAACCCTTATGGTCAGGCAAAATTAGATTTTGAAAAATATTTAGAGAAAGTTGAGAATTTGCAATTTATTATTTTGCGGTATTTCAATGTTGGGGGGGCAGAGCCAACTGGCTTAATTGGCAAATCGCATTTAACCAGCCAAGACATTATGGAGAATATTTTTAAAGTTGCCTTAGGCCAGAAAAAAATTTTTCAGTTTTTCGGCACCGATTATCCGACGCCTGACGGCACGGCAATTCGTGATTATATTCATGTTGAAGATATTTCCCAGGCTCATATTTTGGCATTAGAAAAACTTGAAAAATTTAGCAGGGAAGTTTTCAATTTGGGTTCAGAGACCGGTTTTTCGGTCAGAGAAGTTCTTGATAAAACAACTTTAATTATTGGTCGGGAAATTCCTCATGAAGCGGGTGAAAGACGGCCGGGGGATACGGCTATTTCTGTTGCCTCGGCGGCCAAAGCCAAAGAAAAACTTGGCTGGAATCCACAATATTCTGATTTAGAGCAAATAATTCGTACGGATTGGAATTGGCGGAAAAAACATCCGTTAGGTTATACTAGAATTAATGAATAAAACAAAATATAAAGAAAAACTTAAAGTATTGCATGTCACTTCAGAATTAACGCCGATTGCTAAAGCCGGCGGTTTGGGTGACGTTGTTGGTGCCTTACCAAAGGAGCTGGCGCGAGAATTTCAGCTTGAAATTAAAGTTGTTTTACCGAAATACAAATCAATTGATATCAATCAATTTCCGGCGGAAATGATTATGAAGGACGTTAAAATAAAAATACCTCATGGTCATTGGCAAAAAGTTTCGATTTGGAAAACATTAATTCCCGAAACAATTATTCCTGTTTATTTAATCGATTGTCCAAGATTTTTTCCCGGAAAGAAAATTTATGATTCCAGAATTGATAACCTTAACCAGACATTTTCATATTTTTATTTGTCGTGGATCGCCTTAAATCTCTTAAGGGGGTTAGATTGGCAGCCAGATATTATTCATAGCCATGACGCGATGATCGGCATGGTCCCCAAGTGGTTAAGAACGGTTTACAACGAGAATCATTTTTATAAAAGAATTGCCAGTGTTTTTACCATCCACAATCTTAACTATCAGCCCAAATTGAAATTATCAGAAATAAAATACTTGGGTTTAAAAAGAAGAAATTTCAAAAAATTAAGATCTTTCTTAAGAAAAGATGAGGTGAATATAATGGCGGAAGCGATTGATAACGCTGATATAATTAATACTGTCAGCCCGACTTATGCCCGAGAAGTCTTAACCAAAAAATACGGGGTAGGATTACATCGATTGCTTAAAGCTAACAAATCAAAATTCACAGGTATCTTAAATGGCATCGATTATTCCAATTTTGATCCGAGAACCAATGATGATACACCGGTAAAGTACTGGATTGACAATTTAGATAAAAAAGTGGAAAATAAATTAATTTTGCAAAAAAAGTTCGGTCTGACGCAATCTGCCGATCTACCTTTAATTTGTGTCGTGAGTAGACTCTCTCGTCAAAAAGGCCTTGATCTAATCGAAGATGTTTTAAAAGAATTAATGGATATGGGAGCGCAATTCATTATTTTAGGCGCAGGCTCGAAAAAAATTGAAAAAATCTTTGTCAAAGCGGAGAAGAAATATCCTGAATCGGTTGAAGCCGAAATGAAATTTGACGCTAATTTAGCTCAAACTATTTACGCTGGCTCAGATATACTTTTAATGCCGTCCCGTTTTGAACCGTGTGGGCTCTCACAAATTATCGCTATGCGATTTGGAACAATTCCGATTGTACGAAAAACTGGAGGACTCGCGGATACTGTCCGGGATGGTTATACCGGATTTGTCTTTAATCATTATGATAAAAATGCTTTTTTGTGGGCAATTAGGCGGGCGGTTGATGTCTATTATAATCAAAAAGATTACTGGCGAAAAATGCAGATTAATGCGATGAAAAAGGATTTTTCTTGGAAATCTTCGGCGAAAAAATACATTTGGCTTTATAAAAAAGCGATTGCCAATCACAAAAAATATTTGGAAGAGAATCCGCCAGCTGGCGGAAAAGAAAATGCTAGAACTTGAGACATCGGTACAATATTTAATTGGTGTTGGGCCAGTGATGGCCAAAAAATTAAAAAGGTTGGGGATAGAAAATGTCCGTGACCTAATTTTTTATTTTCCGAGAACTTGGGATGATTTTTCCAAAACCCAAGCGATTGGGGGTTTGCAAATCGGTCAAGATGTAATTATTAAAGCAAAAATTTTGCAAATCAAACAAAGTCGAACTCGGCGAAAATGGATGAGTATTGTTGAGGCCTTGTTAGTTAACGATTCGGCTCAAATTAAAGCAATTTGGTTTAATCAACCATTTTTGATGAAAATCTTAAAACCAGGAGATGAATGGCTCTTTGCCGGTAAAGTTGGCTACGATAGAAAAATCGGCACAAAAACTTTGAGCGTCTATCAATACGAAAAAGAACCAATCATTTTGCCAGTATATTCGGAAACCGAAGGACTGACGAGTAAATATTTGAGAAGACTAATTAAGCCGATAATACCGCAAGTGGATAGATTAATTACAGATTTTATGCCGGACGATATTATTGAAAGCGAAAAATTGATCAAAGAATCACAAGCCTTAGAAAAAATTCATTTTCCCAAAAAGTCTGATGATATCGAAATTGCCAAAAAAAGACTGAGTTTTGATGAATTGTTTTTAATTGCTTTACGGATGTTACAAATTAAAAAAGAGCTTTCGCAAAATAACGCTGCAGCACTACAATGCGAAACAACAATTTTACAAAATTTTGTTGCAAAATTACCATTTAAATTAACTAATGCCCAGAGAAAGGCGGCTTGGGAAATTATTAAAGATCTCTCACGTAAAATTCCGATGAACCGTTTGCTGGAAGGTGATGTCGGCTCGGGTAAAACTGTGGTGGCGGCGATGGCGGTTTTAGTGACCGCCAAAAATAATTTGCAGTCGGTCTGGCTGGCGCCAACAGAAATTTTAGCCAATCAGCATTACCAGAATGTTTCGAAAATACTCATGCCCTTTAAAATTAAAGTTGGACTCTTAACCGCAGCCAATAAATTGGCCGATTTATTAAAAGACGATTTGATTATCGGCACTCACGCTTTAATTCAAAAAGATGTTTCATTTCCTCGTCTAGGATTGATTATTATTGACGAACAGCATCGTTTCGGGGTCAAGCAGCGAGCCCACCTTCGCCGGAGTCATTCTGAACGAAGTGAAGAATCTCCCGCGACTGCGGGATCTCGCATTAACCGAGAGATTCTTCGACGTTCGTCTCAGAATGACATTATTCCGCATTTACTTTCAATGACGGCGACGCCGATCCCGAGAACATTGGCGCTGGGACTTTATGGCGATTTGGATATTTCGATTATTGATGAAATGCCACCTGGGCGGCAGAAAGTTATCACTCGGGTGGTGGGACCGGAGAATCGTCAAAAGGCATATGACTTTATTCGAAGAGAAGTTCATGCCGGCCGACAAGTTTTTGTCATTTGTCCGCTAATTCAGAAGACGGAGGACGGAAGACTGAAGACAGAGTTGTTCGAAGAAGATCGCAGAACTGCAGTCGAGGAATATGAGAAACTTTCCAAAAATATTTTTCCCGATTTAAAGATCGGACTGCTGCACGGTCGGCTGAAATCGAAAGAAAAAGAAGCAACAATGGAGAAATTTCATAAGGGAAAATTAGATATTTTAGTTTCAACGGCCGTCGTTGAAGTCGGCATTGATGTGCCGAACGCAACGGTAATGATGATTGAAGGGACGGAACATTTTGGTCTGGCCCAACTGCATCAATTTCGCGGCCGAGTTGGCCGCGGAGCGCATCAATCATACTGTTTTTTATTTTCTGACGGTTGGTCAGAGAATACTAAAAAACGATTAGAAGCTTTGACGACCTGCGATAATGGTTTTGAGTTGGCAGAAATCGATTTACAAATTCGCGGGCCTGGCGAATTAGTCGGGATCCGTCAGTCAGGTTTACCTGATTTGAAAATGGCCTCGCTTTCAGATATAATAATGGTGAAGAAAGCAAGAATAGCGGCGGAAAAGGTTATTGATGAGGGAATCGAAAACTATCCCAAATTAGTGGAGAAATTGAAAGAATTAGAGACGGAATGCCATTTGGAATAGGAGAGTGATGAACGATTTTATTGAGCGGTACCGATGGTTTATTCTTGGCAGTTTAATCGTGATTATTATCGTTGGAATATCGGTAATTGTTTGGGATCGACAGAGCCGCAATAAAACCAATACCGAAAATCAAACTATCGTAGAGCTCCAAAAGCAGAATAATTTGTTACGTGAGCAATTGTCTTCTCAATCATCAACCCAAGTTGCCGGCGCCGTAAGTGAAAAGAATGCTGACAACAGCGATTTAATTAACATTAATACCGCCTCGGCCGATGAACTGGATAAGTTGCCAAATATCGGTCCGGCTCGAGCCGCCGACATAATTTCTTACCGCGAGGAAAACGGCGGTTTTAAATCAATCGAAGAATTAAAAAATATCAGTGGGATTGGTGATAAGACTTTTGAGGAAATGAAAGATTTGATAACGGTGGGGGAATAATGGAGGAAAGCGACTTAAAATGGAGCAAGGAGTTCGCATATGGAGTCGGACTTTTTACGGCAGACGGATGCCTTTTGTCTGATAAACGACATTTAGATTTTACCTCAAAAGAAATAAGTCAAGTAAAAACTTTCTTAAAATGCTGGCATTTAAATAACCGTGTTACAACCAAATAGATGGCAAAATAGATATACATCGAAAATAAATTAAATTTGCCCGAGTGGAGGAACGGTAGACTCGCATGCCTTAGGAGCATGTGGCCGAAAGGCTATGCAGGTTCGAATCCTGCCTCGGGCACCACTATGAAGTTCATAATTTTTTATTTCATTATCGCTTTCCTCGGCTACACAATTGGGAGAATTGGTCATATTCTGGGCGGTCATATGAGAACACCTCACCATTGGATCTACGGGATAATTTTGATAATCGCTGGCTTAGTCTTTAGATCATTATCCTATGGTATATTTACAATTGTCTTTGGCGCTGGATTATTTGTTAGCGATCTTAAAGATTTTTTGACTTTTAAGTTCTATGGTGCCGATGATGTTAAGGAAAAGAAATTTTGGAGCATTGATTAAAATGAACGAAAATTACGAAAAAATCGAAGAAGATTTAAAGAAAAAATCAGAGCCCAAAAAAGAAAAGAAGGTTTCAGGGAAATCGGTTTTTAAATTACAAGAAATTATTCAAAAAAAGGCCGAAGAAGAAAATCTCGATGAAAAAGAATAACAAAATTGTTGCCATTGTTGGTCCGACGGGGTCGGGAAAAACTGAATGGGCCAAACGCCTGGCGAAGAAATTCTCCGGCAAAATTATTTCTGCCGATTCGCGGCAAATTTATAAAGGAATGGACATTGGCACTGGCAAAGACAAAAGTTTCAAGCAGGCGCTTATTGATGTCGTTGAGCCAACAAAAAAATTTACGGTCTATGATTATCAGCAATTGACGAATAAATTAATTAATCAATATTTGACGATGAAGGCCTTGCCGATTCTTTGCGGCGGGACAGGGCTCTATTTATACGCAGTTTTGTACGGTTATGTGATTCCTTCAATCAAAGAAGAAAGCGAAAAGTTGCGCCAGAAACTTGAGAAACTTTCGAGCAGTGAATTATTTGAAAGATTAAAAGGTCTTGATCCACAAGCCGCGCAAAAGATAGATCCCAAAAACAAAAGACGCTTAATCAGGGCCTTGGAAGTAGTGATGTTAAGCGGCAGTCAATTCAGTATTCAGCAAAAAAAACTTAAACCCAAATTCAACGCTCTAATTATCGGTGTTAAAACCGACCGCGAAACTTTGTATTCAAAAATCGATGCCCGGATTGAGCAAATGATTAAAAATGGTTTAGTGGAAGAGGTACGTGGGCTTATCACGAAATATCGTAGCGACTTGCCTGCCTTGAACACCATCGGCTACAAAGAAATAATTGATTATTTAAGGAATAAAATTTCTCTTAAAGATGCGATTGCCAAGATTAAAACCAATACCCATGCTTATGTCCGCCGCCAAGAGACTTGGTTTCGGAAAAATAAAGATATTAAATGGGTCTCGCGCTATGAAGATGCGAAAAAGTTGGTGGAGAGATTTCTAAAAAAATAACAAATTGGGAGGTGAAGGTGGAACATCTAAGCAAGAAACAGATTTTAAAAAAACGAAAAGAGATTGAATCTTCGGTATCGAAATTGCTCCAAGAAACTAAAAGCAATTTTACTTTGGAAGATATTACAAGTGCCATTTATAATGAAACTGATGTCAATGATCTTAATCGTCTCATAGCTTCTTTTGATAGGGGTCAGAATATTAATGAGTTAAACAGAATAATCCAAATCATCAATGATGCTTGGAACTTTTTTCCTCACCAATGTTTGAATGGACTTTGTCCGTATGAAAAATTTTTAGAAGTTCAAAAGAAACAAAGAAAAGAATTAAAGCCACCGACGGCAAATTACGGCGATGATCTTGAAGATCTAACCGAACAGGAACTCATCGAACAGTTAAATTCCGGGATAACTAGCGAGGAGGAACTGACTTTATTAGTTAAGGCGATGGAAAGGAAAGGTCTTAAAGGATTGATTACTCGAATTGACCCAGAAACCGACGAGGGGAAGACTCATCTTGAATATATTGCGCTGCATAAGAAAATATCGGAAAAACTACCGATGACGGATCAAAGATTGAGAAGATGGAAGGAAGCGCTTTTTAACCCTAAGGCGAGTATCGAAGAAAAGAAAAAGGCGTTGTTAGTTTTTGCTCATTGGGGAAATCTAAAATCTTGGAAAATTATAACAAAATATATTAAAAAACCAGATCCAGAATTAAAACTTTTTTCAAAAATCGCTTTGGACGAATGTCGAATGTTTCTGGAAAGCGATCTTTTGGACAAACCACAAATTAAAATAAACTAGAATGAACATATTTAGTTTAGGACGAAATAAAAATCCTGAAGGATTGGCCAAAATCTTAACTGAAAAAATTGCTCAATCGACGTTTGCTTTTTTTAAACAGAATAATTTTCGCGAGGAGGTAAAATTTAATCAAATCGCCCAAGTAGAACAAGACCGAATTTTTAACGAGCTGATTGCCACCGGCATTTGTTTGGCGATATTAATGTCTGGAACAATGTTGAATTTAGCCCAAAAGAAAAAGAATAATTCCATCGTTAATTTTTATCAAGAGTTAGTAGTTGAATTATACAGCCGTTACGGCAATTGGCTAAGAGAACTGGGAACCGAAGAAAAATTTGCCACCATGTGGAAAGGATTAATTGAGATGCGGGTTAAGGAATATCAAAAAGACTTTCGAGAACATAAGAAGGAATTTCCCTCCGAACTGAAAGCGAATCCCTGGATCAGCGTTTGTTCGATTGGTTGTCTCTATCATATTCGTCGAGGTAAACCAAAGGATAAAGATGATCTTTTCATCTTAATCATCAGGTGGGCTAAAAGTTTAGCGATTGAAATCAGTAAATTGACCTTAAAATCTTTATTTTCAACAGATTGAATACCCCGCAGCTTGCTGCGGGGATGAAAACATGTTTGGAAACAAACTTTCCGCAGGATACTCTGCGACTTGCCGCAGAGTAGTTTATAAATTTAGTCTGATACATTAGATTACATTAAATTAGAGTCAAAAAGAAAAATTTTTTTAGAGATATTACAATATTATTAAGAATATTGTAATATTCATCTATATATTTTATGATTGAAATATAATGTTTTGGAATAGTAGTATAAGTCCGAAAAACATCAGAAGAATGGAAAGAATCTTTAAGGGGCTGGCGAACCATTGGCGTCTGGAGATTCTTTTATTAGTAGCAAAACAACCCGGAATAAATGTGGAATCAATTGCCAAAAACCTAAAAGGCAATTTTACCACCATCGCTGAACACGCTCGAAGGCTGGCACTTGCTGGTTTGGTGGTTAAAAAGTATCAGGGCCAAGCGGTTACCCACACTCTTTCACCTTATGGTGAAAAGATGGTGGAGATTTTAAAAAAATTCATCAATACCGAACTAAAAAAATGATATTATATAACTAAGGAGGGGTTTTGGCTTTAGCTAAAGTTAATTCGGCCGCGGTTGTGGGGTTGGAGGCAGTGCCGGTGGAAGTCGAGGTAGATATTGCAACTCAAGGACTGCCTTCTTTTACGATTGTTGGACTGCCAGGCAAAGCGGTTGAGGAATCCAAGGAACGAGTTCGTTCGGCGATTAAAAATGCTGGCGTGAACTTTCCGGCGAAACGAATTACCGTTAATTTAGCCCCGGCCGATATTAAAAAAGAAGGCCCGGCTTACGACTTAGCCATCGCCGTGGGAATTTTGATTGCAGCCGAATTCATTCCGCCGATAGATGAAGATTTTATATTAGTTGGTGAATTGGCTTTAAATGGGGCTTTACGTCATATCAACGGGGTTTTACCGATTGCCAGTTCCGTCAAAGGGAAATTTTCAAGGATTATTTTGCCGGAAGCAAATAAAGACGAAGCTTCATTAGTTAAAAAAATTAAAATAATTCCCGCAAAAAATATAAAAGAGCTTATTTTTTATTTTAAAAAAGAAAAAACTTTACCGGTCTACTATAAAAAATTTAAAATTCAAACACCCCAAAATTATGAATATGACTTGGCTTACATAAAAGGGCAAGAACAAGCAAAACGGGCAATAGAAATTGCCGCCGCCGGTAATCATAATATTTTGATGAGCGGTCCGCCGGGGTCGGGAAAGACCCTGCTCGCAAGGACAATTCCTTCGATTCTGCCCGAGCTATTGGACGATGAAATTTTGGAAGTTACCAAAATTTATTCCGTGTCCGGGATGCTTTCTTTAGATAAGCCATATATTAATATTCGTCCTTTTCGGTCGCCTCACCACACCACTTCAAACGTGGCCCTAGTTGGCGGCGGCACTTATCCAAAACCCGGCGAAATTACTTTAGCTCATCGCGGCGTTTTGTTTATGGATGAATTTGCCGAATTTCCCCGTTCGGTTTTGGAAGCCTTGCGTCAACCATTGGAAGATGGGATTATGACCGTTTCTAGAGCCCAAGGTTCGATTACTTACCCGGCGAAATTCATCCTGGTGGCGGCACAAAATCCTTGCCCCTGCGGTTATTTGGGGGATCCGGTTAAAGCCTGCATTTGTTCGCCGAACCAAATTTTGAGATATCAAAAAAGAGTTTCCGGCCCTTTGCTTGATCGGATTGATATTCATATTGAAGTGCCGCGATTAAAATATGAAAAATTAGCTGATGAAAAAGTGGCGGAAGAATCATCCAAAGTTCGCTCAAGAGTCGAGGCCGCTCGGAAAATCCAAATAAAACGGTTGGGCAAGACCAACTCAGAAATGAGACCCAAAGAACTAAGAGAACATTGTGTTTTAGATGAACCTTCCAAAGATCTTTTGCGAGCGGCCGTCAATAATCTTAATTTATCCGCGCGGCAATATACGCGGGTTTTAAAGCTGGCTCGAACAATTGCCGATTTAGCCGGGGTAAAAAATATCAATTCCGGTCATATTGCCGAAGCTTTGCAGTACAGACCCAAAGAACATTCGATTTATTAACCCCCAATATGAAGGACTTTGAAGATTTCGTTGCCGGCTTTGAGCAAAATGCCGGTTTTTTGATCAACAAAATATAGTCCTACTATTATTATAATTATCGAGCCAATAATAATGGCTGATTTTTTAAGATCATGACGGACGAGTTGTAAAGTGTCGATAGAAGTCCCAACCTCTAACCCCGCTCCTGGAGCGGGTGCGGGTTCGGTTTTTGGGGGTACTATCGGTTGAGTGGAAGCTTTTGGGGCTGGCGCTGTTGGAGCCGGTTTTTGTGCCTGAACCTTGGCCATATCTTGCAGGATTCGGGCCTTAAGTCGTCTTCTAAATTTTGACTTATCTTTTTTGGACATCTACTCCTTTCAGTTGCTCAGGGTAATATTGGAGGCCTGGGCGAGAATTGCACTCGCGTATGATGGTTTTGCAGACCATCGCCTTACTACTTGGCTACCAGGCCAAAAGCGAGAGACGGGAATTGAACCCGCTACCTTCTCCTTGGCAAGGAGACGTTCTACCGATGAACTACTCTCGCATGTAATCATACGAGAGCCTCGCAACGGCGGGGTTCTCTCGCATTGTACTCGCGTACATTCAGATAAAATCAAAGAACTTTCAAGATACATCATAGCATCTTTACATTAGCTGGTAAATACATTATGATGCAATTACAGCTTTATAACAAATATGAACCAAATCTTAATGTATGTACAAATTGTCTTGGCGATCCTCTTGGTGATTTCCATCCTGTTGCAGCACCGCGGGACATCTTTAGGAGGCACCTTTGGAGGTGAGGGCGCGGTTTACCGATCCCGCCGGGGCGCTGAAAAATTTTTATTTTATCTAACAATTATTTTAGCGATAATATTTGTACTCTCGGCCATCGTTAACTTGCTGCTATAAAAATAAAGCAAACTTTTTAGTAATTTTGTTAATTTCGATGAAATTACCTAAATTTAAAACAATTTTCAAAAATTTTAAAAATTATCCCTGGAAAGAATCGGCTTTGTCTCTAAGATTTTTGCCGAGAGTTTTCACGCGTCTTGAAAAAATAATCGTTCTTGTTTTGGTGGGAGTTATTTTCAGCTTGACATTTTTTCTTGGCTACAGCAGTTGGTTAAAAAATACTAAACTTGTCCCAAACTTCGGCGGCGATTTTACCGAAGGCGTGGTGGGGACGAGTAAAGATCTGGATCAACATTTGGCAAGATTAACTAACGCGGGCTTGACAAAATACGATTCCAATAAAAATATCATTGGTGATTTGGCCGATCACTGGGAAATAAAAGAAAATGGAAAAGTCTATGAGTTTCATCTAAGAGATGGATTTTCATCTCAAGATTTGGCTAATCAAATCATCTCCCAAGGTCTTTGGAAGGATATTTCTATTTCCACCCCTGATCCGCAAGTAATCAGTTTTACTTTTAAACAACCTTTCAGCCCCTTTTTATATACTTCGACCGAACCAATCTTTAATTTCGGCCCTTATAGAATCACTAAAGAGAGCAAAGACCAAGTCGAGCTTTCGGCGAGGGAAGATTATTATGCTGGCCGTCCATATATTAACAAAATAATTTTTAAGCTTTATGCCAACAAAGACGACCTTTTAAAAGTTGCCAAAAATGGTGATATTCAGGGCGTTTCTTTGGATGAAGACTTTGTTCAAATCTCGGGATTTAATAAATTTAATATAAATTTACCCAGGGATTTGATTTTATTTTTTAACTTAAATAATAAAGATCTGAAGGATCTTAAGGTGCGCCAGGCCCTTAAAGAAAATACCTCTCCCGGTAAAGATTTAACGTTTCGACTAGTCACTTTAGATGACAAAAAAGATGTCGCCTTAGCCAATGAAATTGCCGACAAATGGGCCAAGATAGGCGTAAAAATCAATGTCGATGTCAAAGATAACGTGACTTTACAAAAAACCGTTATTCCTAAACGTGACTATGACCTGCTTTTGTATGGCTTAGATTATGGAGAAGATCCGGATCCTTACCCTTTTTGGCATTCGTCACAAATCTCTGAGACGGGCCGTAATTTATCCAATTTTAAAAATACCCAGGCTGACAAGTTGCTTGAGCAAGCGCGTTTGGAGTTTGATTTTTCCAAACGTGAACAGGACTATAATGAATTTCAGAAAATCCTCGATAGTCAAATTCCCGCGATTACCGTTGAACATCAGAGTTTTTATTATCAGGTCTCAAATGAGGTTAAAGGTATTGATAAAATAGTTGGTTCAAATGAGGCCGACCGGTTTCTAAATATTGCCAGTTGGTATCTTGATACCAAAAGAATCAAGAAGTAAATTAATTATTAGATAAATTCAGACTTTGATACTCTGAGCTTTAGAAATTACAATGCCTTATAAGAACCATGAAGAATTTAAGTGGACTTCTAAATTAGCATACGTTGTCGGTTTAATTACAACAGACGGAAGTCTTTCTTCTGATGGAAGACACATTGATTTTACCTCCAAAGACTATCAATTATTAGAGACATTTAAAAATTGCTTAGATTTAAAGGTAAAAATCGGTTATAAAACGAGTGGTTCATCAGATAAACTTTATTCCCGTTTACAATTCGGTAATGTCGCTTTCTACCATTGGCTTACCAAAATAGGTTTAATGCCCAACAAGACAAAGTATTTACGCCGTTTAGATATTCCTGATGAATTTTTCTTTGATTTTCTAAGAGGGCATTTAGATGGTGATGGTAGTATTAGAGTTTTTATGGATCCTGTATTCCATAATAGCCAAAG
>Ga0315282_10012719_pt1 | contig 12838 bp, 9 predicted proteins | sample YL17G07_20_MG_FD_203693 | JGI IMG/M metagenome (GOLD analysis project Ga0315282, IMG submission 203693) | Sediment microbial communities from Yellowstone Lake, YNP, Wyoming, USA - YL17G07_20 | ecosystem: Environmental > Aquatic > Freshwater > Lake > Sediment | place: USA: Wyoming | collected... | reverse complement strand
ATTCTCGACTAGGCCGATGACCGGTGCCTTCATCTGGCGTGCGAAGGTCACCGACTTCTCGACGACATCCCCGCTCACCTCACTCGGGATCGTGACTATGACAGCACCGGTGATGTCAGGTAGGAGCTGGAGCATGCTGAGGGACTCGTCACCGGTCCCCGGGGGGAGGTCGACAAGGAGATAGTCGAGTGCCCCCCACTCGACATCAGCCAGGAACTGGCGGAGAGCAGACATCTTGAGGGGGCCCCTCCATATAACGGGCTCCGACTGGGCTGAGAGGAGGAAGTCCATCGAGACGACCTCGATGCCCCTGATCCCCTCGACCGGCCTGATGGTTCCCTGCTCGGTTGCGTGCAATCGCTCGCCCTTCAGACCGAGCATCTTTGGGACTGTGGGGCCGTGGAGGTCCGCGTCGAGGACGCCGACCTTGAGTCCTCGGACGGCGAGTGCAGCGGCGAGGTTTACGGTGACCAGGCTCTTCCCCACCCCGCCCTTCCCGCTGAAGACCGCGATCTTGTGCCCGACCAGCGCCATTCGCTCCCGTATCCTCTTGAGCTCCTCGACGCTCCGCTCGAACTGCGTCTCCTCCACGTCCTCTGCCAACCCCCGCGCACCGACCCTTGAGGATCGGAAAGGGCCGAAATAAAGTCTACCGGAAAAAGTCGCGGGGACTGAGCAATGATTAACTTCGGGCTCTGCACCGTTTCAGGGGAGGGCCGCCATGGATCCGGTGGAGAAGCTCCAACAGAAGCTCAGGGGGATCGAGGAGGTGGACGCGTGGGCGGCCGTCGCGATCCTGCTCAGGGAGGAGATCGGCGACTACGAGACGCTTCTCGTCCGGAGGGCGGAGGTCCTCGGTGACCCGTGGAGCGGGGACATGGCATTCCCCGGTGGGAAGAAGACCTCCCAGGACGTCACCCTGAGAGACACTGTCGCGAGGGAGGTTCGAGAGGAGACGGGCATCGACCTCTCCTCCCTCACCTACATCGGGGCCCTCCCGGTCCTCTTCTCATCACTCCGCCCGGGGAAAGACGTTCTCCCCATAGTTTACCTTTACGAGGGGCACCCAGAGATACGGCTCAACTCTGAACTGACCTCCTACCGCTGGGTCCACCTCGAGGAACTGCGTGAGAGCAGGACGGTGGCCAAGGTGAAGGATTGGGAGGGGTCGGTCTTCAAGCTTGGGAACGACGTGATCTGGGGGCTGACCTACAGGATGTTGGACAAGCTCCTGGAACTACTCGGGGACGCTACCCCAGCACCCTTCTAAGAGCGAGCTTCTTCACCACGAGGCTCTTGATCCTCATCCCGAGTATCTCGCTGGCGACCCTGTAGACCTCCTCGGGCGAGTCGGCGGGTTTTATCCCCCCTGCCTTTCCCCTCCCCTCGACGCCGACCTGGGCCTTGACGACCACGGGCTTACCGATCCTCCGTACAGCCTCTATCGCCTCCGCAGGGCTCGTTGCTGTCACGCTTCAGCTGAGGGGGATCCCGTAGCGCCCGAAGACTTCCTTCGCCTCGTACTCCAGAAGATTCAACAGGACACCTTTCCGAGGGTAGCGTCATGGATTGGTAAATATCTGTAATGTATGCCTATAACTAGAATATTTACTTCCCAAAAATCTATGGGAAAAGGCTGTCAAGACTGGGTTTTTTGATGTAGACTAGGAAAATTAATAACCGATGACTGCGGTCACTCCCCGGTAGGTGTGCAGAGTTGGCTACGGTCCCAACCCAATTTAGGAACGTTCTGGTTACGGACCCGGGAGGGCAAATATTTCGAACGCTCACCCAGGCCCAAGATCCAGCCCAAGGAAGGGAAGTGACGACTGATTAAATGGAACCGATACTTTTCACCCCCGGTATAACATTCTTCGAGGAAGTCGCCCTCATCGGGGTGGTCGCCACAGGAATAGCTGCCCTCATCTACGCCTGGATGCTCGCGCGCCAGGTGCTCAAGGAGGACCCTGGGACGCCCAAGATGCGTGAGGTCTCCGGCTCGATCAGGGAAGGAGCAGTTGCCTACCTGAACAAGCAGATGTCTGTTGTCATCCCCATCGCCCTCGTCCTCGCCGTCGCTCTCTTTATGACGGCCTATCTGGCAAACGCTCCGATTGACATATCGGTAGGTCGCGGGCTGGCACTGATCCTCGGAGCTGGCTGCTCCCTCGCCATCGGGCAGATCGGCCTCAGGTATATCGGGACACGCGCCAACGTCCGTGTGGCCAGCCAAGCACGACGAGGTTCGTTCAAGGGCTCGCTGAGGGTTGCTTACCACGCCGGGACGATCGCGGGCATGCTCGCCGACGGCCTCGGCCTCCTCGGTGGCACCACGATATTCCTACTCTATGGGCGCCAGGCGCCCGAGGTCCTCCTTGGCTTCGGCTTCGGTGGGACGATCCTCGCGATGTTCATGCGTGTCGGCGGAGGCATCTACACGAAAGCCGCCGACGTCGGCGCCGACCTCGTCGGTAAGGTCGAGGCGAACGTCCCCGAGGACGACCCGAGGAACGCTGCCGCGATAGCTGACCTTGTGGGGGACAACGTCGGAGACTTCAGCGGTATGGCCGAGGACGTCTTCGAGTCCTACGAGGTGACGATCATCTCAGCGATGATCCTGGGACTCGGTGTCATGGCGATCGACCCCACCCACAGTCTCAAATGGATCGTTTTCCCGCTCCTTGTGCGAGCCATCGGTGTCTTCAGTTCCATCATAGGGACCTACGCTGTTGCTCTATGGCCCGTGAAGGAGGACGCCTTCCGCGCGATGGATCTCTCCTACGACCTCTCTTCTGTGATATCGATTACCGCGTTCTTCTTCCTGTCCTGGTTCTACGCTGGGGACCTTAGGCTCTTCGCGGCGACCGCGACGGGGATACTGCTGGCGATCGCCTTCAACAAGTACACGGGAGCCTTCACCCAACGTGGGTCGGACGCGGTGAACGACATCGTCAACTCCACGAGGACTGGGCCAGCACTGGTTATTCTCTCCGGCCTCGCGATAGGCTACGAGAGCACGGTGTGGGCGCTGCTGATAATCGTAGTCTCCATAATACTGGCTATCTCGATCTACTCCTTCACCTTCCCCGCCGCGATGGTTGGTACGGCCCTTGTCATCACCGCCGTTACCGCCCTCATCGCAGGGATCTTCCTCGCTAGGAGGACGAAGAAGGTGGAGTTGGGGGTCTTCGGGGCGATGGCGATCATCGTCCTCGGGATCATCTTCACCAGCTTCAAGGCACCTGACACGAACGCGGTGCTCTTCATCACCTACTCGATCGCCCTCAGCGGTATTGGGATGCTCTCCCACACAGGGAACAACCTCGCGATGGACGCCTTCGGCCCCATCTCGGACAACGCGGGCGGAATCGCCGAGATGTGCAGGGAGGAGTTCGCAAGCGAGGAGGGTCAGCGCACCCTCGACGAGCTGGACGCGACCGGGAACACGACCAAAGCCATCACGAAGGGGATAGCCATCGCGTCGGCCGTCATCGCGGCGGTGAGTCTCTTTGGATCCTACATCGAGACACTCCAGTCCTCCGGTGGCGGTCCGGTCGTGCTAGACATCGCGGACCCGAGGGTCTTCATCGGGATACTAATCGGTGGTGCCCTGCCGTTCCTCTTCAGCTCGATTCTCCTCCGCGCCGTCCAGCGCGCAGCGGCCCTGATCGTCGAGGAGGTGAGGAAGCAGTTCCATATCCCAGGCGTGATGGAGGGTACCGTCAAACCCGATTACGGTGCGGTCGTCACAATTTGCACCGAGGCAGCTCAGAGCGAGCTGATCAGCGTTGCCCTCCTCGCCGTCCTCATGCCAATAGTCGTCGGCTTCCTCATCGGCGACCTCGCACTCGGTGGCTTCCTTGCGGGGATTATCGTCACTGGGCAGCTCCTCGCCGTCTTCATGGCGAATGCGGGAGGCGCCTGGGATAACGCGAAGAAGGAGGTCGAGTCGGAGAAGAGCGATATCGCAAAAAACACGGGCAAGGGCTCTGACAGGCACAAAGCGAGCGTAATCGGTGACACCGTCGGCGACCCCCTCAAGGACACTGCGGGTCCGGCGCTCAACCCGATGATCAAGGTCGTGAACCTCGTCTCCCTACTGATGGCGCCACTGATACTGATAGTCTCCAGGGGAGGCTCGACCTACCAACTTGTTGGCTACATCGTGGCCGGGATCTTCCTGGTCATCGTGGCCTTCGCCATACTACGAAGCAAAAGGCGCGCCCCCGTCTTCGATTTCAACAAGTAACCCTTTTTCATCTCGCTGGCCCCCAGGACCAGCGTTAAATCAATCAGGCCACGCATTGTTTCTCCGTGTCCAAAGAATCTCTGAAGGAGAAAGTACTAGCCGCCATAGACGAGCGAGCAGACGAGATCGTGAAGATCGGCGACATGATATGGGCGAAGCCCGAGCTTGGCTTCAAGGAGTTCAAGACAGCCGAATTGGTCGAGTCACACTACGGTGAAATGGGCTGGAGGTTCGAGAAGGGAATAGGGATCACGGGATCGAAGGCATACCTGAAGAAGAGGGCGGCCGGCCCCGTAGTCGGGATCGTGGGTGAGCTCGACGCCCTGAGGGTACCCGATCACCCAGAGTGCGACCCGATCACTGGCGCTGTCCACGCCTGCGGCCACTGCGCCCAGATCGCGGCGATGCTCGGTGCGGGCTTCGGCCTCAGCGAGATCGCAGGGAAACTTCATGGTAACATCGCAATGCTGACTGTCCCCGCCGAGGAGTACCTTGAGATCGACTACCGCAACAGCCTCAGGGAGAAGGGGAAGCTGGAGTTCTTCGGGGGGAAGCAGGAGTTCATCCGCCTCGGGAAGATGAGGGATATAGCCATCAGCATCGGCAGCCACACGGACAGTGAACTGAAGACGAAGCTCGGCGCAGGCGGGAGCAACAACGGCTTCGTTGGGAAGATGGTCCATTACATCGGGATGGAGGCGCACGCCGGCGGCGCCCCCCACAAGGGGATAAACGCCCTCAACGCAGCGATGATCGGCCTCATGGGGATCCACGCCCAGAGGGAGACCTTCAAGGACGAGGACTCGATCCGCGTTCACCCCATTATAACTAAGGGCGGCGAGATCGTGAACAACGTCCCTGCCGACGTTAGAATGGAGAGCTACGTACGGGGGAGGACCGTCGATGCGATCAAGGACGCGAACGCCAAGGTTAACAGGGCTCTGAGGGCCGGGGCATTGGCGGTGGGGGCGCAGGTAGAGATAGACGACCACCCCGGCTACATGCCCTACATCAAGGAACCGGCCCTCGACGAGGTTCTGAGGGCCAACGCCTCCGGCCTCGTCGGCAAGGATGGAGTAACCATAAAGGGGCATACCACGGGCTCTACCGACCTCGGCGACTTCAGCTGCGTAATGCCCACGACGAGCATCAGCATGGGCGGCTGCACAGGCACAGGGCACGGGCGGACGTTCAGGATCGTCGACAAGGAAATCGCGTACGTCCTCCCCGCGAAGGTGATAGCCCTCACATGCGTCGACCTCCTATACGGGAAGGCGGAGAGAGCCGCGGAGATCACGTGCGCCTTCAAGCCAACGATCCCGCCTGCCGAGTATGTCCAGTTCATGAAGGGGCTCGTTGCCTAACCCTCAAATCCGGAGAATCCCAATTTCTATTCGGTCGGATTCAACCATGGAGTACAGAGACATCACCCTCGGAGTCAGGGTCCCAATGCTAGGGATCGGGACCTGGGGCATGGGCGGGTATGAGTCTCCCAACAATTCTGCTGATGATGAAGCTGTCAAAGCTATCAGGACAGCCCTCGACCTCGGCATGACCCACATCGATACCGCGGAGTATTACGGTGCGGGCCACGCTGAGGAACTTGTCGGGAGGGCGATAAGGGGGTGGGACAGGGACGACCTATTCATCACGACGAAGGTCTGGCCTAGCCACCTTAGGAAGGATCAGGTACCAGCCTCCCTCGACATGAGCCTGAAACGCATGGGGTTAAAGAGAGTCGACCTCTTCCTCGTCCACTGGCCCAACTCTGAGGTGCCCCTCGCCGAGACAATGGGTGCGATGGAGTCTTGCATTGACTCCGGCAAGACCCGCTTCATCGGCGTCAGCAACTTCGACTCGCAGCTGATGAGAGAGGCCGAGGTCCACCTGAGAGAGGCCAGGCTCGTCGCGAACCAGGTCGAGTACAGCCTCGCGCAGCAGGGGCCGAGGAAGGAGCTCCTCGCCACTTGCCGTAAGATGGGGATTTGCCTCGTCGCCTACAAGCCTCTCGGGAGGGGATCACTCCTACGCGAGGCCAACCCGGTCCTCGATGAGATCGCTGAAGCCCATGGTGTGACGCGGGTCCAGGTCGCCCTCAACTGGCTCGTTTCCCAGGAGGGAGTCGTTGCTATTCCCAAGTCGTCAAACCCCGATCACCTTAAGGAGATCGCAGGCTCGGTTGGCTGGAGGCTCACCGCGTCCGAGTTCAAGCGCCTATCGAATGCCTACGCTTAGCTGTCCCAACCTTAACACGGGTGCTCCTCTTTAGTCCTAGACTAATCCGTTCGGCATCCGTCTCCCCGCGACCGAAGACCAGCCGAGGGCCTTCAAGATGAGGCTCGCAAGTGGCTAGATCACGGACGAGGAGTACGAGAAGAAAGGAAACCAGGAGGGCTAGATCGGCCCCTCCTCCTCGATCCTACTCGGCTTGAAGTGCCATTCAAAGAGGCTCGCTGCGAGGAAAAGGGCGACGCTGCTAAGGAGGAACGTCACCGAGTAGCCGAAGAAGAAGCTGATATTCCCGCTGAGGAAGCTCCCCGCGAACATCGCGACGCTGTTGAAAGCGCTGTAGACGCCCAAGACGTTACCCTGCCTTCCCTTCGGGAGGAAGCGGTAGAGGAGGGCGTTCATCCCGATCGTGATATTCGTGTAGGCCATCCCGATGAGCAAGTAGAGTAGGAGGGTCACGTAGACCACGTCATGCCCCGCGAAGTATAGGCTCGTGATCGCGGCGAGGAGGAAGGCGATAGCGCGGAGGCTCAGGAACTCCACAATCGTCCCAGGATCTCCCTTCTTGCTGAAACCGCTGAACCTCTGGCTCGAGGCCAGGGCGTTGATCACCGTGATGAAGAGGTCGAGACCCGTGATCTCAAGGTAGGTTAGGTTGTTCGCCTTGAGGAACGGCGTGTAGCTTGTGAAGAAGAGGTTAGCGCCGAGGAAGAAGAGGGCGTTCGTCACCATGACGAGGGGTATGTCCCTCATAACGGCGCTTCGCGCGCCCTTGACCATAGAGCGGAAGTCCTCGCCGCGGGGGACCCTGAGTATCAGCACGGGGCGGTGGGTAAGGCGTGCGACGAGGGCTTCCGGTGTGAAGGCTATAGCCTGCCTCTCCGTCCTATCCGCCGTATCCCTGACGAGGAGGAGGCTCAGTGCGAGCATCAAGGCGCTGAAGCCGATAGGGAGGAAAGCGACATCCCTTAGGGGGAGCATCGTCAGTATCGCGGCCCCTAAGGTTAGCCCTGCGACACTCCCGTAAATGGTATAACGGAAGCTGATCGCTGTCCCGTCCCCCATCCTCTCCCGAGGGACGGTGTCCATCAGGAGGAGGCTGAAGATCGTTGGGCTCAGGCTGCTGAAGAAGCTGTAAGCGGCGTAGCAGACCACGATTAGGGTGAGGTTCCCTGTCGTCCCTATGGCGAGGGCGGTGAGGAGCTGACCGAGGGCGCTAATGACGAGGAGGGGCCGGCGCCTCTGGAAGTAGTCGGCGAGCCTCCCCCCAATGAAGGCCGAGGGTATTAGGGCGAGGTTATAAGCCGAGGATGCGAGTCCGACGCCCAACACTCCTCCCCCCAAGTCCAGGATGATCAACTTGACGAAGCTGCCTATGCTGCTCTGCACCGCGTAGAAGGGGATGATGGCGTAGAACCACCTCGGGGGTGTGAACCTCTCCGTCAAACTTTAATTCGACCCGGCTCAGTTAGGCACGTTATCCAGGTTTCCCATTTAAGGGTTGATGCGGCGTGAGCAGAGTAAACATCTACTGGTGGGCCCACCCCATCGTCGTAGGCCTCGGCGCGGGGGCAGCCGCATGGGCCATCAATAGCACAGTCACCTACGGATGGGACACCTTCTATGGAGACGCGATAAAGACCCCGACCCTCTTCTTTATCTTCCCCTTCACGGGTCTCGTCCTCAGCTACTTCCTCATCCACCTCCTCGCATGGTACAGGACACCGAAGAGCAGCTTCCACACGATACTGGAGATATTCCACCTCACACCGACGGGGATGATGCCCCGGGAGGCGATCGTGAAGTCCGTTTCTGGAGTCGCCACCGCTATCTTCGGCGGTTCCTCTGGTCCGGAGGGACCCTCGACCGTCATCGCTGGGGGGTTTAGCACGTGGCTGAGCAGGATATTCAAGATGAGGGTCGAGTCGGGGAAGGCCCTGATGATCGGCGTTGCCGCTGGCTTCTCGGCGAGCTTCGGGACTCCCCTAGCAGGGCTCCTCTTCGCGCTGGAGCTCCCATATAGAAGGGACCTGGAGAAGGAGCCATTCATCGAGGCGGCGATAGCGAGCAGCACCGCATATCTTGTCTCTGTTGGGCTCGGTACGCCTAGTCTCCTGCCGGGGCTCCAGCTCGACGCCCAAAGTATCCCTCTCTCCTGGCTTCCCGTCGCGATGGGCTTTGGACTCGCAACAAGCGCCGTCGTATACCTATTCACCAGGGTCTACGCCCTTGGCGAGGGGGCGGCGAAGAGGCTGATGCTTCGTGGCGGCTACCCACTCATGCTCGTAGTGGGTGGCGCTGCGGTGGGGGTGGTAGGCTACGTTTCCCCCCAGTCGCTGGGGCCGGGTTTCCAGATGCTGCCGCTGATCACGGCAGGGAGCCTCGTCGCTCTGGGGGTCGTAATTCTTCTGAGGACCCTCTCGACGAGCGTCACGATGACCTTTGGTGGTACTGGGGGCTTATTTCTCCCCACCCTCCTCATTGGCGGAGCTTGGGGCGCCGCGGTGGGCACCCTCCTCTACCCTTCGATGTCTCCAGTCTTCATACTCATGGGGATGGCGGCCTTCAGCTCCGGCGTCCACAAGGTCATGCTCACCCCCATTGTCTTCATGGCAGAGGTCTTCGGACCTCACACGATCATACCCATCATCCTCGCCACCGTCGTCTGCTACTTCGTCTCAGGCACATACAGCTTCTACCCCATCCAGCCGACGAACAAGGTCGCCCAGGAGGAGCTGGCGCTGGAGAGGTTCTACTACAAGGTGATCAGGACGAAGCCGAAGGAGCTAGAGAAACTCAAGGCAAAGGAGTTGGCGACCCCAAACCCGACGCGGCTCAGTGAGGACATGACTGTGAGGCAAGCGCTGGAGGCCTTCGGGAAGACCTCCTTCCGTCTACTCCCCGTGGTGGACGCGGAGGACAAGGTGCTCGGCTATGTTACCCTCGAGGGGCTCGCCTTCCTCAGCAAATCGGTGCTTGATAAGCAGCTCGCTGTAGCCGAGATCAAGCCACCTCTCGTCTTCGTCGAGAACGAGCCAGTCGTCCACGTCATCGAGGAGATGGTGCGGACGGAGGAGGACCACTGCTTCCTCGTCGACGGTGAGGGGAGGCTCACAGGGATAATCTCGACGATAGATGTGACCCGCCTTCTGATGAGATACTATACCCAGTCATAAGGGCACTCACGTTTATATCGGCGGGTCGCGGAGCGGGTGGGGGACGTTGGACCTCTCTGCCGTGCCCCCGACCTTCTTCATCGCGTCGGGTGTCCTCACAATCACGACCCTCAACCTCATAAATAGGAGGGCGGTCCACGCCTGCCAGAGCCTATGGGGGGTTATCGCGGCGAACTACGCTACTGCCCTCGCCCTGAGCGTGGCGATGGCTTTGGTATGGGGGGTAAGTTCCATCTCTCCCCTCACCCTCGGACTCGGTTTCGTGACCGGGTTCCTCTACATCGGCGGCATGTTCCTCGGGATGACCATGATCGGGAGGAGGGGCGCCTCGATAGCTGTCTCTGCGAGCCAGCTTAGCGTCCTCATCCCGGTAAGCATGAGCGTCGCCCTATATGGCGAGAACCTGAAGTGGAGCCAGTTCCTCGGTGTCACCCTCGCCCTCGTCTCCCTGCCCCTCCTCGCGGCTAAGGGAGGGAAGGATGGCGGTACCCCAGACAGGGGAACCCTCGCACTCCTCGCCGCAATGCTCCTTGTCCAGGGCTTCGCGCAGCTCTCCTCGAAGGTCCTCGTCGCCTCCGGCCTCGAGGCCGAGAGGAGCGCCTTCTTCCTCGCTGTTTTCACGTCAGCGACCCTCGTGACCGTGCCAGTCGCGCTAAGGCACAGGCGGGAGGTCGGGGCCGCAGACTTCGGCTACGGGGCTGTCGTGGGAGTCTGCAACATAGGCGGGAACCTTTCGATCCTCCTCGCACTCGTAGCCCTCCCCGGGGCCGTGGTCTTCCCCCTCGTCAGTTCGGGCGGACTGCTCCTTGTGACCACCTTGGCTGCGCTTATCTTCCGCGAGAGGGTGGGGCGGGTCAACGCCCTCGGGATGGCACTAACCCTCCTCGCAGTCGTCCTCATCAACGTCTAGCCCAAGGCTTAAGCAGGGTTCAGCTGATTTCCAACCGGAGGGGTAGGATGAGCGTCGAATACCCGGAGGCGAGGATCCTGGCGACACAGATGAGCGAGTCCCTCACAGGTATGGTCGTTGGGCCCTGCGAGCTAACGGGCGCCGAGAAGATGCAGCGAATAGGCTTCATTAACAAGGATGCCCGCGACTTCGATTCCCTCGTTGGCCGCAGAATAGAGAAGGTTGAGTGCAAAGGTAACACAATACGGATCGGCCTCAGCGGTGGCCTCAGCCTCTTACTAGCCCCAGAGTATGGCGGCGTCGTCCTACTGAAGAGAAAGGGGGAGGAGTTCTCGGTCTTTCATCTCAAGGTCTCCTTCACCGACGGGGGCACCCTCACGGTTCGACTGACGGGAATGGGGATAATCAAGGTCACGTCAAACGATGAGCTCAGCGAGGTTTACGTCTATAAACGCGACTTCATGGGCGCACCCTCGCCTAGGAGTCCAGAGCTGACCCGCGAAGGCTTCGTAGAGCAGCTGAGGGCAAAGGGGACTCAACTTAAGCCCCTCATTGTAGGAAAGGACGCTCTCCTCGTTGGCCTTAGCAACAGCGCATATCAGGACGTCCTATTCAGGGCGAAGGTCCACCCGAGGAGGAGAGCATCGGAGCTCTCAGTCGAGGAAGCGGGGGCTCTCTACGACGGGATAGTAGCCCTCGTCACTGAGAGGCTGAGGCTCGGCGGGAAGGCGGGCTTTGTTGACTTGCACGGGAAGCCGGGCGGGTATCTTCCATTAATGGGGCCGAACATGAAGGGGAAGAGGTGCCAGAGGTGCGGGGCACTAGTCGAGAAGGCCACTCTAGGTGGCGGACAGGTCTTCTTCTGCCCCGGCTGCCAGAAATAACGCCTACTTCGCCGAGGGATCTCGAGGGTTGTGGATTATCTTCCCCACCCTCGCCCCGGTGTGCCTCTCGTTATCAATTGTCACGACACCGTTAACGATTACGTATGGAATACCGTCAGGGAACCTTGGCAGCTCCGTTATCGTGTAGTTGTCTCGGATTAGCGCGGGGTCGAAGACGGTGATGTCCGCCCACGCGCCAGGCCTGATCACCCCCCTGTCAGGTAGGCCGAGCCTCCATGCGGGCATCCCCGTCATCTTGTGGACCGCCTCGGGTAGGGAGAGGATTCCTTCTCTAGCGTAATTCTGTAAGACTCGTGGGAATGTACCGAAGTTACGCGGATGGACCGCGTACGTGATGTCCCCCCTCTCAGAGGTGCTATCTGACCCGATCATAACGGCCTCGTGGCGCATGAGGGTCCTAATGTCGTCCTCCAACCCGAAGAGCCCCATAAACGGGACGCGATCGTCCTCGGCGAGGATGATGTCGTAGGCGACCTCCATCGGGTCTCGCTTCAGCTCTTCGGCGATCTGCCTGACTGTTTTCCCCCGGTGTGCGCGATACTCATTGTTCTTCAGCTGGTAGAGGATGAGCTGGCTCCAGTCTCGGCTACGGACCATCCCCTCGACCTCAGGTCTCATCTTCGCTCTTTCGACTGGGTCGCGGAGCCTCGCATTCATCCTTTCCCTCCCACCCTCGTGAGCCCACTTGGGGACGTACATCGTCAGCTCCCCTCCGCTGATCGTGTATGGATAGATGTCCGCTGTGAAGTCAACCCCCCTCGCCCTTGCGGCGTCTACGATGTTGAGAGTCACGGAGCGAGCCCTACCCCAGTTGGGGCGCTGGCAGGTGGAGCTACCGATATGGGCCATTTGGACGGGAACCCCAGAGCGCTCCCCGATCTCGATTGCCTCTTCGAGATTTTGGGGAAAGGTCGTCGCTGGCCTGATGTGGGTCGAGTAGATGCCCCTGTGCTTCTTGACTACACCGCAGAGTTCAACTATCTCATCCAGGTCGGCGTAGATGCCCGGGGCGTAGCCGAGCCCAGTTGAGAGACCCGGACAGCCACCTGTCATCGCCTCGTCGACGAGGCGACTCATCTCACTCATCTCGGCAAGCGTGGGCGCCCTCGCTTCGTGTCCCATCACCGCCTCCCTGACCGTGCCATGGCCCACATAGATGCCGCAGTTTATTGAGATGCCTTGTCTCGTCAGCCTATCCTCATATTCACAGTGAGTGGACCAGTCAACCTCTATTCCGTACTGCCTCTTGTAAGTAGTCTTTGCATTGACCATCGCCTCACCGGTGAGGGGGAAGGGGGACATGCCGCAGTTCCCTGTAATGACAGTGGTTATCCCCTGGTGGACCATGCTCTCCGCTCTCCCATCAGCG
>Ga0315282_10012718_pt1 | contig 12839 bp, 10 predicted proteins | sample YL17G07_20_MG_FD_203693 | JGI IMG/M metagenome (GOLD analysis project Ga0315282, IMG submission 203693) | Sediment microbial communities from Yellowstone Lake, YNP, Wyoming, USA - YL17G07_20 | ecosystem: Environmental > Aquatic > Freshwater > Lake > Sediment | place: USA: Wyoming | collected... | reverse complement strand
GAGCTTGCCGGTGCCCCCCGGGCTGACCACACCCCTGCGCATCGGCGCGCTCGAGGTGGACCGGCGGGTGTTCATGGCACCGATGGCCGGCATCACCGCATCGCCCTTTCGGCGCAGTGTGCGGCGGTGGGGTGCCGGGCTCGTCTTCACCGAGATGATCGCTGCGGCGGGCATCTGTCACGGCAATCGGCGCACCCTGGCGTACTTGGAGCACGGCGCCGACGAGCACCCTATCGGCTTTCAGCTGTTCGGCGCCGATGCGCAGGCGATGGCTCGAGCGGCGGAGGTGTGCGTGCGCGCGGGAGCCGACCTGCTGGACGTGAACCTCGCCTGCCCCGTGAAGAAGGTCGTGAAGACGGGCGCTGGGGCGGCCTTGCTGGGCAAGCCTGAGACGGCGCTCGCCGTGGTTCGCGCCGTCGTGGACGCAGTCGGCGGCGCCGTGCCGGTGACGGTCAAGCTGCGAGCCGGTCTTCGCGCCGGGGACCGCCTGGGGGTGGCGCTCGCCCCGCGCCTGGTCGCGGCGGGCGCTGCGGCGGTCTGCCTTCACCCGCGCTCCGCGGGGCAACTGTATCGCGGCATGGCCGACCACGCGCTGACGCGTGAACTCTGTGCGCGCCTGCCCGTGCCGGTCATCGCCTCGGGCGACGTGCTCGACCGCGACGGGTGCGAGGCGCTGTTGGCTGGGGGAGCGGCCGCGATCATGGTCGCGCGCGGAGCCCTCGGCCGACCATGGATCTTCACGGAGATCCTCGGCGGACCCACGCCGCCGGGCGCCGCGCAGCTGGACGAGGTGCGGCGTTTCGCCGCGGACGCCCTTGACGCGATGGGCGCCCGCGCGGTCGGCTACCTGCGCCAGTTCTGGCCGCGCTTCCGGCGCAGCGGCGCCCTCGACCGCGCCGCCGCTGCGGCGTTCATGGCGGCGCGCAGCTCGGCCGAGCTGAGCGCCCTGCTCGGCATCTGAGCGCCGCCGCACGGTGCAGGGCGGGCCTCGCGGCCGTCCTCGCACCCGCTGCGTCCGGGGCCGAGGCATCCACAGCGTGGGCGTTTTGCATGACGGGCATGTTGCGGCTATACTCACTCGCCGTTTTCCATTCGGACCAGCGCCCTCCCCTTGGGAGGGTGACTTGTTAGGAGGCCATGTCCGTGGAGCGAGAGATCATCCTCACCCCAGAGGGCTATCGGCGTCTCAAGGACGAGATCGACTACCTCTCCACCAAGAAGCGGGACGAGGTCGCGGAGCGCATCCGCGAATCGCGGCAGTTCGGCGACATCGCGGAGAACGCCGAGTACGACGACGCCAAGAACGAACAGGCCATGCTTGAGCAGCGCATCGCCGTGCTCGAGGACAAGCTGCGCAGCGCCAAGGTCATCGACTCGAGCGTCGTCAACACGGACGTGGTGGGCCTCGGCACCAAGGTCACGCTGCAGGACATGCAGCATGGCGACGTGCTCCAGTACTTCATCGTAGGCTCGGCCGAGGCGGACCCAACCGACCACCGGCTCTCCAACGAGTCGCCGGTCGGCCGGGCGATCATCGGTCGCAGACCCGGCGACAAAGTCGCCGTCAGCGTCCCCCGGGGCACCATCAGCTACAAGATCCTCGCCATAGAGCGGCCCTAGTCCGCCGTGGCAGACCAGGAGTACTCTGCCTCTTCCGGCGCCCAGGCCCACCACCCCGCCCTCGACGACCGCCGTCGCAAGCTAGAAGCGCTGCGGCGTGCCGGCGGCGTCGTTTTCCCGACCAGGTGGGAGCGCCGCAGCGAGATCGCCTCGCTGATCGAGCAGTATCACGCGCTGGAGACGGGCGAGGAGGCGGCCGCAGAAGCCGTGCGCCTGGCTGGCCGCCTCATGACCAAACGCTTGCACGGCAAGGTGTCCTTCTTCACCGTCAAGGACGGCACCGGTCGCCTGCAGTTGTTCGCGCAGCAGGACGTACTGGGCGAAGAGCAGTATGCGGCGCTGCAAGATCTGGACGTGGGTGACATCCTGGGCGCCGAGGGCGTCATGACGCGCACCCGCCGCGGCGAACTCTCGCTGAAGGTCGCCTCGTTCCGCCTGCTGACCAAGGCGCTGCGGCCGCTGCCCGAGAAGTTCCACGGCCTTACCGACGTGGAGGCGCGCTACCGGCGGCGCTATCTCGACCTCACCATGAACGATGAGGTCAAGGAGCGCTTCATCAAGCGCGCCCGCATGGTCCGCGCCATCCGCGACTTCCTCGACGCGCGCGGCTTCATCGAGGTGGAGACGCCCATCCTGCAGCCGCTCTACGGCGGCGCCATGGCGCGGCCGTTCGTGACGCACCACAACGAACTGCAGCGCGACCTGTACCTGCGCATCGCCGTCGAGCTGTACCTGAAGCGCTGCATCATGGGTGGTATCGACCGCGTCTATGAGATCGGCAAGAACTTCCGCAACGAAGGCGTGAGCTTCAAGCACAACCCCGAGTTCACGATGCTCGAGACGTACGAGGCCTACGTCGACTACAACCACGTCATGGACATGGTCGAGCAGATGATCGGCGCGGCCGCGCGCGCAGTGGGCGAGCTGAAGGTGCACTTTCGCGGCCAGGAGATCGACCTCACCCCGCCCTGGCTGCGCCTCACCATGCGCGAGGCCATCCGGCAGGAGAGCGGCATCGACATCCTTGCCGCCGCCGGCGTGAGCGACTTGCAGGACGCCATCAAGGACCGCAACCTGGCCGCCGATGTCGAGCTGGCACCGACCTGGGGCCTGCAAGTCGACGAGCTCTTCTCCACCCTCGTCGAGCCCAAGCTGATCCAGCCAGTGTTCATCACCGAGTACCCCCTGGAGCTCAGCCCGTTCGCCAAGAAGACGCCGCACGACGAGCGCGTGACCGAGCGCTTCGAGGGCTTCATCGCGGGCATGGAGACGAGCAACGCCTTCTCGGAACTCAACGACCCGGACGACCAGCGCGAGCGCTTCCTGCAGCAGCTGGAAGACTTCGAGGCTGGGGACGAGGCCGCGCACCAGATGGACGAGGACTTCATCGAGGCCATGGAGCACGGCATGCCGCCCACCGGCGGCATGGGCATGGGTCTGGACCGTGTCGCCATGCTGCTCACCGACGCCGCGTCCATCCGCGACGTCATCCTCTTCCCGCAGCTGCGGAGCTGATCGCCAGGCGGTCCCCGCCTTGCCAAGCCGCCTGCTCCGCGCGTGACCGCGCCGCCGTCGACCGACGAGGCGGCCGCTCTCCGTCCGGGGCCCGACGGTCGCCCGCGCTGCTGGTGGTCGGTCGGCGACGCCGAGTACGTCGACTGCCACGACCGCGAGTGGGGACGCCCGCACCTCAGCGACGAGTGCATCTTCGAGCACCTCTGCCTGGAGACGTTCCAGTCGGGCTTCTCGTGGGCGACGGTCCTGCGCAGGCGGCCGACCTTCCGCGCGGCCTTCGGCGGCTTCAGTCCCGTCGTCGTGGCCGCATACGGGCCCGCCGATGTCCGGCGCCTCCTCCAAGATGCGAGCATCGCGCGCAACCGCCGCAAGGTCGAGGCCGTCATCGGCAATGCCGCCAGGGCGGTCGAGTTGATCGAGGAGCATGGCTCGCTGACGGCGTTCTTCTGGGCGTTCAGGCCGCCAGGCGGCCCGGCGCCGCGGCACCGCCTCGACATCCTCGCCTTCTCGCCCGCGTCGGAGGCACTCGCCGCGCAGCTGCGCCGTCGCGGCTTTCGCCACCTCGGCCCGACCACGGTGCAAGCCCACCTGCAGGCGACGGGGGTGCTGAACGATCATCCTCGGTTGCTGTGTGCGCGAAGAGGTGGAGGGGGAGCAGGCGACGGCTGCGCGCCTCGTCCGCTCTGGCAACACCTGATCAGAGCGCTGCGGGTCGGCTCCCTGTGCGGGTCGCGGGGCGCTCCGGCCTTCGGGTACACTGGGTCCACCCCGGGCCCACAGTGCTCCAGGCCCGCGGGGCTCGCCGGCCCGCCGGCCGTTCGTGACCTACATCCGGGTCGCGCATCAGGAAAAAACGGGTACCATAGCTGCAGGGCATGCCGCCTCCGCCTACGTGGGGGTCAGTCCCAGGGCAAGGAGTTCGAATGTTCGAGCGCTTCACCGAACGCGCCCGGCAGGTCGTCGTCCTCGCGCAAGAGGAAGCGAGGGCGCTCAAGCACAATTACATCGGCACCGAGCACCTCCTCCTCGGCCTCCTGAGGGAAGAGGAGGGCGTCGCCGCCCGCGTCTTCGAGAAGCTCGAGATCAGCGTCGAAGAGGTCCGCGCGGCGGTGGTGCGCATCGTCGGCTCCGGCGAGGAAGTGCCTCAGGGGCAGATCCCGTTCACGCCGCGCGCCAAGAAGGTCCTCGAGTTCTCGCTGCGCGAGGCTCTCTCCCTGGGTCACAACTACATCGGCACCGAGCACATCCTCCTCGGGCTCATCCGCGAGGAGGAAGGCGTGGCCACACGCATCCTGCTCGATCTCGACGCCGACCCCGAGAAGATCCGCGGCGAGGTCATGCAGATGCTCTCCGGCCCCGCCCGCCGCGGCGAGCGCGGAGTCGCCGAGGGCAAGAAGAGCACCAAGATGCTCGACCAGTTCGGCCGCAACCTCACCAAGCTCGCTGAGGAGGGCAAACTCGACCCCTGCATCGGCCGTATCACCGAGATCGAGCGGGTGATGCAGATCCTCAGTCGTCGCACCAAGAACAACCCGGTGCTGATCGGCGAGCCCGGCGTGGGCAAGACCGCCGTGGTGGAGGGCTTTGCCCAGCGCATCGCCGACAACGTTGTGCCCGAGCTGCTGAAGGGCAAGCAGGTGTTCACCCTCGACCTCGCCGCCCTGGTCGCGGGCTCCAAGTACCGTGGCGAGTTCGAGGAGCGTCTCAAGAAGGTCATGAAGGAGATCCGCGACACCGGCGACATCATCCTGTTCATCGATGAGCTCCACAACCTCATCGGCGCCGGTGCGGCGGAAGGAGCCATCGACGCAGCCTCCATCCTCAAGCCGGCGCTGGCGCGCGGCGAGCTGCAGACCATTGGCGCCACCACGCTCGACGAGTACCGCAAGCACATCGAGCGCGACTCTGCCCTGGAGCGCCGCTTCCAGCAGATCCGCGTCAACGAGCCGAACATCGAAGAGACCGAGCGCATCCTCGAAGGCCTGCGCGATCGTTACGAGGCGCACCATCGCATCCGCATCACGGACGACGCGCTGCACGCCGCCGCCATACTGGCCGATCGCTACATCTCCGAGCGCTTCCTGCCGGACAAGGCCATAGACCTCGTCGATGAGGCCGCCAGCCGCATGCGCATCCGCACCATGACGGCGCCGCCGAGCTATCGCGAGCTCGAGGAGGAGATCTCCACGGTGCGCAAGGAGAAAGAGGCGGCCATCGAGGCCCAGGAGTTCGAGAAAGCTGCCAACCTGCGCGACAAAGAGCGCAAGCTCAGCCATCGCAAGATGGAGCTCGAGGAACAGTGGAAGGCCGACGACGAGGGTATGCGCGCGAGCATCGGCGAGGACGAGATCGCCGAGATCGTCAGCATGTGGACGGGCATCCCCGTCGTCAAGCTCACCGAGGCCGAAAGCAAGAAGCTCCTGCGCATGGAGGAGGAGCTGCACAAGCGCCTCGTCGGCCAGGAGGCGGCGGTGCACGCAGTCTCCAAGGCCATCCGTCGTTCGCGCGCGGGGCTCAAGGATCCGAGACGGCCCACCGGCTCGTTCATCTTCCTTGGCCCCTCCGGCGTGGGCAAGACGGAGCTGGCGCGCACCCTCGCCGAGTTCCTGTTCGGCGACGAGGATTCCCTGGTGCAGCTCGACATGAGCGAGTACATGGAGAAACACACGGTGAGCCGCCTCGTCGGCTCGCCTCCCGGCTACGTCGGCCACGAGGAGGGCGGCCAGCTGACCGAGATCGTGCGGCGTAAGCCCTACAGCGTGGTGCTCTTCGACGAGATCGAGAAGGCGCACCCGGACGTGTTCAACATCCTCCTGCAGATCCTGGAGGACGGCCGTCTCACGGATGCGCAGGGGCACACGGTGGACTTCCGTAACGCCATCGTCATCATGACCAGCAACATCGGCGCGGGCACCATCAGCAAGAACGCTCCCCTCGGGTTCGCCCAGAGCAGCGAGACGGGCATGAGTTACGAGGACATGAAGGCGCGCATCACCAGCGAGCTCAAGCGCGTCTTCCGGCCCGAGTTCCTCAACCGCGTCGACGAGATCATCGTCTTCCGCAAGCTGAGCCGCGACGAGATCAGGCGCATCGTCGATCTCCTCATCGGCAGGCTGCAGCAGCAGATCGGCCCCAGCGGGATTAAACTCCAGCTCACCGAGGCCGGCCGCGACCTGCTGGTCGACAAGGGGTACGACCCGACGCTCGGAGCCCGGCCGCTGCGCCGTGCCATCCAGCGGTACATCGAAGACAAGCTCGCCGACGCCATGCTCGAGCGGCAATTCCCCGAGGGCACCGTGGTCATCGTCGATGCTGCCGACGGCGACACCGTGCTCACTGTCAACGGCGAGCGGGTGGGCGGCTCTGTTGAGCTGCCGCTGGTCGGCATGGACGAGGCGGGCGTCGGCGCCAAAGTGGCGGAGGCGACGGTCAGCGACGACCTCACGCACGTCCCGCACGAAGCCGTCTGACGGCGCGGCGCGCGACGGCACGATCAACTCCCCACAGGGCGTTGTGAGCCGGCGGCAGACGGTCTTCACGTGCGGGCAGTGCGGCCGCCAGGAGAGCAAGTGGCTGGGTCGCTGCCCCGACTGCGGTGCCTGGAACTCGTTCGTGGAAGAAGTCGTCTCACGCCCCGTGAGCCCATCGGCCCGGCGCGCACGCATTGACGTTGCCGCCGGGCACGGTGGCGGCTATGCTCGCCCCGTCGCGCTCGCCGACGTCTCATCCTCGATCCACCGGCGCTTCTCCTCCGGCAGTGACGAGTTCGACCGCGTGCTCGGTGGTGGGATCGTGCCGGGTTCCGTGGTGCTGGTGGGCGGTGAGCCGGGCATCGGCAAGAGCACGCTGTTGTTGCAGGTGCTCGACGCCGTGGCGGCCGGTCGTTCGGTGCTGCTCGTCTGCGGCGAGGAGTCGCCGGCGCAGGTCAGGATGCGCGCCGAGCGGGTCGCGGCCGAACCCGCCGCCATCCGCGTGCTCGCCGAGACCGAACTGGGCGCGGTGCTCGCCGCGGTGGAGATGGAGCGCCCGGAGCTGCTTGTGGTCGACTCCGTGCAGACCCTCTTCTGCGAGGAGCTTGCGTCGGCGCCGGGGAGCGTGAGCCAGGTGCGCGAAGCGGCCGGCCGGCTGCAGCGCCTCGCCAAGGAGAGCGAGACGGCGGTGTTCCTCGTGGGGCACGTCACGAAGGACGGCGCCATCGCCGGGCCGCGAGTGCTGGAGCACGTGGTAGACACGGTGCTGCAGTTCGAAGGCGATCGGGACCGTTTCTACCGCGTGCTGCGCGCCACCAAGAACCGCTTCGGCTCCACGAACGAGATGGGGGTCTTCGAGATGGGCGTGAGGGGTCTGCGGGGGATCGCCGACCCCTCGCACCTCTTCCTCTCGGACGACGAGCCGGGTCCCGGAGCCTGCATCCACGTGGCGGTCGAGGGCACGCGCTGCTTCTTGGTCGAGGTGCAGGCGCTGGTGCACCCTAGCGAACTGACCGTTCCCAGGCGACTCGCCACCGGCTTCGATCGCAGCCGCCTCGCGATGATCGTCGCCGTGCTCGGCCGACACGCCGGCCTCTCGTTGTCCGGGAAGGACATTTTTGTTAACATAGCAGGCGGAATTCACATGGAGGAGCCGGCGGCCGACCTGGCGGTGGCACTGGCCATCGCCTCGGCAGAACGGCAGACCCCTCTGCCACCATCAACGGCGGTCTTCGGAGAGCTCAGTCTCACCGGCCACATCCGCTCCTCCGGGCAGCTTGAACGACGGGTGGCAGAGGCAGTCAGAACCGGTTTCACGACCGTTGTCGTGCCCGGCAGAGACAAGCGTGGGGCTCTGGCGAGCGACGCATCCGTTGTCGGTGTCGGCGACGTCGCCTCGGCGCTCTCACGACTCATCGAAAGCGGCGGCAGCCGCGGTCGGCGGAGTGACCGGCAGGTCGACCAGGGGGTGTGAACGCGTGTACCAAGTCGGCGACAAAGTGGTCTATCCCCACCACGGGGCAGGGCGCATCATGCAAATCGAGGAGAAGGAGATCCTCGGCGAGCTGCGGACCTACCTGACCATCCAGATCCTCCACAACGACATGACCGTCATGGTCCCCGTCGAGAACGCAGACCGCACCGGCCTCCGCCGCGTCGTCGACATCGCCGTCGTCGACGAGGTGCTGGCGGTCCTGCGCGGCAGCCCCACGAAGATGCCGAAGAACTGGAGCCGGCGCTACAAGCACAATCGCGAGAAGCTGAAGACCGGCGACATCTTCGAGGTCGCTGAGGTGGTCCGCAACCTGGCGGTGCGCCACGCTGACAAGGGTCTTTCGACCGGTGAGAAGCAGATGTTCTCCAAGGCCAAGAAGATCCTTGCCAGCGAGCTCATGTACGCGCGGAACATCACCGAGGCAGAGGCGACCGAGTTCCTCGAGGGCGTGCTGGCCGAGATCCACGGCGATGAAGGCGTCGCCGACTCCGACACCATCGAGGACATCGAGCAGGTTGCCACCCTCTCCTGACGAGACGAAACTGCGCGGCCGGGCCTTCAAGGGCAGCGCCGTGCTCGTCCCGCTCAGCCGGCTCATCTTCAGCGTCCTTGGCGGCATTGCCGGGTACGAGGTGTTCGTCCTGGACCGCCGCTCGAACCTCATTCCGCTGCCCACACGCGTCTGGGAGATCGTCGGTGTCGTGCTGATGGTCGTCGCCGGCGTGGCCCTCGGGTACCTCGTCGGCGGGCTGCTGGCTCGCTTCATCCTTCGCCTGCTGGCGCGGCTCGACGAGCTCATCGCACGCCACACCGGCCCTGAGATGCTGGTGGTGTTCCTGGGCTTCATCGTGGGTCTCGCCATCGCCGCCCTGTTCAGTCTCGCCTTGGCCCGCCTGCCTGTGGTCGGCGTATACCTGCTGCCGCCGGTCTTCCTCATCTGCGGCTACGTCACGGCGCATATCGCACAGCGTAAGCACGCCGACATCTTGCGCCTGCTCGGCATTCGTCAACGGGGCCAGGCCGTGGCCGGCAACGCTCCGAAGCTGCTCGACTCCAGCGCGCTCATCGACGGCCGTGTGGTCGACGTGGTACGCACGGGGTTCCTGGAGGGCGACCTGCTGATCCCTCGTTTCGTTGTCGAGGAGTTGCAGCGGGTCGCCGACTCGTCGGATCCCGAGAAGCGGGTACGCGGCCGCCGCGGACTGGACTTCGTGCACAAACTGCAGGACGTGACCAAGACGGCCACCATCGCCGACCAGGACTACACCGACCTGCCGGACGTGGACGCCAAGCTCCTGCGTCTCGCCGGCGCGCTCGGCGCAGCGGTCATCACCACCGACTACAACCTGAACAAGGTCGCCAGGATCCAGAAGGTCGCGGTGCTCAACGTCAATGAGCTTGCCAACGCGGTCAAGTCGCCGGTCATGCCCGGTGAGGAGATAGAGGTCAAGATCCTCCGCGAAGGCCGCGAGCATCACCAGGGGGTAGGGTACCTGGACGACGGGACGATGATCGTCGTCGAGGACGGCCGCGAGCTGGTCGGGGCCACCGTCAGGGCCGAAGTCACGAGCGTGCTGCAGAGCCCGTCGGGCAAAATGATCTTCGCGAAGCCACAGAAGTAGACGTTTCGTCAGAGTACTACCCAGCTGCAGACCAGGGCGATGGACAAGGATGGCCAGGTGACAGAGTACAGGCATGGACCGGTGTGGGCCGTGGTCGCCGCCGCCGGCGAGAGCATGCGCATGGGGCTGCCCGACGGCGAGTCCAAGCAGTTCCTGCTGCTCGGCGGCGAGCCCATCATCACCCATTCAGTGCGTCGCCTGCTCGACATCCCGGAGGTCGCCGGGGTGGTCTGCGTGGTGCACCCTTCGCACACCGTCCGCTTTGCCTCGCAGCTGCTCGGGTTCGAGGAGACGAAGCCGGTGCTGATCACCGAGGGCGGGCGAGAGCGTTACGACTCGGTCCGCGCCGGCCTCCTTGAGGTACCCGACGACGTTCCGGTGATCGCCGTGCACGACGGCGCCCGCCCGCTCTTCTCGCGTCGCGTGTTCGAGAGCTGCCTCCGTGCGCTCGAGCACGCCGATGGCGCCGTACCCGGCTGCCCGGTGGCCGACACGCTCAAACGCAGCAGGACGGACGGGCGCGTCGTGGCCACCGTCGACCGCCGCGGACTCTGGGCGGTGCAGACACCGCAGCTCTTCCGCGCCGACGCCCTGCGCAAGGCGTACGCGCGGATCGAGCCCGTCGGCACCACCGACGATGCCACCCTCTTGGAGCGCAGCGGCCACGACGTCGTCATCGTGCCGTCCACGCCGGCCAACGTGAAGATCACAACGGCCGCCGACCTGCCGTTGGCGGGCGCGCTGCTCTCCTGGGAGATCGAGACCGACGTCTAGGGTGGGGCTCGGCTACGACGCCCACCGCTTCGCGGCTGGGCGCCTCCTGATTCTCGGCGGCGTCGAGGTCCCGCACGAGGCCGGCTTGGCCGGCCACTCAGACGCTGACGTTGTCGCGCACGCCGTTGCCGACGCCCTGCTGGGCGCCGCCGGACTGGGCGACATCGGCTACCTCTTCCCCGAGAACGACCCGGCCTACGCGGGTGCCGACAGCATGCAGCTGCTCGCACAGGTGTCGGGGCAGGCGCGGCGAGCCGGCTTCCGGGTGGCCAACGTAGACGTGGTCGTGGTGTGTGAGACGCCGCGCCTGGCGGCTCACCGGGAGCGGATGGCCGCCAATCTGGCTGCGGCCCTCGGCATCGACTCCTCCCAGGTCAACGTCAAAGGCACCACCACGGAGGGCATGGGATTCGAGGGCAGGGGCGAGGGCATCGCCGCCATGGCGGTGTGTCTGCTCGAGTCCGTCCAGGGGTGATGGGGTGGAAGGGGCAGCCTCAGGTCACGGGAAGGACCGGGACATCCAGGAGGCGACGACCGCACCCGACATCGTCGTCGCCTGCCTGATCAAAGGGCGGCTCGAGTCGGCGGGTATTCCTGTGATGCTGCGCAGCTATGGCCCCGCCGGATGGTTGTTCCCGGGTCCCCCTGGGAGCGGGGGGCCGATCGACTTGCTGGTCCCGTCAGGCCTCCTGGCCGAGGCCAGAGAGATCATCGCCGGCTTCGAGGCCGGCGCATGGGAAGCCGCGGACGACGCCACGGGGCGCGAGGTCTGAGCTAGCAGCCAGACGCCTTGCGGGAGCGGGGGTCGCCAAAACCGCCAGACACCGTGACGGCGGGTCCGCGACCCCACCGCGGAAGCGCGCCGCCGGGTGCCGGCCCGGCGCGTTCGGGCCCTCAGGCCGTGCCGCCGCCGTCGCCGCTGGGTGGAGCGGTCTTCTCGCTCTCGGCGGGCGTCTCGTCGTCGTCTTCTCGCAGGCCCTTCTTGAAGCCGCGGATGCTCTGACCGAGCGAGCGCGACAGGGCGGGCAGCCGGGTGGCGCCGAAGAGCAGGAGAAGGATGACGAAGATGATCAGCAGCTCTTGCCAGCCGAAGTTCGCCACGCGAGTCACACCTTTCTGACTGGACGGAACGGTCGCCGCGAGCGGCGAACCCCTACACGCCTCAGTGTACTCGCACCGGGCGGTACACTCCACTCGGCCGTTTCGGCGCGTCGCGTCGGGGTTCAGTGGGCACCCCGCGGCGGTCGCAGATCAGTAGCGGCGCAGCGTGTCAAGTCGGAGAGCGATGAATGCGGCCAGCGCTGCGGGATCGTCGAGCGGCAAACGCACGGGGTGGAGCAGTGGAGCGTCGGTGACGACAGCCAGCGACTCGTCGGGGTTACACAGCGGCTCATCGTAGCCGGCCGCCCGGCGGAAGATCTCGATACGGTTGGGCGACGTGCGCTTGTACCCCTCGGCCACTACCAGGTCGAGCCCGTCGAAGAAGCGGCCGACGATGCGCTGCAGGGTGAGTTCCTCGCAGTACTTGCCGACGTAGGCCACGCGCGAAGGGGACGAGACGACGTAGGCGGCGGCGCCGGCTGCGCCGTGGCGGTACGAGTCCTTGCCCGGATGGTCGATCTCGAAGCTGTGCGCGTCGTGCTTGACCGTGCCGACCCGCACGCCGAGGGGCAGCAGCTCAGGCAGCAGGCGCTCGATGAGCGTGGTCTTGCCGGAATCGCTCTTGCCGACGATGGCGACCAGCGCCGGCTTGGGCCGCGGTTCGCGCAGCGTCTGCAGCCGCTGCCGAGCTGCCTCGAGCCCGCTGCCGTCGTTGACGTTGAGGAACCGGTCGGCTGAGGAGAAGGGGACGGTGCGCAGGCGCAGTTGCGGGAACACGTCGAGGATGCGGTGCTCGCCGCGCTCGAGCATGGCCCGCATCGGCTGCAGGCAGCTGGGGCCGTACACGGCGAACAGCGGCTCGAGAAGGCCATTCGTTTCCGGGACGCAGGCATCGACGTCGGCCGAGAAGGCGTCGAGCACGCGACGTGCGGCGAACGGGTCGGGGAAGGCGAGGTCCGCAGCCATGAAGAAGGCCGGCCGCTGCAGGCGTTCGAGGGTGCTGACGATGCCCACGAGCGGCGAGGAGCCTTCATAGGCATCGGCGAGCACTGCCGCATCCGCAGCGTCGCCGAGGTCGGGCGCGGGCCCGGGGGCCACGGAGACCACGACGGACGAGAAGAGCGTCCGCAGGAAGCGGACGCCGCGCACTAGCAGCGTGCGGCCGCCGAGGACCAGCAGACGCTTGTCGACACCCATTCGGCGTGAGGCGCCGCCGGCGAGCAGCACGCCCGTGGCGGCGCG
>Ga0315282_10012716_pt1 | contig 12840 bp, 12 predicted proteins | sample YL17G07_20_MG_FD_203693 | JGI IMG/M metagenome (GOLD analysis project Ga0315282, IMG submission 203693) | Sediment microbial communities from Yellowstone Lake, YNP, Wyoming, USA - YL17G07_20 | ecosystem: Environmental > Aquatic > Freshwater > Lake > Sediment | place: USA: Wyoming | collected... | reverse complement strand
GACGAAGATCATCACGGACCCGTTCGGCGCTATGGGATTTCCCATGCCTGAGGTATGGCCAAATATTGTGACCGTTGGAAGGGAGCATGGAAATCATAACAATGTAGGACTCGCTAAGGGGAGTCCTGTTATTTTAAGAGGGGTGAAAGAGGGCACCGATGAATGGAATCAAGTGAATTTCACCTTCCGAGATGTCTTGATCTATAACGTTCCCGTTCATCAGAGAGGAATGCCAGGATATTATCAAAGCCTTAAAGGGTCCGGGTTCGTCTTCGAAATGGACGGTCTCTGCATCTTCCACTCCGGAGACGTAAGCGAGCCCTTCAACGAGGATCAACTTCAACTCATTGGACATGTGGATGTTCTTCTACAAACAATAGGAGGCGTTTACACCATTGGGCCGGAAGGAGCCCAGAAGGTGATCGAGCTATTGAAACCTAAGGTCGTTATCCCCATGCATTACTGGTATCACTATGGTGTTTTGGAGAAATTCATCGGCGGCCCTTACCGGGTTCATCAACTTAACACCAATAGCATCACCGTCAGTAAGGACACTCTGCCTCCTGAGGCAGAAATCTTCATTCTGAAAGTGGTAAGAGAAGGGGATCTATAACTGTACTTGACGTTGTGCCCAAGAGATGCCTACTCCTGAATTTTCCAACTTTCAGCAATCGGTGACTAGGCTTTCATCATGGACAGCGAATCCCTTATTTCTTCTTTAATTCCCTTCTCAGTATCTTTCCCGTGGGAGATTTGGGCAATTCTTTTACAAAATGAATCTTCTTAGGCACTTTGTAGCGGGCCAGCCGTTCTTTACAGAAACGGATCATTTCTTCTTCGTCGGAGACCTTCCCCTCTTTCAAAGTGACAAATGCCGTGACTGCCTCGCCAAATTCTGGATGAGGCCACCCGACGACCGCGCATTCATTAACCGCATCATGAGAATACAACACCTCTTCCACCTCTCTCGGAAAGACATTCTCGCCACCTGAGATGATGACGTCTTTGATTCTGTCAACGATGTAAAGGTACCCTTCGTCGTCAAACCGGCCTACATCACCAGAGTGAAACCAGCCACTTCGGAGGGCGTGGGCTGTTTCTTCGGGTTGATTGAAATACCCTTTCATGATGTTGGGTGAGCGGATGACAATTTCCCCCGTTTCTCCCGGTCCCACTTCCTTATCCTTGTCATCGAAGAGCTTTATCTCCGATAACCCGGCTGGAACGCCCACGGCTCCCACCTTGTGACGATAGCGATGGTTAAAAGTAGTAATGGAAGCAGATTCTGTCATTCCATAGGACTCGTGAATGGCAAGCAGGTATTCCTGGTGCCATTGTCGCACAATTTCCTCAGGCATGCTTGTTGCTGCTGAAAATACATAGGTGAGCGTCTTCAGATATTTCTTGCTCTCAGGGTTGTTCAGGAATCGTATGTAGATGGTGGGAACAGCGTAAAAACGGGTAACCTTGTTTTCCTGAACTGACGCCAAGGCGGTATCCATGTCGAACCCCTTGAGAAGAACGAGCGTGCCACAACCATAAAAGAGAGAGTTCATGATGTGACATTGACCAAACACGTGGGTCAGAGGCATGAAACAGATGCCTACATCTTCAGGAACCATCCTTTCGTAATAACAAATCGTTTGAGCACTATACAGAAGGTTCTTATGGGTGATCATGGCCCCTTTCGGCACCCCTGTCGTACCTCCTGTGTAAAGAAGTGTGTTCACGTCATCCCCTCCGCATTCAACGCGGTCCGGCGTAATCGCTTTTTGCTGTCTGCCTTCTAGGATCGACCTCAACGTTTGATCTCTTTCAATAACGACGATATCCTTGATATGGGGTGTTTCCTTCTGATTTGGGAGTTGGGAGAGTAGTTCCTCACAGGTGACTACCACGGATGAAAGGGAATCATTGAGCAATTTGGTCACTTCTTGTCTCTTGTAGGCGGAGGGAATACACACAGAGGCTGCTCCTAACCTGGCCGTTGCGTAGTAAAACATGGGCCATTCGGGGATGTTAGGAAGGTAAAGGCTCACCCTGTGCTCCCGTGTAACCCCGAGATTCCTCAGGTAAAGGGCTATGTGATCAATGATCGTGTTAAGCTCTTGGTAGGTATAACTCCGATTCGCATAGATCAATGCCTTCTTCTCAGGGAAACACATTGCTCCCTGAGCCAATATATTGGATATATTCATCTCCCTCTCCCTTCATGAGTTGGGTACTACCACAGGCCTGAGAAGTTCTCACCGACATCTATTTACCACATCTAAGGAGAGAAAAAAAGGGAAACGGGATGACCGGAAAGTGCCCCGTCCCGCCCTAGCGGGATAGGCGGGGTCAAAGGGCACAATATAAAACGATATTTACATTACCGAAGCCCCGGCGTGCCTGTCCCGTCCTAACTGGATGACCGGGGAGCTTCACAAAAGTCCTCCTGAAAAAGCTTGACTAAGTGAACTCTAAGGTGTAGAAATTACAAATATCTTTGTCTTAATTCAAAAGAGACGAGCACGGCACTGAGCAGGAGATGATGATCGGTGGAAGCGAATCAGCAAGTTAAACTGCGGATTGACAACCTTTCGCTCAGCTTTGGCGGCGTCAGTGCCCTTATCGACGTGAACATAGAGATCAGGGATAAGGAGATACTGGCTATTATCGGACCGAATGGGGCCGGCAAGACGGCACTCCTTAACTGCATCAATGGTTTTTACAAACCTCAAAAAGGTGAGATATACTTCGAGGACCGGAGGATCACCCGGATGCGGCCGGACAAGCTGGCCAAACTGGGCATCGCACGAACCTTTCAAAATATCGAACTCTATACCGGGCTGAGCACTCAAGATAACCTCATGGCTGCCCGGCATGTGCTGATGAAGCAAAACTTCATCGCGGGTGCCCTCTACGTTGGCAGGGCTCTGAAGGAGGAAACCGACCACCGCCAGACGGTAGAAGAGATTATCGATTTCCTTGAAATTGCGCCCATCAGAAAGAAGGTGGTTGGCCTTTTGCCCTACGGAATGAGAAAAAGGGTTGAGCTGGCAAGAGCATTGGCTCTGGAGCCAAAAGTACTGCTTCTTGACGAGCCCATGGCAGGGATGAACTTAGAGGAAAAGGAAGATATTGCCCGATTCGTCATCGATGTTTTCGAAGGTCAGGGAGCCACCTATCTGGATACGGCTGTTCTCAGGGACGGGATTGGTTGTATCATCCTTGTCGAGCATGATATGGGAGTGGTCATGGACATTGCAGACAGGATTATCGTCCTCGATTTTGGGCGTAAGATTGCTGAGGGCACCCCTGCGGAAATTAGCACCAATCCCGAGGTGATCAAGGCTTACCTGGGAAAAGAAAAATAAGGGGTCCGGAATAATGCTGCAAGTAAACAATATTGAAGTTGTTTATATGCATGTGATTCAGGTACTCCGAGGCGTGTCACTCGCTGTAGGGGATGGCAAGATCGTTGCCCTGCTCGGAGCCAATGGTGCAGGCAAGACGACCACATTAAAAGCTGTGTCAGGAATGTTAAGAACGGAAGAGGGAGAAGTAACTGACGGAAGCATTGATTTTGATGGGAAGAGGATAGACAGGTATGGTCCTGAGGGGGTTGCTGCTCTGGGCATCAGCCAGGCGATGGAGGGTCGAAGGGTTCTTGAACACCTCAGCGTTGAAGAGAATTTATACATAGGTGCTTACCGCCGCAAAGGCCGGGCTGGAGTTAAGCAAGACATCGAAATGGTCTTTGACTATTTCCCCCAAATTAAACGCCTCCGCCGCCAAATGAGCGGGTATCTGTCCGGCGGTGAACAGCAAATGTTGGTGATAGGGCGAGCACTCATGGCACGTCCGAAACTGATGCTTCTTGACGAGCCTTCGCTCGGTCTCGCCCCTTTGCTCGTGCACGAGATCTATAAAATTGTCGGGAGAATCAATACTGAACAAAAGATGGCCATACTCCTGGTAGAGCAAAATGCCAGAGCGGCGCTCGGCATCTCGGACTATGGTTATGTGATGGAAAACGGCAGGGTGGTCCTGGAAGGTCCGGCTGAGAAGTTAAAAGATAATGAAGATGTTCAGGAATTCTATATGGGACTCTCCACGGTTGGCTCCCAAAAGAGCTATCGTGAGATTAAACATTACCGTCGAAGGAAGAGGTGGCTGGCGTAGAGATTGGCATAGCGCAAAGCGCATGGAGCATGGCGTCAATAATTAATACAAACGAAGTAAATAGTTTTACATAAAACTGTAGGGTACGTTCCCCGAACGCACCGTTCAGAGGCGTGATCGGGGATCACGCCCTACAAAGTCGTAAAAACAAAAAATGCGTTTGTATTAATAATCCAATTATTAGGGGTCATGACAACTCAGATGGAGAAAGTCTTTAAAGAGAAGGGTGATACCTGGCCCAAGATACTCAAATATAACTATGAAACATATGGTGATCATCGCAAGGCCATGCGATACAAGCACTATGGTATTTGGGAGCCTTTTACCTGGAAGGACTACTATCTCAGTGTTAAATACCTGGCGCTTGGTTTGCTCTCCCTCGGGTTTGAACCCGGAGATAAGATGGTGATTATTGGGGAAAACGCCCCACAATGGTATTGTACTGAGCTGGCCGCTCAGGCAAACCATGGAGTTTCAGTGGGATTGTATTCAGATTTAACTCCACGGGAGATAAAATACGTTGTCGAAAATTCCGAGGCCAAATTCGCTGTCGTCCAAGATCAGGAGCAGGTTGATAAGTTTCTGCAAATCAAGCAAGAGCTTCCCTTGCTTAAGAAGATTATCTACTGGAACTACAAGGGACTGGCTCACTATGATGACCCTATCCTGATGGGATATCGGGAGGTTCTAGGACAAGGGAGGAAATACGAGGAAGAGCACCCCGGGCTGTTTGAGAAGAATGTGGGTGGCGGCAAACCGGATGATGTCTGCGCCCTCGTTTACACCTCTGGAACCACCGGAGCTGCACCGAAGGGAGCCGTCCATACCTATCGAACGATGAGGACAGGTGCTGACTATTACCTGAATCTCGACCCATGGTATGAGAATGATAATGTGGTCCCTTACCTGCCACCTGCCTGGATGACTGAGCAATGGTTTGGAATCGGCTGCCATCTACTATCTGCGAGCATCCTGAACTTCGCAGAAGAACCAGAGACCCAGCAGCGGGACACAAAGGAGATTAGACCCGATATCGTATGTTACGGCGCTCGGCTTTGGGAGAGCGAGGCAGCAATGGTTCAGGCGAGGATTCATGGTGCGGATCCTCTGAAGAGGTTTGCCTTTCGTCTGCTCATGCCCGTTGGCTACAAGATGGCTGATTTGAAATATAGCAAACAAAAGCCAAGCTTTCTCTTGAAAATACTCTATGCCTTGACTGATCTCTCCCTATTTAGACCCCTCAGAAGCAGCCTCGGTCTGTCAAATGCTAGAATCTGCTATGCGACGGAGGCGATGCTCAGCCCGGATGCCTTTCGGTTTTATCACGCTCTCAATCTTCCTCTCAAGAGTCTGTATGGGACAACAGAGGGGGGGGCCCTGACCGGGGCCAAGAATGATGACATCGGTTTAGAGACGGTAGGTCCTGTTCACGACGGAGCGGAGGTAAGAATAACAGAAGAGGGCGAAATCGTCTGTCGGCAGCCTGGCATCTTTGTTGGTTACTACAAGGACCCAGACAAGACCGGCGAGGTGCTCAAGGACGGGTGGTTCTATACTGGAGACAACGGCTTCATTAGGAAGGATGGACACATTGTATTTGTGGATCGGGTCAAGGATCTCATTAATCTGGCCAGTGGCGATAACCTGGCTCCCCAACTGATTGAGAGCCGGCTGAGGTTTAGTCCTTATATTAAGGATGCCTGGGTAGTAACCGGAAAAGAAAGAACCTATGCCTCGGTCATCATCATTATTAACTATAATACCGTCGGCAGCTGGGCGGGGCAAAGGAGGGTGGGCTATTCCACGTACGCTGAGCTATCTCAGAAGCCGGAGGTTTATGACCTGGTGAAGCAATTCATTGACAGAATAAACGGCACACTTCCCTCCGGCTCCAGGGTGAAGAAATATGTCAATCTCCACAAGGAACTTGACCCGGATGAAGGTGAGCTGACAAGAACCAGGAAGCTGAGGAGGTCATTTTTAGAAGAGCGCTACCGAGAGCTTATCGACGCGATTTATGCCGATAAGACGGAGGTGCCTATCGAAGCTCGGGTCAGATACCGGGATGGCCGGATAGGGACAACAAAGACGACGCTAAGTATTAAGTCCGTCGAAGGGGCTGCCATATGACTTTCTTTCTCCAATTGGTTGTAACAGGTTTGGCTCTCGGTATGATCTATGCGCTCGTGGCCATAGGTTTTGTTATCATTCTTAAGTGCTCCAATGCATTTAACATTGCTCAGGGGCACTTCGTATTGATTGGTGGCTACCTGGGCTATACCTTCCTGGTCGTATTCGGCCTATCAATATGGATCAGCATCCTCCTGGCAATTGGTACAGCAATCATCATGGGCCTGTTAATAGAACGCCTTGCTTTACGCCCTCTGGTGGGTCAACCCGAACTCGCGATCATTATGATGACGATAGCCTTAGCCACTGTGTTAGAAGGACTGGCTACCCTGATCTGGGGTGGTGAATATAAGACTTACCATGGCGTCCTGCCGACTCTTGCCTTGAAACTCGGCGAGATATCCATGCCTTCGGAGTCGCTCATCGGACTGATCGTTTCTGTCGCTGCATTAATTATATTCATGCTTTTTTTCCGCTACACTAAAATTGGACTCGCCATGAGAGCTACTGCCGAGGATTTGCAGGTGGTACAAAGTGTGGGCATCAAGGCAACCACCGTCTATGCTGTTTCATGGATCATTGCATGTGTGGTCGGTGTGATCGGGGGTATCCTCCTGGGTGGCGTATCGGGTGTAATGATTCCCCTCGCTGAGGTCGGCTTGAAAGCATTCGCAGTCGTCCTGTTGGGAGGGGCGAACTCCATTGGCGGGGCCATTGTAGCTGGAGTCATCCTGGGTGTGCTGGAGAATGTGGCTGCTGGGTATCTGGACCCACTCCTTCCTCGTGGCGGGCTGGCTAATGTCTTCCCATTTATCGTAATGATCATTGTACTCATCTTTAAGCCCCACGGTCTATTTGGTCTGGTCAGGATAGAGAGGATTTAATCGATGGGTTCACGCTCTGGAACCTTTCATGAAAGCTATGCGCAGGATATGGCTATCTTCCGCACCAGAGGAGACTGGGGAATCCTGTTAGCTTTCCTCGTTTTTCTTTCCGTCTGCCCGCTTTTTCTCAGTGACCGAATACTGACAATCATGACTATGATCGGTATTGCGATTGTCAGCGTGCACGGGCTCAATATTCTAACCGGATACTGTGGCCAGATCTCCATAGGTCATGTCGGCTTTATGGCAGTCGGTGCCTATGTCTCTGCTATCCTGACTGCCAAGCTGGGGTGGTCATTCTGGACAGCCCTGCCCTGTGCTGCCCTGGCCGCGGGAATAGCCGGCTTGATCTTCGGCCTCCCATCCTTAAAGATCAAAGGCTTCTACCTCATTATGGCGACCATCGCTGCGCACTTTATCATTATCTGGCTTATACTCCAACTATACCATGTCACAGGTGGTCCCGACGGTATGCCTGTGCCCAAACCAAAAATAGGGGGTTTCGTATTGAAGTCCAAAGCCAGCTACTTTTACCTGGTGATGGTATTCACGTGTCTGTCAACACTCCTGGCTAACAACATCGCCAGGACCAGGGCGGGCAGGGCCTTCGTCGCAGTCAGAGATAATGATCTGGCGGCCGAGGTCATGGGGATTAGTCTGTGGAGTTATAAACTCCAGGCGTTTTTTATCGGTTGTGTCTACGCGGGTGTGGCCGGAGTACTCTTGGTTCACTACTATGCTTTTGCCAGTGTCGACCAATTTCCCTTTATGGATTCCGTGTGGTATCTGGGCATGCTCATTGTTGGTGGTATGGGCAGTACCTCCGGTGCAATTATGGGTGCCATCTCTCTCAAACTTCTGGACGAGCTAGTCACCATCGTTGGCCCAATCTTATCCGCAGTTGTTGCTGCCCAGGCAGCTGCCTCACTGGCCCTCATTACCCGCGGGTTAGTCATCATCCTCTTCCTTATTTTTGAACCCAGGGGGCTTGCTCACCGGTGGGGGATGATCAAGACCTATTTCAGGCTATGGCCTTTCTCACATGAAGAATAAATAGAGAGAAGGGAGGTGATCGAATTCAACAGGACACCCAATCGATGGTGTTAATCGAGTCATAAATTTGAAAGGAGGAGAAGAATGAATAAGATGAAATTGGCGTTGGTAAGTTCCGTGATTGTTGTGATTGTGGCCTTATCGCTATTTCCTGCCAGTGCAAATGCTCAGAAAAAACTATATATCTCTGGCACCCAATCGCTCACCGGGGCGTATGCTGAGGATTCAGCAGCGGTTCTACAAGCATTCGAAGACTATGCAAAATATGTTAATGAGACAAAAAATATGGCTCCCTGGCGAAAAGAGAAATTCCCTGCCGATATTACTCTGGAGGTTCTGTGGCGGGATGATGAGCTCAAGCCGGCAAAGGCGTTGACGATCTACGAAGAGCTCAAGGCAAAGGGAATACTGGTCTACAGGTGCTCTGGGTCGCCCATAGCGCTGGCATTAAAGGACAGGCTAAATGAGGACAAAATGGGTGCCACCAGTATGGCTACTGGACCTTATCTCCTGAAGCCGCCAGGAACCATTATGAGTTATTACCCCATTTACACCGATTCTGTAGCGGCCGTCGCCGACTGGTTCCTTGCGGAATGGAAGGAAAAGAGGAAACCAAGGGTTGCCTACCTTACCGCGGATAACGCTATGGGTAAATCGATCGAAATACCTGAAATGGAGGCCTACCTCAAAGGGTTGGGATATGAGTTTCTTGGAAGTCAGTATGTGCCTCTGGTACCCACTGCTCCACCGACCACCCAGCTGATGTGGCTGAAGCAAAACAGGGTTGACCTTGCCCTTGGTGTTATGATTAACCCTGGTTCGCAGCCAACCGTGAAGGAGATGGTCAGACTGGGTATGGGACCCTATCAGCCCTACAAGTTGACCCTTGGCGTTGCCACCCCAGGTCACATTGCTGTATTTGCTCCAGCCATGGGGGAGTTGGGTGATGGTTATGTCTGCGCTGGTAGCTTCCCCAACTGGGATGACCCTGCCCCTGGGGTTAAGTTCCAAATCGCAAATCAGAAGAAGTACCATCCGCAAAAATTTGCTAGCCACATCCAGTATATGGGAGGCACGCTTGAAGCCATGATCCAGACCGAGGCACTAAGACTTGCCATGCAAAAAGTGCCTTTTGAAAAGCTCAAACCGGCTGACGTACTGAATTACGGCTTTCACCAGATTAAGAACCTTCCAACTGGTGATATAAGCAGTTCACCCTTGAACTATGGTCCCAGTAAAATCGAGGGAGTTGATGCAGTCCGAGTGGACCAGTTGCGGAAAGGTAAGATTGTAAAAGTTGGCGTTTGGCCAACTCGCCACTTGTATTAGAGCTAATCCCTTATGGTTTTGGGGGCTCCCCGTCATGGAGCCCCCAAAAACTCTCCTTGACCGGCAAGTGCCCCTTAACCCCGCCTTCTAGGCGGGGTTAAGGGGCACAACATAAATGAAATTTCCTTTCCGGGAAGCGCCGCCCTCTGGGCGGGGAGCTTCAAACCACGCGTTGAAGTTCTTAATGAAAGACCTCATCTTCTTCAGAGGTGAAAATGATTCTAACTAAGAAAGATTTGGCTATTTTGGACAAATTCAAGTTCGACGTACATCCTGTAGGCGTCAAATTCCTGACCAGACGACCAGACAGCATCGAGAGGCTCGGCGAAAATATGGCTCTATGCGAAATGCTCAAGAGGGCCCAGGAAGGGAATGCCTTTTTTGCTGATAAAGAAAACCATATGTGTGATGCAGGACCGTATGTATTAGGGCAGGCAGATGTCCCAGAGCCTTTCATCAGTGGAGAATTTGGAGCCGGGCTGAGAATTTTCGAAGACGCGCGTTCCGCAAGCAGGCTCTACCATTATATACCGAGGATAGGGAGAGGTGTCGCTAACTATCTTGCCTTCTCACCGTTAAGCAAACTCCCATTTGATCCAGATGTTTTAATCATCCTGTCCAAGACCAGCCAAACAGAAATTCTGCTACGGGCCATGAGCTATAGAACGGGAAAGATGTGGTCAAGCAAATGCTCCGCCGCGATAGGATGTGCATGGATTTTTGTTTATCCATACATCACCGGGGAACTGAATTACCTCATGACCGGTCTTGGCCATGGCATGAAGCGAAGAAACCTGTTTCCGGAAGGTCAGCAACTTGTATCTATTCCTTTTGACCTGCTGCCTTCTGTCCTGCAGAATCTGCAGGATATGCCATGGGTCCTTCCCGCGTTCAAACCAGATGGACCGGAATTTGTCAAACGTCTGCTTGTTAAGTTAGGGATTACCCCACCCCAGTAATGCTACGCCATGTCGATTCCTAAACTCCGAACTTCTTGTTCCCCACTCCGAACTTACTTCATTTCCTCTGTTTTCTCTCTTGGGATCGGAATTAGAAGTAAGATGTTTCTATTTTTTTGTCAATGGAATGTCGTTGGATTAAATTGCCAGGGAGGATAAATGGACGAGAGACTCAAAGAGGCTTTTCACAAAATTTATGAGGGTGAGGCAAAGGCTGCACTCCGCCTAAAACTCTTTGCTAAGAAGGCAGACCAAGAAGATCTTCCCCAAATCGCCAAGCTTTTCCGCGTGATCTCCTTCAGCGAAGAGATTCACGGAGAGCGGGCGCTTCGTATGCTCAGAGAGATCAAGGATACCGATACCAATCTCAAAGAGAGTTTTCAGTCAGAAACTAACATTGCGGGTGTGGCTTTTGACCATTTTATCGAACTCGCCGAGGAGGTAGGGGACATCGCGGCCTCGACTATCTTCTCCAATTCGAGAGATGTTGAGGATGGCCATGCCAAGCTTTACAAATATGCGATCAATCACGTGATTGGAGAACGAGAAACGACTTATTATGTGTGCCAGGTGTGTGGTCATGTATCAGACGGAGTCTGGCCCGAGGTTTGCCCGGTCTGTTCGGCACCCAAAGACCAGTTTATAGAATTTAAATGAGGCCCCCAACTCTTTCAACCTCGATACGTCTTGCCAAGAAAGGGGCAAAGTCTGCAAATAATTTCTATTTTGTGCGCAAAAATTGTTTACTCCAAACCCCTCCATTAAATTTCGATTTTTCTAAAATCCTTTAAAAATCAAAGGGTTTCCCCTTCAATTTCCTTTTGGAACTGAAATTGCACTCCAAATATCTAATCATCGTGAGTCGGAACCCCCTGGGTTTCAGAGTCTTGAGACAAATGGATTAATGAGGAGGAAAAAATGCGCAGATCTTCTGGAGTAAAAGAGAAAAGGAGACATCGAAGGATTTTGATTAATGTCCCCGTTGATTTTCAGAACATCGATAAGGAAAACGTCAGCCCAGGGTTAGTCATCAATTTAAGCCAAACAGGCTTTCTCATTCAGACTTTCGAAGAAATGCCCATTGGAAAGAGAATAAACATTAGAGTTTCATTCCCCAGAGGGTTTGAGGTCGCCAACTTTAGCGCGGTCGTTGAGATCGTTTGGAAAGATATCTGCTTGTGGGAGGATTGGGAGGGGTATCAATATGGCCTGAAGTTTATTAAGGTATTGAACAAAGATCTTCCGAAGCTAAAACATTTTCTCAACAACAACCGATATGACTCGGTACAGATCTCCCCGGCCACTGCCTAGGGCGTGGCTGATTTCGTGATTGGTGTACTTGTGTAATCCTTTTCAATTTGAACGAGCCCTACCGTAATTACAGCCGTCATCATCGCCAGTCGTTCATCGCCTCTAGATCAGGCCAATACGAACTCTTTCCAAACTGCTCGGCGAATTCAGCGAGAAACCTTTTCTTGTCGACCTCATATTTTCTTGATATCAAAGGCTGATCTGGATCTCAAGTTCTGCCGAAGGGAAGGTATCTTATCCGGTGCCGCGATTCTTCGACGACAACAACTGCACCTTGTTCTAATGCATCGGTGGCGTCGGCAAGAACAGCGGTCAATCGTTTGATCAGGTGAGAAGTTCTGGTATTATGTAAACGAAATAAAATGACACTTGCCTTTTGTCCTTGGGAAAAGGCTACAATTTCTCCAAAATCAAGATCGAATGTGACGATCACCCGATTTTCAGAAATGGCTTTAACAAAGATTTCGCCGTTAGGAATTCGATGCAAACCTTCATCACGTAAATGTTTCGCATCATGCCCATTCTGCCTCAGCCACTCGACTATTCTTATATCCACACCCATGTCCGCAAGGAAACGCATTACTCCCTCTTACAGATTATACACCTGTTCCTGGGCTAACCAAGCTGCGTATTCAATGGCCTGCTGAATATCTTCTTTCTCCAAGTCAGGATATCCTTCCAATATCTCTTCAAAGGTAGCCCCATGGGCGATCTGCCCCAGGATAACTGAGACAGGAATACGCATTCCACGGATGCATGCCCGACCACCCATGATTTTTGGATCAAATGTAATGCGGTTAAACATATCCTTCACCTCCTAAAGCTCTTGTTTCTTATTCTACCTAAATGGACTCAGTTAATCAAAAGATTTCTTTTAACACGGTCTAACATTGAAAATTCAAACAATCTGGGTGAAACCTTCCCCCTCTCCCCCGTACTCCTCTTGGTCATTAATTAGGGCAGCCAACCTTTTTGAATGACACCGAGGCCTTACGGGAAGGGTCTCT
>Ga0315282_10012715_pt1 | contig 12841 bp, 9 predicted proteins | sample YL17G07_20_MG_FD_203693 | JGI IMG/M metagenome (GOLD analysis project Ga0315282, IMG submission 203693) | Sediment microbial communities from Yellowstone Lake, YNP, Wyoming, USA - YL17G07_20 | ecosystem: Environmental > Aquatic > Freshwater > Lake > Sediment | place: USA: Wyoming | collected... | reverse complement strand
AGGCGCGCCATCGCTTCGGGCGGAGTGGACCATGCCGGCCGCCTGCGACCCGTTCGCGGAGCCGCGCATCAAAGACTTGAAGGAAGAACTGCGGCAGACCGGCTACCGCCTGGTCATCGCCATCCGCCCGGACAAGCCGCCGACGCCCAAAGGCGAGTACCCGGCGCGAGACCTCTACATCATCAACGCTGACGGCACCGGCCTGAAGCAACTGACCAATACTCCCGACAAGGAGGAGCGGACCCCGCGCGTTTCGCCTGACGGCAAGTACTTCACTTACAACTACGGGGACTTCCTGGTGGACGTGAAAACCCTCGAGACCCGGACGGCCAACGGCGGCTACGTCTGGACGCCCGACAGCAAACAGACCGTCTCCTGCGAGAAGCGCGGCCTTGTCTACACAGACATGCAAACCGGCAAGGCCGGCCCGCCGGTGAAGGTCACGCGGCGGGTTGACATCCTGGACCTTTCCGCCGATGGCAAGTGGTTCATCTTCGAACTCCGGGACTACCTCGGACAAAAGTACACGATTGACATCATGCCGGCCGGCGGCGGCGATATCCGCAAGCTGCCCAACCACCCAGTCAAGACAGGCGAGTGCCACCCTGCGTTCTCGCCGGACGGCAAGTGGATGTGCTGGAACGCGAGTGACAGCCTGGCCATCCGCAAGTTTGACGCTTCCCTGCCTGACGCCACCGATGGCAAGATCGTCACGCTGCCCAGGGAGAAGCTCGGGCCAGACCCCTGCGGCCGGTGGTCGCACTGCGGGCGCTACATTGCCTTCGTCAGACTCCCCCACACGGGCCGGAAAGTTGACTTCCCCATCTGCATTGTCCGAGTGGCGGACGGGGAGACGATCACACTGAGCCCGCCGGGATGGGTCGGCCATCATTGGGACTACGACTGGCTGCCGCCGGCCGAACAACGGACAACGGAACCTGCACAGTGAAGCGACAACCGCTTGGGATGAGGGATTGTGGTGCAGGCGTCTCGCCTGCCTTCCGCGGGCCCAGGCTGGCCGCCTCGCTTGCCGCTCTCGCTGTCGCCTGCCTTGTCCCCTCCTGCGGCACGACCGGGCAGGCGCGCCTCCAGCCGGGCGCTTTTTCGCTCCAGCATACGTTGCGCGAGTCCTCCGCGCCCTCCGCGTCCGGGCGGTGAGCAACCACGCGGCGCGTCCGTTGAGTCGTTGAAGAATGAGGGCCCATCTCGTATCTTGACACCGGGTACCTGCAAGGTACCAGCAGTTGGCGGCGGAAGCACCACGCAGGCAATGAGCGAGGTCCGCCCCCCATGCAAGCGGGCGGAAGCCATTGAGGGAAAGAGGAGAGGCACATGAGATTCCTCCGCGGGTTGTTCCTGCTGCTGGCGGCGGGTCCGGCCGTTCTCTCAGGGGCCGAGGAAAAGGATGCGCGAGGCGCGCCATCGCTCCGCGCGGAGTGGACCATGCCGGCCGCCTGCGACCCGTTCGCGGAGCCGCGCATCAAAGACTTGAAGGAAGAACTGCGGCAGACCGGCTACCGCCTGGTCATCGCCATCCACCCCGACAAGCCGCCGACGCCCAAGGGCGAGTACCCCGCGCGGGACCTTTACATCATCAACGCCGACGGCACGGGCTTGACGCAACTGACCCACACGCCCGACCAGGAGGAGCGGACCCCTCGCGTCTCGCCTGACGGCAAGTGCTTCACCTACAACTACGGCGACTTCCTGATGGACGTGAAGACCCGCAAGGCTCGCCCCGCCAACGGCGGCTACGTCTGGGCGCCCGACGGCAAGCAGACCGTCTCCTGCGAGAAGCGCGGCCTTGTCTACACTGACATGGAAACCGGCAAGGCTGGGCCACCGGTGAAGGTCACGCGGCGGGTTGACATCCTGGATCTTTCCGCCGACGGCAAGTGGTTCATCTTCGAAATCCGCGATTACCTCGGACAGAAATACACGATTGACATCATGCCGGCCGACGGCGGCGAGATCCGCAAGCTGCCCAACCACCCGATCAAGGATGGTGAGTGCCACCCCGCATTTTCGCCCGACGGCAAATGGATGTGCTGGAACGCAGGCGGCAGCCTGGGCATCCGCAAGTTCGACGCTTCCCTGCCTGACGCCACCGACGGCAAGGTCGTGACGCTGCCCAAGGAGAAGCTGGGGCAGGACCCGTGCGGCCGGTGGTCGCACTGCGGGCGCTACATTGCCTTCGTCAAGATTCCCCACGCGGGCAGTTGGAAAGTCCACAGCCCGCTCTGTATCGTCCGTGTGGCGGACGGGGAGACGATCACACTGAATCCGCCGGGATGGGTCGGCCATCATTGGGACTACGACTGGCTGCCGCCGGCTGAGCAACCGACAACGGGACCTGCAAAGTGAAGAGACGACCGCTTGGGATCAGGGAGGCAGCCGCGCTCACTGCCCTCGCCGCAGCCTGCCTTGTCCCCTCCTGCGGCACGACCGGGCAGGCGCGGCCGGCGGCGGGCGCTCCGCCGCTGGTGACGACCCCCAGCGGTGTGACGATGGTGTCTATCCCGGGCGGCTGGTTTGAGATGGGAAGCGCGGCCGAAGGTGAGACGGACGCGCCTGTACATCGGGTGTACGTCAGTCCGTTCGATATGGACATTTACGAAGTGACGCAGGAGCACTTCGAGAAGCTCATGGGGCGCAATCCATCCCGCTGGAAGGACCCCAAGGGCCCGGTCGAGCAGATTCGCTGGAGAGAAGCCGCGCAATACTGCAACGCCCGCTCTCGGCTGGAAGGGCTCCAGCCGTGCTATGACACCACGACGTGGCGCTGCGACGAAAGCCGCACCGGCTACCGGCTTCCCACGGAGGCCGAGTGGGAATATGCCTGCCGCGCGGGCACTCGGACGGAATACTTTTTCGGTGACAGTCCTCGCCAACTGGGGCAGTTCGCGTGGTTCAAGGAGAACTGCACCCGCAGTCCGCAGCGGGTGGGTTCCAAGCAGCCCAACCCGTGGGGCTTGTACGACATGTACGGCAACGTGTGGGAATGGTGCAACGACTGCTACAAGGAAGACTACTACCGGGAAAGCCCCGAGAAGGACCCGCGTGGCCCCGACACAAGCCTGACGTGCGTGCTGCGCGGCGGATGCTGGAACTCGCGTGCGGCCATGTGCCGCGCGGCCTACCGCAACGACGAGAACCCTGGCTTCACCGACGCGTGTTTCGGCCGCGACGTCAGCGGCCAGGTCGGTTTCCGGTGCGTGAAAGTCAGGGACAAGCACTGAGAAGATGAATACTGAATGATGAATGATGAACATGAACGATGAGTGATGAGTGATGGCGGTTCATTCATCATTCAGCCTTCATAGTTCAGCGTTGTCAGTTCTGGTTGTTCCCTGGTCCATATCCCTGCTGGCATCTGCGATTTGCGCAGGACTCCTCATGAAACCCCCGATTCCTGCCGACACAGATTACAGACGAGTCATTGGCTCGCACGGGGGGAACTATGCCGCGAGGGAAGAACGACGAGAGGAAGAAGCCGGCTCGGGTGGCGTCCGGGCCTGAAGCGCCGGGCTTCGCCCGTTCGCTGGGCGAAAGCACCGGCCTGGTCCTGCGCCCGTGCCTGCCGCTGGCGCTGGCCCTGGCGGTCGTGGGCGGCCTGTCCTTCCTGTTGTGGCGGTCTGCGGCTCCGGCTGCGGCCGCGGGCGCCGGCGATCCCAGGGCGGCCGGGGAAGCCTTGAGCGACACGGTCATCCGCCAGGCCGTCCTGCAGAACAAACGCCCGGCGTGGATTTCGAAGGAGGACTTTGAGCAGACCGCGGGCCTCGGGGTGTTCGCCAAGGGGCATTCCGTGTTCGAGGCGGGCTTGAGCAGGACGCTGGCGGCGAAGTACGAAACCAGCCCCTGGGTGGAACGCGTGCGCGCCGTCCGGCTGCGTTACCCGGCGCAGATGGAGCTCGAGCTTGACTGGCGCAAGCCTGCCGCGCGCGTGGACCGGCCGAGCCTCGTCCTGGACCGCCTCGGCGTGGTCCTCAACCTGATGGCCGACAGCCCCGCCGTGCGCGATATCCCTCTGATTGCCGGCCTGACGCCGACGCGCGTTGAAGCCGGCAGGAAAGTGCCCGAGAAGGAAGTGACGGAAGCGCTGGGGCTGCTCGCCGTCGTCAAGGAAGCGCTGGCCACGGCGCCCGGCCAGTTGAAAGTCGCCAGCGTGCAGCACGAGGCCGCGGGCACCTGGCGGGTCATCACGGACCGCGGCCCGTGCATCTACTGGGGCTTCTTCACTGACGACCCGCCCATGGACGAGCCGCGCACGAACGAGAAGGCCAGCCTGCTGCGGCGGCGCCTCTGCGAGATGAAGGACCCGGCGCTCTTCGAGTACATCAGAGTCTACCACGCCCAGGCGCCGGTGAAGCCCCGCACGTCCAGCGCCGGCGGCAGCGCCGGCGAAACGGCCGTTGCCCCCCAAGGCGGCGGGAAACCAAGGCGCTGAGCAGGTGCGTGGGTGCCACGGACGCAGGCTGTATCGCGTCCGTGCCCCGTTGGGCGCGCGCCGGCACGGACCGGATACGGCCCCGGTCCGTGGCACCGCGCGTGTTACGGCACTAGCTGGGAGTGTTACGCCATGCGTTGGAATCATCTGATCCGCCACGCGTCCTCGAATCCCCCGCTCACCAGGAGCGCGATGGGAGGCGCCCGCGAGCCGCCTGAGCTGGTGGCCGCCGTGGACGTCGGCAGCGCCCGCGTGGCCTGCGCGGTCGCCGAACTCGGGCCTGACGGCCCGCGGGTGCTGGTGGTGGAATCGGCGGCCAGCTTCGGCATCCGCGGCGGCGAGATCGTGGATATGAAGCGCGCCGGCGAAGCCATCCGCATCGCCATCGAGTCCGCCGCCGACCGCGCCGAAGCCGACGTGAAGACCGTCGTCGTGGGCCTCTCCGGCGACGTCAAGCTCACCTTCGCCAAGGTCGGCATGGAACTGGACCGCGAACACCGCACGGTCACCGCGCCCGATGTTGCGCGCCTGCGCCGCTGCCTCGCCGCGGACCTCGGCGCGGCCCGGCGCGTGATCCACCGCTTCGACGGCCCCTACGGCGTGGGCGATCTGCAGGGCGTGGACCGGCCCGAGGGACTGTGCGGCGACCGCCTGGAGATGCAGGCCGCGTTCCTCTCCGCCGCCGGCGACAGGCTGGACAATCTGCTGAAGGCCGTGCGCTCCGCCGGCGTGGCCATCGAAGCTGTAGCGCTCGAACCGCTTGCCTGTTCCCTGGGCGCGTTGTCGGAAGACGAGCGGGCGCTTGGAGCGGCGGTGTTGGATCTTGGCGCAGGCGCTTTTCGCGGTGCCTTGTGGGAAGGCGGGCGCCTGCGCCAGATCCACACCATCCGGCGCGAGAACGCCAAGATCCAGTCGCAGTCCGGCCAGTGCCTCGCCTCGGTGGTCGGCATGGAAGGAGTGGTGCTGGCGCTGGCCCAGCGGTTCCGCATCGCGCCGGCCACCGCCGAACGCTTGCTGAAGAGCCACGGCGCGCTGGGCGACGAGGAGATCGCCGCGCTGCCGGAAGCCGCGGAAGTCGCCGCCGTTGACGGCCTCGGCAGCGTGCGTGTCGAGACGAAGGAGCTGTCGCGGACGCTCGAGGAAGTGATGGTCCCCGTGGCGCGCACCTTGCGGGAAGCGCTGTCAGGCTTCTCGGCCGGCCACAGCGTGGGCGTGGTGCTGACCGGCGGCGGCGCGGGCATCAGAGGGCTTCCGGCGTGGATTGCCAAGCGCTTCGGCGGCGCGCCGGTGCGCCTGGGCGTGCCCCGCTGGAAACTGGCCGAAGACGCAGAGCAGTTGCCGCCCGAAGTCTCCGGCACCACGGCCTGCTCGCTCTGCGGGTTGGTCCTGCTGGGCGCGCAGGGACGCAACCAATTGCGTGAGCGGCGCAGCAGCACCTTCCTGGGGCGGCTGACCGGCACGCTGCGGCGCCTTGTGGCGAGCTTGTGACGGCATCATGGCCAACGACCTGTTCGCTCTCGCCGGCGGGAAAGTCCTCGTCATCGGTGTCGGCGCGGCCGGCTGCCGGATCGCCGGCGCCGGCGCGTTGGATGACGCCGTGGACGAACCGCCGCGGCGCGTAGCCTGGTGCGCGGCTCACAGCAATGCCGCGGAACTGCTCGCGACAGGTCTCGACCAGAAACTGCAGTTCGACATCGCGGCCGGGCCTTTTGCGGCGCGCAGCGCCGCACGCAGCGTGGCCGCCCGCGACGCGCAAGTGGCCAGGGTGTGCGCCGGCAGGTCCGTCGCGTTGCTGGCAGCCGCGTGGGGCGACGAGGCTGTGGGGACAATAGTGCCGCCGCTGGCCAGAGCATTGCGTCGCAGACTGTGTGTCTGCATTCTCGCCTCGCGCCCGCAATCGTCCGGCACTTCCCGCTGGGAGCTTGACGAGGCCGGCGCAGAACAGTTGGCGTCCGCTGCCGACCTGGCCGTGTGCCTCCAAAGCCTTGGCCCGCCGGCCGCGGCCCTCGATGTCGCCGTCGCGGCGCGGCGTGCGGCTGATGAGCAGAAACTGCTTGCCGCGACGCGAGCGCTGGCGCGGGTGTTCTCGGCCGGCGCGGACGGCGGCTTCACGCCCGAGGCGTTGCGCGGGGGCTTGAGCGGCGCAGGTGTGCTGCGCGCCTGTCTGGGCGCGGCCTCGGGACCGCACGCCGCTGCTCGCGCCGCCGAAGCCGCCGTGGCGCAACTGGACGGGAAGTGCCGCGAGCCGGGCGGCCTGTCAGGCGCGGCGGCGGCAGTGCTGGCGGGCCACGAGCTTTCCGTAGGTGAAACGCAAGACGTGCTGTCGCGCCTGCGTGCATGCCAGGCGCGGTGCGAGCCGCTGGTTGGCTCTGCCGCGGATTCCTCGCTGAGTGACGACGCCGTCTGCCTGCTGCTGCTGCGCCCTGCGGGCAGCCCCAACATTGTGCCACTGGAAACCGCCCGCGCTCCCTGATATGGGTACGGCATGGCGGAACGGGAGCCGGACCTCTATTCGGTCCATCTTTCGACGGCCAGGACCTGGCGAGGCGGCGAGAACCAGATCTGGCTGCTCGCGCGCGGCTTGCAGCAGCGCGGGCAGAAAGCGCTGGTCCTCGCGCCGCCCGGCGCGCCCTTGCTGGAACGCTGTGCCGCCGCCGGCGTTCCGGCTCGCGGCTTTAGTTTCTGCTGCGAACTCGATCCGTCCGGCATCGGGCGGCTGTGCGCGCTGCTGAGGCGTGAACGGCCCGACATCCTGCATTTGCACGATGGCCACGCCGTGCTGCCCGGGCAGCTCGCCGCGTATTGGTCCCGCCAGCCGCAGCTCCGGGTGGTGGCGCACCGCCGCACGGCGTTTGCGCTAAAGGGCCGCTGGAAATATGGCCGGGGTGTGGATAGGATCATCGCTATCAGCGCCGCGGTGCGGGACATGCTGCTGGCGGCAGGTATCTCCGCTGTCAAGATAGCGGTGGTGTACAGCGGGCTGGAGTTTGCGCCCGCAGTGCCGGATTCCGCCGGGAGGAACGGGACGTCCGGGCAAGCCGCCTTGGCGTTGCGGCAGAAGCTGGGGCTGCCCGACGATGCGTTGCTGGTTGGCCATGCGGCAGCGCTCACTGCTGAGAAGCGGCAGCGTGACATGGTCGCCGCAGTGGCGCGCGCCAACGAAATCCTGAAGGGCGCTGGAAGTGCGGGCGTCCATCTCCTCATTGCAGGCAGCGGCGATCAGGAGGAGGCCCTGCGACATGAAGCGCGCCGGCGCGGCGTGGAGAGCCAGGTTCATCTCCTCGGCTTCCTGCAGGATGTGTCTCCGCTGTGGGCGGCCAGCGCGGTGGCACTGTACGCCAGTGAGGCGGAGGGCCTCTGCACCGGCCTGATCGAAGCGCAGGGCGCGGGTGTGCCGGCGGTGATAACGCGGGCAGGCGGCATGGTGGAAGTGGTGGCCGCGGACGAGAGCGGGTTGGTGGTTGCTGTGGGGGACGTTGAGGGTCTGGCGGCCGCCTTGGCAAAACTGGCCCGTGACCCGGCGTTGCGCCAGCGGCTTGGCCAGGCCGCTGCCAGGCTGGCCCGGCGGAAATTCTCCAGTGAGGCCATGGTGGACGGCGTCTTGCGCGTCTATCGTGAAACTGCTGGCTGTTAGCTGCCAACTGTTGGCCCGACGGCGCGCAAGAAAGCAGCCGGCAGGAGTCCGGAGGAGCGAGCACGGTGGAAGGCGGCAGTCCGCGCATATTGCTGATACGGCTTTCCGCGTTCGGCGACTGCCTGCATGCCGTGCCGACGCTGGTGGCATTGCGACGCTACTACCCGAATGCCGACATCGGCTGGGCGATCGAGGTGATGCCGCACGGCTTGCTGCAGGGGCACCCGATGGTGGACCGTTTCCACCTGTACCCGAGGCGGGCGTTCCAGGGCGCCGACAGCACGCTCGGCAGCGGCATCCGTTCCATGCGCCAGTTCCGCAAAGAGGTGGCGGCGGTCCAGTATGAGGTGTCCATTGACCTGCAGGGCCTGACCAAGAGCGGCATGGTGGCGTGGTGGAGCGGCGCCAAGAGGCGCATCGGCTTCAAGGGCGTGGACAGCCACGAGTTCAACCTGGTATTCAACAACGAACGGGTGGAACCGCCGGCCGACGCCTTACACGTGGTCGAGAAGAACCTGGCCTTGCTCAAGCCGCTGGGCGTGACACTGCCCGTGCGGCCGGAGTGGGTGCTGCCGTCGTATGAGCCCGAGAGGCAGGAACTGCGGCCGTTCCTCGAGAAGTGCGGGCTGCTCAATCCCGACGGTTCCGTGGCGCGGTACGCCGTGGTCAACCCGGGCGCGACGTGGCATACGAAACGCTGGCCGCCGGAAAACTTCGGCGAGGTAGGCAAGGGGCTTGTCGCCGCGCACAACCTGCCCTTGGTGGTGCCGTGGCACGGGGACGACGAACGCCAGGCGGCGGAAACGATTGTCCGCCTCGCGGGCCCGCGGTCGTTCCTGGCGCCGCCGACAAACCTGCGCCAGTTGGCGGCGCTGATCGGGCAGGCGGTGTTGTTCGTGGGCAACGACACCGGGCCGCTGCACTTGGCGGTGGCGTTGAACGTGCAGTCGGTGGCCATCTTTGGCGCGACCGATCCGTTGCGCAACGGACCGTACGGCACGGCGCACCGGATGCAGACGGGAGGCGTGGACTGCCATCCCTGCTGGAAGACAATGTGTGCGCGCCAGGACCGCGCCTGTCTGATGCGCGTGAAACCCGGCGCGGTGCTCTCCAGTTGTGCGCACAGCCTGGAGCGCGGGGCGAAACGGCGCGAGATGAGCCGGAACGCACAGTGAGGTGACGGCAACGCGTGATGAGCGCCGGACAGCCGGTTCACTGGGAAACGGCGTCCGCGCACCTTGGACTAAGGCGGCCGACAGCCAGCAGCTATGCTTGCGATTCTTCGCCCACGGACGCTGCAGTTGTACATCCTGCGCGAGTTCGCCATTGTGTTCGCGCTGGCGCTGCTGGCCTGCACCCTCTTCATGCTGCTCGGCATCTTCTTCATGAAGGCGTCCGACTACGCCGAGTTCGGCGTGACGCTCGGGCAAGTGGCCCTGCTGGCCCCGTATCTCATGCCCAAAGCGCTCGCCATGGGCGTGCCGCCGGCGGCGATGATCGCCGTGACGATCGTCTTCGGGCGCCTCTCGGCCGAGAACGAGATCCTGGCGGCCCAGGGCGGCGGGGCGCCCATCCGGGCGCTGGCGCTGCCGTTGCTGCTGTGCGGTTGCGTGCTCTCGTGTTTCAGCCTGTGGTGCAACCAGGGCGGCCTGCGCTGGGGCTACTCCACGATCCGCGACAAAGTGCTGCGGATTGACGATACGGACTTCTTTGCCCGTCTGGAGAAGCCCGGCAACAGCCTCATGCGCCCGACGGAGAGCGGGAGCGTGCGCATCAACTGGCTGCCGTTGGTGTGCGATTCGCAGACCGGCGAGAAGCGCAAGCCGATCCACATTGCCTACTTCCAGAACCAGGAAGTGGGGCGCGTGGTGTTGGCCCGGGATTACGTGGCGGCCTACGAACGCGGCGGCCCGTCCGGCAAGGACCGTATCGTGAAGCTGACGTTGAAGGACGCCCGGGGGGTGGGGGAGCGGGCCCGGACGGTGGAGGGCAAGAGCAACCGGCTCGACATGGAGGACCTGAAGTCCTTCTGCAAGGAGACGACGCTCGAGATCAGCCTGCCGCAGCCGAGCAGCATCATCAGTATCGGTGACAGCCGTGGTGAGCGGGGATGGTGGGACGGGCTATCGCAGGCGGACAAGATCGCCGGGACCTTCGCTGCGCGCGAAGCCTTTGTGCTCCAGCGCGCCGCTGAGTTCGGCGCGCACGCGGTCGCCGGTTCTCTCGCCGACCCCGCCGCGCCCGCGTTCTGTGCGGAGTCATGGCATGAAGCGCGCATCTCGTCGGAGGCGGCCAGCGGCCCGACCGGCGCGCGCGACCGTGCGTTGGCGGAAGAGGCCGAGGCATGCCGCAAGCTGGGCTTAAGCGTCCTGCCGTTCTCGATGGTGGTGCTGGGCATCGGACTGGGACTGCTGGTCCAGAAGAGCCAGCGCCTGATCGGCTTCCTGCTCGGTATCGTCGTCTACGCCTTGCTTTATTACCCGATGATGATCGTCAGCAAAGAGCTCGCGCGCGCCGGCAGGATCCCCGTGTGGGGCCTGTTTCTGCCCAACCTCGTGCTGCTGGCGCTGGGTTATGTCCTGTGGCGCGCCTACGAGCGCGGGCTCCTGGGCACGCTGCCGGGACGGCTGGCGGCGGTCGGCGCGGCAGTCCGGGACACGGTTGTGGTCTGCTTCGCGGCTGTCACGCGGCCCTTCGGCGCGCTGCAGCAATACGGCGCGGGGCTGTTCAGCAAGCGGACCGACGGCTATGTCGCGGGGTCGTTCGCCGGGCCGCTCCTCGTCGTGCTCCTGGCAGTGGCGGCGTTGCTCGTCGGTCTTGACCTGGTGGAGCACGGATCTGACGTCATTGATGGCGTGCTGAAGGCGGGCGACCCGCTGCCCGGCACCCTGCCGCGCACGGGAAGCCAGGCTCTCCTGGATGTGCTCGTCTACTACAGCATTCGCGCGCTGGAGATGACCTGCGACCTGCTGCCGCTGCTGGTCCTCATTGCCGGCGTGTTGTGCGTGACCGCCTTGGTGCGCAATAACGAACACCTGATCTACAAGTCATCCGGCGTGCCGCTGCAACGGGCCTTCCGGCCGATCATCTGGGTGACGCTGCTGTTCTCGCTGGCGGTGGGGGTGCTGCGCGAGACCGCGATGCCGGCGCTGATTATGAAGCGCGATTACCTCCGGCCTCTTGTCTACCGGCATACACCCGCGCCCACGGCGCTGGCGCTCCCCACGCTCGACTACCAGGACCGCCAGGTGTTGTTCCAGATGAGCAAGTACAACTCGAACAGCCGCGAAGGCCGGAACATGCGAGTCTACGAGGTGACCGACTCAGGCCGCATGCCCGTCGTCCTGGCTGACCGCGCCTTCTGGAATGGGCACGCCTGGCAACTGGTAACCGAGCCGCCGCCGGCGTTGCCTGGCAAGGCGCACGGCGGCGCCGCGAAGACTCTGGCGAAGGGCCACGCCAAAGCCTCGCTGCCGCACGGGTACCTGATCAGCCCCGAGGCTTTAGCCGCGGTGGGGGCCGCGGTGCAGCCCGGCGGCGATGCGGCTCCGGCACGCATCACCAAGTCCCCGGTGGCGGAATGGCGCGGCGCGGTGACGCCGTCGTTCCTTGAGAGCGAGCGGCTTGGCGCGGGCGTGATGAGCATCCCGGAGCTGCTTGAGGCGAGCAAGGTGAAGCCGGAACTGGTAGTGGAGTTGTGGCGCCGCCTGGCTGAAGTGGTTATGGGCGTGTTCCTGTTGTGGATGTCCGTTCCCTTTCTGGTGAGCGAGAGCCGCGGGCCGGTGTGGGGCGCGGGACTGAGCATTCTCTTCGCTGCGGTCTACTGGGGCCTGAACCGGGGCTGCATCGAAGGCGCGCTGCAGAACGTCCTGCCGGTCTGGGCGCCCGCCGCCCTGGCGCTGCTCTGCTTTGGTGTGGGGAGACACCTCTACCGCCGCATGGCGACCTGAGGCCTGCGGATTTCCCATTGCGGATTCCGGATTGGCTGTAAGCTATGGTTCGCAGCCTGCGTTGACTATTGACTCTATGACCCCATCGGCCGATGACCCGAGAGCCCAGCCTTGTGACGCCCCAGCGGTGGCGCAGTTGTTGACGGAGATCGGGCAGCGCCTGGAACTGGCCGCGGAAGCGCCCTTCAAGGTGCGTGCTTACTACCGGGCCGCCGAGACGCTGCTGGCGCTGCCGGTACCGCTGGCCGAGCTGGTGGCGAAGGGCAGGCTGCGGGAACTGCCCGGCATCGGGGAGGCGCTGGCGGAGAAGATCACCAAGCTGCACAAGACCGGCACGCATCCGACGCTGGAGTACCTGCGGGAGCAGATGCCGGCGGGCGTGCTGGATCTGCTGCGCATTCCCGGCCTGGGGCCGAAGAAGGCCGCCATCCTGTTTACGGAACTGCACGTCAGCAACCTGGCGGAACTGGAGGAAGCGTGCCGCGCGGAGCGCCTGCGCGCGTGCAAGGGGTTGGGCGCGGCCCTGGAGATGAAGGTCCTGCACGGCCTCAAGTTCCTGCACAAGACCGAGGGCCTGCGGCTGGTGAATGCCGCGGACGAACACGTGCGCCTGGCGTGCGAGAGCCTGCGTACCTCGCGCCCCGAGTTGCGCCGCGTTCTCCCCGCCGGCGCTCTGCGGCGCGGCTGCGAACTGGTTGACAGTCTGTGCGTGGTCGCCGAACTGCCGGAGGGCGGGGGACGCGAGACGAGCATCACCGCGGGCGAGGTGCGGGTCTTCCTCAGCAGCCCGCAGCATTACGGCGTGCGCTT
>Ga0315282_10012713_pt1 | contig 12843 bp, 10 predicted proteins | sample YL17G07_20_MG_FD_203693 | JGI IMG/M metagenome (GOLD analysis project Ga0315282, IMG submission 203693) | Sediment microbial communities from Yellowstone Lake, YNP, Wyoming, USA - YL17G07_20 | ecosystem: Environmental > Aquatic > Freshwater > Lake > Sediment | place: USA: Wyoming | collected... | reverse complement strand
CAACATTTATATTCTTTAGCTTCTTGGTCTTATTTTTATCCTTATCAAAAACCCAAACTTTATATTTAGATTTTATCCGCTCGGCAATCGCCGAGCCCATATTACCAACACCAATTATTCCTATGGTTTTTGTCATCTGCCGCGTTCAATACTTATCTTGTCGTGAAACAGTCCCTACTGGCAACGCTATTCGAATATCGCCCTTCCCAACCTTACCATATTCGAGCCTTCCTCAATTGCTATCTCAAAATCATCAGTCATTCCCATAGATAAAGTCGATAGTCGATAATCGATAGTCGATAATCCATTAATCGTGTCAAAAAGTTCTTTTAACATCCTAAAATAAGGCCTGGTTTTTTCAGGGGTATCTACCATTGGCGCGATAGTCATCAGACCCTTTATATTTATATTTTTAAATACAGCTATTTCTCTCAATGCCTCAATTGTCTCCTCAGGTTTAAGGCCGAATTTAGTAGCCTCGGGAGATGTCTTTATTTCAATAAGGATATCCTGAATTTTATTTATTTTGGCTGCTTGTTTATCAATCTCACTTGCAAGACGCAGGCTATCTACGGATTGAATCAAATCAAATATTCTCACTGCCTCTTTTGCTTTATTGGTCTGCAGGTGGCCGACCATATGCCATTTAATAGCTCTTAGCCCATAGCTCATAGCTCTTAGGTCATTATATTTAATAATGGCTTCCTGGATTCTATTCTCGGCAATATCGGTTATACCTGCTTCTATTACCTCTTTTATCTCTTGTAACGTCCTGGCCTTGCTTACCGCAATAATAACTATAGCATCGGGATTTTGATTAATTTTAGAACAAACCGAAGAAATGCGTTCTTTTATTTTCAGTATTTTATCTTTAAACATAATCTATGACTAATATATTATACACAATAAAAACAGCGGGTCAATTGAAAGTAAGTGAGCGCATAAGTTATGCCTCACCTGCTTTAGGCAGGCGCAGACGGACTTCGTCCTACGACTTACGTCGTAGTGAGCGAAAACAAACACTCCGTAAGTCGTCTGCTCATTAAAAATATTCTTGGTAAACCGCTTTAATTTTATGTATGGTCTTGAGGATAGGATTTCGGGGAGAGGTAACACCGAATATGCTTTCTGATTTTTGATTATGCATTGCTTCACAAAGTATGCCCAAAGCAGTAATATAAGTTAAATATTTTGTACCCGAAAGAATATCATTTTTACTAACCAAGGAAACTATATCTGGGTTATTAATCCGGCTGAGTTTTACAGGAATTCCTAAACTGTTTTCTAAAAGTTCCAAAAAACCTTCCGACAACACGGTTCTCCCTGTGATTAAAAAATTATTTACTTCACCGGAAGGAACCAACTCGCCTATCGCATCTTTTATCGCCTGACAAATTAACGCGCCTCCGGAAGTCATTATCTCTGAAATAACTTTTTGTTTAATCGATTTGTAGATATTATCTTTCTTGAGTAAAATTTCCTTATCTTGACTAGATTGGTTATAATCTCCTATCACCCCATAAGATTTTTTAACTTCTTCGGCTAAGTCTAAAGGGATCTTTAATGCTTCTTGAAGTTGCAGAGTTAAACCATCGCCACCGATAGATAAAATTTTAATATCTTTAAGTAGTCCGTTACTAAATACCAATAGCTCGGTGATATCGCTGCCTATATCACAAACTATATTTATCCCTTCCTTAAGTTCTTTGTTGAATATGGAATTGCTGGTCGCTATGCCGGAAAAAAATAAATCTTTTATTTCATATCCTGCCTGATTTACTGCATGTACCAGGCTCTCTATAGAAGCAAGCTTTCCACAGATTAAATATAAATCTACTTCTAATCTATGACTGTATAACCCCAGCGGGTTTAAAACATTATGTTTAGAATCTATGCCGTAACCTGAAGGTATCTGATGCATGACTTCTTCCTCTAGGCTCAAACTCAATATGCGCGCCTGTTCATTTATTTTTTGGATATCAGAAGCGTTAATAACTTTGTTACCCCTCTCAACAAGCGGCATGACGGCATTACTGTATTTAGTAACTATATCCTCCCCCGACAGATTGGTATATATAGATTTAATTTTTATACCGGATTTGTTTTTTAAATTCTTTAAGAGACTGTCTATTGAACCAATGAAATCTATGGAATTTACGATTGCGCCTTTTTTAATGCCTTTGGAAGGTGCGGTATCGAAAAATATATTAGTGATACCTCCTCTTTTAATTTCCGCGACCACGCAAGCGATTTTACTGCCACCTATATCCAATGCACAAATATATTTAGTGAACATTTAATGAGCCCCGATACCTGCCTGCCGGCAGGCAGGTATCGTCGGGGCGAATTAATCCCGCCGAGCGCGCAAAAATTTTTGCAGCAGCTTGCGCGACGGGAAAACTTTATGTTTTTCCCTTACCTAAACTCTTGTCCTCGTTAAACTTTATTACCGGCTCCTTAAACCTCAAATCAATATACTCTATTTTACCCAACTCGTTCTTTTCCTGAATAAGTAGCCCGCTTAAAATATTGAGCTTGCCCTTAATATTGCCTTGCCCGATCTTTACCTTTAAAACATCGGATAGAAAAAATGATGCATCACTGGCATTTGTAACATCGATTCTTTTAATTTTATACTCTTTAAAAGTCTTATTTATTTTTGCCTCTTTTATTATATCGATAGCCAATACAAGTTCTTTAATATTATATTTCTTACCCAATTTCGGACCTAAAATCTTTTTCTCCAATCCTAAAATAAGAGGTAAATCGGATTCCTCTTGAATTTCGCAAGCATCAAATAGCACTGAATCCTCATCCACGCGGAAATATTGGTATAACTTTATAATACCGAGCGGGTTGCGTTTTAAAAAATCTACATATAAACGATTAGGCAAAACCCTAATTAATCTAATCCTCTTGTAAGTCGGGTATAATTCCGAAATGTATTCTGATTCTTTTTTTAAGTCGAGATTAAAGGCATTGCGACCTTCAAGATACGAAAACTCAAGCTCTTCTTTTTCTCCATTAGTAACGATATCCTTTATCTTGAAATAATTTGAATTTTTTAAGATTCTGCCTAAATACCAGGTGATAAAATATATTAAAAGAAAGGATACTATAATGACTATTATGGGTTTAATGGGAAGCTTATATTTTTTCATATGCCAACTCAATTAATCTATGACATAATTGAGCAGATTCGTAACAGTTCAGCTCTTGGAAGACAGCGACGAGACTGTCATTGCGAGCGAAGCGAAGCAACCTTAATAATTTATAATGCTTTAAGATTGCTTCGTCGTCGCTAAAATACGCTCCTCCTCGCAATGACGAGCCTGACGTTTACTTCCGAAAGCTGAACTGTTACGCAGATCCAATTCCTGCTACCTTGGCTTTTTTTAGACAGGGGTTCGCTCGTAAGCCAATTTGATTAATTTTATGCACAACTGCGTAAATTCAACTCCTGCCACTTTAGCTGCCTTAGGCAAGAGGCTGGTAGGCGTAAGTCCAGGTATAGAATTAAGTTCTAACACAAAGGGAACGTTATCCTCACTTAAAATCATATCGACCCTTGAGCAGCCAAAACAACCTAAAAGTTGATACATAGACATCGCTATCTGTTGTACTTTTTTGGCAATATCTCCTTTTAATTGGGCTGGCACTACATAATCCGTCATTCCGGATTGGTATTTAGCTTCGTAATCAAAAAATCTTTTTTTAGGAATCACTTCTATTACAGGCAAAGCCATATTATCCAATATCCCCACCGTCACTTCTCTGCCCCCTATATATTCTTCGATGAGTATCCTTTCATCAAACCCAAACGCCAAATCCACAGCTTCATCCAGCTCTTCTTTGTTATCGGCTATGGAAAGACCGATACTGGAACCATGTGTAGCAGGTTTTACCACCAAAGGAAAATTAAGACTATTATCTACTTTCCAATTAGGATGATAAGTAGACTTATCGAGTATCTCGTATCTTGGGACCGGCAGTCCATAGACCTCGCAGATTTTACGCGAATAAACCTTATCCATCGCCAGCCTACTTGCCAAAGTCCCTGAGCCTGTATAAGGAATATTCAAAGTATCCAAGATTTCCTGTATCTGACCGTCTTCCCCAAAACGACCGTGAAGAGCTATAAATGCACAATCTATCTTATGGGATTTTATTAACCGGATGTTCTCTTCGATATTGTCCGTTTTTATATCTATAGGGATTACTTTAAGATTTAGTAGTTTCAAAGCCTCGCAAACCGCCTTACCTGACTTTAAGGAAATTTCCCTTTCCGTAGATGGCCCACCCATCAATACACCAATCCTGCCAAGCTTGCTTTGAGCTATGAGCTTTGAGCTATGAGCTTTGTTCTTTACCGCCATATCTTAATCTCTGGTTTTAAAGTTATATTGAATTTATCTTTTACTTTATTTATTATTAATTCCATTAATTTTAAAACTTCTCCTGCGCTGGCATTTTTAAGATTTAATATAAAATTAGCGTGCCTTAAAGAAATGCGTGCATCGCCTAATCTTTGGCCTTTTAAGCCGCATAAATCTATCAATTGACCTGCGGAACAACCTTCGGGATTCTTAAAAATACAGCCTGCGGAGGGGCAAGATAAATCCTGCGTTAGCTTACGGTAGTTAATATACTTATTTAAGCTATTTTTAATTTCCTGCTTATTCTTCTTGGCTAACCTTAAGCAAGCACTGAGAATTATGTATTTTGATAAATTAGATTTTCGATATTCAAATTTTAAAACCCCCTTATTTAAGGTCTTTATGTTGCCATTATAATCCATTACCGTAACATTTTCTACTAAATCTGAAATGCTCTTACCTTGCGTTCCTGCATTCATTACCAATGCCCCGCCGAGTGTCCCCGGTATGCCTACTAAGAATTCTGTGCCTGACAAACCATGTTCCTGCGCAAGGACAATAACGCGGTGAAGAGAAACGCCTGAGCCTGCCTCAAGACGAGTATCTTGAAAACCCACCTTTTTAAAACAGGGTGAATTTAATCTTAAGACTGCGGCCTTTACGCCTTTATCGCTGATTAAAATATTACTTCCTCTGCCTATCACTAAAGAAGGTATCTTATATCTTTTTAATAAATTAAGCAATAATTTTAATTCGCGGGTGTCTTTGGGCTCGATGAAAAATTTAGCCGGACCGCCGATTTTAAAAGTGGCGTGAGCTTTTAACGGCTCCTTCAACCTAACTTTACCTTTTAAACTTTTCCACCAATTCATCGCAAATTTTTACAATATCGCCCGCGCCTAAAGTAACCACTAAATCATTCGGTCTTACATATTCTAAAATATGCGCTGCTACTTCTTCCTTTGGTAAAAAACGCGTCTGTTTATCCGGGGCATGCTCTTTTATTCGATCATATATAAGCCTGCCGCTTACGCCTTCTAAAGGCGCCTCTCCTGCAGGGTATATATCTGTAATAATGACGTAGTCGGCTAAATCAAAACACCTGCCAAATTCCTCTAAAAGTAATTTTGTCCGAGTATAGCGGTGCGGCTGAAATACGGCAACGAGTCTATTAAATTTAAGATTTCTTATTGCGGCCAAAGTTGCCTTTATCTCCGTAGGATGATGCGCATAGTCATCGATTACCAGATAACTCTTATCCTTAAATTTAATCTCAAGCCTGCGGCGAGCGCCTTTATAGTCAGCCAGTGACTTTTTTATCACTCCTAAATCTAAATTCAGTTCAATACCTAAGGCGATAACAGAAAGGGCATTAGAAATATTATGCTCACCACCCAGCGCCAAATGAAATCTGTCGATTAATTTATTCTTATAAAAACAATCGAATTCAGAGGTCAAGCCATCAAGCTTTATATTCTTAGGATATATATCGGCGTCCCCCTTTAGGCCAAAAAGCACGTATCTCCCTTTATAATCCCTTAATATGCCTTTTAAATTTATATCATCGCTACAAGCAAATACGCATCCTTTTTCTTTGGTTTTAGTTAAGAATTCCTTAAATGCTTTCATCGCGTTGTTAAATTCTTTATAATAATCGAGGTGCTCGTAGTCTATATTCGTAATTACGGAATAGGTCGGCCGGTAATATAAGAATGAACCGTCCGATTCGTCTGCTTCAGCCACAAAAAACTTACCGTTACCTAAATAAGCGTTGGTATCTATGTTCCTTAAAATCCCGCCTACCGCTATCGTAGGATAAAGTCCCGCTTCCAATAAAAGATAGGATATCAACGAAGCGGTAGTAGTTTTACCGTGGCTACCTGTGACTGTAATGACGAACTCATCCTCGTCCCTCATTAGACTAGCCAGAGCCTGCGCTCTTTTTATCAAAGCGATACCCTGCATTCTTGCTTGTCTCATCTCAGGATTATCATCTTTAATCGCAGATGAATAAACCACTAAATCCGCACCTTTAATATTTAATGCATCGTGCCCCAGGAAGATATCCGCTCCCAACCCCTTGAGTTCTTCGGTAATTTTACTCTCTTTTAAATCCGAACCGCTCACCTTTATTCCCCGACGCAACAATAGCTGAGCAATACCGCTCATTCCAATACCGCCGATACCTATAAGATGCGCGTGTTTAACCATTGTATAAGGACAGTGCGTTATTCATAAATGCATTATTTGCATCGACTCTTGAAAAGCCTTCGCAGGCAGAGCGCATGGCTTTAACCTTATGGGGATTATTTATCACATCTTCTAAAATCTTATTCAATATATTAGTATCTAATGCTTCATCCTGAACGATCGCTGCAGAGCCTTTCTCCGCTAAAACCTTAGCATTACCTAACTGATGTTTATAAGCATAGGGGTAAGGAATGATTACCGCGGGTAAGCCAAAGAATATTATTTCCGTAATGGTAGTTGCGCCGGCTCTTGCTAACACAAGGTCCGAGGCGCTATAGGCGTATTGCATCGCTTCTAAAAACCCGAACAATTTGATATTTACCTTTAAATCTTTATAACTCTGCTTTAAAAAATCGTAATCTTTTTCTCCGGCAAGATGAATAACCTGAACTTTAGTCTTATCTTCCATCGAAGAGATAGCCCTTAAAAACGCTGTATTAATCCGGTGGCTGCCTTGGCTACCTCCCATTACCAGGAGCGTAAATTTATTATCATTAAACCCGAAGAAATCTAAAGCCTTATTTTTATCTATGCGCGTTAAGCCTCTTCGCATAGGGCTGCCGGTAAATACTATCTTTCTTTGGCAATCCGCAAAATAATCTTTAGTCTCAATGAAGGAAACGGCAACTCTGTCCGTAAATCCTGCCAAAAACCTATTTGCCTTGCCGGGAACCACGTTTTGCTCATGGATTAAGTTCTTTATCCCCAGGGCCCAGGCAAACATAATCAAAGGAACGGAAACTAAACTGCCGAAACCAACTACTATATCGGGCTTAAATGCCAAAAGTATAAATATGCTTTCTATGCATCCTTTAAATAATCCTAATATAGCGATAACATTTTTAAAATCAAGACTTAATTTAATGGATGAGACTGAAATATAGTTAATTTTATATGCGGATGTTCTTATCTGATTAGCTATGCTTCTTCTCGACAATACTAAAAGGGCTTCCGTTTCTTCGTGCGTATCTTTTAACGTATCTAAAAAGCCCAGGGCAGGAAATATATGACCGCCGCTTGAGCCTGTAACCACTAAGATTCTCATAATATTCAAGAAAATCGCCTTCGGCGATTAGTCCCTTCCTTTGAAAGGTATAGGAAGGACTACCCTGCTGGCTAAAATGCGATTTTCAGTGGTTAGGAAAGTGCTTTATACTTTCCTATACCATCAAAAAAATATTTTTACGGATATTCTCCCGTACGCGCAATATTCATGAGCATGCCTACACCGATCATATCAAAGATAAAAGAAGAACCGCCGTAACTAATAAACGGCAGCGGCAGGCCCTTTGTAGGCAATAGGCCGCAGGAAACGCCGATATTTATTATTGCCTTCAGGGAAATCATCAAGACTAAACCTAATGATAGAAAATAACCGAATTTATCCGTAGTATTCTTTATTACTTTAAATCCCTGTTGAATAAAAATTATAAACAATATTATTATCCCTATTGTGCCTAAGAGGCCTAATTCTTCGCCGATGATAGAAAAAATAAAATCGGTATGTGCCGCGGGCAGATAAAATAATTTTTGACGAGACTGCCCTAAGCCCACGCCAAATATTCCGCCTGAGCCCAAAGCAATCTGTGATTGTATAATCTGAAAACCAGCGCCTTTTGGGTCTAACCAAGGATTCAAGAATGCCATGATGCGCTGTCTTCGATACGGTACATTAAATATCAATATATAAAGCAAAGGCAGGCTCGCTAAAATCAATGATAAAAGATAGGTCAGTCTCACCCCCCCAATAAAAAGCATCGTGAATATAACCATCCCTAATGCCAGGGCAGTTCCTAAATCCGGCTGCATGAGAATTAATAAGAGCGCTAAGCCCAAGATAAGTATTGGCGGTAAGAACCCTCTAAAAAATGTTCTTATAGCATTACCTTTGCGGGCAATAAAATCGGCGGCATAAATAATCACCGCGAGGTTAGTTAACTCTGAAGGCTGGAAACTAATGAATTTAAATCTAAACCACCTACGAGCACCCGCGACTTCCCTTCCTATACCCGGTATTAAAACCAAAATTAACAATAAAATAGACAACATCAACAGAGGCCTTGAGAAACTTCTAAGTCTTCTATAGTCAATACTCATCGCTAAAAACGTAAGAAATACGCCGATAATAAGAAAACTAACATGTCTTTTTAAGAAAAAAAAGGTATCTTTGTACCTTTCCCAGGCGTAAATACTGGAAGCGCTGTAAATCATCACGATGCCAACGCATATTAAAATAACTGTGGTGATAAATAAATTTATCCTTATATTACGGACCATCTTAATTTAAGTAGTTACTATCAGTTACTAGCGGTTACTAATGCAAGTTAAAAACAACTCGTTAGTTACTAACAGTTGCCTGCCTGCCGGCAGGCTCTTTTTTGTAACCGATAGTAACCGTTAGTAACAAACCTGTCATTTTGCTCAGAATTAGTAACTGTTAGTAACTTTATCTTTAACCAAATTATGAACTGCCTTCTTAAAAACCTCGCCTCTTTCTTCGTAATTGGAAAACATATCAAAGCTTTTACACATCGGAGAAAATAAAACGCAATCGCCCGGCCTTGCTTTATAAAATGCTTTTTTGGCTGCCTCCTCTAAGGTATCTGCTTTTTCAATAGTTAAAAATCCTTTAAATGCATCTCCTATTTTCTTCTCTGCCTCTCCAATCAAGACAACCTCTCTCACTTTTTGCCGTACTAAATCCAAAATAACACTATAATCGTTGCCTTTTTCTCTGCCGCCGGCAATTAAAACTATGGGGCAAGATATATTTTCCAGCGCCCATGCGGTAGAATCTACGGTGGTGGCCTTTGAATCATTAATGAATTTTATATCATTTATTTCTGCTACGTGTTCCAAGCGATGCTCAATGCCTTTAAATTTGCTAAATACATCCAAACACAATTTCTTGTCTATACCTAATATTGAGCCTATGGTTAAAGTTGCAGATTGGTTAAGATTTAAATCTGAATCTTGAGAAAAATATACCACAGAAGCCTTAGTTTCCTTAGATAACTCCCGAACCAGCGGATCGTGATAATTCAAAACCGCATAGTCATTTTTATCCTGATTCATAAATATGCGTTTTTTTGCTTGGAGGTATTCCTGCATATCTTTATATCTATCCAGATGATTACAGGTAAAATTTAGAATAACTGAGATTTTTGGTTTAAATGTCTCTATTCTTTCCAATTGAAAAGAACTGACCTCCAAAGCTACAAAATCGCCTGCCTTCATTTTATCTAACTCGCCACAAAAAGGATTTCCAATGTTGCCGCAAACAAAAACCCTCTCTCCTTTCGCTTCCAATATGTTGCCTATTAATGTAGTGACGGTAGTCTTGCCGTTTGTTCCTGTTACTGCAATAACTGTAGCCGGGCATAAACCCCAGGCAAGCTCTATCTCGCTTATTACGGGTATACCGGACTGCTTAGCCCAAATAACGGGTAAGCTAGTATTACTTACACCGGGAGAAACAACAACCAGGTCTCTATTTTTTATAAATTCTTCAGTGTGTTTACCTAATTCTATTTTTATATTTTTAGATTTTAATTTCGTTTTATACAGACAGGTAGATTCATTTTCTTGGTTATCGCTCACGCTCACCATTGCACCTAAATCATAAAGCAGATTAGCGCAAGACAGTCCCGAACGGGCAAGACCGATGATAGTAACTTTTTTGTTCTTGAAATAGTCTGTATTTTTCATTAATGAGCACATAAGTTACGCATCCCAAAACTTCGGGATGCGTAACTTATAGCGTCCATCACTTTACTTATCTCTCAGCGTGTGCGAATTAATGGTTGCCACTTTGGGTACAAAGTGGCAACCATAAGTTCGGATATATAAGTTATGTCGCTTAGCTAATCAAGTGCTGTCTCTCTGCCTGCCGGTAGGCAGGCATAACTTATATCCTCACTTATCTTATCTTCAGGGTAACCAAGGTAAGAAGAGCCAAGAGACTAGCTACAATCCAAAACCTTACAATTACTTTATTTTCTGGCCAATTGAGGAATTGAAAATGATGGTGTAAAGGAGCTATTTTAAATATACGTTTTTTAGTCAGACGAAAGAAACATACCTGTAAGATTACCGATAATGCCTCTAACACAAATATGCCACCTACAATGATTAAAAGTAATTCTTTTTTGATCAATAGCGCTACAGTTCCGATGGCGCCACCCAAAGTCAAAGACCCCACGTCTCCCATAAAAATAGAAGCCGGATAACAGTTAAACCATAAGAAACCTAATCCCGCCCCCAATATACTAGCGCAGAATATCGTTAATTCGCCGCTACCCGCAAGATACGGCACCAAAAGATAATTGCTGAATCTTATATTTCCGGATATATAACTTAAAACGCTAAAGGCAATAGCTACCATAATCACGATACCTATAGCTAAACCGTCTAAGCCATCAGTAAGATTTACGGCATTAGAAGAACCGGTTATTACCAAAATTACAAAGAGCACATAAAAAATACTTAAGTCTAGAGATATGTCTTTTAAAAAAGGAACGTCTAGCCTCGTACTATGGTGCGGATTTAAGAAAAGGATAAGGCCCAATACAAGGCCCAGAACAATCTGGCTGGTGAGTTTTGCAGTAGCGGTTAGCCCTTTAGATTTTTTTCTTATATGTTTTAGATAATCATCCATAAATCCAGTTATACCTAACCAAATTGTACTAAACAAAACAAGTATTATATACTTATTGGAAATATCGGACCAAAGCAGCGTAGAAGACAATACTGCCAATAATATCAAAATCCCACCCATCGTAGGCGTATTTTGTTTCTTGCTGTGTAATTCATATAATCTTGCGCTATCTTCTTTTCTTATGTTCTCCCCTATTTTGAATCTGGTAAGCATTTTTATAATTACCGGACCGAAGATGAGACTGATAAGAAAGGCGGTCAGGGCTGCCAGCGCAGCACGAAAGGTAATGTAGCGGAATATGTTAAAAGCGAATAAATTATTATGTAATGAATAGAGTAGATGGTATAACATTTTTTATTGCGTTCTAAAAATCTCTTCCATCTTCATCAGGCGTGAACCTTTAACTAACACGATATCTTTTCCCCGCGGAGAGACTTTGTTTAATAATATATCGCGTGCTTCGGAGCAAGTGGCGCAGGTAAACATATTTTTGATATCAAACCCCAAAGCCACTGCCGCTTTGGCGGTCAACTTAGATAATTCACCTACGCTTATAAATACATCGCAAACTTTAGCGACATCGCGGCCAACGCGACAGTGAAAAAGTCTATTATATCTACCTAACTCTAACATATCACCCATCACAAAAATCTTTCTACCTTTTATCTTAAAATTATTCAGCGTATCTAAAGCGTGTTTTAAAGAAGCGGGATTAGAATTATATGTATCATCGATAAATTTTATCTTGTTTAATGTTATCAATTTAAGCCTACTCTGCGGAAAATGAAAAGTAGTGAGTCTTGATGCGATGCTCCTAAGTCCTATGCCAAAGATGCGCGCTACCGCAATGGCAGCTGAGGCATTATAAATATTATAAACCCCTAAGGTATTCAATGTAAATCTATATTTTTGAAGCAAAAATTCCGTCTTCCCATTTAGCTCTCTGATATGGGCAGCAAAAAAATCACTTTTGTTTTTCACTCCGAATCCCAAAATAAATGCCTTTTTGCTCATTCCTGCTATTTTCTTTCTTAATAAACCGTCATCCGCATTTAAAATGGCAACATATGGTCTTTGTAGATTTTTTATTAACGTATATTTTTCTTTAAATACGCTCTCTAGATTATGTAAATATTCAAGGTGTGCAAGCCCTATATTAGTAATGATGCCGATATTGGGTTGACAGACTCTGGCGAGGTAATCAATCTCACCAAAATGGTTCGTACCGAGCTCTAGAACAGCAATATCATGATAATTATTAAGGCTAAGTAAAGTCAGGGGTAGCCCGATTTGATTATTTTTTGTGCCTTCATTTTTAAGGACCTTGTATTTTTTAGATAATATCCAAGCCGCCATCTCTTTGGTTGTGGTCTTACCATTACTGCCGGTGACCGCAATAATAGGAATATCAAATTTACTGCGATGATATCGAGCTATATCTCCTAATGCCTTTATGGTATCTTTAACTTCGAGCAAAGCAACTTTTCGTCTATTACCTATCATCCAACTTCCGGCATCAATTTTAAATCGCGATTCCTTTATAACGCAACTTGCTCCTTT
>Ga0315282_10012712_pt1 | contig 12843 bp, 11 predicted proteins | sample YL17G07_20_MG_FD_203693 | JGI IMG/M metagenome (GOLD analysis project Ga0315282, IMG submission 203693) | Sediment microbial communities from Yellowstone Lake, YNP, Wyoming, USA - YL17G07_20 | ecosystem: Environmental > Aquatic > Freshwater > Lake > Sediment | place: USA: Wyoming | collected... | reverse complement strand
GAGCTGAACTGGGGAGATGACGAGATGGTTGCACAGATGATCATGAGGGTGGCTAAGAGGGAAGGATTCGGAAATATCTTGGCTGAGAGTATTCCCGAGATGATTCAAAAAATAGGACCGGAGTCGAAGCCGTATGGTTTTCACACCAAAGGGATGACCTTCCCGTACAACCGCAAGGAGGTTCTCCCCATGAGCCTTGCCTCTTCAGTGGGGGCTCGGGGTGCAGACCACATGAAAGGTCATCCGTTCTCGGCACTGGTCGGATCACGTGAAATGCTGGAGAGAATCTTCGGGAAAGATATCCCTGAGGAGATTACTGACCACAAGAGCCCGGTGGCAAAAGGCCGGGTTGTCTGGTGGCATGAAAATTACAAGATGTTAATGGATTCCCTGGGGCTCTGCTTTATCCCGGTTGCAGCCACAACCATTTATGGCGACCCCCTCATCCTCATCGAGGAGATGGGAGAGATCTATCAGGCAGTAACCGGCAGGAATCCGAAAAGGCTCTTTGAATCAACAGAGCGGGCCTATCAGGTTGAGAGGAGCTATAACACCCTGGTGGGGATCACCCGCAAGGATGACGCGAGACAAGGTACGTCACGCGGTGAACACGACCCCATTCCCGGCATGGTGGATGAGTACTATTTTTACCGGGGCTGCTCCAGGGAAGGGCTGCCCACCCGCAAGAGACTCAAGGAGATCGGCCTCGCAGATGTGATAGAGGACCTGGCAAAGGCAGGGAAGATCTCTGAAGATAAACGTCCGGCGATTGAGGAACTGATAGCGAAGAAATAAGGGGTGAAACGATGATCATCGGCATTCCCAGGGAGATCAAACCGGAAGAAAACCGGATCGCCATCGTCCCCGGGGGAATAGAGACACTCGTTCAGCGAGGGCATACCGTGCTGGTGGAGAGCGGGGCAGGAAAGGGAAGCGGCTTTAGCGATGACGAGCTGCAAAAGACCGGAGCCCGCATCCTCCCCAAACATGGTGATATCTTTGCTGAAGCAGATCTTGTGCTGAAAGTGAAAGAACCCCTTCCGGAAGAATATAATCTCTTGAGAGCCGACCAGATCCTTTTCACATTTTTTCATTTCGCCGCTTCTGAGACACTCACCCGCACCCTTCTCGAAAAAAAAATAATCGGCATAGCATACGAAACAGTGCAGACAGAAGACGGCTTCCTGCCGCTCCTTGCCCCCATGAGTGAGATCGCCGGCAGGATGGCGCCTCAGGAAGGGGCGAAATATTTAGAGAAACCATGCGGAGGTGAGGGAATACTCCTGGGAGGGGTAGCAGGTGTGCCCCCGGCCCATGTGGTAATCCTGGGTGGAGGGACTGTCGGTTACAACGCTGCCCGGGTTGCCTCAGGCATGGGTGCAACGGTAACCATCCTTGATGTGAATCCCCGCAAATTACACCTGGTGGACGAACTGTTTCAGGGGAGGGTTATCACCATGATGGCTGATTCCTACAATATAAGAACAATCATAAAGGATGCTGACCTCCTCATAGGGGCTGTCCTCATCCCCGGGGCTAAAGCACCCAAGCTCATTACCCGTGACCTGCTCAAGACCATGAGGCCAGGAGCAGTTCTGGTAGATGTTGCCATCGATCAGGGAGGATGCGCAGAGACCTCCCGCCCCACTACCCACGCCCATCCTGTTTACGAGGAGGAGGGTATCATTCACTATTCGGTGGCAAACATACCGGCTGCTGTCCCTCGCACGGCTACCCGAGCCCTGGCGCTGAATACCCTTCCCTACGTCACCGAGATTGCCGAAAAGGGCTGGAAGAAGGCTGTAAAAGAAAATGCCTCGTTAGCAAAAGGGGTAAACATGGTAGAGGGGAGCATTACCTACAGAGCAGTGGCGGAAGCGTTTCACCTTCCTCATAGCCCACTGGATCAAATCCTATGACAAAAGGAGGCTCAATGAACAGCCAGAAGATCAATGAAATCATCAAGGACGTTGTAACAATTAAGAAGGAACTGATCGGGATTAAGGTTTGGAAGGAAGAACCAGGCGATATCCGTAAATACGAAGGGAAAGCCTTTCCGGGAATGTGCGGTCAGATAGGCGAAGTGCTCACGACCGGTGAAACCTTTGTTACAAACCTGAGCAATCAGCTCTGTACAGGCGGGGTAGTGGCTACCGGCGTTGCCCGCCCACCTTCTCCTAAGGCGAGCATCAATATTGCAAAGATGCATCTGGAGCTAATGAAAGACTATGGCAATCTTGATACAGCCCTCTGTTATGAAGATGAAATGAAAAAGCTGATTCCCCACTGTAAGGAGAAGAATGCGGCTGTTCAACTGGGACGTTTCAGAGAGATGAAAGAAGCTGATCTCGTTTTGATATTCTGTACCCCGGGCATTGCGGATTTGATCAACCGGGCTTATTCATATGTCACCGGCAAGCCCATTCAGGGGTTTGGAGGAAATGGCGGCTGCCCCTTTGTCATTCAGTATCCCTATGTCACCAAGAAACCTTCTTTCACCTACAGCGACATCTCCTGGAGGAAGTTTGTCGGATTAACGGACGATGAGCTTACCATGTGCTTCCCATTCCAGAGTCTTGTCGAGTTCATTGAAACCTTCCCCTCCGTCGCAGAAAATTACAGGAAGTTTGGAGAAGGAATGAAGCTGTAGGGGCAAGGGTAAAGGGGCAGGGGAATTTTAGATTGTGGAATGGCGAATGCGGAATATGTTTGTAAAACAATGGGAATGGAATCCAGAAGATACAGGTCAACATTTAATATCAGGAAATATATTGACTATGCATGTTCGCTCTCAGGGTATCCAGAATAACCCTTATGTACCCATAAACAAAAAAGGAGGTCGTTATGAAACATATCATCCAACAATCAATATTCTTTATGCATGGTACCTTCTATGCGGGCTTGGCAGTGTGCCTGCTCATGATGGCAAAGGGAGAGGCGGCGCACGCAACAGGAACGGTGTCTGAATTGAAGGTCGTGGATTATGTTGACCTCAACCGCTACCTGGGAAAATGGTATGAAATTGCACGGATTCCTGTTTTCTTCCAAAAGGAATGTGCAGGGGGAGTAACAGCGGAGTATGCACTCATGAAAGATGGGAAGATCAGTGTATTGAACCAATGTTGCACCGAGGAAGGCAAAGTCAAACAGGCAAAAGGGCATGCCTGGGTTGTTGATAAAAAAACCAATGCAAAATTAAAAGTCAGCTTTGTCCCATTTCTGGGTCTCTGGTTATTTGCTGGCGATTACTGGATTATTGATATCGGAACTCAATATGAGTATGCCGTGATTGGAAACCCTTCCCGGAGTATCGGATGGATTCTGAGCCGGACACCAACTCTCCCTGACGAAGTTATGAAGGGCATTGCTGAAAGGCTCAAATCTCAGGGATATGATTTTTCTCAATTTACGATGACCGACCAGAAAAAATTCAAATGCGGTACAGAATAGACACAGGAGAAGTCTCTCTATGAGGAGCGGTATTCATCTCAAGACTCTTTTGCAATGATTGTTGACATACCCTTCTATTTCTGATGAAGAACGAATTCAAGGATTACATCTGCCGACCTTTCTGCATGTTTTATCGCGAAGGCCAGAAAGAGGACCTTGCCTGCCAGGGGTCAGAGGTGATTGAACGCCTGGTAAAGCAAGGGCGACTGCATCCTGGACAGTTACCGCGGGATGGGAAAATCCCCGGCAAAAGGTGGCAACATGATGCTGCTTTAGATGCCGCTGTCTGCCAGCCCTGCCCCTTTAAAGCACAGGACTGTGACTTTCAAGCTGAAAGTCCGCCCCCTTATGCTGAGCCGTGCGGAGGCTATATCCTTCTCACCCTGCTGAAAGAAAAGGGAACTATCTTTTTAATTGATCTTGAAAAGGTGACTCTCGGATAATTTTTTGACCCCTTCTCGGCTGCAGGCCACGGAGTCTGCCTCCATTTGCCATTTATCCCAGGCCATCCGGTCTCACATTACATTGTACCAGCATCGCATCAATACTTCTCAGCCTCCCTGAACAGCCGGGCCTCGATGTCGTAGGCGATGAGGATGTTCCTTGGTGTCCAATCGCCATTCATGAGCAGAATCACCCCGACCCCATCCGACAGCCTGAAAAACATCTCCGTCGACACCCCGTTGTTGCCGCCGTTATGGCCCATCAACTCCATGCCTTGAAGATTTTTCGTATACCAGAACAGGCCGAATTCGGGGGCGACATCGGGATACTGGATCCGCCGCATTTCCTCGACGGTCTCCGGTTGCAGGATACGGACCCCATCCAGCTCGCCATACTGGATGAAGGCGATGAGATGGCGGGCAAGCTGGGGGGCGCTGGTGATCACCCAGCCTGCTGGATAGAGCGGGCAGCCATAGAAACCATAAGGGTGGTAGCGGCCGGTGTATTCGTTGTAGCCATACGGCATGGCCATGTGGGAGAGGTCCAGGTCGGCAAAGCGGTAGGAGGTCTCGGTCATGCCAAGCGGCTTGAAGATGTATGTCGTGCAATACTGATCGAATGGGATGCCAGTAATCGTCTCGACCAGGTAAGCAGCTAAGCAGGCACCGAAATTGGAGTAACTCCATACCGTGCCCGGCGCAGTCTTGGCATAATTGCGTTCCGGGTCATAGGAGGCCCCGCCGGGGGCCAGAAAGTCCGCGAGGAACTGGCCAAGGGATATGGTCGGATCGCCGAGGCGATATTCCTTGAGATAGACCAGGCCGACGTCCACAATCGATGAAGTATGGGCCATGAGCATACGTGTTGTGATCGGCACATCGGGAAAGTGGGGGTTTACGACCTGGAATGGCAGATAGACGTTTATATCCGCATCCAGATCGATCTGCCCCTTCTCCCAGATTTGCATCACCGCGGTGGCGATCACCGTCTTTGAGATGCTTGCCAGCTCGAACAGCGTCTCGCTGGTGACGGGCTCCTTGCCAAGAATCCGGGAATAGCCGTAGGCGCCCGTCCACACGACCCGGCCGTTTTTCACGATGGCAGCCGAAAGGCCCGCCATGTGAGCTCTGGCCAGTTGCGTCTCGATGTATCGGTCCAGCGGGATACTGTCGGCCTCTGGAGCGACAATTTCCGGGACCGGCACAAACCAGGGCTTCAAGGGGGCAATGGCTGTGCTGCTGGCATTTTGCCCGCTGGCCTCCACAAGGTTCAGCGGCACGAACGTCCAAAGAAGGCCGACAACTGCAAGAAGCATTGCGGCCATCATCCACAACCGGGGAGAGTGCCCATTCCTGGCTGGTATAGTCCTCATATTTCCCTCCTCTAAAATTGATCTGCTTCGTTAAAAAGACGATCGAGGATATCGAGCAGCGCTTTTTGCTGCCACGGAAACGAAAAGTCGCCGTTAGCCAGAGCGATGACCCCAACACCATCGGACGGCCGGAACCACATCGCCGTGGTTACCCCCTTGTCGCCGCCGTAGTGGCCCAGGCGGGTCTCACCATTGTGCTCCTCATACTCCCAGGCCAGGCCGGTTGTGGAACTGAGTTCCGGATACTGAACCCGCCGCATCTCCTCCGCTGTTGCTTGCTCGAGAATGCGTGCGCTCCCGAACTCGCCGTAGTTGATGCTGGCGATCAGGAAGTTGGCCAGTTGGCGGGCGCTCGTCCGCAACTGTCCGTCGGGGTAGTCCGGATATCCATACTGGCCATAGGCGACATACTTTCGAGTCTTGAAGTCATATTGATATGGCATGGCCAGCTGGGTCTCATCCAAGTCGCGAAGGAACCAACTCGTTTCATTCATCTGCAGAGGCACAAAGAGGTGCTGTGTGCAATAGTCCGCGAAGGAAACTCCGGTGATCGCCTCGACCAGGTACCCGCAGAGCGCGAATCCGATATTCGAGTAGTTCACTGCCGTGCCCGGGGCATAGTCATAGAAGTTCCGGTTCGGTCCGTACAGGACTCCGCCGGGTGAGAGATAATTTTCCAGGTAGAGACCCAGCGGGATGGGTGAATCGCCCTCGGAGTAGAACGCCGACAACAGGACCGGATTGTCCTGGATGCTGGAGGCGTGGCTCAAAATCTGGCGAAAGGTGATCGGTTCATCGGGATAGTTAGGATTGCTGACCGAGAAAGGCAGGTGGTCAGTGACCGGGCCGTCCAGGGTAAACACCCCTTGTTCAAAGAGCTGCATCAAAGACGTGCCGGTGACGACCTTGGAGATTGAGGCGATCATGAACACCGTGTCCGGTGTGACGGCAGTCTGTGTTTCAAGGTTGGCCCAGCCATAGCCGCTGGACCAGACCACCTGCCCGTCCTTGACGATACAGGCAGCTATGCCAGGCACCTTGGCCACCGCCATTTTCGCCCGTATGTAAGTGTCGAGCGAATCGGCCCGGGCTGCCAATGGGCAGCCGACGAGAACAAGAGCGGCCAGGAGCATGAATATGCCGCCCAGCAGTCCTCTCAGACCAGAAGCGCTACGTGAAATCTCATGACCTGTTTTCATCACCTTCATAATCCAACCCTCCTTGCTGACCCCCTGACCCGTCGAGATCTATCTATTCTTCCTTTTATCATCTCTCCCGTCGGCTCATCTGTCGTTCAGAAGCTCAACTGCCCCTTCTTCGGCGATTTCGTGGGTACTGCAGTGAATAGCGCCGCCCGAGCCGTCAAAGCCACTACAGTCAATCCCCATGATTTCCCAGCCCGGGAGCGCCTGCTGGTAGACGGCCAGGGCATCGACATCTTCCGGCACGTTGAATGTGGGAACCAGCACTTTGCCGTTGTGCTGGTAGGCGTTGGTGTACGTGCGCCAGTAACCGTTGCGCAGCCGGGCGGGCTGTCGAATCCGATGGATCGTGTACGGGTTGCCGGTCGAAGCCAGCATGCCCTGGAGGCTGGACACGAATTCCTCGACCAACGGCGTGTTCGGGTCGTCCGCCGGCCACTCCCCCACGATCCAGGTCTCCGGCCCGACCAACTTGGAGCACATGTCAATGTGCGGCGAGACCGGCGGCTGCGGCATGATCACCAACTCGGCGCCGTAGTAGTCCCGGAAGATCTGCCGAAGCTGGGCTTCGCTCATGAAGAAGTTCTCTTCGACGATCCAGGTTGTGCAGAACACCCGCCCCATGCCATCCGAGCAGAGGTTTCCGCCTTCGGTAATCAGCGGCGTCTCGAAGTAGTTTGCCTGCAGTTCGCGGTTGAGTTTGGCGTTGGCCCCGTTTTCCTTGGGCGCCAGGATGTAGCGGTTGTCCACGATGCCCCAGGCTCCGCTGTTCAGGCCGAAAACATTTTCGGGGCCGTAGTCGCGGGTCCAGTTGCAGTTGTCGTAGATGAAGAGGTTCTTGACGAACAGCTTGGGAAAGGTCACCCACACGACATTCTCTAAGGAAACGCCGGCAGCCGTGAGTTTCTCGATGATCTGGGACTTCTCGTTCTGGGTGTCGTAGAGCATGTAGACGACGCCCACGTCCTGCAACTCGTCCACCATGGCGCAGAACGCGTCCTGAACATCGCGCCAGTCTAGCGGCCAGGCCATCAGTGTGCCGTGCATCGGCTCGAATTCGGCGGTCCAGCGCACCGGCTCGGCCGGCGGCGGTGTAATGGTTTTCGGCGTCGCCCGGAGTTCCTGGGGAACGCCGTTCCAGTTGGGAATGAAGTTCGGCGGGACTTTCCACAGGTCCCAGTAGGAAGCCGGGAGCTTGGCAGTATCGGATACGGCCGGCGGCGAAGAGGCGAGCCCGGCAAAGGACCTCTCGCCCGCAGCCTGCAGGTTGGGGGGTCCCCCCTGCCAGACCGTCACACCCAGACATACTGCCAGTAGCATAACCCAAAAACGCATCCGTTTCATGACGAGATCCTCCTTGCGATGAAAGATTTTCAAAGTACGTGCGGTCACCCAAGACCGCACGTTTTCACTTCATAGCGATCACAACAGTGAGACCAAAGCAATCAAAAAATTGCGTGCGTGATAGCCAAATGAAAATAGACATTTCTGAGAAACAAGGTTTCTCAACTTTTCATAGATCTCACTTATATTCCTTGCCAGGCTCTTTTGATATCTTCTTCAACTGCTCGATGAGAACGGAACTTTGCGGGTCTCCCAGTTTTTCCGCCATTCGTACCGCTTTCCAGGCTGACGGATAATCCTTTTTCAGAGCATAGGCAGTAGCAAGGTTGGTGTAAGCAACGGCAAGCTTGGAATCAAATTGAATGGCCTTCTCTGCTGTCTTGATTGCCTCGTCGACATTTCCATTCTCACGGTGGGCAAAGGAGAGGGCGCTGTAGCAATTGGCAGATATGGGCCTTAAGAAAAGAGCGCTCTTGAATTCACTTATGGCCTGGCTGTATTTCCCCTTCCTGGTATAGACCAGACCCAGGTTATAGCGGGCGTCAAAATCTTTAGGATCAAGCTTGATTGTTTTCTGATACTCCCGGATGGCCTCGTCATCTCTCCCCTTTTGCTGGTAGAGCGCCGCCAGGCGGTAGTGGATATCCGGATCATCAGGGCTTAACTCTGCCACCTTCTGATACTCAACAATAGCATCATCTGTCTTCCCCTGATCAACATAGGCCTTGGCGAGACGGAGGTGGATCTTGAGCATATCAGGTTTCAGTTCCACTGCCTTCTGGTATTGTTTTACGGTTTCCTCCTGATCGCTCCCTTTCCCGTATCGCTCTCCTTCCTCGTTGTATTCTGCTGCCGTACCTGCATTGGCATAGGCCTCAGCATATTGGGGGTCAAGCTCTGCTGCCTTTTTAAACTCCCGCTTTGCTTCCTCATGCCGGCCCGCATTTCCGTAAGCAACCCCCAGGTTATAGTGAGCCTGGGCAAAGTCCGGTTTTAACTGAATCACTTTTTCATACTCGGCAATCGCCTCATCCAGCATCTCCTTTTCCCCGTAAGCTATCCCGAGATTGAAGTGGGCTGAGGCAAGGTTCGGCTTTAACGCTATTGCCTTCTGGTATTCAGCAATCGCCTCATCGATTTCGCCATTCTTAAAATGAGTGATACCGAGATTTACGTGGTATTCTGCTGTCTCCCTCTTTCCCTGTGCCTGAAGGAGGGATGGTATGAAAAGCAGAAAGATGAGCATGATGGCAGGGACAATAAAAACCCTCGATTTCATATTTTTAATCTACCATAGTTTTCTCAATTTTTCTAAAAAATTAAAAGTGTTAGACAGTCAGAATTTTAGAATATGTAAGAATTTTAGAATATTGACTTACATTATGACCTAATGTAAGATAAACCATAATTATATGGAGGTGAAAACGTTATGGAGACAGCCTATGTAACCAGCAAGGGCCAGCTCGTTATCCCCGCACGGCTCCGCCGCAGGTACGGCATTAAACCAGGAACAAAGGTCTGCTTTGTCGAGCGGGATCATGAGATCCTGTTCCAACCTGTGACAAAAGAATATATCCGGAGTGTGTGCGGTATGCTCAAAAGCGATACTTTGGTTACGCAGGAGTTGTTAAAAGAGCGGGCAAGGGATAAGGAGCGGGAGGAGGCCAAACTTGAAAAGTTCCGTTCTCGATAGTTACGCTGTCCTTGCCTTCCTCTTCAATGAAGGTGGCGCTGGAAAGGTGGCTGAGCTCCTTGAGAAGGCAGCAGAATCAGATACGTTCATGTTCATAGCAGCTCCAAACTGGGCTGAGGTACGGTATATGGTCGAGCGAAAGGTCGGCCAGGGACAGTGGGGCGCAGTAAGATCAAAACTTCTTGCCCTCCCGATCGAGATTATACCGGCGGATCAGCTCCTGGCCGAAATAGCCGGTGAGATAAAGGTCTCAAAGAGGATCTCTCTGGCAGACTGTTTTGCCGCGGCATTAGCACTTCAAAAGAAAGCTGAGCTCTATACCGGTGATCCTGAGTTTCGATCCATTGAAAAAGAAATCAAGGTTATCTGGTTATAAGCCGGTCTTGTGTCGGCTGGTCTTTTCTCGCAGCAACCCTACCTGGGCGCAGCAAGCGGTTTCAAAAAAGCCTACCCGAAGACGGGCCAAACGTTTTATAGACCGAAGGCCCGGCGCAGGCGGGTTGTTCCCCACCATAAAAAATTTCATATGGAATCTTTTGTTGCTTCGTGATAAAAATTTTCATACAGCGTAATAAGAGGTCTTTGCCTATGAAGAAAATCGGGATCATTGCCAAGAAGAACAAACCAGAGGCAGTTGAGGTCACCCGCAGGCTTCTCCCCTGGCTTGAAGAAAGAAATATCGAGGTCTTTCTGGACCATGATATTGCCTCCCTGGTAATGCCGGCAAAGGGGATGGAGAAAGCAGAGATCCCTTCCCGGGTGGACATGGTTGTGGTACTCGGTGGAGATGGGACACTCTTAAGCGTTGCCCGCTTGCCAGGCATCGAGAACATCCCTATTCTCGGTGTAAATCTCGGTGCCATGGGATTTCTCACCGAGATACCCCTGGAAGAACTCTACTCGACCCTGGAAAAGATCTTGAAAGGCAATTATGATAAAGACAGACGGATGACCCTTCAGGCTGTAGTCCGGCGAGAAGGAAAGACTATTGCGTCCTACTCGGTTCTTAACGATGTGGTGATCAATAAAGGTGCCCTGGCCAGGATCATTGACCTGGAGATCAGCATCAACGGCAGGTACCTCACCACCTTCAAGGCTGACGGCCTGATCATCTCCACCCCTACCGGCTCTACCGGCTACTCCCTGTCTGCAGGAGGACCGATTATCCATCCCTCTCTTGACTCCTTAGCCATCACCCCTATCTGCTCTCACACCCTGACAAACCGTCCTCTTATCCTCCCGGGTACGGTTGGTATCGACGTTCTGATCAAATCGCGTCATGATGACGTCTTTCTTACCCTGGACGGCCAGGAGGGCCTTTCCTTGAAACCCGATGACACTGTTTCTGTGCAGAAGAACCCGAACTACATTACCCTCATAAAATCACCCTACCGGAACTACTTCGACGTATTGAAGACGAAGCTCAAGTGGGGAGAAAGATAAATGCGGAATTCGGAGTGCGGATTGCGGAATAAAAATAAAATTCTAAATTCGAAGCACGAAACTCGAAACAAATCCAAATTTCAAAATTCAAATATCAAAACAAAACGTTTCGGATTTCGATATTCGGATTTTGGATTTCTTTTGTGAGAAGGCTGTGCTTACCGAACTGCACATAAAAAACTTTGCCATCATAGACCAGGTGACGATTTCGTTTCCCCCGGGGCTTACCATCCTCTCGGGAGAAACAGGAGCAGGAAAATCGATCATCATCGGGGCACTGACCCTCCTCATGGGAGGGAGGGCATCGGCTGATCTCATCCGCTCGGCTGAAGAGGAGGCATCCGTTGAGGCGATCTTCGATGTCTCTCACTGTCTCTCCCTTGCTCAGAAGCTTGCGGAATGGGGAATCGAGGGTGATGACAGCCTCCTCATCCGGAGAACCATCTCCCGCTCGGGGAAAGGCAAGGCTTTCATCGGCAGCCATCTCATCACCGTAACGATGCTGGGGAATCTCGGCGAGGAGCTGATCAATATTTCCGGGCAGCACGAACACCAGCTCCTCCTGAAGCCGGATCAGCACTTGGAGATTGTGGACGAGTTCGGCGGGCTCTTGCCACTGCGGAACACCTATACCAGCACCTTTCACCAGCTCACCTCTCTCACCCAGGAACTGAACGCACTGATCCAGGCAAAGGAGAGGAGGGAAGAAAGGATCGAACTGCTTCGGTTCCAGATCAAGGAGATTGCGGATGCGAACCTTCACCCTGGAGAAGAGGAGCAGTTACGTGAGGAGAGGGGCATCCTGAACAGCTCTGAGAAACTCTTTCAGACAACCAAAAAGGCCTATGAAACGATCTATGCCGATAAAGGGTCTGTCCTGGAACAGTTGAAGAACGCCCTGCGGGAACTGAAGGAACCCTCTCAGATTGATGCACGGCTCTCTCCGCTCTTCAGCACGCTCGAGTCTTCAGTCTTTCAGGTGGAAGATCTCGCTCTATCACTCCGGGATTACTATCAGAGGATCGAGTTCGATCCCAGGCGGCTGGAGGAAATCGAGTCGAGGCTCGCTGAAATACATACGTTGAAAAAGAAGTACGGAGATACCGTTGAGAAAGTCATCGCTTCCCGGGACAGGGCAGAACGCGAGCTGAAAGAACTCACGGAGAGCGAAGAAAAGATTGAGGAGCTGAAAGGTGCTCAGGAGAAGCTGGACAAAGAGACTTTGGAGCTCGCCCGGAGGTTATCCCAGGAGAGGAAGAAGTCGGCAGCGGTGCTGAAGGAGAAGGTGGAAAAAGAGCTTGCCTCGCTGGGCATGAAGAAAACCGTCTTTGAAGTGAAGGCCGTGGGCGCCTCAGCAAAAGGAGAGGGGAGAGAAAACATCATCATCGATAACCACTTCCTCCATGAAAAGGGAATGGACGATCTCGAATTCCTCATCTCCCCGAACCCAGGCGAGGAGTTGAAACCCCTCTCGCGGATTGCGTCGGGAGGAGAGCTTTCCCGGATCATCCTGGCACTGAAGAGAATCATCGCCCAGGAAGAAGAGGTATCCACCCTCATCTTCGACGAAGTTGACGCAGGCATTGGAGGGGCCACGGCAGAAGTGGTAGGGAGGAAGCTCAAGGAGATCTCCCGCAGGCACCAGGTGCTCTGCATCACCCACCTCCCCCAGATTGCCTGCTTTGCCGATACCCATTACTCGATAATCAAGGAGACACGAAAGGGGAGAACCTTTACTCTCCTGAAAAAGCTGAATGAAGTGGAAAAAGTTGAAGAGCTTTCCCGCATGCTGGGAGGGAGAGAGATAACCACCAAGACCCGGGAACACGCCCGGGAGATGCTCAGCGCTGCGCAGGGGTTGTCGTGATCCGCAAGGCCAAGGTTACTGACGTTAA
>Ga0315282_10012710_pt1 | contig 12844 bp, 13 predicted proteins | sample YL17G07_20_MG_FD_203693 | JGI IMG/M metagenome (GOLD analysis project Ga0315282, IMG submission 203693) | Sediment microbial communities from Yellowstone Lake, YNP, Wyoming, USA - YL17G07_20 | ecosystem: Environmental > Aquatic > Freshwater > Lake > Sediment | place: USA: Wyoming | collected... | reverse complement strand
AATTTTCTGGACCAAGGTTCCTTGTTAAGAAAGCTATTATTAAAAAAGACAACAAAGCTACGGTTAGCCTTGTGAATATTATATACACACTATGCCTGCTTATTTTTCCTATCTCTTTCTCTTTCATTTGACTCTTATAAAAATATGATTTAGGCAATTAAATTCATTTGAAACTAATTTTTAAACTTAAAAAAGAAATTAAATGCCAAGGGAACTTAAAAAGGATATTTAGAAATTGATGTTGGAAAAGAAACGATTCCCATTGTGCCTTAACATTATGGAATAAAATGTTATGTTAGAGAAGGTAACTTTCATATTCAAAGGAGAAAGAAGTTGTGACAAGTTGAACTTACTAATAAACAGGTTCAATTATCATTATCTTCCAGAGATGTACATAATCTTCGAGGGATGCAGATTTCGACTCAGGAAAGATTCCATTGATTTGTTCCAATTCAAGCCAAACAAGGAGAGGGAAGTTCTAAATGTCATGAAAACCATAAGAGAAGGAACATTTATCGATGTGGGTTCTCACGTTGGAAAATATACTTGTGTGGTTGCTAAGCAGTTGGAAGGCAAGGGCAAAGTCATATCGATAGAAGCTGACCCAAACAACTTTAAGGCATTGCAGGAAAATATCAAATTGAATAAGTTAAAAAATGTAGAAGCATACAATGTTGCAGCCTTCAGTGAAAACAAAAGAATAAAATTTTATTCAGGTAGCTTAACTGAAGCAAGTCAAAGTTCTGCAATAATAAAACCAAAAAACTCAAATATTATTGAAGTTAATGCTACAAGGCTAGATTCGATAGTCAAAAAGAAAAAAGATATTACATTAATGAAAATTGATGTCGAAGGAGCAGAGTTTGAAGTCTTAAAGGGTTCGCGAGAAATATTGAGAAAAGCCAAACCAATTCTTATAGTCGAAAACATGTATAATAAAATATTTCAGAAATGCAAGGAAATGTTAGTGGATGAGTTCATATATTTGTGTCAAAACCTAGATGGTTTAAATTATATGTTCAGGCCGACTGATTTTTATGAAGGTGAATAAAATGAAAAGAATTGATCTAATCAAGATTGATACAGAGGGCGCAGAAGTAGAGATACTTCAAGGTGGAACCAAAACTTATAATTGAGATGCAGTCACAAAAAATACAGATGATGCCATTGACATCTTAAAATCTTTGAACTATGATTTTGAAGTCAAGATAATTGGTGGGTACAATCATATCTTTGCTTGGTGACAAATTTAAAGATCTATAGAATCCATAACCATTTTTGCTCGCAATATACTAGATTTTAAGAGTGATTCAAAAGTTCCTGCATCTGACCAAAAACCATCAACCTTAATTGCTTTCATTCTTTTTTGCTTCACATACCAATTATTCACATCTGTTATCTCTAGTTCATTTCTTGCACTTGGTTTCAATGTTCTAATAAACTCAAAAACATCATTCGGGTAAATGAAAAGACCAGTCTGGGCATAATTTGATTTTGGTTCTTTAGGTTTTTCTTCAATAGTAATCAAATTCCCATTTCTATCAAACACAGGCACACCAAACCTCTGTGGGTTTTGTACATCTTTAATAAAAATGTAGCCATTATCATCCTCAAGTACTTCTTTTGGCAAAGTTACTTTTTCAAATACATTGTCACCAACTATTGCAATAACCTTTTCTTTGTTAAAAAAATCTTTAGCCTGAAACAATGCATGTGCTATTCCAAGTGGTTTATCTTGCACCTTATAGGTAAGTTTCACCCCAAACTTTTCTCCACTTCCTAGAAAACGCATAAAATCTGCAATATATTCACCACCAGTAACTATGCAAATATCGTTAACACCAATTTGTTTAAGAGTCTCAAGAGGATGGATGATCATTGGCCTGTCAAAAACCGGCAACAAATGCTTGTTAGTTACCAAAGTCAAAGGCTTTAATCGTGTTCCTTCTCCACCTGCTAAAATAACACCCTTCATTTTTTCACCTTCATTTGTGTGGTGGTATGAACCAATCCCAAGGTTTGCCAACTCTAGAATCGTTTGTTTTTCCATTTATTGACGTGGGAATTATTTTTGAATCGTTCCACGGTCTTCTCAATTCATCTGGATTCTTTGCATCATACAACTTAGATACAAAATAGATCGTGATAGATGGTTCAACACCGAGAGTTTTTGTTCCATGCCAATATTTTCCTGGTACTCTTACAAGTTGCAATTTTTCTGCACTTGCTACAATTTCATCCAATTCTCTGCTCACTTCATCAAAAGCACAAATCTTCATCGAACCCCTAATAATAATGAAATAGTCAATCTGTCCCCGTTCGTGGCGGTGCCAAGCTCTGACCATTCCTGGATAACTAATTGATAAGTTGGCCTGTACTGGTTCGTCCTCTCCCAAAAATTCACGCCAATCAGTTCTCATAATCTCTGTAAAGGACCCCCTCTCATCTGGAAATTGCTTCAAATCCAACGCCTTTATTCCTTCAAGCATACTTTCTCTATGCTCACAAAGATATTTAAACCTTATTATGTTAATATCATATGATGATTTTATGGCAAGAGTACTTGTGATAGGATCTACAGGACTATTGGGAAGTCACTTGATGGAGTTAGGACGGCAACTAGGGCATTCAATGTACGGAACATTCAACAAGCACACAATAAACGGTCAGGACCTCTTTCCCCTAGATGTTACAAAGAGGAATTCAGTCTTCAGCCTCCTTGAAAAGATGAAGCCGGATTGCGTTATCGATACGCATGCATTACACGATGTTGACTATTGTGAAACCCATCCTGAGGAAGCATGGTTGATTAATGTCGAAGGAACAAGGAATGTTGCAGAAGCGTGTAAAAGAATTGGAGCAAAGATGATCTACATTTCTACCGATTACATATTCGATGGGAAAAAACTGAAATATACTGAAAAAGACAAGCCAAATCCATTAAGCTATTACGCAAAAACGAAGCTAATTGCCGAGCATGTCATTGAAGATTTAGATGTAAATCACATAATCGCAAGAAGTTCTGTACTTTACGGAAAAGGAGGTTTTGGAAAACTGAATTTTGTTCTTTGGTTAGTTCAGAAATTACAGAACAAAGAGAAAGTTACGATTGTTACCGATCAACATAACAATCCGACTTTCGTTAACAATTTGGCCAAATTTATTTTTCTTTTATACCAAAAGAATGCACGAGGAGTTTTTCATATAACTGGTCCAGAATGTTTGAGCAGATATGAATTTTCAAAGATTATTGCCAAGGTATTCAGATTAGATGCGAGTTTGATTTCTTCAATTACGACACCAGAGCTAAAACAGATCGCAAAGAGACCGGGAAAGGTAGATATGCTGACTAACAAACTTGAACGAGTGACTGGAAAAAAACCAATGTCCACAATCGAAGGCTTAACAATGCTAAAGAAGCAGATTGAGGTGGCGAAAAAATGACATTTTCAAATTATTTGCAAGCAACCAGCAGAAACAATTACAAAAGAAGGCCCGACATTGAGGAAAATAATTGTGTGTTCTGTGAAAAAATGACAAAGAAACAAACAATAGTTCACCAATCAGAAAATTTTTTCATTGTACCAGCTGAATTTCCTTATAATGTTGGTCATTTGATGATTTGCACTAAGAGACATTTGAAGAATTTATCAGAGTTAAACGAAAAAGAAAACAAAGAAATTTTTTCTGTCATTTCAAAAACAATTAAGGCACTCGAGAAAAGTTACAACACTTCATCTTTCAACGTAGGTTTGAATTTGGGTGCTCCAGCTGGAGCTACATATGAACATTTTCATCTTCACATTGTGCCTAGATGGTTAGGCGACTCTGGGTTTATGGAATTGACTGCGAATACACGGGTTTTAAAGGAGACAATTGAAGAAACAACTAACAAACTAAAAGAAATTTTTGAGGAAATTTAATATGAAGGTTTTAGTCACTGGAGGGGCGGGCTATATTGGCTCAGTTTTGTGTGAACTTCTTCTTAAAAAGGGACATAAAGTCAGGATTCTTGATAGATTCTTTTTTGGAAGGGAAACAATAAAGCATATTGAAAATCATCCTAATCTTGAAATTGTTCAAGATGATATTCGCACGTGTGATGCAAACGTTATGAATGGTATCGATGCAGTAATAGATTTGGCCGCATTATCGAATGATCCATCAGGAGAGTTGGATCCAGAAAAAACGATTTCGATTAACTTTAAAGGCAGAAAAAGAATAGCAAAACTTGCAAAATTAAACGGAGTGAGGAGATACATCCTAGCATCTTCATGCAGCATCTATGGGTTTCAAGATGGACTGCTGGATGAAAATTCAACAACAAATCCACTAACAACTTACGCGAAGGCAAATCTAATGGCAGAGAAATCAACTCTTGCACTTGCCGATGAGAATTTTTTTGTATCTTGCCTGAGGATGGCAACAGTTTACGGCTTGTCCAATAGAATGAGATTTGACTTAGCAATAAATGGAATGGTACTTGGTTTATACAAGAACAAGCAGATTCCAATAATGCGTGATGGAAAACAGTTCAGGCCATTTGTTCATGTTAAAGATGCTTCTATGGCTTTCATGCTGATATTGGAGGCAGGCAAAGAGATCATTAACGGCCAAATATTCAATATCGGAAGCAATGAGCAAAATTATATGATTTTTGATTTAGCCAAAATGGTGTCAGAGGCGGTAAATTTGCCGTTTAATTATGAATGGTACGGTTCCCCAGATAACAGATCTTATAGAGTTAGTTTTGATAAAATAAAAAACAATTTGGGATTTAAAGTTCAGTTCACACCTAAGGAAGGAGCTAAAGAAATTTACAATGCTCTTGAGTCTGGGAAAGTGAAAGAAGATTTAAAGACAATAACAGTAAGATGGTACAAACATTTGATTGAGAAAGGTGAAGAAATTTAGGAGGAAAGATATGTATCCAAAAGTTTCTTTGTTGTGGATAAACTACAATAGCATCGATATTAAGGAAATAGTGATTGAATCAATAAAATCCATCAACGAGTTGAACTATCCAAATTTCGAATTGATTGTTGTCGATGGGGGATCTACAGATGGCAGTACAGATTTTGTTGAAAAGTTATTAAAAAAATCAAGGATTCATCATAAGTTTTTGAGACAAAAAGAAAATTTAGGACAACAAAGTTCCTGGAATTTAGCATACTTAGCTATGAGCAAAGATACAAAATATTTCATGACCCTCGATAATGATGTCAAACTATATCCCAATTCCTTGAAAGAAGTTGTTGAGAGATTGGAGCAAGATGAAAATATTGGGTCTTTGAGTGGAATCGAATTGTATTGGAACTCCAAAGATGTTGCAAACGCAGGAATAATGTTTGACGAACTTCTTTTCGGAAATACATTGTGTCAAGGATTGAATGTCAAAGAATGCGAAAAAAATGAGCACTTAATATCAGCAGCATCAGGTGGTTTAGGAATCTACAGAACGAGTGCAATAAGAAGATTGGGTAAAAATTTGTTTGAAGCAGATATGATTAGGCATTTTAATGAAACCATTTTGGGTGCTAGACTATGGACCAAAGGATACAAAACAATATTTTTTCCTGTAATAGTTGGTGAACATCACAGATGGGCGACGGCCACGAGCAGATCTCTAAAAAGATTTTATTACAAACAGAGAGGATGGCTGACCTTACTGTTAATTTCCAACAGTCCATTAAGAAATTCAACAACCCAAAATTTGTTCTTACTAAAAAACTTATTCGGATATATTAGAAGGGATCCAAAAAATAGCTTAGAATATGTAAAAATGCACAGAAAAGTGATTGCAGATTCCGAGAAAAAGGCTAGAGAGTTGCTCAGAAGAAAAATTTCTGTGGACATCAACAAGATACCACATGTAAAAGGAATCAGGCTCTTTTGGCTCTTCCCAGCTGGTTGGACAAAAAAATTTCAGTCAAGTTCCAGATTTGCTGATTTGCTTAGAAAAAATTCGATCTATTTTCCAGCTTTAGTTTGATTTAAGTTCTTGGACTGCCCAGTTAAAAATCTTGTTTAGTCCTTCATCTAAACTAGTTGTTGCCTTCCACCCAAGAATTCTTTTCATTCTAGTAACGTCTGCGCAATATCTGTTGATTCCTCTTGGTCCAGTCAAATCATATTCAATTTTAATTTTTTTTCCAGATATTTTTGCAATCTTTTCAGCCAATTCTTTTATCTTTACTACTTCTTCGGATCCAAGATTTACTGGTTCGGCATTATTTGCCTTCTCTATTGCCAGCAATAAACCTTCGACGCAGTCCTTCACATACAAGAAAGCCCTCTCTTGATTTCCATCACCAAAAATTGTGAATTTTTCTTTTGGGTACAACACTGCCTTTCTAATTAAAGAGGCAACAACACGAGCCCTTTCTGGGTCTAAAAAATCTCCCTCTCCATATGCATTGAATATTCTCACGATTGAACACTTGATTCTGTAATCTTTGAAATATGATTTGCAAGCAATTTCACCCAGAATTTTTGACCAACCATATGTAGTTTTTGGGTTAGCAGGCAAGCCATCTTCTTCCTTAAAAGCATTTAGAGAATTTCCTTTGTCTGGATATATTTGAGCGGAACTTGTAAAAAGAAAATTGTCGATTCCCTTTATTCTGCACGCTTCCAACATGTTCAGAGTCATAATTGTGTTTGGAGCGAAATTCTCAACATTATTCTTGCTTATGCTGCTGACGCTACTCGGTGAAGCCGCTAGATGGAAAACAAAATCTATATTTTTTGTTACATCCAAACAATCATTGAGCGAAGTCAAATTCACTTCATGAAATTCAATTTTATTGGAAAGAGACTTAAATTCTGGAAGTCTGCTATTTGCTGATCTAGCCGCAACAACAACGTTAGCTTCAAGACCAACCAATTTTTCAACCAGATGAGATCCAATTAAACCTGTTCCACCTGTGATAAGAATCCTCTTGCCATTCCAATCTATCGTCATTTTAATCACTATTCTCTTTTATTACTCTAGCCACTCCATCATGTATTCCTATTTCAGCCTTGAAGCCCATCAAATCTTCTGCCTTTTTTATACTCGCGACCGATCTTCTTCCATATATCGTCCTTTCCGGTGGAAGAGGAATATAGATTGGCTCTATTTTTGTTCCTAAGATATTGTTTATTATTTCAACAAGTTCGTTGGAACTTATTTCTTGCCCCACAGCAACATTGAAAATTTCATGGTTGAATTCCTTTTTCATCGCAATTAAATAAGCTCTGACAACATCTTCAACATGGATGAAGTCACGCGTCTGTTTTCCATCTCCCCATATCTTTGGTCTTTCTCCTTTTTTCATCGACCAAACAAAAACTGAGATTGAACTTGCAGCACGGCCTCTCAACTGTTCATCATCTCCATAAATTGTGAATGGTCTGAAACCTGTGATTTTAAATCCATAATCTTTTGCATAAAGGGCTGCTAATTCTTCAACGAATTTTCTCGATAAAGCTCGTAGGTAAATTGGTTTAGGAATATAGTCTTCTCTGAGAGGAAGAGGCTGTTCACCATATACACCAGAAGAGCTAGCATAAACTAGCTTTCGAACATTCAATCTTCTCATCGATTCAAGCAAGTTTATGAATCCCCTAACTGTTGAATCAAAAGATTCCACGGGCTGCTCAGTAAACAGATTGATGAAGAACGGTCCCGCTAAATGATAAACAAGCTCAACATTCTCCAAAGCATTCATCACATCATTAGAGTCACGCAAGTCACCGCGAATAAATTTAATTTTCTTCTCCTCATCACTAAGGATTTCTGGAGAGCTAAGTGACAGATTATCAATCACTGTTACATTGTGCCCAAGTCCGACAAGATTTCTAACAAGCTTACTTCCGACATATCCAGCTCCTCCTGTAACCAAGATGTTCATAATTCCTTCACAATCCTATTCAATTATTCTCACCGATGGTATTGGTATTATAAATTTTCCTCTATAACCTTTATTTCTATAAGATTTGATTATGTCATCTGCCACGTTCCACGATAGAATCAATGCATAATCTGGCTGTTCACGAAATACAATTTCTTCATCCACCACTGGTATATGAACACCCGGAGAAATTGTGTTTATCTTTAATGGGTTGACTTCTGCCAAATATTTCAATAAATCTGGTGTTATTTTGTAAAAGTTCAAGAATGTTGATGCTTTCATAGGCGCACCAATTCCAACTGCAGTCTTACCTTGCTTCTTTATATCAAAGAGTAATTGCAAAAGTTCTAACTTATTTTTCTCAAGCATAGCTTTCATTTTATCGAATTTTTCTTTAACATTAATGCCTTGCTCAAATTTTAGAATAGAATCCAAGTTGGTTGATGCAGGCTTCTTATTCATGTCAGCATAAACCAAGATTGAACCCCCATAGAACTTGCTTTGTTGAGCATCAAAAATTTTGAAGTTGTGTTTCGAAAATAGTTTCATCAAGCTGGTTAGTGTATAATATCGCAAGTGTTCATGATATACTGTATCGAATTCTAAATTTTCTAAAAGTTTTACAAGGTAGTGAGATTGGCTAACAAAAACTGTGTCTTTGGTCATTAGTTTTTTTACTTCTTCTAAAAAATCATTTATGTTATCAGTATGGGCAAGAACATTCATTGCAGTGATAAGTTTTACTCTGCTTGAGTCATTTAAATTCTTGATAACCAGTTCAGATATTCCTTTGCCAAAAAAATTGTTGATCGTCTTTACTCCATTTGCATTTGCAACAGCCACAGGCTTTGGAGATCCTTCAATTCCTAACACATTCATTTCCAATTTCATGAATGATTTCAAAAAAGTACCATCATTCGATCCTATGTCAATCACTATGTCTCCTTTTCTTAATCCAAATTTTCTGACCAACTCGTTGGCAAGATTATCGAAATATTCAACGAGAGATTTTGTAGTCCCAGTTAGGTATGTGTATTGATCAGCAAAAACTCTTTCAGTCGAGATTACATATGAGAGCTGAACTAAGGAACAATTCTTGCAATAGACCAAGGCAAGAGGATAATAAATTTCTTGACTGTTAAGTTGAATTTCTTGTCTGAAATCGTTGCAAAGAGGTTGATGACCAAGATTTAGAAGTTCTTCAAGATGAGTGCTTCCACAAACCTGACAACTTGGAGTCTGTGTTTTTTGCTCTATGTCAATCTACCTCGAATAAATATCATAAGTTAAGCGTTTGTATAGGGATTTTTTATTTCTATCTCTCTTAGACCTTTAATTAATTCGTCTAAACCTCGTTCAAGGCCTACTTCTGTCTTAAATCCAGTTTTTCTCATTTTTTCGAAAGAAAATTCATAGTTTCGGAGATCTTCATCCTTACCAGCATCTGCAAAATGCAAGTAGAAGTCAAGTTTTTTTCGAATGGCCAGAGCAACTTGCTCTTTTGTTAAGTTCAATTCCTCAGACCCGATACAATAAATGTTTTTATTCATTTTGTCAAAATTGTCAATAGCAAAAATTATTGCTCTTGCCATATCTCTTATGTGCACGAATGCTCTCTTGAAATCTTTTTCATAAACGACCAAAATTTTTTTTTTCAGTGCCTGAAATACAAAGTCATTAATCAGCAAATCAAGTCTCAGGCGTGGAGAAAGTCCGAAAGCAGTTGCAAATCTATAAATCACAACATTTGAACAGTTATCAAGCAAATATTTTTCGGCCTGCGCTTTTGTTTCTCCATAGACTGATATCGGTTCTGGAGGTGTTTCTTCTGTACAGATTATTCCTTGTTTGTTTCCATAAACACTATCGGTTGAACTATAAATGATTTTTTGTCCTTTTGATAAGTTTTTAGCCAAAATCTTAGTGCCTTCTAGATTTACTTTTCTTGCGGTTTCAGGATCTTTTTTGCAGGCAGGATAACCAACGATCGCCGCTAAATGGACAACGACATCCATACCCCTCAAGCAATCCTTAACGGTTTTCTCATCAAGAATGCTACCCTTTACGAACTCAAAATTTGGATTAATAAAATGTGGGATTAATCCATTAGGTCCGTATGTAAGATTATCTAAGACCCGAACTTTGAATCCCCTTTCAAGTAAAAGAGGCACAAGCACCGAACCAACATATCCAGCACCACCAGTCACAAGCACATTTAGTTTTTCAACCATAATACTATCTCCTTAGATAAAAATCATTCAGTTAAATTTAAGTATTAAAGGTGATATGAAGCTTTGTTCGGGAATTTTGTTCCATTAATATTTTAAGAGTTTCGATATACAAGTTTTAAAAGTGATACCATGAAAGTTGCAGTAATCGGCATTGGAGGTATAGGATATTCTTGGGCAACCCTTTTGGCATCTTTAGGTTATCAGGTTGTTGGGATAGACAAGAACTCAGAAGCGATTAAGAAACCAAGGACTGATAGAAGCGTCCAAGAACTATTCAGAAAAAATAATTCAAAAATTAAGAAAAATCTAAAACTCACAACGGATTACCAACAAATAAAAGATTCTGAAATTGTTTTTTGTACTGTAAATGCATGGCTTGATGAAAAGACCCAACAGTTAGATTTGAAGCCTGTTCAATCGGTTTTTGAATCAGTAAAGAAGGTAATTCCAAAACCAACAAACATAGTCGTCATAACGACATTGCCATACGGAGCTTGGAAAACATTGTCGATAATATGTGATTATTGTTATATTCCCCAAATGGTCACACAAGGAATATACATTAAAGGATATATCAATCCACCTTTCCTAATTATCGGTACAGAATCAAAAAGAATTCAAAAGCAGGTGGAATCATTCTACAAAGATTTCTTCAAAAAACTAAAAGTCAAACAGCCACTGACATTTTTTGCAGACTACAAGACTTCAGAGATGGCCAAATTGGTTGCTAATGCGGGTCCAAGTATGAAGATAACATTTGCAAATGCTATCAGCGCATTTTGTGAGAAGGAAGGGATTGATGGAAATCTTATTTTGGATGCTGTTGGAAATGATTCAAGAGTAGGTCGAGGATTTTTAAGACCCGGTTATGCTTATGGAGGTGAATGTCTTCCAAAAGATATGCAAGCTTTGATCACTACTTTAAGACAAATTTTTGCGGATGAACCGAGCAAAGTCACAGAATTTTTTGAGACAATTAATGCAATTAATGATGAACGCATATTAAATCCAATTAAAGTTCTGGAAAGTCAGAATCTTATTGGCAGTGGGAAAAAAATTGCTGTTTTAGGTTTAGCATATAAAGCAGGAATATCTGACGCTAGAAGTTCTCCAAGCGTTATTCTGGTTGAAGAGTTGAAAAAACTTGGAGTTACCGTACTCACTTACGATCCAAACCTTTCTAATCAAAATAAATTAAACGATTTGCTAAGAGAGTGCAACGCTGTTGTTGTGACTACAGCTGAACCTGAATTTAGGAAATTAAATATTTCGGGCAAAAATTGCAAAGTAGTTTTGGATTATGCCAACATTGTTGACCCCAGATATTTGCCAGAACAAATTTCCTTCTTTAAGGTTTCCAGAGGCTGGCTATCTAGATTATAATGAATCTTCAATTACTTTTTTGAAATCTTTTCCAATGGCTCTGGTTGTAAATCTCTTTTTGAAAAGTTTGTAACCGTTCCTGCTTATTTTCCTTTTTAAATTCGAATCCTCCATGAGTGTAACTATGCTATTTACTATTCCTTTTGGATCTCCTGCTTTACACAGTAAGGCATTCTTTTTATTTTCAATTCCTGCCTCTTTAATTGCTGGTACATCGGCATGAATCAAAGGTTTTCCCATTGCAATTATTTCATACAGTTTATTCGCAATTACTCTTTTTGTTTTCATCGATGTCCCAAAAACTCCCAGACAGGCATCAGCATCTTTCATTAAAATCGGAAGCTTCTCATATGGTATCCATTTCTCTATCAATTCAATATTTTTCAGTTTCGACCCATTCAAAAACTTTTGAATAATTGTATCAGTTTGCTTGTACCCGACAATTCTGAACTTTATTCTTTTTTGTTTCTCTAAAATTTTAGCAGCCTTCAAAATATATTCAATTCCATGATGTCTAGGGATATGAGTTCCATGGAAATATACAAGGAAGATATCATCATGCTTATTACTTTTTCTAGGATAGAAAACATCATCATCGGTCCCAACAAAAACTCGTCTAAATTTGTGTATGTCTATCCCAAACTCTTTTGAAAAATATTTTGAATGTAAATTTGTGTTCAGAATGATAATGTTGGCAAGCTCACAGGAAATCTTATCCATTTTCCACAAAAAACTTGCCAAGAGCGATTTCCTTTTTTCCGGGAAATCCGTATAAATAGTTTCATACATTGAGGTAAATGCGTCAAAAATTATTGGTTTTCCTCTCAAGTTAGTCAGCAATCTGGCAATCGGCATATCATACCAACCAGGATATCCAACAATCATAGCATCATAGTCTTTTAATTTTGAATGCTTTGCTACAAGGCTAAGAAATCTTGGAATATTTATTAGTTTAAATTTGTTTGGCAGAAATTTTTGTAACTCATGACATTCAATTATTTCAACACCGTTTTTCTTCAAGCCCTTCATGAGAATTCTGGTTCTAGGATAATCTTTATCATATCCACCAAAATAACAGATTTTCATACAAATTGATTAATTAATGCAACATATAATAACTTTCATGAAACTATCTTCTACAAGAAGTAAAGAATATGAAATTATACAAAAAGTTCTAGAAAAAGAAATTCAGGATGGACAGAATATTATAGAAGTTGGATGCGGCAATGCTCTAATGTCATGTGAATTGAAATTAAAAAAACCTCATGTGAAAGTTTCTTTATTAGATATAAACAAAAAAACAATGTTGGGTCTCAAGAAGAATTTCAAGAAAAC
>Ga0315282_10012709_pt1 | contig 12844 bp, 19 predicted proteins | sample YL17G07_20_MG_FD_203693 | JGI IMG/M metagenome (GOLD analysis project Ga0315282, IMG submission 203693) | Sediment microbial communities from Yellowstone Lake, YNP, Wyoming, USA - YL17G07_20 | ecosystem: Environmental > Aquatic > Freshwater > Lake > Sediment | place: USA: Wyoming | collected... | reverse complement strand
AGGACACTTCTTGCAAAAGAGGCAACAGAGAGAATAAAAAATACTTTTGGTGAGCTTGTTTTTAAAGAAGTAATTCATAGAAATGTTCGCCTTGAGGAAAGCCCTGCATTTAAGGAGGATATTTTTGACTTTGCGCCTGCTTCAAAAGGTGCAGTCTCATATAACAATATAGTTGAGGAGGTGCTGAACCGTGTCGGAAAATAAAAGAGGACTGCCTAATAACTTTACATCAAAATACACAAAGAGTTACGTGGAAGAACTTGCCACAGAGAAAATCCTGAACAGAGTTGTGGACATAGAAATTGATAAAATTGTACCAGACACAGAACAGCCAAGAAAATATTTCAGTGAGGACTCCTTGAAAGAACTTGCAAATAGCATAACCGAGAGAGGAATACTTGAACCCATCCTTGTAAGAAGGGTTGATTCTAAATACATTATTATTTCCGGCGAAAGAAGGTGGAGAGCATCAATCCTTGCAGGTAAAAAAAATATACCTGCAATTGTACTAGAACCAAAAGGTCAGAGAGAGATAAAGGAAATACAGATTATAGAGAACCTGCAGAGAGAGGATATATCGCCCATTGAAAGAGCGAAAGCAATAAATGATTATCTCGAACCATTTGCTCACGGAAAGAAAATAAAAACACTTCTCATAAATTACAGAATGGATAGAAAAGTTCCTGAGGACTTTGCGCACACGGTGAGCGCATTATGTAAAACAATCGGTAAAACCCCTATTACGATTATCCGCTGGCTATCACTTCTTGAACTTCCAGAAGATATGCAAATGAAATTGAACGACCCGCTATCACCCGTAACATCGAAACACATTGAAACGCTTCTAAAACTAAATGACTTGGCTCTTATAAGAAATGTCATACAAATTATAGAAAAGGAAAGCCTGTCTTCAGAAGAAGCAGCAGAAATTGTAAAAAAAATTAAAAAAAGGAAAGCAAGCGACCCGCTGAAGTCAGTAATAAAGGACATCGAAGCAATTTCAAGAAGAATTTTTTATGTCGGAAGCAAAAAAGAAATTGAAAAAATAAAAGAAGAGCTACTCATTATAAAGGATCTCGCCGAAGAACTTCTCGAAAAAATTGCATAAAGAAAAATTTGCAATTCAAAATTTACCAGTCTTAATTTGGTCTGAAGATTTTTCGGGTTTTGTCCTTGAACAAAAAATTAGGTTCCGAAACAAGTGCTTGCTTACGCAAGGAAAAGAGTGCGTAATGATGGAGATAATTCATTCACTTCTTCCCACGTCATTAACCATACAGACCAAATATAGTCAAAGATATATTTCGAGATCTCTGAAAAACTCTATTTTGTCACCCTGAATTTATTTCAGGGTCTCTCGACTTGTTGATTTTATTGGATGCTGAAACAAGTTCAGCATGACATTTTATTCTATTTCCATACTTTTTCAGAGACTTTGTTTCCTTCATAACCCACTATATGATATACGATGATAAAGAGAATTGGTTGTCACTCTAGCAAATCCTTAGTCCTGAATTCCCTTTGAGACCATTTAATTATCCTCTTTGCTTATCATTGATAGGTTTCGTAAGAAATCCGTCACGATATCCTCTTTTAAATGCTATCCGTAAGATTCAGAAGAGGAGACTCTCACCTGCAATCGTCCGAGCAACGAGGCTCATTCCGGTAACCCGAAGAATAAGAAGCTCCAGAGCAATTCCTATATTAAAGAAGAAATATTCCCTGCCATCCCTCATAACACATTTAAAACTCTTCTTTGAAAAGATAGCAACAGCCATCAAAGCATTTGTAAACCAATCATTATTTTTTGAGAGAGCTAAAAATATTTCATGCAATTTATCAGGATCAACCACGAAAATAAACCTCCATGGTTGATTGTTAAAACAGGACGTGGCAAGGGATGCACGTTTTGCAAGTGATACTATCGGTCCCTGAGAGATTTCAACAGGATTCAGGGAACGATACGCACGCCTTTTTTCTATTGCTCCAACAACGTCCATTTAAACTCCTTTAAGAAACTCAATAATCTCAGAAATATCTGGAAGCTCTCTTATTGGATACACCTTCACAAAGATTACTTTACCTCGCCCATCCACAATGATATTTGCCCTTTCAGAAAAGCCAAATTTTTCGATAAATAAGCCCAAAAGAAAAGCAACATTTCCATGTGGCCAAAAATCAGAAAGGATTCGTAGTTTTTTAAGCCCAAGACTATCTGCCCATGCCTTTTTACAAGGTACAGAATCAACACTTAAACCTACAGGCACAGTATTCAGTTCTTTAAGTGTTTTGAAATTTTCCTCAAGAGACTGCATCTGTTTTGCGCATACCGTGGTCCACGCAAGCGGGTGAAACGAAAGAAGCATCCTCTTTCCTCTAAATCTAGATAACTTAAATTCCTGTTCACTCTGATCTTTCAAAGAAAAATCAGGAACAATATCTCCAACCTTTATAGCCATGTTTTGCCTCCTTTCTATATTTTAAACTTCTTATCTACAACTACAAATTACCTTTTCAACAAACTGTATAAAATTAATTTCTCTCCATATATTGTACGAAATCTTTACAAGCATTGATTTAAAGAAGTTGCTCCTGGGTTCCATACCTCAAAAACAGCATGCTACTCCTAAAAGTCTCTTCTCTGGTTTTTATAAATATCTGCTTCAGTACTATAACCTCTTTCTTCCCAGTATCCTCTTTTATCTTCCTTAATAAACTCAAATTCAACCACCCATTTTGCATCTTTATAAGCGTATTTTCCGTTCACAACAAGGCGAAGAGGAAAACCATTTTCTACCGAGAGATCTTTACCATCCATTTTAAAAGTAAGTATTGCATCCTCACTCATTAAAAAGTTCAAAGGTAAATCTGTACTATAACCTTCAATACATTTTACAATAACGAATTTTACATCGCGCTTCACCCTTACCTGCTTTATCAACTCGTAAGGATAAACTCCCTCAAATAATGGCCCCAGATAGCTCCATCCATCAACGCAATGTATGTCAAACTGCTTCTCAACATGAGGCAGCGAGAGAATCTCTTTTAAAGCAAAAACCTTTTCTTCCTCGACTTCTCCTGTCATTTTAATATTATAATTTTCATTAACTACACTTTGTGGCTTGCCAAAAACCGAAATAGGATAGAGCCTTGAAGAAGGTTTTTGTCCGGGTGGCATAATAAAATCCTTATCACTCATTTCATCACCTCTTGCAATATTTTACAAATTTATTATATAATTTAGAAATGAACATTGCAACATATGTGCTTGAGTTCGTGGTTAATGTTGTGCCTTTAACCGTATCTTTATTTGTTGTATACACATTTTATTCAAGAAAAGATAAATTTCTAAATCTATTTTATGATGTACTTTTCCCGTACGAGAAAGCCCTTAAAGAGCTTCAAAGATTTAAAGGTACACAGTTTGATACTGATGTAGTTGATGCGTTCGCCTCGATATCTCTTGAAGAAATAAAGAAAGCGCATGAAAAACTCGATACAATAAGTATTTTCAAAGAACTAATTAACATTTACTATAAATGATGAGCAGTTGAAAGAAGGGTGCTCAAAACTCATTGACTCTTTTTTCTATAATATGGGGTGGAAATGATAATTGGCGGTTTAACAAAGTTTTCTCTAATTGATTATCCAGGTTATACCTGCGCTATAATTTTTACACAGGGATGCAACTTTCGCTGTCCATACTGCCAGAATCCCGAACTTGTACTTCCCGAAATGTTCACCGAAAAAATGCCGGCCAGAGAAGTAATTGAATTTCTTAAAAAAAGAGCGGGACTGCTCGACGCTGTGGAATTTACCGGTGGAGAGCCAACAATGCAAACAGACCTTATTGAATTTGCCAGAGAGATTAAAGACATGGGATTTAAAATAAAGGTCGATACCAACGGCACAATTCCAGAAACAATTGAAGAAGGGCTAAAGGCCCGGACGATGGATTACATTGCAATGGATATAAAGGCATCTCTTGATAAATATGAAGAGATAGTTAAGGTGAGTGTCAATAAAGAAAAGATAAAAAGAAGCATAGAAATCATAATGAAAGATGCTCCAGATTATGAATTCAGGACTACTGTTATTAAAGGATTCCACGACAAAGATGAAATAGAAAGAATAGGAAAAACGGTAAACGGATCAAGCAAATTCTTCATCCAGAGACCACAATTTTATAAAACAGTAGAAAAAGAGTTTAAGAGGGATTCCTTCAGCAATATAGAACTTGAAGAATTTAAAGATGCTCTTTTAAAATATGTAAAAATTTGTGAAATTCGGTAAAATCCATTAACCTTTTTGGAGGAAATATGAAGACAATAATGAAGACAATAGAAATCAAAGATTTTACTCATGCTGTATACCCTATGCACACACATCTTTTAACTTCAATCGACGAAAACGGAAAAACAAACATTATTACAATTGACTGGCTTACTGTACTATCAAGGAACCCACCATTAGTGGGAGTAGCTGTTTCTCCAAAGAGATACACCCATAAATTAATCATGTCAAGCAAAGAGTTTATAATAAATGTTCCTGATATTTCAATGGCAGATGAAACTCTTGCATGCGGGACTCTATCGGGTAAAAACATTGATAAGTTCAAAAAACTTGGACTAAAAAAGTCACCTTCAAAAACATTGAAAACTCATATAATTAAAGGTTGCATTGCATTTGTCGAATGCAAAGTGATAGATTTTAAAAAATACGGTGACCATACATTCTTTATTGGAAGCATTCAAGCCTCCTATGCAAAAGGAGGATTTTTAAAAGAATTTAAGCCGATTTTGCACGTGAAAGGGAGTATTTTTACAACTACATCAGGAAAGATTATAAAAGCAAAGTCTTCTCAAAGTTAGTTCACCCTCAATAAGGAGGTTTATTTACTTGCAGGAGCCTCCTCATTTTTTATATTAAAGGTTTTCCTCGATTTAAACTCTTCGTGCTTGCCTTTGTTGTACTGGCTCATAGGCCTTAGTTTAGACCTTAAAGCGAGAATTTCTTCAAACAAATTTTTCTTTCTCTCTAAATAAATTGTTGCATTTTCATAAAGATAATTATAAATTTTGAGAAGTTAGTCAATACCACCATATCTCACTCTATTTATACTTTTCTTAGAAAAATTAATAGAAGTATATGGAAGATTTAATTCCACTAATCTGTTTTATATTTCTAAAACGAGTTCTTTATTCCCTTCAATACTAAATTCACCACCAGCATAAGTATAGACTTTCCCAGATTTTTCTTTTTTCTTCCGAAGTTGTTTACTGATACAGCCATCAGCATCAAATAATCCACGAATATAATGTCTTTCTAAATCCCTTGGAATATTAGGAAATTTTACAGTAAAAGTTTTGCATGGAACGACATAGTATTTTGCTAAATTATCAACCATTTTAAAAGAACGAAAAATAGACTTCCGTAGCTCTGGTATCCTTATGAAAATAATCTTTTCCATCCCATTGAACTACTTTCTTAAATTTCTGAAGATGTTCTTTATCTTTGTTAGCGAGGCAAAGTCTTACTTTATTTTCAAATATATTACCATCGGCGGTTAAAAATCCAAGTCAATAGACTTTTTCTTCAGTATCAATTTTTTCAAAGAAAGACTCATCCAAAGTATATTTCCTATTAATCAAGCTTAGTTTTCTCCTTGTTTCGAGACTCGGTACTTTTCCCTTGGCGGAACACGAAAGACATTTATAGGGATGGGTTAATTTTTCGAGCCGACCTTTATAGATAAGGCTTATTTTTCCGCACATTATACATTTAACGGGAATTTTTTCCATCATTCCACCCCGCCAAAAATGACTCTTTTCTCAAGCATTCCACGGTTGCCGTCTTCCTTTTAAGACTTCACTCAGTTTTCTTTTATGTTCTTCTGATTTTGACTTCCCTCTGAGTGTTTCGCTTAAGCGTTTTTTGTGTTCTGGTGTTAATTTTCGCCCCTTCAATTTTTTGCTTATTTTCTTTTTAACCCTCTGGTGTAACCTTCTACCCCTTAATGCAATAGAGTTAGCTAATCCTATCTTCCTTTTTGTTTCTTCAGTAAGTGTTCTTTTTTAAAGAATTTTCTTTAACACTTTTTTGTTCAATTTTAAAAACCTTTCTTCCTCGAAATTCCTGAGATTTTCCTCTATTCCACTGATTTAAAGGCCTTAAATACCCAACGATGCGGCTGTAAACTTCACATCTTGTCCTTTTTTCAGCAGGGATTACCGTACCGTCTTCAAGCACAAGATTGCGATTTTCATCTTCTCTATATTTCATACAGGCCTCCTCATGGATTAATTTTATTCATTCTAAAAATTTTTTCAAGCTCTATGTTTTGCTTAATTTTCAGCTAACCTGTAATCCACAAACTCTTCCAAAGCAAGAAATGTCCTGTCATATCCTAACCTTTTACAAAGTTGAGTTATATTGGGCTGTTCTAAGTATGCACTTTTCAAAATATCATCCCTAAAGAAAACTTCTTCTGCACTTCCATCTAAAATAACTTCTCCCTTATTTAGCACTATAACTCTCTCAGATATTTCAGCAACAAAATCCATGTCATGCGTAATGGTAATTACGAGCCTGCCTCTTGCAGCTAATTCTTTAACTATGTTCTTTATTTTAATTTTACCAAAATAATCCTGTGAAATTATTGGTTCATCTAAAATTACTATATCTGTATCCATCGCGAGTATTGAAGCAATGGTTATTAATTTTCTCTCTGACAAACTAAGATCGTATGGGTTTTCATCCACCTTATTGGAAAGTTCCATAAGTTCTAATGCTTTTAACGAATCCCTTTTTGCTTCTTTCATTCCCTGTCCTATATTTAAAGGGCCGAACATCACCTCATCAATCACCTTGCTTTTAAAAATCTGGTCATTTGGATTTTGAAAAACCATTCCTATCTCTCTTGCCAGTTTTGCCACAGTAACTTCCGTTGTGTTTTTCCCTTTTATAAAAATATCCCCTTCTGTCGGCTTTAAAAGCCCTTTAAGTAATTTTACAAAAGTTGTTTTACCGGCACCATTTTGTCCAATTATCGCAGTTGATTCACTATCAAAAGTTAAATCTATCCCCTTCAGAATCTCCTCTCCGCGCCTATATGAAAATCTCAGATTTTTAACTTCTATTCTGTTCATGTCTTAACATTAATTCATAAGCTTCATCCAGAGTGACAGGATATAGCCCTGTATTTTTGTTTTTAATATTTAACGACCTGCACACTCTTGTAAAGACAGGTGCCTGCACACCGTAATTTAATAGATCGTCCCTCAGGAAAATTTTCTGCGGGACATCAAAATCCACCACTTCCCCATCATTCATTAGCATAACCCTATCAGCATATTGAGCTATTTTCTCTATTTTCTGTTCTACCATCATTATTGTTATGCCTTCTCTGCTTAAACTCTGTATTGCTTTAAAGACTTCCTCAGATCCCTGAGGATCAAGCTGAGAAGTCGGCTCGTCCAGGACAATAATTTCTGGTTTCATTGCAATAATACTTGCAATGGCGAGTCTCTGCATCTGACCACCAGATAGTTCAAAAGGATTTCTATCTTTGTATTTTTCTAAATCGAGCAGATGCAAAACATATTCAATTCTCCTGATCATCTCTTTTATTTCTATTCCCATATTCTCAAGGCCAAAAGCTATTTCTTCATAAACAGTAAGTTTGGCTGCAGTAATCTGCGTAAAAGGGTTCTGAAACACAATACCAATCTTTTTAGAAAGTTCGCTTATATCGTTCTCGAGAACGTTCATTCCGCTAATTTCTACATTTCCACTGTAAGCACCTTTGTAAAAATGTGGCACCAGGCCCACAAGGGCCTGGCAAAGAGTCGATTTTCCTGCAAGATTCCTACCTATGATACCAATAAATTCGCCTCCTTCTACTTCAAAACTTATTCCCTTTAGAGCCAAATTTTCAGATAAGGGATAACGATATTTTAAGTTCTCCACAACGACTTTCTTCATAAAAGCACCCTTAAGACTATCGATAGTGATAATATTGAAAAAAGAATCAATCTTGTCACACTATCTGAACGAAGGTTTTGTCTTTCATTCAAAAAAGTTTTCTTTTCCCTCGAATTGAAAGCCCTCACTTCTAACGCCATTGCCCTTTCCCTTGTCTCAATAAGTGAACCCATAACAACAGGTCCAATTAAGGGGAAAAATGCACGAATACGAACTGCAAGGTTTCCCTCCGTCTCGAGCCCGCGTGAGCGCTGCGCATCCATTATACTACCAACAGCAGACATCATTTGAGGTATTATCTGCAATGCAGAGCTCAATACGTACCCAAACCTTGGAGACAGACCTTTTTTTACAAGTGCTTCTATAAGCTCGGATGGTTTCGTGGTGAGAACCAAAATTGCAAAGGCAAGAAGAATATTTATAACTCTCATGCTTAGAGTAAAAGCATAAGATAATCCCTCTTTATAAAAAGTAATTCTCGCAATATGGAATGCTACTGTCTTGTTTCCTGCGTGAAACAATCCTTGAATAATTACAATCGACAAAAGAATAATAACACTAAACTCTATTAAAGGAATCACTCTCCTCATGACCTTAGCTAGAAGCAAAAATGAAACACTTATAAGAATAAGGAGAACTGCAACAAACTTATAAGGCAGGATTAGTGGAATAGCAACCGAGACTAAAACATATAAAATCTTGTTTGTAGAATCAACCCTGTGGATAAAGGTATTTCTCTCAACGTACAAACTTAAAGTTTTCGCCATTAATTATCTTTTAACAAAACTCTTAATTTAATTATTCTCAGTCAAGCTTCTCAATGGTCTCGCCACTCTGATAAAGCAGAATAAGCTTTCTGGGTAACCCTTTAAATATTAAGAATGCTATAATCATTGTTGCAATTTTATCGGGGAAGTCAACGACTATCTCATCTAAAAATGATGCAATCCATACTGGGACAGCGTGAGCAATTAAATAAGCATAAAGAGCATCCCCCCAGACATTACCTGTCTGCCCACCCCAGAATATAACATTAAGAGGGGTAGAAACAATTGCAGCCACAATTGCAACTACAACACCAGCAATAATAGACTTCCATAATGTATTGATCCTGCCATTGTATGCCATAATCCCCACAGTGATGCCTATTGCAATACTTGTAAGCGCATAGACAAAGGAAACGGGATCCATTGTAAGACCATAAATGATGTTATTTATTGCTCCTGAAATTGCCCCTACGACTGGCCCTGATAGCATACTTGCAAGTGCAGTACCTATCGAATCCAACCAGAGAGGCAACTTCAAAACTCCTGCAAACAATTTACCAATATAGTTAATACCGATTGCCGCAGGTATCAGCACCAGAGTGGCTGTCGTAAAGCTGAATGACCATAATCTTCTTTTATTCATATTCCTCCTCCTTATGTTTTGTTTTAAAATCTCCAGAAATATCACATATTATATTAATGATTCTTCATTGAAATGCAAAATTTACAAATATTTTCAAAAATTTACGTGAAATTGATAGCGCTATCACACAAAAATCTATTAAAATATGCCAAAATCGTTATAATACACCCTTTTCCTTGCCACAGGCAAATACCTGTTCAGCATCTCTCATGCCAAGCATATTAACAGTAACCGCAAAAGACGAGATCATTACCTCGCCTTCGGCTCCTCGTGATGACATTTCTTACCGGGTTATTCCGGACTTAATCAGAAATCTCTTCTTAAAACAAATAGATCGTGAGACAATTGCATTCGGCAAAGAGAGGATTACAGGAAGTTATTAATTAAAAACCCTGCTCTAAAATTCAGGGAGGGGTATAAAAGAGAGAACAGAATCAAAATTAATTTACTATTTAACTTACGCTTTTTTTGTTCAAATTTAATCCTGTTTCGTCTGCAATCTTCTCGGCAATTCTTTTAACATCTTCTTCATCAAAATCAAGAGTTGGCACTTTCTTAACTTCCATCTCACTTATCGTGTACTCGTAGTCCACCTTAATACCGCGCTGCTCCATAATCTTCGATGCGCACTTATTTACGCAGCCATTTATTACAATTACGCGCTTTGCATTTTTACCAATATTCACATGTGGCTCAGAACCAGCACCAACTGCTGCCGAACAGCACATACGAGCACCAATGCCTCTGTTGGTAAGGTCTATTGCTATCTGATTTCCAACCTGCCCAACACTTGCGGCACCGTCGCATGCAAAAATAATATCAAGATTACCTGCTTCTTTACCACAGAGAGGCAACAAATTCCAGTTTTTACCTCCTGTAACTTCTTTTTTTTCCTCTTCCATATTAACCTCCTAAGTTAATTTTCTTCGATTAATTTCTTAATGGCATTGACTGTTCTAACTCCTCTAAAGCCTTACGGATGTTTTCCTTAAACAGCGTAGCGACACGGGCAATTCAATCCGCAGACTTCAATTAGCATTATGCCCCTTTCTTACTTCAAAATTACCTTATGGCTGACTTTCAAGCTCGGGTCTTAGCTTCCTTATTATCTTTCTCAGTTCTTCAATGCTTATAAAAGATATTGCTCCGACCGGGCAAAGTTGAGTGCAAGCGCTACAGCCTAAAACACAGTCGTAAGGATTTTTTACAATTGGTCTATTTTCTGCCTCATCCCTGGTAAGTACATTATTTGCACAGAAATTGTAACACTCCATGCAACCCACGCACTTATCATAATTAATAGTAGGGAACCAAGGAATTTTGTCCCTAGGAATATCTAATGTACTCATTTTTTTCTCCTTTCATTTGGTTTTACTCAAGCCCTCAAAAGCATCTTTCACTTTCTTTACAGCTTCTTCGGTGGGCATGTTACGAAGATCAATCGAGATTACCTGTTTATCAAAGTCAATACCTTTTTTATCGAATGCATTATGGAACATTTTCTTTTGCATTCTTGGGTCACAACCACCAATTACATACATCGCCTCGGGCTTTAATATGTCATCCCAGAACCTATCACCATCATCCACACAAAGCTGTGGGTGTATGATGGCATATTGAGATTCTAGCTCGTTCCGCACATAATTCAACAGTTTCCAGAAGTTCATATCTTTGAATCCCTGGCACTCACCAGTGCAATTGCACATAATAAATCTAGATTTCCCTTGCATTTTATTCGCCTCCTCTCCTGTAAAAAATTCAGTAGCGTACAATATTTGTTCATAAGCTGAAAAAATGATTGCCCTGTCTTCTATGTCATCTAATCAATTTTACCTCTTACTTTCTCTTTCCAATGCTCATTCTGAATCCTGGCAATACATCTATCCCCTTCCCTCATTTTGACTCTTAACCTGAGAAGTTGTCTTCCTCTTTTCGTATAATCGTCGGAAATGGACAAGATTGCATTAAAAATCAGTCTTGAAAAATCTTCTTCAGGCTCAATAGTAGAATAAAGAACACCTTTTCCTATCCTTCTTTCCTTAACAAGATTTGCCATTTTAAGTTCTTTGAGATACTTGGAAACATTGTATTGAGACTCCTCAAGCGCATCTGCAATCTCACATACATAAAACTCACCCTTTTCCTTTAGAAGAAGAGAAATTAATCTAAGCCTTTTTTCATCCGCGATAGCTTTTAATAAAGTTTCATATCTACTCATATGCGCATTATAGCATACGTTAGAAAAAAATCAATAGGGTGTACGCGTTACATACATTTGACACTCCGGATAACATTTTAGTAAGTAATTTATCGGTATCAAATTGTTGTATAGGTAGTAATCTCGTATGTATCGGGGCTTATTCACTGCTTACAAAAATATGATTAATACAAGAAAAGTCAAAAGCCTGGTATTTATTAGTTATGCATAAAAGAAAAACATTTGTCATAATTAAACTATGCGTTAAAATGCACTCTCCTAAAAACATTTCTAAAAATGTCTAATACCTTGTCAAATCTTCTCAAAACTACTACAGAAGTTGAAAATAACATATAGGATCTTAAAACATAGTCTTTGTTAACAAAAACAAGGTACAGCATCAATATAAAGCCAATTGCTTCTCCAACCTCAAGAGGGGAATAGTTTAAAGAAAATTTCCTTTTAAAAATAGAAAGGGCGAAGATTAAGGAAAATATAAACGAAAGCAAGATGATTGTTTTATACGGTACAAGGAAAAAAAGCCCACCAATAATTGAAGCAACTCCCGTTCCACCTTTGAACTTATGAAAAACTGGAAAATCATGGCCAACAATTACAAAGGTACCAATAATGGCCAAGTTTTCTCCACTGAACCCGGCTCTCTCTGCAAGCCAAATTGGGAAGAAACCTTTGGCAGCATCCAACAAGAAGACGATCATTCCACTTGCTTTATTCACATTTAGAAACACATTAGTTGAGCCAGGGTTTCTATCTCCAAAATCTCTAATATCTTTTTTGAGAGCAATGTAAGTCACAAGGGTCGCTGGGTTTATTGACCCCATTGAATAAGCAAGCAAAATTAATATATAATAAACTATTACAAACAGTTTATTTTTAAAAATCTCCTAAGTATACAAGTATCAGATATATTGTAAATTTTGAAGTAATTTATGAAATATAAAATGCTTATTAAATAACAATTGGAAAACGATTAAATCGAAAATATATCTTTACCTTTGGTCAAAAACCCCAACAAGCCTATTAAAATTATAGCAATTGATAATAGAAAGTTTGCTTTGATACCAAGAGCAGAGATTATAAATGCTCCAAGAAGTGGTGCATAAATGCCACGAACTCCGCATGTAAAAAGATGGAGAGAAGATAGGTCTTCAGTCCGATAATCTGGATAGCTTATTGAGAAAGTTTGCCAGAAAAACGATAAAGAGGATGCACCTATACCACAGAATATGTTTG
>Ga0315282_10012707_pt1 | contig 12847 bp, 6 predicted proteins | sample YL17G07_20_MG_FD_203693 | JGI IMG/M metagenome (GOLD analysis project Ga0315282, IMG submission 203693) | Sediment microbial communities from Yellowstone Lake, YNP, Wyoming, USA - YL17G07_20 | ecosystem: Environmental > Aquatic > Freshwater > Lake > Sediment | place: USA: Wyoming | collected... | reverse complement strand
CGATCTGAGCGAGGCGAAAAGAACCTGGGGCGAGAGAATGGAACCGAGCACTGACAACCCATACGACTCCCTATACGAGCAATGGCTGGGAAAGTTCCTCGCAGAGGCAGCCGAGACCCCCATCTGAAGGGCAGCACCGGACCATACTTAGACCATACTTCCGGTGATGCTTCTCCTTAGACTGTCAGATTGTCCGGTTCGCAGCCAGCAAGAATGGGGGGAGAGTTCAGGATGCCCACGTCACTACGGCATCTGCGAGGAGGCTCATATCACGTGAAAGTAGAATAACTAGCCGGTATGAGTAGTTCCTTAGCGAAAGAAAAAAATCGGTACAAACCTGTTCTAGAACGATGGTGATGGTGATCATCGCCGAAGTCGTTTCCTTTCAAAGAGAGGAATAGCAACAGCTTGCGGACATCGCGCTTTGTGCCGTCGTGGCCGAGTCTTCTTGACCTATTTATAGTTGTAAGAAGGCTTAAATATCATTTTGGACCTAAAACTAGTTTGAGTAAAACAATGAGCGCAACCTCAACAGTTGCAACCTCAACAGTTACTGAAGTAAAACAAACGTTCGAAAAGGGTCTTACTAGGAAGGCATTGATACTCATAGTCGTGTATATACTTCTGTTCATGCCGATAAACGCGTACACAAATCAAGTACTTGGAGGCTCGGCGATGATAGGTACAGGACTGGGGATACTCTTCTTGCTCGCCACGGTGGGGCTTGTTTCGAAGGTTTTCAGACTGACTCCTCAGGAGGCGACTGTATTCCTTGCCGCTATAGCAATAGGCGCTGAAGGGGCGTTCCTGATCATGTACTGGGGATGGTTCGAATCTCTTGTGGGTCTAGCATACAGGGTCCCCGGGGCAGCCTTTGTGAGATCAAACCTGCCAGCCTGGGTGGTCCCTCATGACACTTCGGTTCTAGATGCCATGTGGACAGGAGGGACATCAATGAACTTGGCTGCATGGTTGGGCCCAATGCTGTTCTTCCTTATGGCGGCTTTGAGCTGGACTTTCGTCGGCGTGTTCATAGCGGGGATCATTGGAAAGCAAATGCTTGAGGTGGAAGGGATCCCGTTCCCTGTTGGCACAGTCGTCGGCAACGAGGCACTCTTCATCACGAAGTATGAAGGGGAGCAGTCTCCGAAGGCCTTCAGCTGGGCCAGGGGCAGGTACATCTGGATCGGTGCCCTCATCGGCATTCTGATCTACGTCCCGACGGTGCTCGTGTCAGACTGGTTCCCACAGTTCTGGCCGTCCTTGGGAATAACGCTGCCCTACGCAGGTCAGTTCTACCTCGGAGGAACGTTGAGTTCAATATTCAGCTTCTTGTCGTGGGCACACGTTGACACTGGCCTATTCCTTCTTCCAGCGACACTGGCGTTCGCCTACATTGCCCCTCTTGACCTGACGCTCACGACATGGCTGACCTTCGTGGTCTTGAAGTGGGTGTGGCCAATCTTGGGGTACGGCACGGGATTGATACCTTCGACCGGGGACTACATGTACATGGTCCCGTGGGGAGGACCGAATATGTACTTGATACTAGGAGACGGAGGAGGAATATGGTTCGGCATAGCCTTGTTCTGGATAGCCTCAAACTACAAGGTCCTCGTCAAGAGTTTCAAGGCAGCCCTCAGTTCAGTTGGATCGAAGGCGGGCGAGCTCACGGAAAGAACGCTGTGGGCTGGCTTGGGCCTCTCACTCCTATTCTGTGTGGCTACAATGGTCGTCATAGGTGTGCCAATCCTGATGGCGATCGTCGTCGCTCTGTTCTTCGTGTTGGCTCAGGTCGCCTGGGCAAGGGCAATGGGTGAAGGCTACATAGCTCCAGTTTCCGGTCCGAGACCATTGTGGCCCTGGCAGCAGGTAACCATGGACATTGGACTGACACTCGGGCAATTCCCAGCAGCTTCGGGTACAATCGATCACTTCAACTATGGCGCATACATGACCGCTACCAGTACCTACATCTACTACGGAGACATCTACCAGTCCACGAACAGAGCAGCTGATGTCCTCAACACCTTCCGCTCTGCCCAGATCACGAAGACTTCCTACTCCGAATTGATCAAGGCGATTGCCATAGGAGTGGTCTTGGCGTTCGCAGTCGGCATCCTCTTCCAGACTGCCTCACTATATGCAAAAGGAGCCGGTAACACGAGTGGATACGCAATCACGCCCGGATTCTTCACCTACGTGCAAGGCGACGGATCACTAAAAGGCTCGGTCAACCCAACCGATAGTTCCACATTCGCCGGAGGAGCGATCGGTTACTACGGACACCTCATCGTAGGAATAGCGATCGCTGTAGCCTTGTACCTCCTAAGAATGAACTACACCTGGTTCTTCATCAATCCAATAGGTCTAGCACTGGGCTGGATAGGGTTCTTCGCCCTGAACGCGTTCCTCGGATGGCTGCTCAAGTTCCTGACCATAAGAATAGGAGGCACCAGAGCATACGAGGAGGTCGGAATACCTTTCGCCGTCGGTTTCATGATTGCCATCGCTCTCATAGGGGGATTCGTAGACCCGATCGGAACTTTCTTCCTGAACTTAAGCCAATTCAAGTTTGGGGGCTTCTAGATAGCCCCCATTTTCCTTTTTTCTGGAAACGCTTTTATCCCTATAGTGTAGTTCAGCGTTTGATGTCAAGAGGGACATCAATTCAGAGAGGTTCCTCTCTGACCCGTGCGCTCGTTCTCTCGATGTGCTTGCTGTTGTCTATGAGTTACCTTGGGCATGCATCCGGCCAGCAAGGAATCAGCAACGAGGATCTGTATGACTTTCTGAACCAGGTAAGTATGGAGAACATCCAGGAGCATATAGACTTCCTCTCATCCCTTCCGACGAGGGTGGTCGGGACCTCGGGATTCTACAGAGCGGCAGAATATGTCGCCAATGAGTTCTCGGATTACGGCCTTGAGCTTGGACCAGACGGCTTCTTCCATGTGTACCCATACACGACGACGGTCGAGAATTTCGCAGAGCTATCAGCGGCAGAGATTCACGGGGGCAGCATACGGTTGCTCACAGTCTGGCCCAATTTGGTGCTGACGAGCCAGACCCCACCTGGAGGAATAGAGGGAGACCTGCTGTACATTGAAGGGACTGGGAAGATTGAGGACCTAGATGGCAAGGAAATAGCCGGGAAGATTGTGGTCATGTCCTATGATTCGGGTTCAGAGTGGCTGAACGTAGCGAAGCTGGGCGCAAAGGCCGTGATATTCCTGCCTTCCGATGGCTCTTTCACGCAGGATTCGACGAGCAAGTTTGCCACTGCGCCCCTGTATTTCCCAAGGTACTATGCGGCAGACAATACATCAACCGTGAGAGAACTCGCAAGAAGTGGGACTAACGCCCGGATAACGTGCAACATGCACTGGGAGGTTGTCAACGGGCTCAATGTGCTTGGGGTTGTCGAGGGTTCTGACCCGAAGCTAAAGGATCAGATCATTGTGCTCTCGGCTCACTTCGACTCTTGGACTCCCATACCGGAACTTGCGCCTGGCGCACAGGAATCCTGCGGCATCTCAGTCCTCTTGGAGCTAGCGAGGATCATAGCCGCAAGTGCCGCAGAGGGACATGGCCCTAAACGAACGATATGGTTCGTAGCCCTTTCCGGGCAATGGCAGGCATTAGCCGGCGCAAGAAACTTCGTGATGGATTATCTGTTCAACGGAAGGGCCGGCGGAGATTGGCCATACACATCACCCAGCCAATACAAGGTCTATGCCTGGCTTGGGCTTGACCTCTCGACAGGTTCGGACCAGCTTGGTTATCTGTTCTTCAGCTACTTCTACAGGCCCACCAGCCTAGAGGGGCTGTTCAGCGGAAGAGTTGAAGCCTTGATCCAACTGTTGAAGGCGAACCAAGAAAGCAATCTGAGGAGCATTCTGGATGCGATGGGGCAGATCTCGCCCCAGTACAGCGATTACGATCCCCTGTTTGGTGATGACGACCTTACTAAGAACACACCCACAGGGCTGATGTATGGGTTCAGCTTCAAAGCGGGAGGATCAAGCTACATTCCGTACAGGGATTATCTGGAATCGGAACCAGCAATGGTCGCCGGCAAGCCTGCGATGACCCTAAGAACCATATACGATTATAGGGTCAAGCAGTGGACCGTTGAGGACACCGCAGAAACGGTGAGTCTTGCCAACCTCAAGCCTCAAGCCCTACTCGCTTTGGGGACTGTCTGGACGATGTTGAATGTCCCGTCGTTGAATATAGACTACGATAGCAAGGCCAGACCTGCTGTGGATGAGGCCACCCCAGGCCCAGTCTATTCTGGCCCCGGAATGTCAGCGGTCAGGGGGAACCTTCAGACGTACGACACGTTCACCGATCGATTCAAAGACTACTGGTCGAACGACACAGCGCTTGTGGTTGTGACAAACCAAGAATGGGACTCAAGAAGCTACATCGTGACAGCAACTGACAAGAAAGGCGAGTTCCTCGTGAAGGGATTGGGTTCGCCTTCCTTGTATCTGGGATATCTTGGAGCAGTGGGACCTCACTATGACTTCAGTGCGTTCGTGATAGACAACTCGACCGGTCAGGCCAACATGGTGAGTATGGGAGGATCTCACACGGCCGGTGTATTCATCACAGGGGGCACTGCTCTTACGGGTATCCCGTCACTCTACTACCGAGGCGAGCGAATGAAGCTTCCGGTATATCAACTCGCAACGGTCGTGGTCTTTGATGCCTTCAGTCCCTATGTCCTCTCGCCCGCGTACGTGGATCCCGTGACAGGAGATCCTTCGAACGATCCTGTCGCGGGTGCCGTAAGCGTGGCCATGCCCTATGCGACGCGGTACTATCCCCAGCTCACGTCCGTGTCTCCACCTATCAACATCATCACAGCAGCGGAGAGCGAGTTCCATTCAAGGTGGGAGTGCCGATCGCTAGACATATGGGTGGAATATGTCACACCGAACGTGAAGATCGGACTGATGATGACGAGCACTCAAGTGGGGCTCAAGCTCGGATTGCTGGTCAACAGCAGCGAGAGCAACTTGATGGGCACTGGTTTCGTCCTCGATCAGGGCCAAGAGATCAGGCTCTCTGCTCTGGAAACGGCATCTGATTTCTTCAATGTCAATGAAGCAAGAATAAAGGAATTGGGATCATTTGGAATCTTGGATCCCAATGTCATCAATCTTCACAGAAGTGACAAAGAACTGCTGACTCAAGCGATAGAGGCTCTGAATGACGAGCAGTATAGCAAAGCCTACTCGCTGCTGTACTCGGTCTGGACAGGCGAAACTGGGGTCTACAGTCAACTGCTCTCAACCGTCTATGACGTAGCGTCCGTGACGGTTTTCTTCGCGGCTCTCCTGTTGCCCTTCGCCTACGTGTTGGAAGAGGTATTCTATGGGAAAGGTGGAACAAAGTCCGTTGGTGCAATAGTCCTGATCTTCTGTGCGACTTATGTCGTCTTCAGCGTCCTTCATCCCGGATTTAGCATTGCCTCAAGCCCCGTAACGATTGTGTTGGGGTTCGTAATGGTGACGCTTATGCTTCCGTTGCTAGCTATCTTCTTCGGAGAAGCCTCCACTGCTGTCAGCGAACTGAGAAAGAGGCTAAAGGGGTCCCATGAGGAAGAAGTGGCCAGAATATCTCAGACGGTCTCAGCGTTCTCTGTCGGAATCGGCAACTTGAGGAAAAGAACGTTTAGGACTTCGCTCACAGCTATAACGCTCATAATCTTCATCGCATCGTTGACATCGCTCACTTCGATAACGACACTGAAGATCACCGAATACCGGGATATCTACGGCGAAGCGGGAATTGCGCAACCCTTGGCACCTTACACTGGAATACAGATCAAGCAACTGGGGTTCGGCCCGCTGTCTGCAGAACTAGTAGATACCGTCAGCACCTTGATCGGTCATGGAGCAATCGTCGACTATCAGGTCTGGTATTACCCCAACTTCTTTAGCAGCGTTTCCGGCGAGAGAAGTCTTGAGCTAACCTATCCAAACGGCACTCTTTGCTGCAGGTTCAAGGCATTGCTGGGCTTGACACAAGGATTGCCGAAGCTATACGGGATGGACTCATTCCTTGAGGGAGGCCTTGCCGCTGATTCGAGCGAGACAGCATCAAGTGTTCCCAGAGTTATCCCGGTCGTCATTCCCATGACGGCAGCCAAGAAGTTGGGCCTTGAGCTGAACGACAGGTTCAACTCTACAGGCCTGAGTTTCGTCGTGACTGGACTAATCGACGACGAACGCATGGACAAAGCGCAGAACATTGTTGATCTTGACCAAGATGCACCGACGCCTCTGGACCTTTCTATGTTAACCGCGGGAATAGGGCAACCAGGAGGACGAGCTCCGACTACCCTCATGAAGCTGCATTGGAGTGACATCATGATCTTGCCAGCGAGCATCGCCATGAGCCTTGGGGGAGAGGTCAGGCAGATATCCGTGACTTTTCCGAACGAGTCGGACTTTGACGCGGTTATATCAGGAGGATTGGAAGAATCGGCACGCAGACTCATAGATGTGCACAATCTTGAGATAGTAGAAGGAAGGGCAGGTCAACCGGTTAGTCTCGTGAGCAGACGCAACCAGACAGTCATATCAGGCCTGAGCTTCCTCATGATACCGCTCCTGATAGTGATTTTTGCCGTATTCAACACGTTCCTGGCTAGCGTCTACGAGAGAGTAAAGGAAATCAGGATATTCAGTGCTATTGGTCTTTCGCCCCGCAATGTCGCCGAGATGTTTATTGCTGAAGCGCTGACGTTTGGCGTTTTGTCTTCGGTGATAGGCTACGTCGTGGGGATTGGGTTGGTGAAGTTCCTCCCATTACTTCCTGGGTTCCTACCACGAGGATTCGTACCCAATTACTCAACGGCGGTCATCGTGGTTGTCTTGGGGTTGTCCATGCTCGCAATCCTAATTTCCTCGATCTATCCCGCTCTCAAGGCTTCCACGCTCGTCACGCCGTCATTTGAAAGAAGATGGAGCGTACCGACCAAACCGGTTGGGAGTATTTGGGAGATACCGATGCCCTTCTCAGCTGACAACGCCGACGAGGCGCTTGCCGTGTTACGATTCGTCAAGGAGTACTTGGACGCGAATGCGGTTGAGAGGGCTGGAATCATGTTCGCTTCGAAGTCAACTGAGTTGCGGAGGCTCAACGAGAACGAATGGTTGCTGAGGGGAACGACAAGACTCGCCCCATTCGAAACAGGATTAGCACAGGTCGCGGATCTCCGTGCTGCCCCGGACAAGGAGGGCAAGATAACATTCGTCCTCAGGTTGGAGCATCAAAGCGGACAACTGGCCAGATGGGTTTCGTCGGCAAGGGAATATGCCGGGCTGATAAGGAGACAACTCTTGTTATGGCGTGGGCTCGTCCCGAGCGAGAGGGCGAAGTACCTCGAGGAATCCTTGGGAAAAAGTGAAAGCAAATGACGACCGTAGTGACGAGAAAGGAAAAGGATCCGATGACAGGCAGAGCTCTGCTTGCTATTCTCTTCGCGTTAGTCGTCATAGCTCCAATCAACCTGTTCACTAGCTATTCCATAGGCACGAGTCTTGGCGGAGCCCTCCTGACGTTGCTGTTGATGTTCGAGATTGGAAGGCTCACCGGGAACCCGCTGGATAAGCGCGAGGCTTTCATTATCTACTTCATGGTAGCCTACCTTACAGGCTCTCTCACCCCGACTCTGCTCACGTTCTGGGGTGGCCCTATTTCTACGGCTTTCAATGTCAACTTCCCACTCTGGAAGTCGCTTGGCATCAGCAACTACGCAAGCCAGCTCTGGTGGTATGCTCCGAGAATCGCCTACAGCCCGGATGCTCCAAGGATGATAGGGCTTGACTGGCTACCGAACATCATGCTCATTCTTGCCGGATATGGACTGACATTGATGCTGTGGATACCTACCTCGTTCTTGCTCGCAGCCTTCTTCGCTAGGAAGGAGGAGAAAATGCCGTTTCCATCCGCTCAGGTGACGACGCAGACCATACTGGGTCTGGTAGAACCGGAACCAACTAGGAAAAGGATACTCTCGATCTCGGCCATCACAGGGCTAGTCTGGGGGTTGGTAATATACGCGCTTCCCATTCTGTCATACGCCTTTCTGGGCTTCAGTATAGAACCCGGTGCACTGCTCTTCCGAGACATGACTCGACTTGTCCAACAATACCTTCCCGGCGCAGCGTTCGCCATAGCGATTGACATCGGGGAGATAATGTCAGGCTGGATCATCCCGTCGAAAGTGGTGATCAGTGCATTCTTCTCGTCCGTCCTGTTTTTCGTGCTAGGGAATTCCATAGCACTGAAGCTGCCATGGGACTACTTCAAGCTCTGGCAGACTGACTATCGCTACGGACTGGGCATAGTTCAAACCTACCAGTACTCATATACCGACCTATGGTTCAGTCCGTTTATCGGAATAACCATTGCAGCCGGTATCCTCCCTCTTGTTTTCTATGCAAAGCGGTACTATCAGGGGCTGAAGAGTCTAGCAAGGAGCGCCTCAGAGGCTCGCGCAGAAGGAGAAATCCCGCTCACTTGGATAGCTCTCATGTACGTGGCAGGCACAGCGGCTTCGATTGTCATAAACAAGGTCTTCATACTGCCAGACTTCCCGCTGTGGCCCTACTTAGTGTTCGTGCCATTCGGGTTCATGATGGCGCTGCTGTTCGGTTGGGGTGTGGCCGAGACGGGCTTCGGAGGCCCAGGCATAACTGACGTAGACAAGGCCCTAATATGGGCTTCAGGCTACAAGAACCTCGATGTCTATTTCGGCGGCTTTCCGCCGATAACTCCAGGGGGGGCCCCTTCTGTTTTCGTGAACAACGCGTGGGTCATAGGAGAGGTGTGCGATGTCAAACCTACGACCTACTTCAAGTGGTTGTTGCTGCTAACGCCCATCGGACTACTGGCGACCTACATCTTCACGAACATGATATGGTCCATTGCCCCGATTCCGTCAAGTCTGTTCTACTATCCAAACATCGGCTGGCCAGTCGAGGCTGTCAAATGGACATTCTGGCCCAGCCTGATAACCGGGAAACTTCCGTATGCAGGAACGATCAACCTAGACTTCGGAGTGGTCCTAGCGTGTTTTGTCGGATCAGGAGTCTTGTACTCCTTGGCCGAACTGCTCAAACTGCCTTTCTCCTTCATAGGCTTCTTGATTGGTGCCTCGCCCGGGTTCTACATCTCGACCTCTTTCTCTTGGGTGCTTGGGATGATCATAGGTAAGATAGCTGAGAAGTACGTCGGGAAAGAGTTCTGGAAGGAACACAAGGTAACCTTGATCGCGGGATTCGCCATAGGCACTGGTTTGATGGCAGGTCTGTCAGTGGCCCTTCTAATAGTCAAGGCATCGCTTTTCGCGAATCCCTACTGATGGACTGGAAGAGTGCGACACATCGCAGTAGACAAATGGTTTAATAGTCGAAGAAAGGGGCCAGCGGTCAATGTTCGTCAAGTCGGTTTGGATGCATCCTAGTGACTTGGGAACATCTGACGGACAACTGGATTCTGTCTTCTCAAGGCTAGCCAAGCACGGGTTTTCAAAGATCTTCTTGTTCGTGAAGATGGACGACGGCACTGTCACGTTCAGGACGAAGAACCCGGACGTGCAATTCACCATGACTGACTGGAGTGGAGATCCTCTGGAAAAGGCGGTTGAAGTCGCTCACAACTACAACATTGAGATGCATCCAACCTTCGTAGTGTTCTGCGAGGGCATTTGGAAGGACTGGGGAGTACCCTCACAACCTGGCGCCTGGCTCTCCAAGAATCTCCAGCTCGTCCAGTACGACAAGAAGGGAGAACCGATCCTGAGGTGGGCTGACCCCGCCAAGCGAGAGGTGAGGAAGCATGAGTCAGAGATCATGATAGAGGTGGCGAGCAACTATGATATCGACGGGATCCAGCTCGACTACATAAGGTATCCAGAGGACGCGGAGGGCTGCTTCTGCGACCACTGCAGGATGACGTTCAAGGGGCTATTTGGAGTTGATCCAAGGGAAATAGCACAGCTAGATGAGAACATGAGCAAATGGATCCAATGGAGAGCAGAAAACATCACAGGTTTCGTCAGGGATCTGAGGCGAGATATGAAGAAAACAAACCCCAAGGCTGAGTTGTCGGCCGCCGTCTTCAAGGACTATCCCAGGTGCCTTATGCATCTGGGACAAGACTGGCCCAAGTGGGTCGAGGAGGGCATCGTTGATTTCCTTTGTCCGATGACCTACGAATATGACCTGAGGGTCGCTCGGTATCACGCACGGAATCACAGGGCTGCTGTGGGCAAGAACGCTCTGCTGTATGAGGGTCTTGGCAAAGCTTCCAGTCAGTCCAAGCTGTCGCCCCGTGAAGTGCTTGCTCAAGCCACGGCGTTCAGGGAGGAAGGCGCTAATGGGATTACAGTGTTTTCGCATGGCTCGCTCACAGATGATGATCTTGGGGGGCTAGACAAGCTCGAGGGTTGATGTCTTGCCCGGTCTGTCTCGCCCCCGATCACTGAATCTCTTCCTTGACCTTGAGTGTGTAGCTCTTTGCCTTTCCGAGTATGATGTCCATTATGTCCACCATAGAATTCACGAAGCTTGCGGTCGATAACCCTCTAGTAACGTACTTGCCAAATGTTGCCGTCCAGTTGATCTCAGGTGGGTCATGCGTGAAGCCGTATATGCTGGGCATCTCCGCTGAGTTCGCGGGAGTGGAAATAGTTGGTCCAAGCCTTAGTTCCTCAGGCCCAGCCTGAGACATCAACTTGGTCAACTTGGAGTCAGCGTTGAGGGAATCCACGAGGTCAGCATCAGGTTTCAGATCCGGGAGGACCCTCTTCAGTCCTTCCACCTCAGAGGAGATGCTGAACACAGGTTTTCTGGATATCAATCCTTCCCATGAAACAGCGGCCTGAGCACCCACTATCCTGTAGAACGCCTTCTTCCAAGCCTCGTCCATTTCATCGGGCCGAACGACGTTCACTGACGCAACATACTGTCTGGTGGAATCGAAATAGAACGCTATACCCTTCCTCAGGATGATCAACGAATCGAAGTTCCTGTCCCAATCAAATTCCACGACCCACCCCCCGGTTATCCGCTTCCAGTTCTTCACTACCTTACCGAACACCTCAACTTCCATGGGGCGGCCCCCCCTGCCTTCCATGGGAGGAATGCCAGCTCAAGACGGATAAATCCTTTGAGCAACCTTGATACAGGCGTTGTCGCTCAGCCTCATGGGCCCTCGATCTCTACGATGTTTCGGTTCACCCCCCGCTTCTTCAGTGGCTCTTCGTGGTCCGTATTGCAGAAGGCTGTCACTCTTGTTGTTTTCATCTGCCATCGCCTCTTTGATTACGTCCTTTACGACAACGGACTAATAGTCCCAACATCAGAGGAGTTGGCTCCTTCCGATACGCTAGGGCTCTGGCACAACCGTTCGTTGCATATTCGAGGAAGTGTTGATCTCTCTGGTCGGGACTGTCCTCTCCATTGGTCCGGTCATCTCATTCGTGAAGCTCGACGATAGGGATCTGCGAGTGACTGCTATTTCATGTGCTCCAACAGCAGTCGTTTTGTCTTTGTCACACCTGAGCTAGCATCTTCCTTTCCCTCAAACTCTATGGAGAGATAGCCCCTGTAGTTTGCCTCTCCTAGGATTTGGAATACTTTCGCGTAGTCTATGTCCAGCTCGTACCAGACGCCTCCGCCGTAGTACGTCTTCACGTGCACCAACGCAGTGTACGGAGCTATCTTCCTCAGGCCATTGTACGTGTCTTCTATGAAGTTGCCTGTGTCCATAAGAACTCTCAGCCACTTTGAATTCACGGCCTCCACAATCTTCACGGTCCAGTCAGGCGTTGCGGTGAGTCCCCAATGATTCTCCAGCGCCATCACAATACCCAGATCTTCTGCCAGGGGCAGGCACCTCCGTATCGATTCCACTATCCAATTCAAGGCATCAGAATCAGTATAACCGGATATCGGCGGCTCCTTCCCTCTGTTCGCCATCAGATCGTCAAAGCCCTCTATCGTTCTCCAGCGTCCAGAGTTCAGCCTTATCGCGGGAGCGCCCAGTCTATATGCGGTCTCTAGACAGCGCTTTGTGTGGTCAACTTCAGTCTGCCTGTCTTTGGGATCGGGCCTTACGAAGTTCTGATGGATAGCGAGACAGTAGATGTCCAGCCCGAGGCTCAATGCCAACCTCTTCAATTCGTTGATGTAGTTCTTGTCCTCCGATTCCATCTGCTCGTGCAGTATTTCGACCCCATCAAGGCCGAGTTCGAACGCCCTGCGTATTACAGTTTCTATTGGCACCTTCTTGGGGAGGAAGTGCCAGAAACTGTAGCTTGACACCCCGATCCTGTACCTTGGCATCCATGATTAAGTAGCCTCGAAAGCTGATATGTCTATGCGCGCACGTACGTCTCAGTCTCTCCTGCCTTGAGATCGCACTTTTCGGTGTTGTCCAGTTGGGTTCTGGGAAGGGTAACCTCAGTTCTCCTAGCTCCCCTCCTGATGGACGTGATTGGAAATACGGTCGAGATAAAGGGGTGATTTGTCGTTGCCCTCATTTGGTTCGAAAGAAGAAACGGGAAGTGAGGAGGTCGAACGGCGAGTTCCAAGCCCAACGCAGGGTCAGAGCTCGAAATGAAGCTCATACCGCAGTATCTCTGGCTTGAATCGGAGAATTTCACTTTTCTAGAACCCCACGCTATTAAAGGCGCCGCCAACAACCTGTAAAGCTTATATCATCTAAAGTAATACTCATTCACGGATGTAAAAATGTCCTCATTGAAAGAGGAAATCAAATCAGGATTCACTGTCAGAGCGATAGTTGTCGCGCTGATCCT
>Ga0315282_10012705_pt1 | contig 12850 bp, 14 predicted proteins | sample YL17G07_20_MG_FD_203693 | JGI IMG/M metagenome (GOLD analysis project Ga0315282, IMG submission 203693) | Sediment microbial communities from Yellowstone Lake, YNP, Wyoming, USA - YL17G07_20 | ecosystem: Environmental > Aquatic > Freshwater > Lake > Sediment | place: USA: Wyoming | collected... | reverse complement strand
GCCTCCCCCTCCGCGTCTGCTTGCTTCCTCCTGTCTTCCTGGATTACCGTCTCCAGGCACAGCGTCCAGACGGTCGCACAACTTCACAGGGGGGATACGATCTACCCAGATATCCCTAGGCTCTCGCTTAAACTTTGGGCGAGACTCGCTGGAGAGAATACTTCCACTCCGTCGTTAATGGTCAAGTAACCTTCGCGGAGTCCCTTGCTTCCGAGTTTAAGTGCGGCATCCACGGCAACCGCCAGCACGTCCAGGCTGGGCCGCTTGTTAGATTCGAGTTCGGTAATGATTGCGTCAACGGAATCGATTAAGTCCTGTCTTGGACTGGGAAGATTTATAGCCATTTTTCACCTACTTATTGAGACTTTCCCGCCGCATTCCAGGACGGGTGTTTCTAAATCAATGAAGGTTTGAAGTTGCGTCATATTCACCCCCAAAAGGTACAAAAAAGGAACATTTAGGAACGTCATGGCGAATAAGGGTTTTCTCTGTCATGCGAGTGACTGGGCGCGGCCTTCCAACCATGCCACGTGGTTTTATTGAAACCTGGGAGGCCTTTGTTTTCATAGAGTTACAGCCAATGATGGGATTTCCACAAGCGATCCTATTACAAAATAACGGCTCTATTACTAGCCCCGCCTTTGTAGCCTGATACCATAGGCGCACCCGCTACAACCCCCGTTACATTGCCCGAGGTAAGGTCCGTAAGTCGTTGACAATACGTTAGTTTAGCCATCAAAGCAACTGACTGAGAATCTTGTGCGCATGTTGACCTCACCCCTTACCATTGCGCCAAGTGTATGAAAACACGGTACTAAGTCGAAATAACTGGGCATGAAGTCGCCGGATGTCCAGGCAACCATCTATGTAGCCCCGCTCAATCTTAACCCATGTAGTTTCAACCACTTACAGCACCATTAAAGTCGGACATTATGGCCCAGGCTACATAGATAAGAGTTCTAGCTCGCATGTACGCCGCCGCCCTTCTAGGAGCCATTCTAGACAGGGCCGGACTGTTACCAGACAAGGAAATGCAATCCTTGGACACGATACCAGCATAGGCATTGCGAAGGCGTAGGCATACCGCCATGAGTCGCCGTCTAGTGCAAGCCATCATTGGCGCTACCTCCCGGTGAAGTTCCGAAGGATGCGGCCCGATCCTGTCACTGTCTGGTTCTCAGCAACCGCAATCCGCGCCCCTAAGTCTTTGAGTGATTCGATCAAGGTTTCGAGTTCGGGCATGAACTCTTCCAAACGCTTGGCTAGTTGCTCGCTAATCGCATCGGCAATCATCTTGTGTGTTGCGGTTGTCTGCCCACGGTGTTGCTCGATGGTCAACTCTAGGCCCAGCATCTTGCCAGCCAGTTGGCAGTATTGCTTGTCGGTCATGGCTTCGGGCCTATACCTTTCACAGTGGTGGAAATCCTGCCGCACCTAACCAGGGTTGACAGAATAACACAGGCATCCGCCGCTTCCGTTTCCATGTCGCGCCGAAGTGCGGCGTCCAGAGTTGCCAACTCAGTAGGCGTGTGCTGCAACCTGGTCCACTCAGTAATCTTGGCTTCCAAGACAGAGGGGATGAGGATTCCTTTGTCATAATTTTCCAAGATTCGCCACTCCGCCAGATAGGACTCATCCCGCGCGTTGCCTAACACGCGCATCTCAGGCCGATATGTGTAACTGGCGTTCCCGCCGGGTGTGGTTAGATCCGTGACGGTTTTGGTGATCTTACTTGGCGGCGCGAACCTTTTATTGATTTGCTCCCGCAGTTGCGCGCAGAGTTTGAGAATTTCGGCATTGGCCGCAAGTTGCTGCTTTGTCAGTAGACGCACGGTAGAACCTCATTCGATGAATTGCTGCGCTATGCGCAGAATCTAAAACTTATGACTGCAATCTATAGCCCCCGTATAAACGGCAAAACCGTGAGGGGGCGAACTGCCAGATCCCCTGAAAGACCCGCCCCCTCTTCGCACCGTGGCAAGTGCGAATCCCTTCTCCAAATTTTGGAGTGTCTAAATCTAAGCATTTGGAATCTCTTGTCGGCCACGTCTGGATATTGCTTTGTCGGTTTCTCGGCAGGCTCGTACAATGCCCAGGATCGCGCCACGTTGCTCCCAGACGCACCGCCCGCACCCGGTTGGTATCAAGATAGGGCGCGGGGCGGGAGGAAGGCCGCCCCTGCCCTTTGCAGGCAGGTGTTGGAAACCACGAGGGAGACTCCCGTAACTCTCGTGGAAATGGCACCCGCCGCGCCCGCCGTCGTTGACACAGCGGGAACTGTTTTGTCTAAAATTTGGAGTCGCTGTCATTTCAAGTCTGGCACAATGCTGTCCAGCCATCCCCCAGATTTAGTCGGTTTCTGTTCTTGCTGTTTTTCGGGTGGATCAATCCGACAACCTGGATATCCTCCCACCTCTTCGCTTTCTGATTCGTCAGATTGCGGATCTTCGCCACTTTTAATGCGCTTATATTCCGCACGGGCGGCGTACAGTAACTTCAGCCATCCAGGAGGAGCCTTGAATCCGTGCGCCACACACGAGTCCACAACCCCTGACATAAGTTCAACCTGTAACATTAGGTTGCGGATTTCACTGTCATCCGTGTAGCGATTCTTGAACACATGGCCAGCACCCACGACAATACCGATGAACTCATCCTCGTTTGGATAGTTCCTGAGTCCAAGACTGGGACTAAAACCCATCACACCGCAAATACAATCAAAGCTTCCGTGGCCAGATTCCCCGTTCAACATCCCTGGAAAAATATACGGATGGCCAACCTTCGGATCGTGCGCCTCTACAGGTGGAGAAGATGGTCCACTGTGTTCTCCGGGGTTAGAGTCAGAGTCAGAAAGGTTATGAGAATCTTCGTTCTGCTCAGCGCTTTTGCTAGAGTTAACTGAGTTAGCTTTTTGTATTACTTCTTTAACTCTTACTTCTGACTTCTTAGGCGCGTCTAACTCCCTATCCTGACAAGCGGTTGTAGCCGTTGCCGCACCCGTAATAGGTGCGCTATCGGGTGCGCTAGAAGGTGCGCTAGAAGGTGCGCTAGAATCTGTTGCAGAATCTAGCTCACCCGTAATAGGTGCGCTATCGGGTGCAGGCTCACCCGTAGGAGGTGTGGCGGGTCGGCCAGATTTTGCGATGTACCGGGGCAGAAATACCTCTGTTATCCCGTACCGATTCTTTGCAAACTTGACCTCAGCGAATCCGACACCCTGTAATAGGCGCAAGGCGTCTGTCACTGTTTGCTGCTTACAAGTAAGTTGCTCTCCGGCCTCGCTCGAATGGAATCGGACCTTTCCCAGATCATCTTTCTTCCAACCAGCGCGACAGTAAAGCCAGTTGTATAGTGTCACCACTCGGGGCATACTCCAGGGCGGCTTAACACATCTTATGAGTTCGTCGATGTCGCTGCATGGAATCATCACAAACCTATTACGCTTTTTCTTGTTGCCTTCGCCTTCCGGCGCTACTTCCTGGTTGTCCTCTGACATTTCATTGCATCCTTGACTAAAGTCCGAACTGAGTTCAGGCATCCTCGCATCGTCCACGAGTTCACCATCAAAGTATGTAGGGCAAACTTGCCCACCGCGTCATCTAGGGATCCGCATTTCACGAAAAAAAACCAAACCTGCGGCTCTCCGTCATTGACTCGCGTTTCCGTTCTTATGACTTGAAAGCCCAGACTGCGCAAACTTGCGGCCAACCAGGTTTCAGAAGTTCCAAACTCGGGGGGATTCTTGGCGGTGTCGATAATTGTGTTGCTCATAGGTACGATTCCGCGCCCGCCCTGAGTTGGTCCTTGGATTTGGGCGACAAACAGCGAAACGGCTTGACTAACTCGCGCAACGCTGGCTCGCCGGGTTGCGGCAGAAGTCGAATCAATTCTTGCCTTGGTTGGCCTTCATCCATTTTAGAAATCTTCTTGGCGTATTCGATGGCGAAAGTTTTTTGGATGAACTTCAGCAAGAGTTGTGCCCTTTCTGCGAAGGATGGTTTCCCCTTCCACGCCACACGAAAAGCCGCACTCGCGTCTGCGGCGGACAGAACCAAGACTTTGGTTAGTAAATCGCGGTCGGTCACTGTGTGCTCATTGCTTTCAGGTTTTCGGCCAGCGAATCAAGGCCAACGTGAAGCACAACCATTTGTAGTGCGTCATCGGTTTCGGGGTTGGCGGGAATTTCGATTCCCATTTTTGTGGCGAGTCGCGTCACAAGAATGAAGTTGATCTTTTCACGCAGTCGCGTACTCGGATTTAATTTACCACTCAAGATCCGGCTAAGCGGACCCTGCTTGCAACCGACCAGTTTTGCCAGCGGGACTTGCTTCAACTTAAGTTGCGTCATCGCGGATGCAGCGGCGCTTGCCCAATCCATAACGAAAATCCTTTCGATTGGTTTAGGAAATTTCTTGAAGGTTAGCAGCGGCAGGTCAGGGCGTGGAACTTACCCTACAATTATATTCTATACCCTCATGGCCATCGTTTCAACTATGGTAACAGAATTATTTTAGGGGATTAACTTTCCGGGTGGTGCCTCTTTTTGGCGAAGGGTTGCCCGCGCTGGGTGGCAGGACTCCAAATTTTGGAAAGGGACGGGCGGGGGACGCGCTTACCCTCGGGGCTGATTTGACCCTCACGCTAGAGGGCATCCTCGCGCGTGCGGGCGAAGGGCGGTGGGACTGTAGCGGGATTTGTAGTGACTACCCGCCGATATGACGTGGTACTGAGTGTTGCAACCCCCGAACCCGAAGTCGATTTGAACCAGTATTCATGCGGTCGGTAACGCTGCATAGTGTTGTATGTTAATGTAGACTAAATGGCCAATATCAGATTTTGAGTCTCGTGCGTCTGCCAGTTCCGCCACTCCAGCGCACGCCAGCTTTAAAAATTAACACACCCACCCGTTTCTCTCAAGCTGCAAGTTTCTCCGGTCATCTTCATAAGCTTGGACACAGCTTGAGGCAGCGCAGACTAGTGTGGTATGGAAAGGCAGAAGCTTGGAGGACATCCTGCGTCGGCGGCCAATTCCTGCATGGCCGGATGTGGTAACATCCCCGCGGGCTTGCCCGGCAAGGAGTCTCTAATGCCCCAAAACCTCCGAACATCTTCCCTGGGTGACCGAACCTCACGTGACGGCGATTCCAAACTTCCCAAGCCGCTCAATCCGGAAGGTGGTTTGCCCAGGAGTTCGGTCGGCGTCGATTATTGCCTACTGGCTGCCGGCCTATTGTGGGCCACGATTCTTACCATACCCATCTTCGCTAACCCGGGGAACATCTCCTTTTCACAGTCCGCCCCGGTTGTGGACGCCTGCGATTTCGTCGAGGTCACGTTGAATGTGGCCGGGGCGGATGCGAAGAACCCGTTTACCGAAGTTGTAGTCGAAGGTCAGTTTGGAAAGGCCGGGGACAGCAAACGGCTGTCGGTGGACGGCTTCTGCGATGCAGCCGATGGCAGCGTCTTCCGCATTCGCTTCATGCCCACCAGTCCCGGTGATTACTCTTATGCGATCACCTATCGCCAGGACGGCTTCACGAAGGACTATTCGGGGACCTTTCGGGCGGTCAATGGCCATCGCCGCGGCTTGGTGAGGGTGGATCCGAACTATCGCTGGCATTTCATTTGGGAAGGAACGGGCGAGCACTACTTTTGGAACGGAACGACTACCTATTGGCTCATGGGCTGGGACGACGAAAAGGTTATCAAGGACAGTATCGATCGCCTCCATGCTCTCAAGGTCAACCGCTTGCGCGTTTTGATTGCCGGGCGGTCAGCCCAATTCTGGAGTGAACCGATCGTCCCCGGTATGGGGTTTCGCATCTGCCTCAATCCCTGGGTCGCCGAGCGCCCGGACGACGTCTCTAATCCCGGATACGACTTCACTCGTTACAACCTCCCCTACTGGCAAAAGTATGAACGCATGCTGACTTACACGCGCGCGCGAGATATGGTCGTCTCCGTCATCTTCGACATTAACGATTCAAAATCCCATCCTGCCGATAGCGGCGAAGACGAGCGTCGCTACTTTCGTTACGGAGTAGCACGTCTCGCTGCCTATTCGAACGTGACCTGGGATCTCGGAAACGAATTCGATGCTTACCACAAGAATCCCGATGCCTGGGCCAACAACATGGGAACCTTGCTGAAGAAATGGGACGTTTACCATCACCTCACTTCGGCCCACTCCATGAATAACAGGTACCAATATCGGACCTCCGAGTGGTTTGATATGACGCTGGTTCAATGGTGGCCGCGGCCGCTGCACGAATGGATGCTGGGGCAACGCCAAGAACAGGCCCGGACGGGACGCATCATCCCGCAAGCGAATGAGGAATACGGATACGAAGATCACTACCCCCGGTGGAGCCCCAGTTACCCGGATGGCGCCTCGGCCGATGCCAACCGGCGCGCCGCCTGGCAGATGGCCATGGCGGGCACGTACCAGACGACGGGAGAGACGGCCAAGCGCGGGACGGGCGCTTGGCCCGACACCGGGGGCGGCTGGCTCAATGGCCGCGGGGACGACACTATGGTCATGCTGAAGGGATACGCTCACATGCTGGATTTCTTCACCAGCTTCGAGTGGTGGAAGACGGAGCCGCACGATGAGCTGGTCAACAATGGCGCGTTCTGTTTGGCGGAACCCGGAAAACTCTATGCCGTTTACTTGCCGAATGGCGGTGACGTCACCGTGAACCTTGAACCCGGAACGTATCAGGCAAGCTGGTTTAATGCCCGCAACGGAGAGGCGCTGATCCTCTCCAAGGCGAAGGGAGTGAAATGGACTTCGCCGGTGGCTCCCGACAGCGGCGACTGGGCGTTGCTGCTCAAGAGGTAGGACCGGCGCTCTCCCGGCAGAGGTAATACCAGAGTCGCGGGCAAAGCGAACCTTCCGGCAGGCGTCCCAGGAGGTGCTCATGGCGAACCTTCGATTTGCAGTCTTCGGAAGCGGCTTTTGGGCGCGCTTCCAGCTCGCCGGCTGGCGGGAGGTAGGAGGCGTGGAATGCGTCGCGCTTTACAACCGGACCCGCACCAAGGCCGAGGCGCTGGCTCGCGAATTTGACGTTCCGGCAGTTTATAGCGATCCGGAAGAATTGCTCCACAGTGAGCGCTTGGATTTCGTGGACATCATCACCGACGTGGACACCCACAGCAAATTCGTTCATCTGGCCGCCGCCCACAAGCTGCCCGTCATTTGCCAGAAACCCATGGCGCCGTCGCTGGATATAGCCGAACAGATGGTCAAGGTCTGCCGCGATGCCGGCGTGCCCTTCTTCATCAACGAGAACTGGCGCTGGCAAACGCCGATTCGCCAACTGGAGCGCGTTCTCGCGGCCGCAGAGATTGGCAAGCCGTTTCGCGCCCGCATTGACATGATCACAGGCTTTCCCGTATTTACCAACCAGCCGTTTCTGAGGGATTTGAAGCAATTCATCCTGGCCGACCTGGGCAGTCACACCCTCGATGTGGCGCGGTTTCTGTTCGGTGAAGCGGAGAGCCTCGATTGCCAGATGCAGCGCATTCGCCCGGACATCCAGGGTGAAGATGTGGCCACCGTGATGATGAAGATGGGCGGACAAACCACCGTCCTCGTCCAGATGGCCTACGCGGAGAATTACCTGGAACGAGATTACTTTCCTCAAACGTTTATCTTCGTCGAGGCAGATAAAGGTTCTGTGGAACTCGGTCCGGAGTTCTGTATCCGGGTAACAACCCGGATGGGTACCCACGCGCAACGTTATGCTCCTCCGCGGTTTGCCTGGGCCGACCCTGCTTACGACATCGTTCATTCCAGCATCGTGCCGTGCCAGGCCCATCTTCTGAAAGCTCTGCGCGGAGAAGAGGTGGCGGAAACCAGCGCCGAGGATAATTTGAAAACGGTGCGCCTGGTGTTCGCTTCCTACGAGTCGGCCCGCAGCGGTCAGGTCATCCACTTCAACTAGCCGGAGCGGCAGGAGGGGGAGAGTCATGTCAAACATTCAGCTCTGCTTGTTCTCCTCGACGCCGGAGATGGCGGAACTCGGCTTTATCGTCAAGGTGCTCACCGGAACACCTGGGGAACTGGCCGAGCGCGCCATAGCCTGGGGATACGACGGCATCGAATTCATGCCGAATCCCGAATGCGTCCCCGAGCCGGACCAACTGGAAAAGGCGCTGAAGGCCACCGGAGCCGTTTTGCCGGTGGTTAACACCGGGCGGATGGCCCCGCAGGGAATGGCGCTCCTGCACGAGGACTCGGGCGTTCGCCGGCGCTCCCTCGCAGCCTTCAAGAGGATGCTGGACTTCGCCGGCCACTTCCAGGCGCGGGTGGGGCTGGGAGTTGCCCGGGGCAAGGGCATCCCGGGAGTAAGCGGTGAGGAAATGGATCGGATCGCCGAGGATGTGTTCCGCGAGCTGGCGGCCCATGCGGAACAGGCCAGCGTGGTCATCATGCTGGAACCGGCCGATCCCGCTGTTACCTCTTTCATCAACAGCATGGATGAGGCCATGGCCTGGGTGGAGCGGATCGGGAGTCCTGCCTTCAGCGTGATGATGGATACTTATGAGCTGGCGGAAGCGGAGCCCTCGATTGAGCGTGGCATTCGCGCCGCGCGAGGTGCGGCACGCCACATCCACCTTTATGACCCCAGCCGCTGGCCTCCCGGAGTGCTGCCGGAGAAGAACCGGCTCGACTGGCCGCACATCATACGGGTTCTGCGCGAGGAGGGTTTTGAGGGCTCGGGCTCGGTGGTGCTGGCTCCCGAAGGTGATCCGGAGCCTGCTGCGCGCCAGTCGGCGGCCTTTCTCCGAGCTCTCTTCGAGGAGAAAGTGGAGGAACGACAATGAGCTTGCAAGGTAGAGTGGCGCTGGTGACCGGGGCGGGTCGCGGCATCGGGCAAACCATCGCGCGCGTTCTGGCCGGCCGAGGAATGGCGATAGGGGTGAATGACGTCAACCGCGAACTCGCTGAGAGCGCCTCAGAAAAGCTGCGCGCAGAAGGCTTCCGCGCCCTGGCGCTCCCCGCGGATATCTCCCGCAAAACGGAAGTGGAAGCCATGGTGGAACGGCTGGAAGTCGAGCTCGGCGCGTTATGGCTGCTGGTGAATAACGCCGGCGTATATCATTCCGCGTCTACCGCGGAGTTGAGCGAGGAGGCCTGGGACCAGGAGTTTGCGGTAGACGCCAAGGGAGTTTTTCTTTGCTGCCAGGCGGCCATCCGGCGGATGATGCCGCGCCGCGCGGGTCGGATTGTGAACATCGCTTCCATCGCCGGGGTCATCGTGCGGACTAACCAGATCGGCTATTGCTCGGCCAAGGCGGCGGCCGTCCATTTCTCGCGCTGTCTGGCCGTGGAAATGGCCCCGCACGGGATCACCGTCAATTGCCTCTGCCCGGGCATGACCCGTACCGAAATGCTCTTGAAGTCCGCGCGCGACCACGGCATGAGCCTGGAGCAATACGAAGCTCTGATCCCCGCCGGGCGAATGGCCGAGCCGGAGGACCACGCCCACTTGATTGCCTTCCTGGCCTCGCAGGAGGCCGCTCACCTGACGGGCCAGGTGATTTCTGTGGATGGAGGGCAGAGCCAGTTTCTTCCGCTCGTGAGGCCAAAATAGGAGGAATTGCCCATCTCGATGGCGAAGCCCCTTGCCTCCCCCGCCGCGGCCGGGGAGCGGCGATGCGTCAGAGGGCGGAGGCACGCATCATTACCAGCGGCGGGAGGGCTCGCGCCACAGCCGCCCCGACCAGCGCGGCAGGGATTGCAGGGCTCCAAGTCGTCAGCCCGGGAACACGCCAGGACCTTGTCGTGCGAAAGACCAGGTGATAGCGGGTTGACAGATATGAGAATCTGCGAGGAGGTCATATGACCGGAAATATTGCCTGGGGGATTGCCGGGGTATTGATTGGCGGCTTGTTGAACGGCAGTTGGGTGGTTCCCATGAAGCGCCTGCGGGGCTGGCGCTGGGAGAATACCTGGCTGGTTTATTCCGTGATGGGCCTGCTCATAATCCCCTGGGCGGTGGCGCTGGCGGTCGTGCCGCAACTGAGCGACGTCTTTCATCGCGCCTCTTGGCCGACGCTGGCCAAGGTGCTGGTGTTCGGATTCGGCTGGGGCGTCGGTTCAGTCCTGTTCGGTCTGGGGGTCAACCGCCTGGGGTTGGCCGTGGGTTACGGCATCATCCTGGGACTGATCGCGCCCATTGGCACCTTCCTCCCCCTAATCGTTCTGCATCCCGAACGGTTATGGACCCGGCAAGGTTTTGCCTTGATCGCCGGGACGCTGCTGGTGATCGTGGGTATCATCTTCCTGGCGATCGCCGGGCGGCGGCGTGAGCGGGAAGTGAGCGCTCTTGCTCCCATGGTGCAAGCGGGATTCCTCGTGGGGCTGGTGATCTGCATTCTCTCCGGAATCTTTTCACCCATGCTGAACTTCAGCTTTGTATTCGGCCAGGAGTTGCAGCAGCAGGCCCTTTCCTTGGGCGCCAGCGCCAGCATGGCCGCCAACGCCATCTGGTCATTGACGCTGACTGCGGGTTTCCTCGCCAACGCGGGCTATTGTGTGTACCGGTTGCAGAGGAACGGCACCTGGCATCTCTTCTCCCCGCCCAACGCCTCTGGCGGCTATTGGTTGGGCGGAAGCCTGATGGGCCTGATCTGCTTCGGAAGCTTCCTTGCCTATGGCATGGGTGCAACGGCCCTCGGGCCGCTGGGAGGCATCGTCGGCTGGCCGCTGTTCATGTCGATGAGTCTCATCACCTCCAATATCTGGGGCGCGCTGACCGGAGAATGGGTGGGAGCCAGCCGCCGGTCGTATGCTTATTCCCTGATCGGCATCGCTTTCCTGATCCTGGCCATCACTGTTATCTCGCGCGGAGGGAGCACCTAAATTCGCCTCGGCGGATCGCCTGCGTCTTTTCCTGTTTCGTTGCCTTCGCAGCGCGGGACTGGCGGCCCGCTGGGACAACCTGCCGCGCCGCCCTTTTTTGCCACGCCATGACCAGGCGATGAGTGGGAACGCACCGAAAGGAGAGGACTCGATGAGGCTGGGGATCGGGACGTATGCTTACATGTGGTCGATTGGCTTTCCGGGGGCGATGCCGGAGCAGCCGATGAACGCGCTCGGCCTGCTGGCCAAGGCGCGCGAGCTCGGCGTCAAGGTGGTCCAGATCGGCCCCAACCTCCCGCTGGAGAAACTTTCCGAGGCGGAGCTGGAAGCCGTGGTTCAGCAGGCTCGGGAGTGGGGCATCGAGTTAGAGGTTGGAACACGGGGTCTTGAGACCGAACACTTGAGGCTCCAGCTTGCCATCACCAAACGCCTGGGCGCAACGCTGCTGCGGACGATTCCGGCGGCTGCCGGAGGCAAGGTTCCGTCGCTCCCGGAGATCGCCGATTACCTGTGCAGCATCATCCCGGAGTTGGCCGCTGCCCGGATCCGGCTGGCGATGGAAAATGGCAAGATCCCCGCCGAGCAACTGAGCCAGTTGCTCGACTCGCTGCACAGCCCGTGGGTCGGTATCACCCTCGATACGGTCAACTCGCTGGCGATCCCCGAAGGCTGGGAGCACGTTGCCAGGGCACTGGCGCGACACACCAGGTGCCTGCACATCAAGGACTTCGTTGTCCAACGTGTATGGCACATGATGGGCTTCACGGTGGAGGGACGGCCCGCGGGCAAGGGGCAGCTCAACCTTCCGTGGCTCCTGGACACGCTGCGGGCGGCCGGCGTTTCGCCCAACGCTATCCTCGAGTTGTGGCCTCCTGAGCAGAAGACCTTACAGGAGACCATCGCCCTGGAGCAGGCGTGGGCGGCGGAAAGCATTCCCTGCCTGCGCCGGTACATTCCCGATTAGGCACTAAATTCTGCGAGAGGAGATTGGTTATGGCGCGAACCGTCGTCATCATCGGGGCGGGCGGCAAGATGGGCGCCCGCGCCGCCGAAAAGATTGTGCCACATCCTGAGTACCGAGCGCTGATGTGCGAAAACAATCCGGAACGCGCGCGCGGCCTGGAGGAGAAGGGCTTCAAGGTGACCCCGCTGGAAGCGGCGCTTTCCGAAGGCGACTTCGTGTTGATGGCCGTGCCGGACGCCTTGATCGGCCGCCTCGCTCACCAGTTGGTTCCTCACACGAAGCGGGATGGGACGCTCATCATGCTGGATGCGGCAGCAGCTTATGTGGGCGAACTGCCGGAGCGGAACGGCCTCACTTTTATGATCACTCATCCCTGTCATCCCCCGTTCTTTACTGAGCAAGCTACGCCGGAGGCGCGGCGTGATTACTTCGGTGGGACCGCGGTGCAGGACATCCTGGTGTCACTCATCGGCGGGTCAGAAGCCAACTTTGTGGAAGGAACACAGCTTTGCAAGGCCATCTTCGCGCCGGTGAAGAACGCGCATCGAGTTACTCTGGAACAATTTGCTTTGCTCGAACCCGCCATGTCAGAGATCGTGGTGGCCTCGGCGGCGTGCCTGATGAAGGCATCCCTGGACGCGGCAATCGAGAAGGGCGTTCCGCGCGAAGCGGCAGAAGCTTTTATGGCGGGCCATGCCCAGATCGCGCTGGCGATAGCGTTTGGAGCTGAGAAATCACCCTTCTCCGACGCGGCCCACCTTGCCATCCAGTGGGGCACCAAAGAGATTATTCAGCCCGACTGGAAGGACGTCTTTGAGCCCGAGCCCCTGAAGGCGGCGATCCGGGTGATGCTCCACCCGGAAAAGATGCCGATGGACTAGCCGCGCGCCTTGTATCTTGGTTTTGGGTGTAAAACAGCTTGTGTAGTTGGGCTGAATCCGGCGAGGAGGCCGGCCGCCGCTGAGGCCCCGCGGTTTACCGAGGAGAGCCTGTGCTGTAGATCGGCCCCCCGCCCT
>Ga0315282_10012704_pt1 | contig 12850 bp, 11 predicted proteins | sample YL17G07_20_MG_FD_203693 | JGI IMG/M metagenome (GOLD analysis project Ga0315282, IMG submission 203693) | Sediment microbial communities from Yellowstone Lake, YNP, Wyoming, USA - YL17G07_20 | ecosystem: Environmental > Aquatic > Freshwater > Lake > Sediment | place: USA: Wyoming | collected... | reverse complement strand
TGCGTTTCTGGAGCAAAATCATCGCTCCACCGGCGTGAAGCCGGTGGGGGCGGCGAAGGAATGAGGATGCGTTTCTGGAGCAAAATCATCGCTCCACCGACGTAAAGTCGGCGGGGGGCGTTTGAAAGCGGCAGGCGAGACCCCCGTCCTGCTTTGTCCGTCCCCACGGTTTGGCTGCGGAGTCAAGATCGCCCGCCGGTTTTTCGCCGCGCCTTTTTTCGCCGTGCCTTTTTTTGTTGCATTTCCAGTTTCCCCTGCTTATACTTCCACCCTTGCCCTTGCCGCGGGTAAGGGAAGACGGTGCCTGACGGGAAGGGCCTGATGGACGAGCGTACTCACATTTTTGCCGGCAGCGCCAGCATTCAGCTGGCGAAACTCATCTGCGATTACCTCAACGTGCCCCTGGCACGGAGCGAAACGCGCGTTTTCAGCGATGGCGAGACCTGGGTGAAAATAGATGAAAACGTCCGCGGCGCCCAGTGTTTTGTGATCCAGTCCACCAGCACGCCCGTGAACGAGCACCTGATGGAGCTCCTCATGATGATTGATGCGCTCCGGCGGGCCTCGGCCGACAGCATCACCGCTGTCATCCCCTATTTCGGCTATGCCCGCCAGGACCGCAAGGAACAGGGCCGGGTGGCCCTCTCGGCCAAACTGGTGGCGAACCTGCTCACCACGTCCGGCGCCGACCGCGTCCTCACCATGGATCTCCACGCCGGCCAAATCCAGGGATTCTTCGATATCCCGGTGGACCACCTGTACGCTTCGCCGGTCTTGGTAAAACACGTTCAGGAACTCAATGTGCCCGACCTGGTGGTCGTGAGCCCGGACGTGGGCAGCGTCAGGCGCGCGCGGCACTATGCCGAATGCCTCGACGTTCCCCTGGTCATCATTGACAAGCGGCGTCCCAAGCCCAACGTCTCGGAAGTCATGAACGTCATTGGGGACGTTGAGGGCTGCCACGCGTTCCTGTTTGACGATCTGATTGACACGGGCGGCACCATCTGCAACGCGGTGGAAGTCCTGAAACGCAACGGGGCCAAAGACGTATACGCCGCCTGCACGCACGGGGTGCTGAGCGGGCCGGCCTGCGAGCGTCTGGCGGCTTCTGAACTGAAGAAGCTGTTCGTGACCAACAGCATCGAGCCTTGCGAGGACAAGTGCAGGCGGATCCGGATGGAGGTGGTGTCGGTGGCGCCGCTGTTGGGCGAGGCCATCCGGCGGATCAGTAAGAACCAGTCGGTCAGTGCGCTGTTTATGTGATTGGATATAAGGCATATACATGACGCGCGCCCAAGGCGCGCAAGCTGGAGGGTAAGGAATGAAGACGATTTCCCTGAGTGCCGGTTCCCGAAAGGAAACCGGCAAGGGTCCCAACCGGAGGCTTCGCCAGAAGGGCCTGATCCCAGCCGTCCTTTACGGACAGAGCGCCGAGCCGGTCCTCCTGTCGGTCGAGGACCGTGAGTTCCACCACGCGGTGGCGAAGCTGGGCGACGAGATGGTGATGTTCAAGATCAATGCCGGCAACGCGGGGATAAACGACCAGCTGGCCGTGATCCGCGAGGTGCAACGCGATCCCGTGACCGATCGCATCGTCCACCTGGACATGATGCGCGTTGACGTGAAGAAACCCATTGACGTCGAAGTGGCGGTGCACCACGTCGGCGCGGCTCCCGGGGTGAGGGACGGGGGGGTGCTCGAACAAGTGCTGCGCACGGTCCACCTGCGGTGCCTTCCCGCGCTAGTCCCTTCGCACATTGACGTGGACGTGTCGGGACTGCACGTGAACGAGGCGCTGCACGTGGGCGACCTGAAGCTGGGAGAGGGGATCGAGATCCTCTCTCAGGTCCACGAGGTGATCATCCACGTGGTGCCGCCGCGCAAGGTGGAAGAGGTCGCCGTCGCGGCGCCGGTTGAGGGCGAAGAGGCCGCCGAGCCCGAAGTGATCGGCAAGAAGGAAACCAAGGAAGGCAAGGAGGAGAAGAAAGCAGAGGGATGAAATTGATCGTGGGGCTTGGCAATCCGGGCCGGAAGTACCAGAATACGCCGCACAACGCGGGGTATCAGGCCGTTGAGGAAGTCGCTTTCCGCGCCGGGCTCAAGTGGAGACAGGCCAGGAAGATTGATACCGACTTCGCCGAGGGCCTGATAGCCGGCGCCGACTGCCTCCTGCTGAAGCCGACCACCTTCATGAACCTGAGCGGCGAGGCGGTCGCCCCCCTTGTGCGGGGAGAAAACGTCCGGATCGAAACCGATCTTCTGGTGATCCTGGACGACGTGGCCCTTGCCCTGGGGCGCTTGAGGTTGAGAGCATCGGGCTCAAGCGGCGGGCATCGCGGTCTCGAATCCATCATCCAGCACCTGGGCTGCCGGGAGTTTCCCCGCCTGCGATGCGGGGTCGGACCGGAGGAAACCGGGACAGACGGCGTGCCGGGCGAGGACCTGACGGGCTATGTTCTGGCCAAGTGGCCGCGTTCGCTCCGGGACAAAGTGCAAGGCATGACGGACCGCGCCGCCGATATCGCCGAGCGATGGCTTGTGGAGCCCATCGGAGACCTGATGACCGCCTGCAACAGGAAAGAGTGAGGCTGTAACCGGCGCCTTAGCGCCGTGACATATCCCTGCCCCCATCCCAGGCCATCCCAGCAATGGATCGGGGCTACCTTAACCCGAAGGGAGGATGCATCCATGGCCTACAACTACGAATGTGCGTTGCTCATGGATCCTACGCTCCCGGACGAGACCGTCCGGGGGTACCTTGATCAGTTCTCCAAGAACATTACGGACCGAGGCGGAGAAGTCGTCCACGTGCAAACGTGGGGGAAGCGGCGGCTCGAGTACCCCATCGAGGGCCACAACGAAGCCGTCTACGCTTTTCTGTATTTCCGCATCGAAAATGCCGGAGAACTGATCATCGAACTCGAGCGGCAGGTCCGCATCAACGAGAACCTGCTGCGCGAGATGACCGTGAAGGTCCCCGAACTCAAGATCACTCAGCCGCCCACGGGCGAGTCGCGTTTCACCGAGAGCGCTCGCTTGTCCCATGCCGGCGGCAGGCGCGGAGGGGGTTTCCGCGGCAGAGAAGGCGGATCTTACCGGCCGCACCCCGGGGAAAGAACAGAGCCGGAGGCCGGCAAGGAAGAGTCCGCCGAAGCCACCGAAGCGCAGCCGGCGGAACCCCCGGTCAACCAGCCGGAACCCCTCGCGAGCCAGCCGGAATCCCCGGTCGGCCAGCCGGAATCCCCGGTCGGCCAGCCGGAATCCCCGGTCAGCCAGCCGGAATCCCCGGTCGGCCAGCCGGAATCCCCGGTCAGCCAGCCGGAATCCCCGGCCAGCCAGCCGGAATCCCCGGCCAGCCAGCCGGAATCCCGGGAGGCTTGATGCGCTTGGAGATCTGAAGATCTGAGACCCGGGATTTGGGATCTGATGAGATCTGAGATTTGGGATCTGAGATCTGAGATATGAGTAAAGAAAACGGTGTTACGACTCTAGGTCGGAAAGGAGTGGTCCGATGCTTGAATTGAACAAAGTGATGCTCATTGGGAATCTCACGCGGGATCCGGAGTTGAGCTATCTGGCCACGGGAACCGCTCTCGCCAAGATGGGGCTCGCAGTCAACCGCAACAGGAAAGATAGCAGTGGCCAATGGCAGCGGGAAACCTCATTTTTTGACATTGACGCCTGGGGCAATCAGGCCGAGTTTTGCTCTAAGTATCTGAAAAAGGGAAAGCGCATTTACGTGGAAGGCCAGCTTCGCCAGAACACGTGGGAGGCCAGCGACGGAACCAAGCGCAGCCAGGTCCGCGTGAACGCCGACCGCGTCCAGTTCGCGGACGCCGCTCCCCGCTCCACGGAAGACACGGCGGCGGGCGATGCCGAACCGGCTGGCGAGCCGGCATATCCCGCGGGAAGCCAGCAGCGGCCTTCCGGACCCGCCGCGCAGCCCACCGCCGCGCAGCCCACCGCCGCGCAGGTTCCACCGGCCCGCCAGCCCTTCCCGGAGCAGGCCAACGGGTCCGCGTTTAACGCGGAGCCGGGCGCGGAGGAGAGCACCGCGGACGATTTGCCCTTCTGATTGCGGATTGGAGATTGCGGATTGCGGATTGAAAAATAGCTGGGCACGCACTGTCCGATTCGTCTGATCCGTCCGATCCGTCCGACAAGCAAACCGGCCAGCTGGCCAACTGGCCCACTGGCGAACTGGCGAACTGGCCCACTGGCGAACCGGCAAACTGGCCAACTGGCCCACTGGCCCACTGACGAACCGGCAAACTGGCGAACCGGCGAACTGGCGAACTGACAGAAGATGAAAGGAGAGATGAGCGACATGGTAGAGCTTCCAGACGAAGTAAAGAATATGGCGACAAAACCGCAACCCGCGGAAAAGCGCCACGACTACAGGGACAGAGGCGAAGGCCGCGGCGACCGGCAGGGCGGTTACCGGGGCGGAGACAGACGTCCGGGCGGCCCCGGTGGCGCCGCCGGAGCGGGAGGGGCGGGAGGAGCGGCGGGACAGCGTCGGCCGTTCCAGCGCCGCCGCCGCCGGATGTTTGGCGGAGGAAAGGTGTGCAACTGCTGCGTGCAGAAGCTCAAGAATGTGGACTACAAGGACATTGATTTCCTGCAGCGCTTCGTGTCCAGCCAGGGGAAGATCCTTCCCCGGCGATTGTCGGGCGCCTGCGCGCGCCATCAGCGCATGCTGACCACGGCCATCAAGCGGGCGCGAAACATTGCGCTTCTTCCGTTCACCGCCTAGAAGGAGATTGTCATGCAAGTAATCCTGTTCGAAACCGTACCCAACCTGGGGCTTCAGGGCACCACCGTCAAGGTGAAGCCCGGCTACTTCCGCAATTTTCTCAGCCCGCGCGGACTCGCCGTCGAGGCCACCGAGATGAACATGCGCCGCTTCCAGGACAAGCTGAAACAGCTCGACCGCCGCGCCGCCGAGGAAGTCAAAGCCGCCCGCACCGAGGCCGAGAGAATCCAGGACCTCACTCTGACCTTCCGGCTCAAGGCCGGCGAGGAAGACAAACTCTTCGGCTCGGTCACCAACGTGGATATCGCCGACGAACTCGCGAAGCAGGGCTTCACCATTGACCGGCACCGCATCACCATCCCCGAGGCGATCAAGCGCCTTGGGATGTACACCGCGGATGTGAAGGTGCACCACGACGTGGTGGCCAAGGTCAAGATCCTGGTCGAGAAAGCAGACTGACCTATTCCTTGACGGGAGTAGAGCCTGGCATTGGGAGCATCTCGCAATCAAGACGGGCCGGAAGAGGCTGGAGACAGCGCTTCCGGCCCGGTTCTTATGATAGAAATTCCACCACGAGGATGCGGTTTGGGGATGCTTCTCGCGTTCCACGGCGAGCTGGGTCAACAGCCCGTCTGAAGGCGGTACACCCAAACAAGGATACCGGCACAGACCCAACTCGCCAACTGGCTACCCTCCAGACTGGCCGACCGGCAGACCGGGAGACTGGCAGACTGGGAGACTGGCAGACTGGCCGACCGGCAAACCATGCGACCGGCCAACCGGCGAACTCTCACTCATACAGCGCCCAGACGGCGGCGTCTGTTGCGCCGATGCGGAGCGTGATCACCACGCTGTACATGTCCTTGCCGGTCGGCATAGCGCTGTCGCGGTTGGCCCCCAGCGTCACCAGGCCGGGCGGGAAGTTGTTCGAGTAAATCGTCCGTCCGCCGTTCGTGGTGGAGAGCGTGTCCGTCAGCTTGGTCCATTTGCTCAACCAGGCCGGAGGCGTGGCGATATCGTCCGCGAGAGCGACGTAGACGGTGACGGGCGCCTCGGCCCTGAAGGTGAGGAAGTCGGCGCTGGTGAGGTCTGCGTCGTCGTTGCGGGTGCGGATGTAGAGCTGCCCCGCGAGGTTGGAGGGAACGGGCGGGCTGAAAATGTCGCTGTGGTCGGCGTAGACGACCTCGCCGGGCTGCAGGATGCCCAGCGTGTAGCCGGCCCGGCTGACGCTGTTGACCAGTTCGGCGAGGAGCTGGCCGAAGATATCGAACTGTCTGACGATGAGAGGGTTGTTGCTCCCCTGCCACACAGTCATTCCCCTGTTCATGAGGGTGTCCTGCGTGACGGTGGGCCGCTGCGCGCGGAAGGCCGGATTGCTGCTGGGCCCCATGGCGCTGATCCGCGCATAGTTGCCGATTTTCGCCCCGGCTGCATCCAGCTGCTGGCTGAATACTTCGATCTCGTTGTCCGCCAGCCCCGCGACCTTGTCCGTGCCTTCCCAGCACACAAGATAAGCGTTGGTGGCGCTGTTGTGGGCCACAGCGGGGTGATAGGCATCGTAGATGATGTCTCCGTCCGGCCCCATGTTGCTGACGCGGAACTGCGGGCCGAGGGGGGTTCCCGTGGGCCCGCTGAGAAGACGTCCGAAGATCTCATTCTCGCGGGCCGCCACTCCCGAGGCGTCGTCCGAGCCGTGCCACAGGACGAGATACTGGTTGTAGCGACTGTTCCATGCCACCGCGGGGCGAAAGGCGTTGAAGCGGGCGTCGGAATCGGTCAGGCCCATGCGGCTGACGCGGACGACGCTCAGCGGCGCGCCCGTGAACCCGGCAAGGCGCTCCCGCCAGATCTCCTGGGCGTAGGCGGGATTGTCCCCTTCCAACACCAGGAGGAACTCGTTGTCGGTTTTGTTGTAGGCAAGGGCGGGGTGTGAAGCGTTGTGCCCATTGGCGGCGGTGCCGCCCACATAGGTCAAGCGGATACTGTTGAGGCCTACCTTGTTCCCGCTCGTTCCGTCCAACATCTGGCCGAAGATCTCCAGATCCCCGTTGACGCCGCCGTTTGCGTCCGTGTCGCCATACCACGCCACCAGGTACCGATTGTCCTTGCTGTTCCACGCCACGACCGGTTGGATCGCGGCATAGGACGGATCGCCGTCGGGACCCATGATGCTGACGCGGAAACCGGCCGTGCCGACGAGCGCGCCGGTTGCCCCGTTGACGCGCTGGCCGAAGATCTCGAACTCGTTGTCCACCAGGCCGCCGGTATTGGTGTCCCCACGCCAGACAACCAGGTACTCATTCACTTTCTCGTTCCAGACCACGGCCGGCGTGCGGGCCTGAAAGCGGCTATCGCCGTCGGGCCCCATGTGAGTGATGCGGAAGCTAGTTCCGATCACGGCGCTGGTCAAGGCGTCGGCGCGTTGGCCGTAGATCTCGAACTCGCCGATGTTGCCGGTATCGCCTTCCCACACGGCGAGGAACTCGCGGTTGGCGGCGTTGTAGGCGACCGCGGGATGGAAAGCGCCCAGAACGGGATCGCCTCCGGGGTTCATCCAACTGACCCGGAAGTCATTAGGGCCGACCTCGGCTTCCGCCGCCGTCGCGCCGGGAGGCGCAAGAGAGAAGGATATGAGGATTGCATAGAGGAGAACGGCTTTGCGTATAGGGGAACGGTCCACGGTGCGTACCTCGGAATAGTGGGATGGGTTGCCTCGTGGTCAGACCACACTTTCGGGATTATAGCCGGTCGCCGGGCAGGAATCAAAGGAAAAGGCGCATCGCTGGCGCATCAGGGTGCATCTTGACTCCGCTACCAAGTTGCCCCCGCCGACTCTAGAGTCGGTGGAGCAGAGATTTTGCTCCAGAATCGGGCGTATCATTCATTCGCGCCCCCGCCGACTTCAGGTCGGTGGAGCGGTGATTGAAACCCGTCGTTTCTTGCCATGAGTTTTTTTGGTGCCCATTCACGCCCTCTCTCACATTGCCGCTGCCTCGGTTTCGCAAGCGAAAGGAAAACCACCGCTCCACCGACCTGAAGTCGGCGGGGGCGATATGGGGAGCGTGTCTACTCTGGAGCAAAATCATCCCTCCACCGACATAAAGTCGGCGGGGGGGCGTCTGAAAGTGCAGGCGAGACGCCCGCCCTGCTTTGTCAGTCCCCGCGGTTTGGTGGCGGAGCGAAGATGCGCCCGGCGCACCACCCGCCGCAAGACTCGATAGTCTCCGCGTTCAGGCGCATTGTTGTTGACAATTCCTGGCGCGGGTCTCTATTCTGGAAAAGCAGAGTTCTGGTTGTCCCATCGTCGGTTATGGCGGGGGCCCTTGAAGTTATGTCATTTCTACCGGCACAAGGAGCCGCTCTCGCCGCAAACGAATCCAAGCAAGTCGCACAGGAGGTAACTGCAATGAAAAGGGAAAGAATCCTCGTCACCATGTTCCTAATGACCATCCTGTCCGTCTGCCTGGCCCTTCCTGCCACGGCCCAGGCGGCGCAGAATGATCCGGTCTTCACCGCGCAGGCCAGTTTGAATAAGATCCAATGGCAGCCCATGTTGAGCAACGGCGGCGTCGTTCTGACCGTGATTCAGCCCAACGGCGCGGCGCTGCGCCAGGAGTTCAAAGCCGGCGTTCCGGCGGTGTTCGAGACGGTGGATTCCCAGGGCGCGCGGCGGCCCGACGGCCAATACACGTTCGAACTCCGAGTGATCCCGGTGGTGGACAAGAAGGTCCGGGAGATGCTGGCGGCCGTGGGGGATTCGGAGCAGCGCGCGGCAACGGTTCAGAAGATGATCGAAGCGGGCCAACTGCCCAGGTATGCGATGACGCTGTCGGGCTCCTTAACCATCCAGGGCGGCGCTTTCCTCACCGGCACGGCTACCGAAACCCCGAAGCCCAAGCTCGTCACGACCTCGACGGCGGCCCCCGTACCGAGCGCCAGCGGAACCATCACTCCCCAGGACCAGGTGATCAATGATGACCTGATTGTCACCGGGAGTCTCGGCGTTGGATTTGACTGCCTGACGGACGGGAGCGAGAACTTTGGGTTTGACACCATCAAGCTCAAGGAGAACAATCTCCAGATATACTTCGACGATACGAGCGCCACCGCGGGCTTTCCGGCCAATGACTGGCGGATCGTGATCAACGACTCGACGAGCGGAGGGGCGAACTACTTCGCGATCGAGGACTCCACCGCCGCAAAGACGCCTTTCAAGATCATGGCGGGCGCCCCAAACAACAGCATCTATGTGAGCAACGCGGGGAAAGTGGGCCTCGGGACCGCCACGCCGGCAGTGAAACTGCACACGGTGGCTGGCGATACTCCGGCCATCCGTTTGGATCAGGACAGTTCGGGGGGCTGGACACCGCAGGCTTGGGACGTGGCCGGCAACGAGTCCAATTTCTTCGTCCGCGACACCACGAGTGGCTCCAAGTTGCCCTTCCGGATCCAGCCCGGCACGCCGACTAACTCCCTTACTCTCAAGTGGGATGGCAAGGTGGGCCTCGGCACGTGGAGCCCGGACGCGGCGCTCGAAATCGAGCGCACGGGTGAGACTCCCCAGATCCATATCCACAGAACCGATGGCGGGACGACCGACACATTGCTCAACCTGGAAACCGGGGCTGCCGTCCAGATACTGGCCCGCCTGGCCGACACCGGGGCGACGTGGACCCAGACGTTCGGGGTAAATGACTATGTTCTCTCGACGAGCGGGGCCGAGGCGTTGAGACTCGACGGCCAGGGCAACATGAAGATAAACGCGTGGACCAGCGCCTTTGGGACGGATGATCTCGCGCTGTCCAAGGGCGCGACCGAGACACTGAGGCTGGACACCCTGGGCAACATGAAGATCAACGGCTGGACCAGCGCGTATGGGCCCGTGGATCTGGCCCTAAGAAAGGGCGCGACCGAGACACTGAGGCTGGACACCCTGGGCAACATGAAGATCAACGGCTGGACCAGCGCGTATGGGGCAAACGACTTGGCGTTTTCCAAGGGTACGACCGAGACCCTGAGGGTGGATACGAAGGGGAACCTGAAAATAAACGGATGGACCAGCGCCTTCGGCGGGAGCACCCTGGTATTCACCAAGGGTATAAACGAAATCCTGCGCCTGAATACCGTTGGAGACATGAAATACAGATCATGGAGCGGCTCATTCATGCCGGCTTATCTGGTTCTCTCAACGAACGCGGGTGAAGCCGTGCGGTTTATGCCCGACGGCAGCATGAAGCTCAGGACCTGGACCTGTGCTTTCGGGTCGGGCAACGCGGTCTTCTCGACCGGCGCGGGCGAGGCTCTCCGCCTGGCGCCGGACGGAACGATGACGATCAAGGGATGGAACTGCGCGTTTGGCCCCACCGACATGACCTTCTCCAAGGGCACGAGTGAAACCTTGCGGCTGGACTCCGCAGGCAACATGATCCTCAAGGGATGGACCTGCGGCTTCACGCCGACCCACATGTCTTTCTCGACCGGCGCGGGCGAGGCCTTCCGCCTCGCGCCCGACGGCACGATGACCGTGAAGGGATGGATCTGCACGTTTGGGACGGAAGGCTTGAGTGTCGCGACGGCGGCGGGCGAGGCGTTCAACGTGGATCCCAACGGCAACATGACCCTCGCCGGGACGCTCACGGAAAGCTCCGACGCGAACCTCAAAGAGAACTTCCAGAAGGTAGAGGGGCGCGAGGTGCTGGACCGGCTGGCCGCGGTTCCCATCAGGACCTGGAATTTCAAAAAGGACAAGGCCGAGGTCCGGCACATGGGTCCCGTGGCCCAGGACTTCCATGCCGCGTTCGGGCTGAGCGGCGACCCGCAACATATCGCGCCGCTGGACGCGAACGGCGTGGCGCTGGCGGCGATCCAGGAGCTCGACAAGTCCCTTAAGAACAAGGAATCGGAGATCGAAACGCTCCAGCGGCAAAATGCGGCCCTGGAAGAGCGGCTGGCCGCGCTGGAGCGCACCTTGAACTCGCAAACAGGGGCTGGGAAATAGCGGTGCCGCGCAGGGACCGGCGCCTACGTGTCTTTGTCCGCGGATGGTGCGGATTGACGCAGGTTCCTCTATCTGCGTGCATCTGTGTCCTCTACGGGCGATTCGCTTTCCGACGTGGCGCGAGGCCACTCTCCCCCCATCGGCGCGGGCTGCCTTCCGCTTCCTCCGGGACTATCTCTTCGCCCTCCTGTGCGGCGGGCCATCGCTCCCGCATCGCCTCGTCCACCAGTTCCAGGCACAAGTCCGCGTCAAAGCCCGCCCGCCTTAGGGATTCCCGAAGGTTTTCTCTCAGGCGCAGGGGTGAGAGTTGCCTGGGATTCCGAAGCCGGCGCTCGAGGAGCCGGCGGGCCTGTTCGGCTTGGTGCTCCCTGCCGGCCCCGGATGCCGCGGCCAGAGCGGCGCTGATGTCCGCCTCGCCCACCCCGAGCCGCCGGAGTTGGTAGCGCACCTTTCCCGGTCCCACGCAACGGGTCTTGAACAGGTGCTGGGCGTAGGTCTGGGCAAAGACCCGGTCGTCGAGATCACCCTTGTCCGCAAAGTACCGAATGGTTCGCTCGATGCTGACTTCGCCGTGGCCGCGTTCGCGGAGTTTGCGGCGCAGCTCGGCAATGGAGCGCCCGCGCGCCTGAAGCAAGAGGGCGGCGGCATGGCGCGAGCGGACAAAAGCGTCCTCCGCCAGCAGCGTCGCGGCCTGCTCCTCTTCCAGGCGGTCGCCCTTTTGCAGGTTGTGCCGCAGCACCACTTCGGTGTCAACCTCGGCCCACGGCTCGCCATCCAGGTCCACGATCGTCCGCGACGCGCGGCGGTTGGCGGCCTCGAGGCGGGTGATCGTATGCATGAAGCGGCCTCTTGAGAGGGAAACGGGTCAGTTTGAGCGGGCGGAGGAACGGGCCTCGAGGGACCCCTTGACGTGCTCGAGGAACTGCCGGAAGACGCTGCTGGTCTCGGGCATGCCCCTGTGCATTTCCATCAAGTCGCTTCGCTCTATCTCGAAGCCGGAGTTTATCAGAACCAACTGCCGGCACAAGCGGCGGACCAGGCCGGTGGGGAGAATGCCCCTTTTCTCGCAGGACTCGATCAGATGGTAGTAGCTGCGCGGGATGGCGCCCGTCTTATCCAGCAGCAGCGTGTAGCAGATATCCACGGAGGACTGCGCCAGCAGAGGCAGGAGGCGCCCCAATCCCGGCAGGGAGTTCTCAAAGTCCAGGAAGGAGAGGTGCTCGAAACTGACGAGGGATTGCAGGCGTTTCTGCATCAGATTGAGCTTCACGTCCAGGGGCAGGTGAGTCCGCAGCGACGCCGTTTCGGTCCTGACGGTCAACACGGGGGCGGGCCGGTGGGCGCGTTTCTCCTTCCCTTTCCTTGGCGAATCGTGCATGTAACTCTTCCTCTTCCTGTTCGGCTTGGTCTATTGCGGCCTGCGCGCCCGCGCGGGGCGCGGTTCCTAACGTGAAGCAACCTTGTCCGCGCGGGGGGTAGTCTCTCCCGGGCAGGAGCGGGAATTCGCGCAACCCGAGTCTTCGGGCTCAGTTGGATGCTTCGGCGCGGCGGGACCGTCCTGTTGGCCGCAGCAGCTCGAAGAGCAGCAGCCGCCTTCCCGAGAAGCCCGCCGCATGGCCAGAACTCCTATCGCCGCCGCGGCGGCAAGAATCCCGATGATAAGGATGTTTTCCACTCTTCTGTCTCGTTTCTCCGGCAGGTCTTCGAGGATTCGAATCCCCCTTTCCCGCCCCGGCGGGCCTCGCCGCCTGCGGCGGGCAAAGCTGCCAGCCCCATTTCTATCTTAGCAGGGCAGTCGGTTGGGATTCCACAGGAATTTCGCAGGCTCTCATTTTCACGGAGGGTCTTGCGATATGGGTTCTTTGGCCGGTTCTATCAGAGCGTGGGATGGATGGACACGGACAAGCAGGGACGAACACGGACAGACTGGCGAGGGAGTATGGTATTTCGCAAGACCCGCGCGGGCGTATCTTGACTCCGCTACCCAATTGCCCCCACCGACTTTATGTCGGTGGAGCGATGATTTTGCTCCAGAATCGGGCGTATTATTCATCCGCGCCCCCGCCGACTTTATGTCGGTGGAGCGATGATTTTGC
>Ga0315282_10012703_pt1 | contig 12852 bp, 15 predicted proteins | sample YL17G07_20_MG_FD_203693 | JGI IMG/M metagenome (GOLD analysis project Ga0315282, IMG submission 203693) | Sediment microbial communities from Yellowstone Lake, YNP, Wyoming, USA - YL17G07_20 | ecosystem: Environmental > Aquatic > Freshwater > Lake > Sediment | place: USA: Wyoming | collected... | reverse complement strand
ACTGATAAAAGAGTTAAAAACAATTGATTATCTTGGGGTTCATCCCGTCATTCGACGGGATGCCCTGTCGGATGACAGGGCAAATCCCACCCCCGCAACCAAGATATTTTCGATTTACGATTTAAGATTTTAGATTTATTTGTTAAATCGTCAATCGGAAATCTTAAATCTGAAATTACCTGGCCTGGGTAGCTCAGTGGTAGAGCACATGACTGAAAATCATGGTGTCGAGAGTCCGATTCTCTCCCCAGGCACACTTCGACTCGTCATAAATTTGATAGGCATCAAATTTACTCCTCGCTCAGTGCTAGCACTTATACAATTAAATTATCAAAGTCGAAGTGCCCTGAGCTTGTCGAAGGGCAACTTTTTTATTTCGGGCTGTCGTATACCGGTAGTACGCATGCTTTGGGAGCATGTTGACTGGGTTCAATTCCCAGCAGCCCGACCAGTTTAATTTCCGATTTACGATTTCAGATTTTAGATTTATTTATTTGTTAAATCGTCAATCGGAAATCTTAAATCTGAAATTTCTACGCGGGTGTCGTATAGTGGTAATACCTCAGCTTTCCAAGCTGATGCGAGGGGTCCGATTCCCCTCACCCGCTCATTAACTCAAGTTTGAATTTATATTTCGACATTATATATGCCGCACCTCCATAAAAAAATTGATTTTACCGTTGAAGTTTTTATTGTTTATAAAAATAAAGTCTTATTGCGCCAGCATGATAAATACAAAATTTGGTTGGGAGTGGGAGGACATATTGAATTAGACGAAGACCCGAATCAAGCAGCGCTGCGTGAAGTCAAAGAAGAAGTCGGCTTAAATATTGCTTTGGCTAATAAACTTAGGCTGCAAAAAAATATTGCTAAAAATTATAAAGAGCTGATTGCGCCAAGATTTTTAAATCGGCACCGAATCAATAAAACTCACGAGCATGTTACACTGGTCTACTTTGCCACTGCGAAAACAGATAAAGTAGTAACTAATAGCCTGGACAAAAGCACACGATGGAAATGGTTGACTATAAATGAATTGAATAAAAATACCTATGGGATAAAAAAAGATATTATTTTTTATGCAAAACAAGCGTTAGCAGATCTGCGTAATTGATAAACATTGACATTATTAAACATTTGATTTAAACTAATATAACTTATATTAAAATTAATTCGGATCATTCGAATATTAATTCGGATTAATTCGTATTATAAAATTATGTTAACTATCAGACTTTCCCGCATTGGCAAAAAAAATAAACCATTTTATCGTTTGATTATTTCCGAAAAAAATAGGGATCTTTACGGAAGAGCTTTGGAAATACTTGGCTCCTATAATCCTCATGCTAAAAATTTAAAGGTAAATGGCGAAAGAATAAAATATTGGCTAAGTCAGGGTGCAAAAACTTCGGCCACGGTCAATAATCTGTTAATTGATAAAGGAGTTATTGAAGGTAAAAAAGTTAAAGCCTCAAAAGCCGGAAAAAAAGAAGAAAATAAGCCGGTTGCGGCCGAAACCGAAAAGAAAGTTGAAGCGACGGAGAAAAAAGATGAAACCTTGACAAAATAACGGTTTATGTTATAATTCTAAAATCCCAATATACATTGGGTTTAATACTTAAGAGCTCTTTCAAATCTGACAGTAAGTTAACACTACCTTTACCGGAGTGATAAAATCGTCAGTTTGGAAGAAAAAGGAAAAAACAATATGGCAGCTAAAGCAACCGATCAAGCGTTTCTAGAATTCATTGCTAAATCTGTTGTTTCCAACCCCGATAAAGTAACGGTGGAAAGAACAGTGGACGAAATGGGCGTTTTATTAACCCTAAAACTCGACCAAGTTGATATGGGTTATATCATTGGCCGAAAAGGCCAAACCGCTCAAGCCATTCGAACTTTATTAAAGATCGTTGGCGCAAAAAACAATGCTCGTGTTAATCTAAAAATTTACGAGCCGGAAGGATCTCGAAGACCAGCCAGAAATCAAAGCGCTGAAGCTGAAATCGATACTTCCTCTGTTGATGATTTAAAAATCTAAATTGAAATCAATCAAATATTCCCGAATTTTGGGATAAACCCCGCTCGAAAGACGGGGTAAACAAAAAGCCACAAATAAACGTGGTTTTTTGTTTTTCATAACTTATAACCTATAACTTATAACTAGTGTTTATTTATCTGAAAATCAGTTATTAGTTATAAGTTATATGTTATAATAAAATTATGAAGTTCCACGTAATTACCATCTTCCCTCGTATCTTCGACTCTTATTTCAATGAGTCCATTCTTAAACGTGCTCAAAAAAATAACTTGATCGAAATTAAGATCCATGATTTACGTCAATGGACAACCGATAAACATAAAACCGTAGACGATAGACCGTTCGGCGGTGGCGCCGGTATGGTGATGAAAATCGAACCGATCTATAAAGCGCTACGAAACATAACTGCCCCCTTGATAAAGGGGGTTAGGGGGATTAAACCAAATTCTAAAATTATCCTGCTTTCCGCCAAGGGCGAAACCTGGAACCAGCAACTAGCACAAAAATATAGCAAATTAGATAATATTATTTTAATCTGCGGTCGCTATGAAGGCGTAGACGAACGAGTTAAAAAATTCGTTGATGAAGAAATTTCCGTAGGCAACTACATTTTAACTGGCGGTGAATTGCCGGCTATGACTATAATTGATTCCATAACACGTTTATTGCCAAACGCCTTAGGCAATAAAAAATCATTAGAACAAGAAAGTTTTAATAATCAAATCAAAAATCTAAAATCGCCTTCGTCCCGAGCTCAGACCGAGGGAAAAATCGAAAATCATTATTTGGAATACCCACAATATACCAGGCCGGAAGTATTCGTATACTCCCCCTTGATAAAGGGGGTTAGGGGGATTAAAAAATACCGCATACCAAAAATTTTACTTTCCGGCAATCATGATAAGATTGAGCAATGGCGGAAAAAACATAGCAAAATAATTAATAAGTAAATTATTTTATTTAATTTTAGCTAAATAATCGTCAAATAATAATTAATACGTTTGACGATTTTTTTATTTTATGCTATTATAAAAGATTAAAAGTTGAACCTTTTTCTGCTGTTTTTTGCCCCTCATCCTGGCCTTCTCCCATGGGAACGAAATGGGAGAAGGAACTAAAAATTAGGGGTTTCCTCCTCTCCCGCGACATAAGGAGTGGGAGAGGTTGGGTGAGGGTAAGAATCAGCAGAAAAAAGGTTCGGCTTCCGAACCTTGAAAATTAAATAAACGAATGGGAGGAAAGAAAAATGGCAAATGAAAAAGAGAGGAAAAGAAATCAGCGGGTAAAAGAAGGAAGGAAAGAGGAGCAAAAACCAGCCGAAATAGCGGATAAAAAAGAAGAAAAAATTGAACAGGAAAAAAAAATTAATGAATGGGAAGTTTTACCTATCGGCGATGATGGCAATTGGGCGATCAGGATACAGCTTTTTGATCAAAACAAGCAGGGGATAAAGGGAGAAATAGTATTCACCGAAGTCTCAATCCCTATGACATTGGCATCGATTCTACCAATTGTCTCTGTCCCTGCGGCTCAAAATCCGCCGACCTCTGGTATTAATCCGCTGGTAAATAGGGAGTTAAAACAATCCACGGATGATGCAGGTTACCTTAAAATCGTTCTCAATCCTTTTCAGGAAAGAGAGCGATGCATTCATGTGGATTACGTAAAAACTGGATGGGATATATTTATGACGCTTAAAGGCCCAAAACAGCAAAAGCCTAGAGCTAAATTTGACCCCAAGGCAGGATTACTGGCAAATTTGACACAAAGTTTCCCTCAACAACCAGTACAACAACCAACTCAACAAAAACATTTATTAAGAAGGAGGAAATAAAATGCAGATACACAGGTTGATAATCTTTTTGGCAATAACCATCTTGGCTATAGTTGTTTGTTTGGCCAGTTGGTGGGAATTTGCAGTAATGGTCATGGTCATAGCAGGTATTTTTATTTTATCTGCTTTTTCCACCTGGATTAGATCAGCTTGGGGTTGGCTTGGCAGGCAAATCTGCCAAAACAACAACTACCCTCTGTATGTTTGGGTAGTAATGACCCTTATCTTTTTCATCTGTGCTTTTAAGTACGGCGCGGGTGAACCACTGTTTGTTTCCGCATGGACAGAAACAAAAAAAATTATTAAAGGTTCTGAATATTATCAAGAGAACAAAGATGAAATTCAGACCTTTAAAAATCGCTTGTTTAGTGGTCTTAACAAAACAGGCGCCCGACTAGATCTAGAGAAAGAGTATGTCAAAAATATTGTCGAAAAACACGGAGAATTTCCCCCTCAAGAAAGAGGAAATGCTACACCTATTGTCTATAATCAAAAGATGAGAAATTATCTCGTCTACGGAGTATTTGTTGAAGACGCTATAATCCAGACTTGGTTTGAAGCTATGCCGGCTGACTTTAAGATTAAACCGGATATCGAAAAATCCAGACGTACTTGGGTTTTCTGGAAATTGGCTTTCATGTTCCTCTTCCTGACTACAATCTACCTGCCTTTTGCTATTTCTGACGAGGTGGTAGAATGGCTGGAAAAGTTAAAGGATATAGTTAAGAAAAAACATCAGGAGTATAAAGCCCAAATTACTCTTCCATCTGTTCCCGCTCCTACAACCGGTCCTGCCCCTGCTCCCGGCATTCCAAGGCTAGGTATTTTACAAAAGCTTAGCTTAGTTTATGCGTCGGATATGGCAGCAGAGTTTACGGTGAAACTGATTGATTCTCTGATTAAACTTTTCTCAAGATAAGGAGGAAAAAATGAAAGAATGGTGGAATAAGTATGTCAAAAGTTCCTGGATAGGATTAGTGGCGGGTATCGTTATAATAGCCCTGCTACTAAAAATCTTTGCTCTGCCGGCAGTAGTGCCATTCGGAGTTATTTTTACCTGGGTGGCATTCTTTGTGGGAATTCCCATTCTCTGGAAAAAGTATGGTGGGCAAGGAATAGCTGAATTTTGGGTAAACCCACTGCGAAAAGGTTTGAAAATTGCCCTGTGCTTATTTGTATTTTTATTGATCAGGGCGTATTTCACGGAAGTGGTAAAGTTCACGCTCTTTGAAAGTTACGTGAATTTTACTCAAACCACCGGGGCCATAACTATTTTTGGTTACACTTCCAATAGATTACTATTTGAAGCTACCTTCCTTTTCTTGATCGGGACATTAACTTTAAATGCCATCTTCCTCAAAAAGAAGAAGGCTAGAGTAATAGTGGTCGGTTTCCTGACTATCTGCTTCCTGCTCCAGACTTTTGTCTTCGGAACAGGCAACGTTGCGCAAGTAGCCAAACAGCCCCTATACGAGGAAACTGTGGCCGCCGCTGTAAAAAAAAGCGGAGCCATTGGCGGTATTGCCAAACAGCTTTGGGTAGCTGGCTTTGGTAAAAGCGAAAAAATAGCGAGCGCAGATCTGGCTACACCCGTCTTTAAAAACTATGGCTTTGGCATCCATACCGTAGTAGTGGAGGCAGGGGAAGGGTCTTCCTGGATAAAAATCCCACCCAATGCTCGATGGGATATATCCCCCATTAACGGTAGAAAAAACTGGGTCTTAGTCCCATATGGTGGTAAGGTGATATCATTTAAAAAGGACAAAATAGACTATGTTGATTACTCTGACCAGAACATGATCTTTAGTGTAGTCAACAAAGAAAAGGAGGAAGTAATAACCTTTAGGCTCGAAATTACGCCTCGGACCTAAAGTGAAAGATAGCGGGCAAATCCAATTTCGGATTTGCCCTTTTTTATTTTCCAAGATATAATAAAAATATAATCTATTAATTATATGAAATTTAAAATCGGTTTAATATTTTTCTCAATTGCCTTCTTTTTTCTGTTTGCTAATAATTTATTGGCCGGTGAATGTTGGTGTAACAATGCTCTGCAAAGTTATGACCAAGCAGAATGTCAAAGTTTTATACAATTAAATCCTAATGCTTGTATATGGTATCCTGTTGCGCCCCCGAGTGGAGCCGGCGGTACCACACCCTCTTCCCAATCCGTCCAACTCCCTAACCCCCTCGGTACTCCCAATCCTACTCCCCAAACTCTTTTAGGCAGAATTATTAATGCGGTTTTAGGCATTACCGGCTCGCTGGCTTTGGTCATGTTTATTTACGGCGGTACGACTTGGATGCTAAGTGCGGGCAATGCCGAACAAGTTAGCAAAGGTAAAAATATCATAATTTGGGCAACTATCGGTTTGGTTATTATCTTTTCAGCCTACGCTTTAGTTAAATTTATCTTTACCAGCCTCGGCGCGCCTCAGTAAGTACATAACACATAATATAGAACATATAACAAAAAAGACCCAAATGGTCTTTTTAAAATTATTAACAAAAATTCTAAGTTATAAGTTCTAAACTCTAATCAAGTTCAAAGTTCAAATTTTTAAGTTCAAAATTTTCTGAGTTTTGAGTTTTAGGCTTTGAGTTTATTTAGAGTTTAGAATTTAGAGTTTAGAGTTTATTCAAATTTTGACGCTTATAATTTGAAAAGTCTAATAAAAAATTTCCCTTACTATTGACTATTTCACCAACAAAGCTGCCCCCATCGCCCCAGCCAGCGAACCCAAGTTACCCTTGACTATCCTTACCTTTTTGGCTTCTGGCGAAAGAATAAACTGCTTCATCACCTTTTTGGTTTTAGCTAAAAACAAATCGCTGGATTCAACCACGCCGCCTCCGATTATTATTACTTCCGGGTCAATTAAATTTACCATATTGGCCAAGGTTATGCCTAAATACCGGCCAAATTCATCATAAATTTTTTGAGCTAAAACATCGCCGCGATAAGCTTCTTCGGCTGATGCTGCCGGACTATTTTGCAGTAGTTTTTGATAAACTTGCTCCAAACTTAAACCGTTTGTTGCATCAATAATTTGCCAGGCCGGCTGAGTAACTGCATGTGAGCCCGTATAAATTCCACCATTATACCACCAACCGCCGCCGATTCCTGTACCGATGGTTAAACCAAAAATATTGCTGTATTTCTGGCCCGCCCCAAGTAAAGCCTCCGCTCGGACAAAACAATTAACGTCATTATCCATTTTTATCGAATAATTAAATTTATTCTTTAACTGTTCAACTAAATTAACCTTATTTAAAATTTTTATATTAGGCGTATCTAATATTATCTGTCCGGTCTTATCAAAAGGTCCGACCACGCCCACGCCAAATCCTTTAATTGTAATTTTATCTCTAACGCTTTTCTCTAATAAAGGTTCAACCACCGCCTTAAGCATGATTAAAAAATGCTCCAAATTATCTTGCGGCGTGGCTAAAGTATAGTCGGCCAAGACTTTTTCCCCGTCAAACAGCACCCCGCTCATCTTAGTGCCGCCGATATCTATTCCAATCGCATATTCATTTGTTTTAATTTGTTTCATACAAGACAAACTATCTATTTATTATAGTTATTAGTTATAAGTTATAAGTTATAAGTTATAATTTTTGTTTTTTTAACTGATTTTTCGTTTGATAAATTAGACCATTTAGCTTGCTCCCCGCCAAATTTACTTGGCTAATAAACTTATCACGTATCTCTAGCCTTATATATTTTAAACCGCAACTTAATAAAAGATCGCTCTTAACTTCACTTAAACATCCTTTGGCAATATCGTAAAATAACATACTTTCACGGAAAAAATATCTGCCAAAACCTTCAGCGATATTGCCCATTAAACCCCTATTGCTTTCTCGTAAATGCTTAACTAAATTATATTTTTCATCTTTAGGATAATATTTAGTAATTTCGTAAACACCGATACATAATTTCCTTGCCTCTTGCCATACTTCTAACTCTTCTAAATTTTTAATAGTTGACATAATAACCTATAACTTATAACTTATAACAGAAATTATTTGCCGCAAATTAATTTGCGGCAAATAATTTCTTCGCTTCATACCATATTTCCGGTCTGCCCTGGCTCATCTCCCAATACCACCATTCCACACCCCAAAGATAAAATTCTTGAAAACCGGCCTGACGGGCGAATTCAACCATTTGTTTAAATTTGTCTAAATTCATGGTGCGATCAGCTTCAGCTTTGGTCAAATATTGATACGGTTTTGCGCCCCAAGGTTCGGCTTGCAATTCAATTACTATCCACTTTTGAGGATGAGCAAATAGGCTGACGATATTTTTCTTAAAGCGAAAAAAGCCGGGTGCGATGGGATAATGAATATAGGTTTTTAAATGGCTGGAGTAAGTATCGCGATACATGGTGGTACCAAAAATATCGGCTCGGCGTGCCGCCGGAATCCAAAAAGAAAGCTCGCCAGAATCCGTAACGATTATCGGTCGCTGGTCTAAACGGCGCACTAAGGCGATTTCTTCATCTAAAAATTCTTTATCTAATTTCGGGCAGTCACCGAAATGAGACAAAAAGGGTTCATTTTCTACTTGCCAAGCGACAATCTGCTTATTAGCTTCATAGCGCTTTACTACCCTTTCTATATAATTTAAAATTTCAGTTTGCCGTCGTCCCTTGGTATAATCTTTCGTCCAATCGGGAAAATGACATTCTGGCCAACGGGGTAATCTGCCGCCTATTGCTAGGATAATTTCAACTTTCCTTGAACTGGCTTTTTCTATTTGCCAATCCAAATCACTCCATTGATAATCATTAACGGCAGGTTCAATTTCATTCCAGTAAGCCGGCAGTCTTAGCTTGTTTACTACTAAATCATCTAAAATTGATAAATACATTCTTTGCCAGTCAAAGCCCAAGCTTGTTGCTTGCTTTTTAGAAAAAGTTATGCCATAAGTTAATTGATCTTGGCGATAGATATGACCACGGCTTAAAACAAAAATTAAAAATAAAAAAATAATTAATATCAGTACTAATTTTTTAAACCGCTTAAATATTTTAAACATACCTTTGCTCTTTTTACTAATTCGGCTCTACGCCAGTAGTCGCATAAATTAATCTCCTCAAAACAAAATTGGCAATGCCATAAGCTGCAATTATAATGGCTAGACCGATTACACCGGTCAATAGTTGCTCTTTGGCTTGACTGACTTTCTCTTCGTTACCGGCGGCCGTCATCCATCTATAACCGGCAAAAAGAATTAAGATAACGAAAATAATACCTAAAAATCCTAAAAAAACTTCAATAATCCTGGCTACCACCATCTTAAGATCAGTCGGCTGCGTCCCTTCACCATAAGCTTCGCCAATTTTGTCCAAACCACCCTGTTGAGCTGTTTTCCACCAACTTTGCGCTTTAACCACCGGTAGCTGCCAGGAAATAAAAAATAAAAATAAACTTAAGAAAAAAATAAGAGCTAACGATTGTTTAATTATCAAGCTTCTTTTTAATTTTAAAAATTTAGTAATTTGCATATAATTTTGTTATAATTAGATATATCACAGGATAATATTTAATTTGAAAATTTAACCAATAATTCGTGTAATTCTGAAATTAAATCCTGCTTACATAATCCGAATAATCCGAATTATTATCCGAATGCTCCGAATGAATCGCAGGCTAACATAATTCGGAGCATTTGGATAAATTCGTAGATTCGGATTATACTTTTATTATAGCTAAAATTAACGGCTAAGACAATTTATTATGCCTTTAGCAAATCAGGTCGCTTATAACACTTTTATTCAATTTGCCGGTAAAGTTATTTCCACTATAGTCGGTTTATTCGCTATTGCCATCATCACTAGATATTTAGGTCAGGTTGGTTTTGGTCAGTACACCACTGTTGTTACTTTTTTATCACTTTTCGCCGTCTTTGCTGATTTCGGGTTGACTTTAACAACCGCCCAGACGATTAGCGATCCCAACACTGATCAAAACAAAATTTTAAGTAATTTATTCAGTTTTCGTCTTGTTTCCGCTTTCATATTATTAAGTTTGGCGCCATTAATTGCTATTTTTCTCCCCTATCCGCCAATTATTAAATTAGGCATAACAATTACCACCTTATCGTTCTTCTTCGTAGCTTTAAACCAAATTTTCGTTGGTTTATTCCAAAAAAATTTAAAAATGCAGATTGTTTCAATAGCAGAGATAGTCGGAAGATTAACTTTGCTATTCGGCGTAATAGTAACGGTTTATTTAAATTATGGCTTAATGGGAATTCTGTTAGCTACTATAATCTCCAGTGCGATTAATTTTATCGTTCATTTTTATTATTCACGCCCGTTGGCTAAAATAAAATTTCAAATTGATTTTGACATTTGGAAAAAAATATTTAGTAAATCTTGGCCGCTGGCTTTAACCATTATTTTTAACTTAATCTATCTTAGGGCGGATATTCTAATTTTATCATTAGTTAAGAGTCAGGCGGATGTAGGAATCTATGGTGCAGCCTACAAAGTAGTCGATGTCTTTACTGCTCTACCCTTTATGTTCGCCGGAATAATTTTACCCATCCTAACTAATGCCTGGTTGGTTAAAGATGAAAAACGTTTTAAAAATGTTTTACAGAAATCTTTTGATATTTTAATAATCTTAGCCATACCCTTACTGGTCGGTACTCAATTCGTGGCTCAACCGATTATGGAACTTATCGCCGGTAAGAGCTTTGCTGAAAGTGGTCAGGTCTTAAAAATTTTAATTATTGCTACTACCTTTATTTTTCTTGGCTGTATCTTCGCTCACGCAATTATCGCTCTTGATAAACAAAAAAAAATTATGGCCGCTTATATTTTTACTGCCGTTACTTCATTAATCGGCTATTTAATATTTATTCCTCGCTATTCTTATTTTGGTGCTGCCTGGGTAACCGTTTACAGTGAATCGGTTATCGCTCTTGCTTCGTTTTATTACGTTGCTAAATACAGTCAATATCGGCCTAACTTTAATCAACTAATTAAATCATTATCTGCCTCATTAGCTATGGCCTTAGCTTTATATTTAATTATTAATAAAATTCCTTTATTATTAGCTCTTATCTTAGCTCCGGTTATTTATTTTATCGTTCTCTATTTCTTTAAGGGTATATCAAAACAAGATATGTTGGCCTTATTAAAAAAATAATATGCATAATAATATTTTAATTATCGATACGACAATCAGAAAAAGTAAATTTCTATTTAACCTGTTTACGGAACTGGGGCAAAAAAATTTTACTTTTCTTCTTCTTTCCTCTGATTTAAATTTAATCGAACAATTTAAAGAAAAAGGTTGGCTGGGCAAAAAAATTTACTTGGGTCCAATATTAAGGAATTTCACTGACTCAATCGTTTTTATTTTAATTTTTTTATATCTTTCGCTTAAAGCCTTTTTGTTGTTGATTTATTATAAATTTAAACGGAATATAAATTTTATAATTTGTGTAAATTTGAATGAAAAAACTATTTTTACTTTAGCGGCTAAAATAGTCGGGCTTAAAGTTATTTGGCTTGAACTACCGGAAGTAAATTACCGTCAGGCAAATAAAATTATTTTAGGGCTTTATCGTCTTAATTCAAACTGGGCTGATTTAGTTACTTTTAATAACTATACTAAAACTCAACTTAAAAATTTTGCTTTTCATGAAGAGCGAATTAAGATTATTCAGCCGGGTATAAAGCTAAATCAATATCAAGATAACATTTTTAAAAATTTAGCTAGAAATAACCGACAAAGTTTACACCGTAAATATTTTACTATCGGTACTGTTACCGATCTAAATCAAAAACAAAAAGTTGAAATTATATTTCAAGCCATTAAAATTTGTCTAACCGTTATACCCAATTTTCAATTAATTATCATCGGCGAAGGAAATGAAAGAAAAAGTCTTAACTGGTTGGCCAAAAAAATGGAAATTGACAATTTGGTTTGGTTTGTCGGCGAAAAAAACCAACTACGAAAATGGCTTGATAGTTTTGATATTTTTATTACTACTAACGAGATAGTTAAACTAGACGATTTGGCCCGTCTTCTTGAAGCTATGGCAGCAGGTTTACCAGTTATTGCTCCGAAAAATGTTGGCTTTGAAGACATCATTTATGAAAATAAAACTGGCGCTTTTATAGAGATTAATAATAGTGAGATGTTAGCGCGACAGATCATAAGACTCCAACAGGATAAGAAATTAAGACTCCAGCTAGGGGAGAATGGTCTTAAGCGTGTGGAAAAATATTTTACTTTAGATAATATGATTAATAATTTTATTGCTTTATTTGAAAAATAATATTATCAAAAGGATGAATCTATCCATTAATAACCAATTAACAAATAATATTACGGTCAATAATGAACAGGCTGGCTTAAGATTAGATAAATTTTTAACCGAAGCAAAATATTTACTAGACATAACCGCGGCTAGAAATTTTTCTCGTAATCAAGTGCAAAATTTTATAAAACAGGGCCTAATCAAGGTTAATAATAAAAAAACCATATCTCATTACCGACTCAGAAAAAATGACGTTATTAATTTAGCTTATTTGACTAGTTCTCAAACTAATGAAAAAACTGAAAAAATAATTAAAAAGTCGGATAAAATACCTAAGGTTATTTCTCAAACCGAAGAATATTTAATAATTAATAAACCGGCCGGTCTTATTGTCCATGGTAAAAGCAGCCATACTTCCACTTTGGTAGATATTTTATTAAAAAAATACCCTGAGCTAAAAAAAGTTGGTGATGACCCGACTCGTCCCGGCCTTGTTCATCGTTTAGACAAAGATGCTAGTGGTTTAATGATAATAGCAAAGACCAATGCTAGTTTTGACAACCTAAAAAAACAATTTCAGCAAAGAACTGTTACTAAAGAATATACCGCTTTAGTCTATGGCAGAATTGATTCGTCGGCGGTTAGTATTAATTTTCCTATCAAACGTGCTAAAAAAGGCTATAAAATGGCTGC
>Ga0315282_10012701_pt1 | contig 12852 bp, 14 predicted proteins | sample YL17G07_20_MG_FD_203693 | JGI IMG/M metagenome (GOLD analysis project Ga0315282, IMG submission 203693) | Sediment microbial communities from Yellowstone Lake, YNP, Wyoming, USA - YL17G07_20 | ecosystem: Environmental > Aquatic > Freshwater > Lake > Sediment | place: USA: Wyoming | collected... | reverse complement strand
CGCTGGTACTGGTGAGGTACACAGAGCCGATGCGTTATGAAGAGTTCATGGAAAGGCTTTTACGTGGAGGAGGGAATAGAGTTGTGTTCACAGCACAATTCTAGCTTGCAATTGAACAGCACCAATTTTTTGCATAAATGACGGATGAGGCAAAGAGTTTTTTAGTAAGCCATTCTTAATCCAATAGGTCCAAGGTGGATAACGTTGAGCATGAGGGATGTCAAAGCCATCAAGAACATAGTCAAGGAGCACACCGAATGGAGAGGCTCCTGCATAAACCTGATAGCGAGTGAGAATGTCACGAGCAAGGCCGTTAGGGAGATGCTGATCTCTGATCTGGGCAACCGCTACGCGATAGGCTTCCTCCACAACAGGTTCTACTCCGGAACCAAGTACGTGGACGAGCTGGAGGGGTACACCACAGATCTGGCGAAGCGGGTGTTCAGGGCAGAGCACGTCAATTACGTCCCGATCTCAGGGACCATGGCAAATCTGGTCTTGTTCAACGCACTAACAGACCCCGGCGATGTGGTTACGGCGCTCAGCGTCATAGACGGTGGCCACGCCAGCTTCAAGGAGTGCTCCAAGATCCATGGTGTAAGCCTCGTGCCGCTTCCCTTCTCGATGGAGACTATGAACGTTGACATTGGGGAGGCAGAGAAGCTCATAGCGAGGGTGAAGCCGAAGTTGGTGCTCCTCGGTGCCAGTGAGATCCTATTCCCCCATCCAGTGAGAGAGATCAGGAGGATCGCCGACAACATGGGAGCATTGGTGGCATACGACGCCGCCCACGTACTCGGGCTAATAGCAGGAGGGACCTTCCAGGACCCGCTGAAGGAAGGGGCCGACGTGATTACAGGCAGCACCCACAAGACGTTCTTCGGACCCCAAGGCGGGATAATACTGTGCAAAAGCAGGCACGCTAAGGCTATAGACAATGCCGCGTGGCAGCTCGTGAATAACCACCACATCCACCGCGTTGCAGGCCTCTCGATCGCCCTGGCAGAGTTTCTTGCGTTCGGTCAGGAGTACGCGGCTCAGATCGTGAAGAACGCGCAGAGGCTGGCAGAAGATCTTTACAGCATGGGGCTGGATGTTCTCGGATCCAAGATGGGGTTCACACAGTCGCACGAGGTCATATTCAGGGCGCCAAACAGCAACGGCGATGCCAGTGCCAAGAGGCTTGAGGACGCCAACATAATAACCACAAAGACGCCCCTACCCACCGACAAGACCGAGGAGGAGTGCTCGGGAGTGAGGCTGGGCACGCAGGAGATCACGAGGCTCGGCATGAATGATGGCGAGATGACCAAGATAGCAGAGTTCATAAAGAGGGTAGTGATCGATAGGGAGGCGCCCTCCAACGTCAGGGAGGGCGTGAGGAAGCTCGCGGCGGAGTTTGGCAAGGTAAGATATGCCTTCGAGAGCGGGGACGAGGCGTACAAATACCTAAGTCTATGACCCGCGCGTTCGCTTTCACCTTTTTACGTTAGTTATAATACGCTGTAAGAGGCAAAATTGTGGGTATAAAGCGTCACAATAAGTGGTGGGTCATCATGTCTGAACAAAAGTTCTGCAAATATTGTGGGGCTCCCCTATCCGAGGGATCAACGTACTGTTCAAAATGCGGTAAAGTGGTGGCAGTGGCTCCACCTCCGCCCCCACTTCCGCCCCGAGGGGAATGCTTTGGAGAGAGGACTGAAAAAGCGGAGAAGGAGGAGAAGGACGAGAGGGACGAGAAGCACGAGAAGGGAAGAGAGAGGGACATAGCGGGTGCCGTCTTCGGCGGCGGTGTTCTCGTATGGCTAGGGATCACTTTCTGGCTGGCTCAAAGTGGCACAGTGAGATGGGATATCTGGTGGGCCTACTTCATAGCCGGTCTGGGCGCGCTTCTGATCATCCAGGGAGTACTTCGCGTCGCGATGAGGGGGAGCGCGTACCAGTTCTCCGGTCTCTTCATAGGAGGAGCCATATTATTGATCATAGGTCTAGCGTTCGCCTACGGAACGGTGCTCTACTGGCCTTACATACTGATCCTAGTCGGGATACTAGTGATAGTCGTGGCGATCTTTGGAAGGAAGAGGGCCCCTAGACCCTGAAGATCCTCCCGGTGAAGATGTTGAAGAGGACGTGTTCGATAACGGTCAGCGTCTTTGCCCTGCCGAGTATCCGGAAGTAACCCTTCCCCATACTCTCGACCAAGTCCCCGATGTCGTACCTCGGGAAGAGGGTTGACGAGATTATCAGTCTGCCCCATTCACCGTCCCTCAACTCGTGGAGCATCTTTAAGCCACTCCCCGTAACAACCTCGAAGAGGTAGACGTCGTAATTCGGGCAGACGTAAGGATGTTCGTCGAGCTGCTGGGCGAAGACGCCCTCGGTGGCGGTGTAAAGCTCAACGACGGGGACTTCACCGTAGAGGCGCCTTAAGTAGGGGGCATAGTTCGTCTGGATCTTGGCGACGCTTGTGCAGAAGATGGCCTTCAGGCTCCACAGATCTTTGGGGAGGACATTGTGCTTCCTCCTTACGTGCCTGGCGAAGGCGGTTATCACCGGGGCGACGCCCATCAGGCTCCTTATTTCCCGTTCCTTCGCCCTTTGGTAGACCAGTTCGAACCGGTTCTCCCAGTCCTTTTTTGTTACGCCCCCGCCCAACGAGTCGATCTCCTCCTGCCTCGGGACGAGCCTTGCAGAGCCGAGTTCGGGGTTGAATTTGGCATATGTGCCTGAACTGTATCCGTAAGGCATGGCGCCGCTGGGGAAATTTGTTACGCCCACTTCCGATGGGAAGTTAAGGTTGAGGACCTCTCCCTGCAGTACTCCAAGATCATTTCTCAAGGCGAAGTTAATGAGTCCGCGGGCCCCCGCGGAGAGGATCTGCGAGAGATGGGTCTTGGTTGCGGGTATGAGCTTAGAGATGCCGGTCGTCCCCCGTGTCATGACCCAACTCACCACGGGCTCCGCCAGAATCGCGGAGTATCTTCCGCCCATGACCTCGTTTATGTAAGGCTGGAGATCCTGGTACCTCATAATAGGGAACGAGTCTTGGAAATCTTCGATACGCTCTACCTTCTCTGCATTGTGTTTCTTGCCGTACTCAGTCTTGGCGTACGATAGGACTAATTTGCGTGTGACCTCTTCCTGAGCCTCCCTCGGTCGGGCTAAGGATTTGTACCATGGCTCCACGAACTCTCTGAGAAAGCCGAGTTGGTCGCTCATAGACTCGCCTCTTGATAATGCTCCAGTTTAGTTGAGTGAAAATGTTTTCGCTCCATAAAATCTTCTTTAGGTGGTGGGCCGGACCGGACTCATGCCCAAATGGGGGTGGAACCCATGACTATTAGGATTATTGGTGGTAAATCCAGCCATAATCAGAATATATTTTTCTGCTCTCATCTGACACTAGAAAATCAATGAATCTCTGAGCCAGCACTCTATTCTTTGTGTAGCGGATCATGCCTATCACTGTGCTTCTGAACACCTGAAGATCCTCTGGCAGCTCAATGACCTCGCATGTGTTGGGCCATACATTCTGGAAAGCGTTCCAACCAAAAATGGCATCGACCTTATCCTGATGGATTAACCCCATAAGCGAACCGCAGGTATCCGCATATTGGGTAATATTTTTCCTGATCTGATCTGTCAAGCCGGCTTTGCTCGCAATGTCATCCCATACTCCCTTCAGGCATCCATCAAAGACCACCCCTATGCGAACCCCTTCCCTGCAAAGGTCTGTAAGTGACGCAATCTTGCCTGGGTTCCCTACAGGGACGATTATCACTGACCTTCGAAATCCCAAGCTTTTTCTGGAGCCCCTGGAGACGAGCCCACTATTTTCTGCTTCATCCAGAATAAACTCCGCGCCGCACGAAATGAGATCCCCCTGCTTCGACAGTGCGATTGAAGCAAGAAGGTTAGCAGGCTTGCCGACAGTTAGTTTTATGCGAATCGCATGCCTTTTTTCGAAGATACTTGCCGCTTCCTGAAGGGGCGGAGCTACTGCCCCTGCTGAAAAAACATGCAGCTGAAGAGGCTGTGAAGTCATTTATTCATCACTTCTTCATAATATAATATCTCACAGCCCTTTAAGCGCCATTCTTTTCAATATGAGACTCGCAGCAATAAGGAATACAACTGCGACCCCAATCAAGACAGCCCCATCAACAACGAGGAGAAGGATTGATTGTTGGCCCATTGTCGCATTAAGGCCATCCGTGAGATAGGTCAGAGGCGAAAAAAAGCTGACTATCTGAGCCACCTGGGGCAGTTCCGCTAATGGGATGAATATGCCCGAGATGAATATGAGGGGAAAACGGATCACTGCGGAGAGCATCATGACATTCGAAGGCACCCTTCCCGCTGGTGCGGAGAGAAGCACACCCAAAGCGGCAAAGCAGATGTTCCCCAGAAAGAAAAGGATAGGCAGGGCGAATAGGACGCCGAGAGGAAAAGACAGGGGTAGGAATGCTGCTCCAGCGAGGAGTACAATGGAACTTATCAGGATTCCGAACAAGGTTCCCGCCATGGCATCGCCCAGAACTAGCGTTGGAATGCTCACTGGCAACGTAAGCAACCGTTCAAATGTGCCTGATTGTTTTTCCCAGGGGATAATCAGGGGACCAACCGAAGAAGCGGTAAAGAATATCGTCATAGCAAGGAAGCCAGGAAAGTATCTCGCTATATCCAACTGTCTTCCAATAAAAAACGCAAAGAATAGGAATGTTGGCAGTATGAGACCGAAGATGAACACGGGTGCTTTTTTATAATAAATCATGATGTCTTTACGAGCAGTGACCATTGCACCTCGCAAGATTATTGAGAATCTCATGTGTGGGCCTCCGTCAATTTCACGAAAACATCCTCCAGTGTCGGCCCCACCGTTGAAATAGAGACAATATTCAACCCCAACTCTTTCTTGACCGCCATTATTTTTTCGATTGCCTCGTCCGGATTGGATGTGAATATTTTCAGCTTGTCTCCCTGCTCCTCCACTCTCGAGATGCTTTGGGCCGAAAGTAACGAGGGGTCCACCCTCTTGTCGAAAGAGACTTCGACCGACTGCATCTTTTCTATGGTTGATCTTAAGTACTCTGGCGAGTCGATTGCCACTATCCGCCCCTTGTCTATTATGCAGACCCTTTGGCACAAGCGGCTCGCTTCCTCTATGTTATGGGTGGTGAGAATGATAGTGCTCCCCTTCGCATTCAGCCCCTTTACTTTTTCCACGATCATTCTTCTGCTCTGGACGTCGAGGCCCTCGGTAGGTTCGTCGAGAAGAAGAATCTTGGGCTCATGAAGCATAGCGCATCCGATGCTTATCCTCTGCCTCATCCCCTTTGAGAAATTCTTGACAAGACTGTCGGCCCTTTCGTATAGGCCAAGCTCCCTCAACAGCTGTTCCCCCCGCTCGTCCCTGAGCTTCTTCGGGAGCCCGTAATACCTTCCGAACAGGTCGAGATTCTCGCGGGCGGTAAGATCGATATAGACGGTCCCTACCTCGGGGATGACCCCCATCCTCTCCTTGACAATCAATGGCTCTTTTTGAATATCGACGCCATCGATTTTTATCCGCCCCGCGTCTGGTTTCAGGACGCCGGTGAGCATTCGGATGGTCGTAGTCTTTCCCGCGCCGTTGGGCCCTAGCAGCCCAAAGAACTCGCCTTGCTGTACGGAAAAAGAGATATTGTCCACTGCCAGGAAATTGCCAAACTTTTTAGTCAACCCCTCTGCAACAATCGAGTAGGACATTGTTCATAACTCCTCAACACACTCATTATCTGAGTCTGTGACTTCTATGGCGTTTTCGGAAGATATAATCTAGGCTTCACCGTTTTGAGGTTACTTTTGGCTTTGCGTTTCCTTGATTTTCTCTTCAACAGCTTTCAGTTCATTCTTGAGCTCTTCCATGTAGCTCTTCAACTTCTCAACTCTTTCGGCCTTTGTGAAGAAGCGTCTTCTATAAACATGTCCGTCTCCATGCATGCCGCACCTACAGTAGTCATCATCTCTCCAATGATGCATCCCACAACCACAGTCTTCATCCATTTATTATCACCTCTATTCTTATTATAAGTAAAGTATTTATGCTATCAAGTTTATAGCGAAATAGCTACTATCCAAGAGGAAAGTGAGGACATGCAGAACAAGAATGACGTGGTTTGCTTATGTCCGCTTGAAGGAATCATAGACGTTATAAGCAAGAAATGGGCGCTCTTGATCATCAATGCAATAGGGAACTACGGTAGCCTAAGATTCAACAGACTCATGGAAGAACTGCATGGCATAAGCCCCAAGACGCTTGCAGACACGCTAAAACAGCTTCAAGAGGAAGAGCTACTTAAGAGAGAATCATTTGCCGAGATCCCGCCTCGTGTCGAATATTCATTGACAAAAGATGGAGAAGGGCTCAGAGAAGCGGTGATCCCGATCCTAAAATGGGCTGCCACTAGGCAATGCTCAAGAAAGAAATGTTCAGCAACCTACAACAAAATCCCCGCACACAGAATAAGAAACAGAGCTACTCCAGAAAAGGATCATGGTAACTGATGATAAACAGCTTCACTGCTAGCGCTTCTATGTATCCACGGGAAAGGGCAAAGACATGATCAAAGACCTTTATCGTATAGTTGACTATCGATTTTTATTGAGCTGAAGGACGACACAGTTCTAAATTCGTTTACGTCATTGCCAATAATGATTCCCAAAAAAATTTTGATGCGCAAGATGGAAATAAGTTAGTAGGACCGTCCGGACTCATGCCCAAATGGGTACGAGTACGCATTATTATTATCGAAAGTGGTGGACCGGGTGGGGTTTGAACCCCCGAACAGTGGAGATAATAAAACATCCGTAATCTCTACCATTTTAAAAAAAGGAAAATAATCCTTAAGTAATAGCTTGAGAAATTCATAGCGATTTCAAGTCGGATTACTGTACGATAATAACCTTTATCGTATAGTTGATTACCAAATTAATTTTTACCCCAAACCCATTCTCTTACTCTTACTCTCTCTTTCTCTCACTCTTCTATCAAACGCTAATTGCTTATTGCGGGTGCTTGCCGCAAGTATTCCGTGTGCTCTACCTGCTTGAGCATGAAATCAGCGACGTCCGCGCGGGAAATCCATGTGCCTACTTTGCCATTGCCCACGTAGCCAGCCTTGGCCTTTCCAGATTTGGGATCGTTGTTAAGCATTGTCAAGCGCACGATTGTCCAGTCAAGATCGGAGTTGCGTACCGTTTCCGCTGCACTGACTATGTCTTCGTATGCGTCGCGCATTGTGAACTTAACAAGGTTGACTAGAGCCTTGGTCTTGAACTCAGGCAGGTCATTTGGATCCTTAGCGCTCAGGGTTGACGTAATGATTAGTCTGCGTACGCCTTGTTTCTTCATGGCGGCAATGATGTTTTGCATGCCCTGAGTGATTGGTTTATTTTTTGAACCGCCCCGTGGACCCAGAGCGCTAATTACCGCGTCTGCCCCGCTCACTGCACTCTCAATCAACGGTTCATCGGCCAATTCACCTTGAATGACCTTCAAATGTTCATGGTTAATGTTGAGTTTGGATGGATTGCGAATATAGGCTACAACTTCGTATCCTGCTGCAAGAGCTTGTTCGACAAGTTGTCTGCCCGTTTCACCTGTTGCCCCGAAAATAGTGATTTTCATGGCATCGCCTAAACCTTAAACGTTAACTAATATGCTGCTGCCATCTATCTCTACCGGATAGATGGACTGATCGTAGGTTTTGATTACTTTCTGGATGTGGCACAATTTCACAGGGATGGATAACATAGCTATTCAAATCTGAAAAATCGATTCGGTTTCGTGTATACTTGATGGTGGGCCGGACCGGACTCGAACCGGTGACCACTGCCGTGTCAGGGCAGTATCCTAACCAAACTAGACGACCGGCCCATCGTCAGAGTATTCTAAAACGGTGGAATATTAAATTAACCTTTTTTGGTGCGGGGGTAATGAGCCGTGCTCATCCAGTGACTTTCTTCATATGAGCCTTTATGAAGCCCCGTAGCACAGTTTCATTCACTATCTCCTCGCCGGTCAGTACGACGTCTCCGATGCTTAGGGTGGGGACAAATTCGGTGTTGAGCATCATTAGGTCAGCCAATGCATTAGAATCATCTATATCGAGTTCTGTAATCGCTGTTTCGTACTTTAGGCCGAGTTCGGGCAGGATGTTCTGCAAGAGTTTCTTTACGCTTCTGCATTTTGCACAGCTCTTGTGTGCGAAGAGTTTTATTTTCATGGTTATCACCGTGACGTTCGAGATCTACTGTTTCTAAATTATGCAATAAAAGTAGGCTATATGATCTCCGTTAGGGATAATAAGTCTGGGTTCCATAGTTATGGGGTCTTGCGAGGAAATCGGATGCTCAAAGAGTTAAGTTACATGAACCGGTACATCATTTCGCGTTTCAGAACCCGTAAACCAGTAATTTTAACGCATATGGTCACAGCGGCTTGCAACTGCAAGTGCAAGATATGCGATATTTGGAGGGGGCAGGGTGGGGGTGGGGGTGGGGAGATGACCACCCAGGAGATCTTCAGGATGCTGGACGAGGCGAGGGAGATGAACTTCGTTGCCTATGTCGCGTGGGGCGGGGAGCCTCTCCTGAGACCCGACATCGTGGATATACTTGGACATGCCCGCGACCTAGGGCTTTACACCTGCGTTACCACGAACGGATTCTATCTGCCGCAGAGGGCAGACGAGCTTGCAGACGTGGCGGACCTTACTTGGGTCTCGTTGGATCACCACACCAGACGCCACGACTACATGAGGGGTTTGGAGGGGATCTTCGAGAGGGCAACGATCGGGATAGTAAGACTAAGGGACGCCGGCGGCAAGATTGCAATCAACTGCGTACTTAACAAGCTAAACAAGGACTGTGTGGAAAGTATGGCAGGTCTGGCGCGAAATCTTGGAGTGGCTTTGACCTTCGACGATGCTGAGGTATTCCCCGGATTCAATGATGAGTACGTACTGTCCCCTGAAGAGAGCAGAGATCTATTCTCAAGGGTTCTTGAGTACAAGAGGATGGGGTACCGGATCCTCAACTCGAGACATTTTATCGAGTCCAGAATAAACGGCAAGAGATACCCGTGCGTCCAGCCTAACTTTTTTGTTAAAGTGACGGAGGACGGCAAGGTCACGCCTTTCTGGTGCAAGAGAAGCAGCGCGGTCCTAGGGGACCTCCGGAGGCAGAGCCTAGGCAAGATCCTTGATTCCGGGGCATTCGAGAGGTTTGCGAGGATGGCGAACGGCTGCAGGCTCTGCAACAACCTGACTGCCCTTGAGGTATCGCTATTTCACTCAGCAAAGAGGTTCTTCACCAACTACTATAAGATACCCAACCCGTACCTCGATTTCATTTTAGATTTCGGCTTTTGAGGGAGCAGAGGTTTGAAAGAAAAGTGAAGGAACACCTTTCATGAAAATTGTTATTTTTACTTGCCCGAGAGAACAATGGTGGCGTCCTCTCCACGACTGAAGTCGGGAGCTTCCCACTTCACCGCCCAGGCTTGCCATCCTTTTAGGGATGGTAGAGGCCTAGGCTCGATGGGCGTGTTCACCCCCCGTCCGGGGGCATAGCCGGTGCCCGGCAGGCAGTTCAATCCGAGCCTCTTAATCAATTTGGCGGAGTTCTCGTCTCTTGGAAGGTCGACGCCGCACCTCGGGCATCTGTGCTGTCTCTCGCTCAGGTCCTTAGGGACCCACATCAGGCAGTTGTAGCAGAGCTGCGTCGTCCCCCACGGGTCCACTGGGACGAACCACTTTCCCAGCATGTTGGCTTTGAACCTTGCTTTGTCAATGAACTTACCGAATGCGGCGTCCTGCAGGCTTTTAGCCAGCTTGTGGTTCTTCAGCAGGTTTTCCACGTGCAGCCTCTCCAGGACGAGGGCGTCATTATCCCTGTACAGGCCTGCTATAACTTGGTTCTGGTAGTCCTCCCTCTGCCTCTTTATATGGAGGTGCAGCCTTGCAATTCTCAACGCAAGTCTCCTGTAGTTATTGGAGTCCTTCTCAGCCCTCGATAAGACTTTTTGGAGTCTCTTGATTTTGTCCTCCGACCTTCTAAGGAACCTCGGGTAGTTGGGGAGGGAGCCCTCTGACAGGGTGAGAAATTGGTGCAGCCCGAGGTCGCCCCCCTTATCCTCTCTTGTGGTACCTCTTCTATCTGGGTCTTCGGCCTGTCTGGGACCTCGCACACGAATACCGCGTACCGCTCCCCGGCATTGTACTTCACCGTTACGTTTTTTATCCTTCCCTCTAAGGGTCTGTGCATGAATATCCTCACATATCCTACTTTGGAGAGGTAGAGCATTCCCTTAAGCTCTGTCCTCTTCCCCTTCCTTACTACCTTGCCGCACAGCCTGAAGCCTGACTGCGGGTAGGTGAGGGATCGGTACCTCCTCACGTTCTTCCTTTTTGGGAACCTCGCCCTCCCTTCAAAGTAGTTCTTGAATGCCGTGTATACCTTAGTGGCCACGTTCTGTACGACCTGGTTGTGTATGCACCTGAGTCCTTCATCGCTCCTCCGCAGGTCCAAGGCGGTCCGCCTGAGGTCGTTTTCGCTGAGGCTGACATGCTCCCTCCTCCATCTATCGAGCTTCAGGTCCCTAAGCGCGTTGTAGAGACCGCATAATGCAGACAGGTGGCTCTTTAGCAGCCTTCCCTGTCCTGGTTTGGGGTACACGCGGTACCTGAAGGCAGCGAGCACGCCGGCCACCACAATCACATTCAGGAAGGATATTTAAAGCAAAGAGCTTAAGCCCATTCATCCCCCAGCTGAAGTTGGGGGTTTTCTGGGCACCCATTTTTATAACGAAGCGGTTGAGTGGTTCCGTGAGATAATGGCAGAGATCGATTGTAAGATCTTAAGATTAATCACATCATAGGATCGCAGTGCGTTTTTGAAAAGGTTATTAATCTAAAAAAGTAAGGTAATAATGGGGATTTTATGCCTAAGGAACAACAATATCCCCGAGCTATTTGTCCGCATTGCGAATCTACCGATGTTATCCCGGTGGACAATTCTTACTCCATGCTAAAGTGTAAAAGGTGCGGCTTCTCGGCAGATAGAGAGATGTTCTGGACCAGAAGTGATCGATAGGTTTTGAAACGATGGAAAAGCAGTTTATGGGTCTGATTTTTTATTCAAGAACACTAATAAAAAGGGAAAACAAATTACATTCGGAGGGACAAGAATGGCGCCTAAGAGGGAGATAGAGGCCTCCGTAGGTCATGTTGGAATCGAGGTTTCCAGCATCAAGAAATCGAGAAAGTTCTACGAGGTGTTGGCAGAAGCGCTTGGTTTAAAGCGCGTATATAACTCAAAAGAGACCATAGGGTGGGGCAATAAGGAGTTCCAGATTTGGATCGCGGTTTCAGAAACTCCAAGGGTAAAGAAGGAACCTCCTACCGGTGAAGAGATGGTAGTTTCAGAACACCTTGCCATCTACGTGACAGACAAGAAATCAGTTGATGCGGTTGATGAAGTTATGAGGAAGGGGGGATTTTCTCCGTTGTTTCCGCCAGAAGAACACCCAGAATTTTCGCCAGGATATTACTCTGCATCATATTGCGATCCTGACAATTACGTGATCGAGATCTTCACATTCCCCGAGCAAGAGTAGCCAAAGAGCATCGAAAGGATGTGAAGATTTAGTTTTTTCAAACGAACTTACTCTGGATTATTTCAACCAACAGTTCTGGCTGGATGTTTCTCCCGGTGATTGGGAGGACGACCTTCTTGCCCTTTAGCCTGTCCCGGATCTTGAAGGCTGCGGCTGTTGCGGCGGCACCTGCGTGCTCAGCGACCTGCCCGCTCGTGAAGAGAAGGGTCTGTATGGCGCGACTCATCTCATCATCGCTAACCAGAACCAGATCGTCGAGCTTCCCCTTCATGATGCTGAGTGGCAGCTCGTATGCCATCGACGCCGCAAGGCCCTCTGCCTTAGTTTTTACGCCCCCCGTTGAGACCAGCTTCCCCGTCTTCCAGGATTGATAGAAAGCTTGCGCTCCCTCCGCCTGAACGCCTATCACCGAAACCGACGGCTTGAGTCCCTTATAGACTATACAGGCAGTTGCCGCGCCCGAGCCGCCTCCTATGGGATGGATTTCAATATCAATGCTTGGAAGTTCCTCAAAGACCTCGAGGTGCATCGTCCCAACGCCCTCGTACAGCAGCGGCTCGTTTATGGGGTGTACAAAGAGATAGCCTTTGTTAATAGCCAATTTCTTAGCGTATTGGAAAGCCTCCTCGAAGTAATTCCCTTGCATTACCACGCGGGCGCCGAGAGACCTTACTGCGTCTACCTTAACTTGTGAAATTCCATTTGGCATCACTATGACAGTCTCTATCCCGAAGAGCGACCCGGCGTAGGCTATGGACTGGGCATGGTTCCCTGTTGAGGGCGTGATCATCCCCCTCTTCTCTGCCTCCTCCCTCATCCTGTATACGTAGTTGATCCCACCCCTGACCTTGAAGGATCCTACGGGCTGCAAGTTCTCAAGCTTTAGGTACGCATCACATCCAAGCTCCATCGACAATTTCTTGGCGTACACCAGCGGAGTGCGCTTAAGGTATCTATCGACCACGAGCCTGGCTGCGTATACATCGGCAAGCGTTGGAATCCTTATTGACAATTTTAACTCACATTGACTATTCTTGCACAGGCTGTGTGACGTCCTCTCCACGGTTAAAGCCGGGAGCTTCCCACTTCCTCGCCCAGGCTTGCCAATCCCCTTAAGGACGGCAGAGGCCCATGCTCCATGGGCGTGTTCACCCCCCGTCCGGGGGCATAGCCCAGCCAGGTTAGGCCGAGCC